>FLYL01004930.1_pt1 | contig 18665 bp, 19 predicted proteins | sample 1122611 | NCBI WGS metagenome assembly FLYL01 (sample SAMEA4346791, study PRJEB14843) | hot springs metagenome | biome: Terrestrial Biome; feature: Habitat; material: Sediment | place: India | collected 2012-06-12 | depth 1760 m
AGATCCCGCCGAACAGGAAGATCCAGTACGACAGGGCGTTGAGGCGGGGGAACGCCACGTCCCGGGCGCCGATGAGGAGGGGGAGCAGGTAGTTCATGAAGGCGGCGCCCACCGGCATCACGAACAGGAAGATCATGGTGGTGCCGTGCATGGTGAACAGGGCGTTGTACTCGGCGGCGGTGAGGAACTCCCCGTTCGGCCCGGCCAACTGGATGCGGAGGGCCAGGGCTTCGAGCCCACCGATGATGAAGAACACGAAGGCGGTGTAGCCGTACATGATCCCGATCTTCTTGTGGTCGACCGTGGTGATCCACGACCACAGGCCGGTGGTGGCGGTCGGACGCCGGAAGATGGTGGCGGCGGCTCGAGCTGTCGTGGTGGTCATCGGCTCACTCCAGTGTCTTCAACCATGCGATCAGATCCTCGATCTCTGCAGCCGTCAAACCCAGGTCGGGCATGAAGGAACCGGGTTTGGCCTTCGGGGGGTCGGCCAGCCACTGGCGCAGGGCCTCGTCGTATGGTAGGCCCTCGTAGGGGAAAGCCGCGCCGGCGAACACCTCCCGATCCGCGAAGTGGGTCAGGTTCGGGCCGTTGAACGCCTCTTCGGGCACGATGTTGGTGAACGGGGAGTCGGGGCCGTAGTCCACGGTGTGGCACTGGGTGCATCCCCGGTTGAGGAACACCTGCAGACCTTGGTAGGCCTGGGTTCCCTCCTCGGGGGGTGTGGCCGGCTGCTGCTGGGCGGCCAGCCACGCTTCGAACTCGGCGGGGGGCACCGCCCGGACCCGGGCCCGCATCAGCGAGTGGGACAGCCCGCAGAACTCGGCGCAGTGACCCCAGTAGAGGCCGGGCTGGTCGGCTTGGATCCGCAGCAGGGTGGTCTGGCCGGGAACCACGTCGCGTTTCCCGTTGAGCTTGGGCACCCAGAAGCTGTGGATCACGTCGTCGGAGGTCATCTCGAGGCAGACCTCCCGGCCGGCCGGTATGACCAACACGTTGGCGGTCTCCACCCCGGAGTCGGGGTACCGGTACTCGAACCACCACTGATGGCCGATCACCTCCACGGTGATGGCGTCCTCGCCGCATTCGGTGAGGTCGAAGAGGGTTCGGAGGGTGGGGACCGCGATCACCGCCAGGATCAGGGCCGGCACCACCGTCCAGGCCACCTCGAGTTTGGGACTGCCGTGGATCTGCTTGGGTTCGCGCCGACCCTCCCGGTCCCGGAACAGGAAAACCGCTGCCAGGATCCCACCTTGGACCACCACGAAGATGCCCGCCGCGATCCAGAACACCAGCCAGAACAGGTCGTCGATCTGCCGGGCGAAGGGCCCGGCCGGTTCCAGGGAGTCGAGCGGGGCGTCGGGGATGTCGACCAACGAACAGGAGGCAAGGGTCAGCCCCACGATGACGGGACCGACCCATCTCGACAGCAGCCCCCACCGGGGAGGCGGCGGCGGGTGGACCATGCGCCGCATCATACGGATCGCCCCCGGTGAGGACCAAGCCGGCTCACCCCGACACCCCGTCTAGGGCTCTCTCGAGCTCGTCGGTCGACACCACCCCTTCGAAGCGCCGGTGGATCGACCCCTGGGAGTCGACGACGAACACCCACGGCTCGGAAGGCAGGCCCCATTCCTCCACGGCCGGTACCACCCGGAGGCCTTCGGGGCCAGCCTGGAGATTCTCGTATATCTCGACGTGGACCACGTCCAGGTCGGGGCGATCGGCGGCGACCTGTTTCACCACTTCGAGAACCGGTCCACAGGTGGCGGTCTGGCAGAAGGCTGGGGTGGCGAACACGATCACGGCGGGTGTTCCGTCGGTGACCGCCTCGGCGACGGTGGACTGGTAGAAGCGAGGATCCGGATCGGGATCGGTGGTCAGCTCCTCGAACGGCACGTCGGGATAGGTCCGGGTGAGCGACCGGGGCGCGGGATCTCCCACCCCGGGAACGAGGCCCTCTTCCACCACCGCCACCGGCGCGGGATCCGTCCTGCCCCGGCCTTCGACCTCGATCTGCAGCTCCCAGGTCCCCGGCTCGGGGAACACCACCTCGGCCACGTAGAAGCCCGAGACCTGGGGCACCGCCCACACCCATTCTCCCCGGACGGGCCCCACCGTTTCGCCGTCTCGGTGGAACGAGACCTCCACCTCCAGGTCGGGCGACCCGATCCGTTCCCCAGAGTCGGGATCCACCAGGGCCAGCACCACCCGTTCGGGCACCCCCGCCTCCACGGTGCCCGGCGAGTTGGCCACGACCCCCAGCGGGGCCGGGGCGGCGCAGGCCGCGGCCGACACGACGAGGAGGAGTACCAGGAGGAGGCGGGGCTCTGGTCGGGGACGTGGCATCGCGAGGCGAGGTTATCGCCGCCGGATACCAGCCCGGACCGGGGTAGCCTGGGCCCCATGGCGGCCCCCACGGTGCTCCCCCTCCGGCGTCCATGGCTCGCCTATCTGGCCCTCACCAAACCGAGGATCATCGAGCTCCTCCTGGTGACCACGGTGCCGGCCATGGTGGTGGCCGCATCGGGCTGGCCGGGAACCGGGCTGGTGTTCGCCACCGTACTGGGCGGTGCCCTCACCGCGGCGGGGGCCAACGTGCTCAACAACGTGTGGGACCGGGACATCGACGAGAAGATGAACCGGACCCGCCACCGTCCGATCCCCCGGGGAGCCGTCACCCCGGACCGCGCCCGGTGGCTCGGCTGGGGGTTGGGGTGGGCCGGTGCGGCGCTGCTGTGGGTCGCAGCCAACCCCCTGGCTTCGGCGATCGCTTTCTCGGCTCTCCTCTTCTACGTGTTCGTGTACACCCGCCGACTGAAGCGCGCCACCGTCCAGAACATCGTGATAGGAGGCGCCGCCGGGGCGGCCCCGGCGCTGGTGGGCTGGGCCGCCGTGACCGGCCGACTCGACCTCCCCGCCTGGATCATGTTCGCGATCGTGTTCGCCTGGACCCCGGCCCACTTCTGGGCCCTCGCCCTCCGCTACACCGACGACTACGCCCGGGCGGGAGTGCCCATGCTGCCGGTGGTCAGGGGCGCGGCCGACACGGTCCGCCGCATCTCGTCCTATGCAGCCACCACCGTCCTGTTCTCCCTCGCCCTGGTACCCGTGGCATCCATGGGGTGGATCTATCTGGGTACGGCGGTGGTGTTGGGTGGGTGGTTGCTCGTGGACTCCGTCCGCCTGTGGCGGAGGCCGGAGCAGGCCATGGTGTTCTTCCTCCGCTCCAACCGTTACCTGGCCGGCTTGTTCCTGGCCATGATGCTCGACCGGCTGCTCGCATGATCTGGGGTGTCATCTCCTCCCCGCCGATCCCCATCTTCGAGGTGGGTCCCCTCAGGTTGTCCCTCCACGGGGTGTTCGCCGCGGTCGGTTTCCTGGTGGGAGCCTGGTTGGCGACCCGCAAGGTCGAAGAGCGTGGACTGGACTCCGCGGCCTATCAGTCGGCCCTCTCCTGGGCGATCGTGGGGGCGCTGATCGGAGCCCGCTACCTGACCGTCCCCGCCGCGCTCCTGGCGGGCGTGCCGCCCCTCGACGCCCTCAACCCCTTCGGGGGGAACTTCTCGATCCTCGGGGGTTTCGTCGGCGGTATCGCGGCGGGACTGCTGCGGATCCGGGCCCTCGGGTTGCCGCCCCTGCCCATCCTCGACGCCTCGGCACCCGGCCTGGCGCTGGGGACGGTGGTGGGCCGGATCGGAGACCTGGCGATCGTGGAACACCTCGGCTCTCCAACCAGACTGCCCTGGGGATACGGGATCCGGCCGGGTTACGACGTGGCGCCCCAACACGACGCCCTGGAGTGTGCGACCCCCCCGCCCGGCCAGGAGTTCTGCGGGGTCTACCACCACGCCGCTCTGTACGACATGGTCGGCGCGGCCATCCTGCTGTGGGTGTTGCTGCGAGCCGACCGCGACCTGCGGCTGAGAGACGGACAGCTGTTCGCCATGTGGGCGGTGTGGTACGGCGCGCAGAGGTTCGTGCTCGACGCTCTCCGCTATGGAAGCGGGGACGCCACGGTGGGGCCTCTCACCTGGAATCAGGTGTCCGGGCTGGTCATCGCCATCGTCGGGGTGTACCTGTTCCGGCGCTTCGCGGTGCGGTCGGTCGCCCCCCGCCCGTGAGGCTTGCCATGCCGGGATCCCATGGCTATCGTTTCGCCCCGATGATCGACCGTCGCTTCGGCTACTTCGTCTTTACCGGGCCTCGGCCCGGGGCGGCGTAGCGCGTAGCGACGACCAATACGCCGACCCGGAGCCGAGGCTCCGGGTCTTTCAGTTGGCGGGCCCGGCGTCTCGGCTCTCCCAGAGAGGAGCCGAAATGCAGCGAAAGGCCACAGAGCCCCGAAGTAGAACCATCGTCGAGGTGGGCGACGTCCGGATCGGGCGGGACCCGTTCCCGGTGATCGCCGGACCCTGCGCCATCGAGAGCGAGCAGCAGCTCATGGCGGCCGCCGAAGCGGTGGCCTCGGCCGGCGCATCGGTGCTGAGGGGAAACGCCTTCAAGCGAGGCTCCTCCCCCTATTCGTTCCCGGGTCTGGGAGACGACGGCCTGGTCATGTTGGAGCGTGCGGGGAAGGAGGTGGGGCTGCCGACCGTGACCCAGGTGCTGGAACCCCGCGACGTCCCCGCGGTGGCGGAGAGAGTGGACATGATCGAGATCCACTCCGGCTCGATGCAGAACTTCGAGCTGCTGAGGGAAGCGGGCCGCGCCGGCAAACCGGTCCTCCTCCGGCGCGGCCCGTCCGCCACCATCGACGAATGGCTGTGGGCGGCCGAGTACCTGCTGGCCGAGGGGAACTCCCAGGTGGTCCTGGTCGAACGGGGCATCCGCACCTTCGGCTCGGGAGCCATGTTGGACATCTCGTCGGTGCCGACGCTCCGGGAGATGACCCACCTGCCGATCCTGGTCGACCCGTCCCATGCTTCGGGAGGAGCCTCCCGTGTTCCCCCGCTCGCCCTCGCCGCCCAGGGTGTGGGCGCCGACGGGCTGATCGTCGAGGTGCATCCCGAACCGTCCCGGGCCAAGACCGAAGGACCGGTCCAACTCGACCCCGAGCAGTTCTCCCAGTTGATGTTCCGGCTCGGTGTCAACCGGATGCGGTCCCACATCGACCTGATCGACCGGGAGATAGTCAGGTTGCTGGCCCGCCGCCTCGAGCTGTCCCTGGAGATCGGACGGGAGAAGGCCCGTCGGGGCCTACCGGTGAGGGCCCCCGAGCGGGAACAGGAGCTGCTCGAGGTGATCCGGGAGGAGGCGGTGGTCCAGGGGTTGGACCCCGACCACGTCTCCCGCCTCTTCGAGCTGGTGTTGGAGGAGTCCCGCCGGGTACAGGAGGAGATGCGGCTGGGTCACGAGCCGTTGCGTTCGTCCCGCCAGGCCAACCAGTCGGACAAGGGGGCGAGTTCGTAGTCGGGGCCATCCACCCCGATGGTGAAGTGGGTGACCCCCACCTCCAGGTAGCGGTCGGCCTGGTCGATCTGCGAGGCCGACACCCCCACCGAGCGTTCGATCCTGGAGGGATCGGTCCCCTCCTCGGCACACCAACGGTCGAGGATCCGGTTCTTCCGGGCGATGGTCTCCGGGTCGCCGAAACCATGCCAGATGTCGGCGTGGCGGGCGGTGTAACGGAGGGTCTTCCGTTCCCCACCACCTCCCACCATGATGGGAATCTCCCTGAGAGGAGGCGGATTCAGCTTGGCCAAACGGGCGTCGATCCGTCGCAGGGCCTCCTCCAGACCCCTGAGACGGTCCCCGGCCGTGCCGAACCGGTAGCCGTACTCGTCGAAGTCGCGTCGAAACCAGCCGGCGCCGATTCCCAGGATCAGCCGTCCGTTCGAGATGTGGTCGACCGTCCGGGCCATGTCGGCCAGCAGATCGGGGTTCCGGTAGGCGGCGCAGGTGACCAGGGCGCCGATCTCGACCCTCTCGGTGGCCTCCGCCCAAGCTCCCAACATGGTCCAGCACTCGAAGTGTTTCCCGTTGGGGTCGCCGGAGAGCGGAAAGAAGTGGTCCCAATTGAACACCGCGTCCACCCCCATCTCCTCCGCCCGGGCCACCGCTCGGCGAATGGCGGGGTAGTCGGCGTGCTGGGGTTGGATCTGAACGGAGACCTTGATGGGGTGGGGTGTCACGCTCCTCCTCGTTGCGTCTCAGATACCCGCCACGGTGTCGGCGATCAGCTCGTCGACCACCGCCCGGAGGGCTCCACGCTCGTCGGCGCCCTCCTCCAGGGCACGCCGATAGGTCTCGACCTGCCTCCGGGCGGACGTCCCTTCCCGGGCGATGACCCGAGCCCGCTCCACCTCGGCGACGCAGCCTAGCTCCTCGGCGTCCGGCCTCACCAGCTCACACAGTTCGTCGACCAGGTCGGCAAACGGGACGAGTTGGGACCGCCCGTAGTCCATCAGCGATCCCTCCACCCCGTAGCGTTGGGCTCGCCACAGGTTCTCGGCGACCAGGAAGTTCGAGTATCGACGCCACCGCTGGTTGTTGGTTCTCAGCCGATACAGCATGTGGAGGATGGCGAGGTACAGGGCAGCCACGGTGACCGCGTCCTCCCACCGGGTGCAGATGTCGGCCACCCGCATCTCCAGGGTCGGATAGCGGGCCGAGGGTCGGACGTCCCACCACACCTTGGTCGCGTCGTCGATGAGACCGGCGTCCACCAGCACCTGGATGTGTCTCCGGTATTCGGTCCAGGAGGAGAACTCCTCGGGGAGGCCGGTGCGGGGAAGTGAACGGAACACGTTGATCCGGTAGCTGCGGAAACCCGTGTCCCGGCCACCCCAGAACGGCGACGAGCAGCTCAGGGCGAGTAGATGGGGGAGGAAATAGACCACCTGGTTCATGAGGTCGACTCTCAGGTCGGGGTCTTCGATGGCGACGTGGACGTGCATCCCGCAGATCACCATCCTGCGGGCGGCGATCGCCAGGTCCTCGGCCAGGTCCAGGTAACGGTCCTTGTCGGTGGTTCGCTGCTCCCACCACAGAGCGAACGGATGGGTGGAGGAGGCGATGATCGCCAGGTCGTGGCGGCCGGCGATCTGGGAGACCGTGGCCCTCAGGCGGCGTAGGTCGGCTGCCAGCTCGGAGACCGTGGGATGGGGCTGGGTGCTCACCTCGATCTGGGCCCTCAGTAGCTCGTGGGTGACCCGCCCCTCCAGGGCCGCGCCGGCCTCCTCCCAAAGGCTGGGAGGCGGGTCGACGGCCAGGTCGCGGGTCGACCGGTCTACGAGGAGGTACTCCTCCTCCACCCCCATGGTGAACGACGGTCTGGGCACCCCCATGGCGGCGACATTACCCGCAGTCGACACCCGTACCTCGTACCTCCCGCCGAGGCTTAGATTCGGATCCGATGCCCGACCCAGCACGACAGCGAGGAGCGGTGGCGGGCGCGGCGGCCGCGGCGGCGGCCATGGCGTTCGGCGAGGTGGCGGCGGCCCTGGTGGATCCGGTGCCGTCGCTGGTGGATGGGATGGCCTCTGCGGTCATAGACCACGTTCCCGCCTGGCTGGAGAGGGCGGCCATCTCGCTGTTCGGAACGGCCGACAAGATCGCCTTGGGTGTGGGCATGGTGACCGTGACCCTGGCAGTGGGGGCTGTCGTCGGCCGGCGATGGGGACCCGGTGTCCGGGCGGGGATGGCGTTCTGTCTCCTCGGTTTGGGGGTGGGGCTGGTCACCGGGACCGACACCGCGGTGCCGGCCGGAACGGCGGCGATCCACGGCACGGCATCGGGTCTGGCGGGTTGGCTGGTCCTGAGGTGGCTGCTCCCGTCGCCGACCCGACCCGACCCTTCCCGCCGACGCTTCGTCTTCTCCGTCCTCGGGACGTTGGGTCTCGCCGGGCTGGGCAGATGGTGGGCGGTGGACCGCGTCCGGGCATCTACACCTCGGGTTTCTGTCGCTCTGCCGGCACCGGCCGAACCCGCCCGGCCGGCGCCGACCGGAATCACGGCCCCCGGGGTTTCGCCGCTCGTCACTCCGAACCGGGACTTCTTCCGCATAGACACCGCGTTCTTGGGACCGCCGGTGGTGGACGTGGCCGAGTGGAGTCTGAAGGTCCGGGGCATGGTCGATCGGGAGGTGGTGCTGACCTACCAGGATCTGGTCGAGCTGCCCATGGTGGAGCGCTACGTGACCTTGGTGTGTGTCTCCAACGAAGTGGGCGGTGAACTGGTCGGGAACGCGCTGTGGCTGGGGGTGCCCCTCCACCGCGTCCTCGACCTGGCCGGAGTCGATCCCCGGGCGGAGCAGATCGTCGGTCGGTCCGTGGACGGCTTCACCGTCGGTTTCCCGGTGGCGGCCGCCTACGACGGGAGGGACGCCCTGGTGGCGGTGGGGATGAACTCCGAGCCCCTCCCGTTGGAACACGGCTTTCCCGCCCGTCTGGTCGTCGCCGGGCTGTACGGATACGTGTCGGCGACCAAATGGCTCAGTGAGATCGAGTTGACCACCTGGGACGCGTTCGACGCCTACTGGGTCCCCCGGGGATGGTCGAAGCGAGCCCCGGTGAAGATCCAGTCCCGCATCGACGTGCCCAGGAGCGGCCGGACCCTCGACGCCGGTCGGGTGGTGGTGGCCGGTGTGGCGTGGGCACCACCGGTCGGGGTGGGCAAGGTGGAGGTGGAGATCGACGGTACCTGGCGCGAGGCGGAGCTGGGTCCGGAGGTCTCCCCCGCGGCGTGGCGTCAGTGGAAACTGGTGTGGGACGCCACTCCGGGGAGGCACACGCTGAGGGTCCGCGCCACCGACCGGGACGGGGTGTTGCAGATCGGGGAACCTAGTCCCCCTCCTCCCGACGGGGCGACCGGCTGGCACACGGTGACCCTCGTCGTCTAGACCGAATCGGAAGCCGAGACCACCCAGGTGACGTCCCCGGTGTCCACGGCGAGGCGAAGCTGCCAGCCGCTGGTCGACCCGTCGGTCCACACCCACCACCGCCAACCCGCGAGGATGCGTCCCAGCATCCCGGGGTCCGGGGGCCAGTCGAGGCCCCCCAACACCGAGACCGCCCACCACGCCGCGAACCGGCCGAAGGCGTATCCCCGGCGCATGGCGTAGGCCCCACCGGAGGCCGCGGCCCACGCCATGTGGGCGACCGCCCCAGCGGGGGAGACCGCCCCGGCCGCTGCTCGGGGGACCCCGAGGGTGGTGAGGGAGTCCGCCAGGTCGCCCTCGACTCCCGAGAAGTCGAACCGTCCGTTCGACCGGTCGATCCACACCGACACCAGGTCGTAGAAGGCGTCTCGGAGACGGGCGTCACGGATCGGGTCCCGCCGTCGGCCGGGTGGGATGGTCGACAAGTCAGGGAAGGGAGGGGGAGGGGCTTCCACCCTGTCTCGGTGGTAGGTGACCTCCGGATACGGACCCTCCCAGGGAGCCAGGTGGGTGGGGAGCTCGAGGACCGTCGGATCGACCTCCCCGGGCCCGACCGGTTCTCCTCGCACCACCCTCTCATGGGCCACCACCGTCCTGGCCGGCTCCGCCTCGAGGTGGGGCGCCAGCTCCTTCCAGGTGTGGCTGGAGGCGACCACCTCGGTCAGGGGCCCGAGGGTGTGTCTGGTCGGTCCTCGGTTCACCGCCCGGGCGGCTTCCCGCGGTGGGGCTTCCAGGGCGATCCTGTACAGCACGTGCTCCGCCACCCCCCAGAGCTGCTTGCCCCTGTCGACCGCCGCCCGGCAGTGCTCTTCGAGCTGCCACAGGGATGCCCACTCCCGGGAGGAGCACAGGCCGTCGACTATCGCCAGGAGCCGGTCGGCGTCCCCCTGTTCGACCGCGCGGCGGGCGGTCTCATCCAACATCGACCGGTCGGGACGGGTCGGCGATCCAGGCGCTCCACGAGCCCGCGTACAGCAGGGGTCTCGGCAGTCCCGCCAGGACCATCGCCAAGATGTCGTGGCAAGCCGTGACCCCCGATCCGCAGTAGACGATCGTGTCGGGTCGGGCGACGGCTGCGAAACGATCCCGCAGCCGCTCCCGAGGGAGGAAACGCCCGTTCTCGTCCAGGTTCCCCCGGAAGGGCAGGTTGACGGCGCCCGGGATGTGGCCGGCCACGGGATCGATCGGTTCCTCCACCCCGAGGTACCTGGGTTGGTCGCGGGCGTCCACCAGGATCGCCCTCCCCAGCGAGGCGGCCACCTCCTCGGTGTCGACCACCCCCTCCCAGGCGCGGGGTGACGGATAGCGGGTGGGGATCGGTCGTTCTTCGCCGGAGGCCACCGGGAATCCGTGGGCGATCCATCCCGCCAGGCCCCCGTCCAACAGGTACACCTCCTGGTGCCCCAGAGAAGTGAGCATCCACCAGAGGCGAGCAGCCACCGCCCCCGCCACGTCGTCGTAGACCACCAAGGGCCTGTCGGGGGCGATACCCAGACGACCCAGCGTCTGGGCGAAGCCCGTCGGGTCGGGAAGCGGATGACGGCCCTCACCGACCCCCGACAGGTCGGCGTCCAGGTCGCAGTACACCGCGGTCGCGATGTGGGCCCGGCGATAGGCGTCCTGGCCCCCGCCGGTGGGATCCCACCGGACGTCCACCAAGGTCACCTCACCGAGAAGCTCCCGAAGTGCCGGTGGCTCGATCGAGCTCATCTACTCGCCCCGGAACAGCCGGAGGAACACGTTGAGGAGCACCGAACCGACCACGGACACGACGATCATGGAGGTGATCGGCGCGTAGAAGGCGCTGCGTTCACCTTCGATGCGGATATCGCCGGGGAGCCGGCCGAACCAGGAGAACCAGCCGAGCCGCACCAACAGGCCGATGACGATCAACGCCAGTCCCAGGCCGATCAGTACGTTGCCGACTCTCATCGAGGGGAGATGGTAGATGTCCCCTCAGATTCCCTCGGGTCCGTCGTCCGGCTCGACGAGAGAAGCCAACGCCCCGAGGATCGCCGAGGCGGTGACAGCACCCAGTCGGTGTAATTCCCTCATCGTCTCCGGCTCTCCCGCGGCCCGTTGGAGCGAACCGATCAGCGCCCGGGCGGCACGGCCCAGAGTGGCCAGGGCCTCCCCAACCTCCTCCCGGCTGGGAGCGCCGTCGTGGTCGACCAGGGCTTCGTAGTGGCTCTGGATGCGGGCCGACAACGACCCGATCTGATGAGCGAACTCGTCCCAGGGTTCACGATCCACCGTTTCGATGCTATCGACGTAGCATCCCCGTGGTGGTCCTCCACCTCCTCGACGGCACATACGAACTGTTCCGAGCCCACTTCGGTGCTCCGTCTCGGCGCGCTCCGGACGGTCGGGAGGTGGGCGCCACGGTGGGACTCGTACAGACGGTCCTGGGCCTGTTGGCCGCACCAGAGGTGACCCACTTGGCGGTCGCCACCGACCACGTGATCGAATCCTTTCGCAACGACCTGTTCCCCGGCTACAAGAGCTCGGAAGGGGTGGATCCCGACCTGCTGGCCCAGTTCGAGCTGGCCGAGCAGGCCCTGGCGTCGTTGGGAGTGGTGGTCTGGCCGATGGTCGAGTTCGAAGCCGACGACGCCATCGCCACCGCCGCCAACCGATTCGCCCCGGAGACACGGCAGGTGAGGATCCTCAGCCCCGACAAGGACTTCGCCCAGTGTGTCGAGGGCGACCGAGTGGTGGCGGTGGACCGGCGTCGGGGACGGATCCTGGACGAGCCGGGAGTGGTGGCCAGGTTCGGGGTGGCGCCCGAGTCGATCCCCGACTACCTGGCTCTGGTGGGTGACAAGGCCGACGGGATACCGGGCCTGCCCGGCTGGGGAGCCAAGACCGCATCCCGGGTGCTGGCCCGCCATCCCCATCTCGAGGACATCCCCCGGGACCTGGACTGGGTACCCGCCAGACTGCTCGAGACGCTGTTCGACCGATGGGAGGAGGTGGTGCTCTACCGGGAGCTCGCGACCCTCCGCCGGGACGTCCCGCTCGAGGAGGACCTCGATGCTCTCGAATGGCGAGGGGTGCCCAGAGACCGGTTCCTCGACATGTGCGACCGGTTGGGTGTCCGTGGGCTGAGGAACAGGCCCCGCCGCTGGGCGGCTACCTGAGCGGACCCGCCAGGGCCCGCCGAGCTGCGAGATGCCCGCACATCCCGTGCACCCCCGCTCCCGGCGGGGTCGACGATGAGCACAGGAACACTCCGTCCAGGGGTGTGGCGTACGGATCCCGGCTCGGGAAGGGACGGAAGAGGAGCTGGGTGAGGGTGTGGGCCCCTCCCGCGATGTCTCCACCCACGTAGTTCGGGTTGTAGCGAGGCCAGTCGGGTGGGCCGATCACGTGCGAACCCACGACGCGTTCCCTCAGGCCCGGCGCGTATTCCTCGAGCCTGGTCAGGATCGTTTCGGTGTAGTCGACCGGGCTGCCGTGCGGAACGTGGGCGTAACACCATACGGTGTGGTGACCCTCCGGAGCTCGGGAGGGATCGAAGGTGGAGGGCTGGGCCACCAGGAGGAAAGGCCGGGTGGTGACACTCCCGGCCCAGGTTCGGGCTTCGGCCTCGGCGACCTCCTCGAAGGTGCCGCCCAGGTGGACGGTGCCGGCTCGGGCCAGCTCGGGGTTGGTCCACGGTACGCCTCCCTCTACCGCCAGGTCGAGCTTGAATGCGGCCGGGCCGTACCGGAAGGCACGCACCCGGCGCAGATAGCCGTCGGGGAGGTCGGCCATCTCGGCCAGCTGGGTGGGAGTCACGTCGAGGAGCACCGCCCGGGCGGGTGGTAGGTCCGACAAGGACCGCACCCACCGACCCGTCTCGATCTCGCCGCCGAGTTCCCGAAGATGGCCGGCCAGGGCATCGGAGAGCCTCTGGGCACCTCCCGCAGGGAGTGGCCACCCATACCGATGGGCCAACACCGGATAGAGAACGGCGAATCCGCCCGTAGTGGGGCGGTCCAGAGGCAGGAAGGAATGGGCGGCGCAGCCCGCGAGGAGGGCTCTGGCCTGCTCGGTGGAGAAACGCCGTGCCAGTCCCTCGGCGGAACGTACCGCCAGCAGTCCGAACCCGGCGGCGGCCAGCGGATGCCTGGGGAGCCGCACCAGAGGCCCGAGCACGTGCTCCTCTATCTGGTCCCACCTCTCGACCAGCGGTCCGATCAGGTCCCGGTAGGCGTCGCCGTCGGGTCCCAGACCCGCCGCGGTGGCCGCAAGGTCGTGGTGGAGGAGGGCGGCCCGCTCCGGGTCGATCGGATGGGCTACGCACACCTCGGGTTGGATCCATCTGAGTCCGTGCCGATCGAGGGGCAGGGTCCGGAAGAAGGGCGATCCGACCCCGAGGGGGAAAGACGTGGAGCAGACGTCGTGGCGGAAACCGGTGAGGGTCAGCTCGGCGGTCCGGCAGCCACCCCCCACGGTGTCGGCGCCCTCCACCAGCAGGACGCTGCGTCCTTCCCGGGCGATGGTGATGGCGGCGGCCAAGCCGTTGGGGCCGGCACCGACCACCACGGCGTCCCATCGTCTCACGGATAGTCGCGGGGGTCGTCCTCGTCGGCGGCGTGAACGATGTCGAACCGTTCCTGGCAGTCGGCGCAGCGATAGGGAACGGGGGTCCCCGGCTCGAGGTCGTCGGGGACCTCCAACACCAGATGGGCGGTGCCGCCGCAGGAGGGACAGGTGATGGTCGACGCGGGTCGCATGTCTACTCCGATCTTCAGAGGGTTTCCATAGCCGGTTCGGGTTCTTGGGCGGGCACCGGTGCGGGACGTGATCCGGCCAGTATGGCCACCCCGAGCAGGGCCGAGGCCAGCGAACCGGCGAAGATCCCGACCTTGGCGTCGGCCGCCAGGGCCGGGTCGGTGAAGGCCAGGGCGGTTATGAACAACGACACCGTGAAGCCGATCCCCGCGGTGGCCGCCACTCCGGTCAGCTGCCGCCAACCCACTCCGCTGGGAAGCCGGCCCCAGCCCAGCCGCACCGCACCCCAGGTGAACGCCGAGATCCCTACCGTCTTGCCCACCAGCAGCCCGGCGGCCACGCCCAGGGCGATCGGGGTGAGCAGCGGCTCCACGATGCCCTGCTCGAAACGCACCCCCGCGTTGGCCAGGGCGAAGATCGGGATCACCACGTACGAGCTCCACGGCTGGAGTCGATGTTCGTTGCGGGTGAGGGGGGCCACCGACTCCCGGGCGATCTCGGCCAGGAGCATGGCCTCGTGCTCCACCTTCTCCCGCTGTTCGGCCGTCTCTTCCTGGGTCGGGAACAGATCGAGGATCCGACGGGCCCTACGGTCGAGCTCCTCGGCGCCGTACATCGGCCGGGCCGGGGTGAGGAAGGCCAACGCCACCCCGGCGATGGTGGCGTGCACTCCGGATTCGAGGAAGCCGAACCAGGCGACCAGGGCGGCGGGGAGGTAGAAGACGTGGCTTCGGATCCCGACCCTGGAAGCCACCCCTACCAGCGCCAACGCCGCCAGCCCGACCCCGAGCCAACCGACCGACAGGTCGTCGGTGTAGAACAGTGCGATTATCAGGATCCCGCCCAGGTCGTCCACGATGGCCAGGGTTAGGAGGAACAGCTTGGCGGTGGCGGGCACCCGACGGCCGAGGAGCGACAGCACTCCCAGGGAGAAGGCGATGTCGGTGGCCACCGGAATCCCCCATCCCCGGGCTGCTCCGGGTACACCCCCGGCGATGGCCAGATAGATGAGGGCGGGCAGGACCATGCCGCCCAGAGCCGCCATCACGGGGAGAGCTGCGGTCTTGGGGTCCCGCAGCTCTCCGAGGACGAGCTCCCGCTTTATCTCCAGGCCCACCACGTAGAAGAAGATCACCATCAGGCCGTCGTTGACCAGGTGGAGGAGGCTCTCCTCGAGGTGGAAGGGTCCCAACTCCACCAACAGGTGGGTCTCCAGGATCCCGAAGTAGGTCTCGTGCCAGGGGGAGTTGGCCAGGAAGATGGCTATCACCGCGGCCAGCACCATGAGGATCCCCGAGGAGGCCTCCACCTGGAGGAAGCGTTGGATGGGCTGGATGAAGGCTCGGGGTATGTACCGCTCAGAGTTCACCCAGGTTCGATGGAGACGCTCCGGCGTCACCTCAGGGTCCTTCCCGCCGATTTGAGGTCCTGACAGGCCTGTATCACGCGGTCGGCCATTCCCCGCTCGGCCTTCCTCATATAGGAGCGGGGGTCGTAGACCTTCTTGTCGCCGACCTCGCCGTCCACCTTCAGCACCCCCGAGTAGTTGGTGAACATGTGGTCGGCTATACGGCGGGTGAAGGCGTATTGGGTGTCGGTGTCGATGTTCATCTTCACGACGCCGTACTCCAGGGTCTCGTGGATCTCGGCGAGGCTGGATCCGCTTCCCCCGTGGAAGACCAGGTAGTGCCTCCAACCGAACCGCTTCTCCATCTCGGCTTGACCGTCCCTGAGGATCGAGGGCCGCAGCTCCACCGCTCCCGGCTTGTAGACGCCGTGCACGTTGCCGAACACCGCGGCGAGCAGGTAACGGCCCTTCTCGTCGGCCGTGCCCAACACCTCAGCCGTGCGGACCATGTCTTCGGGTGAGGTGTAGAGCTTGGAGCGGTCGACACCTTCGTGGTCCATGGTGTCCTCCACTCCACCAACGATCCCGATCTCGAGTTCGAGCACCACGTCGAGAGCGGCGCACTCCTCCAGGAGCCGGGAGGCGAGAGCCAGGTTCTCTTCCAAGGGGAGCATCGAGGCGTCCAGCATGTGGCTGGCGAAGAGCGGCACCTTGCCTTCCTGGCGGCGCCTCCGGGTCTCCTCCAGCAGCGGACGGATGAAGGCGTCGACCTTCTCCGGCTGGCAGTGGTCGGTGTGGAGAGCGACGTTGACCGGGTAGCGGTCTGCCACGGTGTGGGCGAACTCGGCCAAGGCCTTGGCTCCCAATGCCATGTCCTTCACCGCCTGGCCCGAGAGGAACTCGCCGGCTCCGGTGGAGACCTGGATGATCCCGTCGGACTCGGCCTCGGCGAACCCCATGAGAGCCGCGTTGAGGGTCTCGGACGAGGTGACGTTGATGGCGGGGAAGGCGTAACCGCCGTCCCGGGCCGCGTCCAACATGGCACGGTACACGTCTGGGTTGGCGATGGGCATGTCCTCTCCTCCTTGTGTCGGAGAAACCTAGCAACCCCCGGCAGTCAGCTCTCCCTCGGCGACATCGAGGCAGAACCCGATCACCGCTCCCCAGGCAGCCCGGGCCCGGGGGGTGGGAAACACGTCGAAGGCGTGTTGGGCGCCCCGCACCTCCAGGTAGCGCACCGGTATCGCCGCCTCCCGGAGGGCGGACACGAAGATGCGGGACTCGGCTGGAGGGACCAGGGAGTCGTGGTCGCCATGTACGACCATGAACGGAGGCGCGCCCGGACGGATCTGGTCCAGCGGGGAAGCCAGCCTGTACAGATCAGGTCGTTGCTCGGGCGTGGTCTGCATCACCTTGCGGGGGATGAGCGGCCAGTCGGGTCGGGTGCGGTGGCGGTTGAAGAAGTCGTAGACGCCGTAGAAGACGACCGCTCCGGCCGCCCTGGTCTGTTCGTCGAGGGCGAGGAGGGCGGCCAGGTGTGCCCCAGCCGACGCCCCGGCGACCACGATCCGGCCGACCTCCGGCCGCCGACCCACCGTGTTCAACGAGGCCCGGAGAGATTCCAGGTGCTCGGGGAACACGGCCCGGGGAGACAGGGGATAGCGGGGTAGGGCCACCACCCAGCCCAGGCTGACCAGATGCTGGAAGGCGAACACCGCCTGGCCGTATGGGTCGCCGCCGGTCCACGAGCCCCCGTGGACGTAGAACAGGCAGGGCGAAGGGCCCGAAGAGGGGAGGAGCAAGTCGATTCCGTGTTCCTGGTCGATGGTGAGTCTCCCGACATGGGTCGGGAACGGAGGTCTGCGTCTCCAGCGGGGAGCCGGTGGCGGAATCAGCTGTTCGGGGATCCCGGCCGACAGTTCGGCCACCGCCCGGCGTTCGTCCCGCCACAGCCAGGCAGCGCCGATCTGGGCGGCCCCGAGCATCACCACCCCGGCCATGCCCAGGGAGGTGCCCCCTCCGCCCATGGCCAGCAGCACCATGCCCACCAGCGTTCGTCCCGCCAGGAGGAGCGGCGCCATCTCCCGGACCAGCATGGCGGGGAGCCAGACCGGAGGGAGCCGGGAACCCGGCCGGGCAGGTCGGCGTAGCGCGTTGAGGGTGTGGGCGAGGGCGAGGAGACCGAAGACGAACAGGAGATCGGAAGCCATGAGGCAGGCCGGGCAGGCTAGCTTGCCGGCCATGTCCCGGCCGGATCTGCTGGTCGTGCTGGCGGCGACGATGATGGCCGCGACCTTCGCGCTGGTGGTCTACGGGGTGTTGGCCGCCGAGCTCCGGGAAGCGTTCGGCTTGGAGCGTTGGCAGATCGGCGCGCTGGTTACCGCCACCAACTTGGTGGCAGCGGCCATCTCGCCTGCGGTGGGCCGTGTGGCGGACAGGGTGGGTGCGAGACGTTCCACCGTGGCCACCCTGTTGGTCAGTGCCGCCGCCCTGGCCGCGTTGGCCCTGGCACCCACCTACCCGTGGCTGGTCGTGGCGGCCGGGCTCGCCGGTCTGGGCAATGCGGCTTGCAACCCCGCCACCAACAAGGTGATCGCCCTCCACGTCCCCCTGGGGAGTAGGGGGGTGGTGACCGGCATCAAACAGTCCGGTGTACAGGCGGGGACGTTCCTGGGTGGCGTCACCCTCCCCCCTCTGGCGGCCCGGCTGGGGTGGAGATGGGCGTTGGGCGTTTTCGTGGCGGTGTTCCTGGCGTCCTGGGTGGCCTCCTTGAAGGTGGTGCCACGGGACTCCCGGCCCGGTGGTTCCGATCCGCGGCCGGCCCCGGGGGGCCGGCTCCCCGGATTCATCTACCGGCTGGCCGGATACGGCTTCCTCCTCGGTGCCGGCGGCAGCACCATCTTCACCTTCCTTCCCCTCTACGGGCAGGAGGTGCTGCGTCTGTCGGCCCAGACGACCGGCTTGGCGGTGGGGTTGATGGGTCTGGTGGGGGTGGTGGCGCGTATCTACTGGGCGAGGAGCGCCGAGTTGTCGTTGGGGTCGGTGAGAGCGCTGAGGGCGATCGCCTGGTTGGCGGCGGCTGCGGCGGGGGCTCTCCTGGTGGCGCCCCGACTGGGTCCGGTCGGCTTGTGGGTCGGAGCCGCCTTGACCGGGGTCTCGGCGTCCGCCTGGAACTCGGTGGGGATGTTGGCGATCATCGAGAGCCTCCCACCGGTGGCCGCCGGTCGGGGATCGGGGGTCGTGTTGCTCGGTTTCCTGGCCGGCTTGGCGGTCGGAGCGCCGGCCTTCGGCTGGTCGATCGACCGGATCGGCGTCTACGAGCCCGGTTGGCTGGTGGTGGGGTTGGTGTTCCTGGCCGGATGGGTGCTGCTCCGCAGGACGGTCGCCCCCTCGGTCGTTCCCGGCCCGTCAGCCGGTTGAGACGCCCGCCCATCGGCGGAGCTCGGCCTCGAGGTCGAGGGGTTCCACCACGGCTCTGGTCTCGTATTCGCCCCACTCGTCTCTGGGCAGCATCCACATCACCTCGAACTCGTTGCCGTCGGGATCGGCCCCATAGACCGACTTGGTGGCTCCGTGGGACGACTCCCCGGTGAAGGCCCCCAGGTCGATCAGCCTCGCCCGGGCCTCGGCCAGGTCTTCGATGGTGTCCACCTGCCAGGCGAGGTGGTAGAGCCCGACCGAGGGTCGGGTTGGGCGCCGAGCGCCCAACCCGAGCCC
>FLYL01001469.1_pt1 | contig 18369 bp, 16 predicted proteins | sample 1122611 | NCBI WGS metagenome assembly FLYL01 (sample SAMEA4346791, study PRJEB14843) | hot springs metagenome | biome: Terrestrial Biome; feature: Habitat; material: Sediment | place: India | collected 2012-06-12 | depth 1760 m
CCGTCATCAACACATTGTCGTGTTCAGCCGCCGAAACGGTTCACACAGAGCGGAAAGCAGCAATGCTCGAGGTTGAGGTGCCCGGCGACATTGACCCGGGCAATTGTCCTCAGGTTGTCCTCAGAGCACCACTCAGCACAGGGATTTCGTAGTCACCCAGAAAAGCGAAAAAACCCTTGCGGTGCAAGGGTTTTTCGGTGGTAGCGGGGGCGGGATTTGAACCCGCGACCTTCGGGTTATGAGCCCGACGAGCTACCTGACTGCTCCACCCCGCGTCGGGACCGTTTAGTTTACCCACCCTCCGGGCAAACACCAACCGGAGGCGACACCTCGGGACGACTCCGGGTTTCGCCTACCATCGGTGACGTAGTCAGGAGCGAGGAGCGACATGGCCAACGAGAAGACCGAACTGATGGTGTGGATCGACCAGGACCTCTGCACCGGCGACGGGATCTGCGAAGAGATCACCCCCGACGTGTTCACCTCCCGGGACGACGGGCTGTGGGTCGTCAAGGAGGAGGAGAAGTACTTCGGCCGCACCGTCATCTTCGACGGCAAGCAGGCACCCGACGGCCCCCGCGGGTTGGCCCGGGTACCCGACGAACTCAAAGAAGACGTGATCGAATCGGCCGAGGAGTGCCCCGGCGAGTGCATCATGATCGAGCCGTTCCGGGAGGACGCCGTCTACCAGGGCTGAACCCTGGGGCCTGACGCCTCGGTGCCCGACAGCCGGGAGATGGCTTCCTCCACCAGGCTGCGAGCCTCCTCCACCAGCCTCTGATACTCGGCGAGGTCGCCGCTGCGTAGAGCCTGGTCGGCTCGCTCGAAAGCGGCGGCCGCCGCCCTGAGCAGCTCGTCGACCGAATCCGACACCGGCGGCGGGGTCTCGTCGTCGGGCTCTTCCCCACCGATCGGGGCTCCGAACACCTTGGCCAGAGCCCCGTCCAGGGTGTCGTCCCATTCGAGACGATCCCCGAACACCACGATCACCCGACGGAACTCGGGCAACCCACCGGCCTGAGCCTCCAGATACACCGGCTGCACATACAGGATCGACTCGTCCACCGGCACCACAAGCATGTCGCCCAGCAGCACCTCGGATCCCTGACCGCGCCACAGGGTGAACTGGCTCGAGATCTCGTCGTCCTGGTCGATCCGGTTCCCCACCTGACCGGGACCCTCCACAAGAGACCCCCGAGGAAGGCGGAAATCGACCAGCCGTCCGTACCTACCCGGGGTGGAGTCGGCCACCAGGATCGACGACATGTTGAACCGTTCCCTGGGGGTGAACGACTGCATCAGCACATAGCTCAGCTCGTCTTCAGCGGGCAGGCTCACCATCACATACGACGGCAGCAACCGGTTGAGATACTGCACACCGGACGCGGTGATCTGATCGCCGTGCAGCAGATCGTCTCCCGAACGAAGCGGGGTAGACGGGTCCTGGGGGATCGCCCACGAGTCGACCTTCCTGAAGAACTCGTCGGCATCCGTCATGTGGTAGTCGAGGTACATCTCCGACTGGATCTTGAACAGGTCCTGCGGATAACGGAGATGCTCGACCAGCTCGGCGGGCATCTCCGAAGCGGGGCGGAACAGGTTCGGGTACACCTCGGCCCAGGCCGCCGCGATCGGGTCGTCGGGGTCCACCAGGTAGAAGACGATGGTCCCGTCGTAGGCGTCGATGGTGGCTTTGACCGAGTTGCGCACGTAGTTGAAGCCCGCCACCGGGAGGCCTGAACGGATGGCCAGCCGGGCCGTCTCCGACCGGGTGACCGGCTGGGAATACGGAAACGACGACGTGTACGTGTACAGGTCGAGCACCCACACCACCCGTCCGTCGGCGATCACCGGATACGGGTCGGCGTCGGCCGCCAGGAACGGAGCGATCTTGTGAACCATCTCGGCGATGTTCCGTTCCATGAGGATCCGCGAGTCGGGTCGAAGCTGACTCGAGATCAGCATGTTGAGGTCCCGATACCTGAGCGCGAAGGCCAGCCGGCGGAACAACCCGCGCATCTCCACCCCCGCCGACCCGTCGTATTCGTTGTAGACGGTGCCCGACTCGAGGGGGTAGTCGACCTCTTGGGGTTCGGGACCGGTACGGACGATCACCGGGTCGTCGGGCTGGTAGGTCTCCCCGAAGTAGATCCGCGACTGCTCCAGCTCGATGTCGTCCACCTCGACCACCGGGGGTAGGTCCCTCACCAGCAGACTGGGCTGGCCGTCCGCCTCGACCACGTTGGCCGGGCTGAGCACCACCCCGTACCCGTGGGTGTAGATGAGTCGCTGGTTCTGCCAATCGGCGGGGATCCCGTCGCCCCCCTCCTCCAGCTCACGGGCCGCGATCATCACCTGGGTGGGCACACCGTCGAGGAGGTACCGGTCGGTGTCCACCCGATCCACCCGGTAGAAGGGGCGGATCTCCTGGAGGTTGCGGTAGGCCTTCACCAACACTTCCGGATCCCACATCCGCAGGTTGTCGATGGTGAGTCGGTTGGCTTCTATCGCTTCGGCGTCGAGGGACTGCCCGGGCGAGAACGAACGCACCTCGATCTGCTCCAACCCGTAGGCGGCTCGGGTGGCTGCGATGTTGCGTTCGATGTAGGGCCGTTCCCGAGCCAACTCGTTGGGGTTGACCTGGAACCTCTGCACCACCGCCGGGTACACCACCGCCGCGGCGAGCGACACCACCACCCAGGCTCCCGCCGACATGGCCGCCAACGTCCAGCCCGGCCTACGGATGTTCCACAGGAACAACACCGCGGCCACCACCGACACCAGAACCAGCAGCTCCAAGGCGGGTAGGCGTGCGTTGACGTCGGTGTAGCCCGCACCAAAGAACCCTTGGGGCGACAACACGAGGCGGTAGGCGTCGAGGCGATAGTCGACCGCCCGTAGGAGAGCGAGTGCCGCCAGGAGGACCGAGAGGTGGGTCTTCACTCCCCTCCGCATCGTCAACCCGACGTCCCGCCCCAGCCGGATGCCTCCGTTCAGGTAGTGGACCACCGTCACCAGGATCCCGGTGACCAGCACCACGGTGAAAGCCCAATCCGCAACCGCCGCCCAGATGGGAAGCCGGAACACGAAGAAACCGAGGTCCATCCCGAACTGCGGGTCGGTCGTCCCGAAGTCGCCGCCGTTCAGGAAGAGCAGGAACTGGTCGCGGCGGGCCACCCATCCCAGGCCGAGCAGCAGACCCATGGCCACCGACGTCCCCAACCTCACGAGGCGGAGACGGGGCTCGACCCATTCCCGGAACCGCTCGACGAGCTCCTCGTCGGCGGTGAACTCGAGGAACGCCATCCGGGGGGACAACCGGTCGGCCACCACCAGGTTCCCCCAAACGAACCCGGCGACCAGCAGGAAACCCGCCACCGCCAGGATCACCGAAGCCAGCAGGTCGATCCGCCACACCTCGACATAGCCCACGCTGCGGAACCACAAGAAGTCGGTCCACACGGTGGCCAAGCCGGTGGACGTGAGGTACACGGCGAACACCACCCCGGCCAGGACCCACAGCCCGCGGCGCCGCTCGTCCCTGGTGCCGTTGGAGCGGACGAACATCAGGCCTCCGATTCTACGGACCGATCAGGCCGGTACGACCGTGCAAGCACATTCGGGATGGGCAGGCGGAACGCCCGTGGGATGCTCCTCCTCGGCGGCAGCCCGGCAGGTGGCGCACCCTCGGCCACCCACCACCCACCTCACCTCACCCACCGACTCGGCCAGGCCCCGGTGGTAGAAACTCCGAGCCAGGTCCCTGACCCGCCGCTCCGCCTCGTCGGTCCGCCAACCTCTGAACACCCGACTCACCGCGGCGGACAGCTGGCGGGCCCCCTGACCCACCGCCAACGCTTCCTCCCGCACGTGCCGCAACTCCTCGGCCAGCGCAGCCGCGAAACCCGAGAATTCGGTCTCCCTGGGAGCTTGGGGTCTCTTCAAACTGCTACCGGTGAGCTCCTCGGCGGCCGCGTGGCCCGCGGCGAAGGCCTCGGCGACCAGGACCACCAGATCGGCGTTGACTCGTTCGGCCACGGCCTCCGCCGACGGCTCCCAGTCGAGCTCCCTCAGCCGTATGTCCTCCAGCACCAGGTTCTGCTCCTCGGTGAGTTGACGCTTCAGGTTCCGGAGGGCCCGGTTGGTGACCGGCAGCAGCAGGCGCTCCCTCAGATCGAAAGCCTCCGAGTCGGACCCCGCGGGACGTGGCGGCAGCGGCGCTGCGGGCGGTTCGGCGTGTTCCTCGGTGGCCTCCTCGGTGGCTCTGTCCTCCGCCTTCACCGCCGGGTCGGGGCTCCTCAACCGGGCGAAGAGACCCGCCAGCTCGTCGAAACGCGCCTTGTCTACGTCGGCTTCCTCGATCACCGGCTCCTCGGGTTCGGTGGTCTCCTCGGTCGGTTCGGGAGGGGCAGCCTCTGCCTCGAAGTGGGTATCGGCCGGCTCCTCGGCCACCGGCTGCTCCTCGGGCGGCAGAGGCGCCGGTGGGGTCTCTTCTCCCCTCCTCTTCCGCACCTCCTCGGCAGACAGCACCCTGATCTCGGGGCCCAGCTCCTCGGGCTCTACCTCCTCGCCTTCCAGGACCATTTCCCCCGTCGCGGGAGATTCGTTGGCCCGCACCACCCGTACGGTTTCGCCCGGCTCCCAGTGCGGTTCGGGGGGCCTCTCCTGGGACTCCACCGACAGTCCGAGACGCTCCCGCCGTTCGTCCAGCTCCACCTCCATCGCGGCCAGCGCCTCCCGCACCGATTCGAGCTCACGCTTCAGTTCGTCCCGCCTCTGTTCGAGGGCTCGGGTACGTTCCTGGGCGACCTCCGCCTGACGGCGGGCCGTCTCGATGATCTCGTCGTGACGGCTGGAGGCCTCCGACACGAGACGGTCCGCCTCCATCTTGGCGGCTCGAACCAGGTCCTCGGCCTCCCGCCGAGCGTTGACGATCAGCCGGTGGGCTTCCCGTTCGGCCTCACCCACCCTGCGGAGGGCCTCCTGTTCCGCCTCGTCGACGATCCGTCGGGCCTCCCGCTGGCTCTGCCCCAACAGCTCCTCGGCGGTGGTCCAGGCGTCGCCTCGGAGCTGCTCGGCATCGGCCCGAGCCTGCCGACGGGTGACCTCGGCCTCGGCGATGGCCTCCGATCTCCAGCGGGCCGCGTCGGCCGCCGCTCGCTGCCTCAACGCGTCGGCGGCCTGGCGGGCGGCCTCCAACACCTCGCCCACCTCCCGGGAGATCGCCTCGAACTCGGCTTGGAGGTCCCGGTCACCCACCTCGGCCAGCCGGGCCGCCAGCCGGTCGCGCTCCCCTCTGATCCGATCGAGCTCCTCCCGGAGAGAAGCCACGGTACGGTCGACCTCGCCGGGGTCGTATCCCCGTAGCACCATCCGGAACCGGGGACGATCCGAGGTCGGCTGGGACATGAGGCCAAGATAACCGGGACCGGGTTCGTCCATGTGGTTTGGCTAACCGGGGAACCCCAGATACTCCAACGCCTGGTCGACGTCGGCTACGGGAACCAACTCCATGCTCCCCCGGGGAGCGCCCGACGCCTCGTCGAAGTTGTCCTCGGGCACCAACATGACCTCGGCTCCGGCGGCTTCGGCAGCTACGACCTTCTGACGCACCCCTCCCACCGGGCCTACCGTGCCGTCGGGTCGGATCGTGCCCGTGCCGGCCACCACCCTTCCCCCGCTCAGGTCCCCCTCGGTGAGCACGTCGATGACCGCCAGGGTGTACATCATTCCCGCCGACGGCCCCCCGATATTCCCCGGTTCGAGGGTGACCGGCAGGGTCGGGTGGTGGTTTCGGACCTGCACCCCGATGAGGGGACGGCCGGGCTCTTCAGGAGACTCACCGAGACGCACCTCCACCGACCGAATGCTCCCGCCCCGCTCGACGTCGATGGAGATCAGGTCCCCCGGACTTAGGCCGTCGAGAGCTTCCGACAAGTCGGCGAGGGACCGCACCGGATCACCCGCGACGGCGCGGATCACGTCCCCCGGTTCCAGAACGGTGGCCGCGGGGAACCCCTCCACTACCGCCACGACCTGCACCCCGTCGGTGGTCACCTCGATGCCCAGGCGGTTCAACGCCACCAGCACCGCCGTCTCCACCGAGGTGTCCATCGCCTCCAGGGTCCGACGGGTGAAATCCTCGTCGGTCTCGCCGGGTCGGCGGATCCTCTCGCTCCTCACCAGGTCGACGGTCGGGTCGGCCACGGCCGTGGCGGCCTCGAACACGTTGACCTGCTGCACCGAAACCGTGAGCATGAGCAGCTCCCCTCGGGGCGGGTAGACTGGCACGTCCCCGAGCACCCGCACCGCGTCGACGGCGTCGCCGACCGGTCCCGGGCTGAACGCGTAGTAGGGGAGCTCGACCACCCACCCTCCCAGGGTCGCGCCGGCGGTCATCACCACCGCGGCGACCAGGCCGGCGACCCAACGGGGAGTAGGGAGCATCGGCACGCCAGGTTATCTGCCCGGTCGACCTCACCGCCCCGGACAGTCCTCTAGCATCCGGGGCTACCCGACAGGAGGTGTGGATGGTTACGACGACGTCGGATGTGCTGGCCGCCCGGGTGCTGCCCAGGAATCGGGTCGCGATCCTTCTCGCCATGCTCGGCTTCGCCGCCCTGACCGCCCTGGCCGCCCAGGTCTCCTTCTACGTGCCGCCGATCGAAGTTCCGTTCACCCTCCAGACGCTGGTCGTGCTGCTGGCCGGCGGGGTGTTGGGGTCGGCGGCCGGAGCCGGCAGCCAGCTCCTCTACGTCGCGGCCGGCGCGGTGGGAGCCCCGGTGTTCGCCGAAGGCTCCGCCGGGTTCCGGGTTCTGGTGGGCCCCACCGGCGGCTACCTGGTGGGTTTCGTGGTCGCCGCCTGGGTGGTGGGCCGGCTGGCCGAACGCCGCAACGACCGTCGTCTACTCACCAGCCTCTCCACCTTCGTGGTGGGCAACCTGGTGATCTACGCCTTCGGGGTGGCGGGTCTGATGGGACTGGCCGGGCTGGACCTGGGCACCGCGGTCGCCCACGGTGTGGTTCCCTTCGTGTTCTGGGACCTGGCCAAAGCGCTGGCCGCGGGAGCGGCGCTGCCGTTGGCTTGGAGGATCGGCGGCGACCGCTAACCGGCCGTCGGCGAGTCGTCCGGCCCGTCCTCGTCGAGGCCCTCGCCGAACTCCTCACCCAGGTACGCCTTGATCACGTCGGGGTTGCGCTGCACCTCGGCGGGTTTGCCCTCGGCGATCTTCCGGCCGAAGTCGAGGACCATGACCCGGTCGGCGATGTCCATCACCAGACCCATGTCGTGTTCGACCAGGATCATGGCGATCCCCAGCTCGTCCTGGATGTCGAGGATGAACCGGGCCATGTCCTCGGTCTCCTCGAGGTTCATCCCCGCCACCGGCTCGTCGAGGAGCAGCAGCTCGGGTTCCATGGCGAGAGCCCGGCCCAACTCCACCCGCTTCTGGATCCCATAGGGGAGGAGACCCACCGGGTACTTGCGCCACTGCTCGATCTCGAGGAAATCGATGATGTCCTCGACCATGGCCCGGTTCTGGATCTCCTCGCGTTTCGCCCTCCCCCACCAGACACAGCCGGCCAGCCAGCCGTGCCGCATCCGCACGTGCCTGCCCGACAGGATGTTCTCGAGGACGGTCATGTGGGGGAACAAGGCGATGTTCTGGAAGGTGCGGGCGATCCCCAGTTCGGCGGTCTGGTTGGGTTTCAGGCCCATGATCGACGAGCCCTTCCACAAGATGTCGCCTTCCTGGGGTCTGTACACCTGGTTGATGCAGTTGAAGATCGACGTCTTCCCGGCGCCGTTCGGCCCGATGATGGAGAACAGCTCGCCGTCGTCGACATAGAACGAGACCCCGTCGATGGCCCGGAGTCCCTTGAAGGACAGCTCGATGTCCCGCACCTCGAGGAGGTGGTCGTAGTCGACCCTCTCCTTCTCCCTGCCTAGATAGGCCAGCGTCCGGTGACGTTCCACCGTCATGACAGCCACCGTTTCCGCCGCTTGTAGTGCTTGACCTCGCGGAACGACTTCTTCTCACCGCCGGCGTGCAACCCGAGGTAGAACTCCTTGACGTCTTCGTCCTTCAACAGCTTCTCGGGGGGACCGTCCATCACCATCTTCCCGGTCTCCATGATGTAGCCGTGATGGGCGATCGACAGCGCCATGATCGCGTTCTGCTCGATGAGCAGCACCGACGTGCCCTGCTGGTTGATCTCGACGATGATCTCCTTGATCTGCTGGACGAGGCGGGGAGCCAACCCGAGGGACGGTTCGTCGAGGATCAGCAGGCGGGGGGACTGCATCAGAGCCCGCCCGATGGCGAGCATCTGCTGCTCACCCCCCGACAGGTAGCCGGCGATCGATCTGCGGCGGTCGGCCAGCCGGGGAAATAGGGTCATGACCCGCTGGTAGGCCTCCTCCACCGCCTTGCGGTCCTTGTTGGTGTAGGCCCCCGCCCTGAGGTTCTCCTCGACGGTCATCTCGGCGAAGATGCGGCGCCCCTCCATGACCTGGCTTATCCCCCTGCGCACCCGCTCGGCGGGGTCGAGGTGGGTGATGTCGTCCCCGTCGAAGAAGATCTGGCCTTTGGTGATGTCCCCTTCATGGACGTCCAGCAGACCGGTGATGGCTCGGATGGTGGTGGTCTTCCCGGCCCCGTTGGCGCCCAACAGCGCGACGATCTGCCCGTCCGGCACTTCCAGGGAGATCCCCCGGAGGACCAGGATCACATCGTTGTAGACGACTTCCAGGTTGGATACGGCCAGCATGGTGGGTGGTGGGGGGCGGGCTCGACGCCCGCCCCCCGATCTGCGTTCAGCCCTTGAAGCAGCCTTCCGTGAACACGTAGTTGCCCGCCACGTCACCCACGAAGAAGTCCTCCACCAGGTCGGAACCGGTGGTGCCTCCGTTGGGCGCCGAGCCGATCGTCTGGTTGGCGCCACCGGCCGCGGTGTACGCCTCCAGGTTCGGCTTGAACATGGCGATCTCACGGGTCACGTAGGTGTTGGGATCGTCCGGCGGGGAGTAGCTCTGGTCGGGAGCCAACCCGTCGAAGTTGAGACCCTCCAGACTGAGGGCCGCCGCCTTGACACCTGCCCGGGTCATGTCGCCGTTGGCCGCGGCGATGTTCAACACCTCGTGGATGGTCTTGGCTTCCAACCATCCGATCACGAAGGCGTCGGAGGGTCGACGGTCGGGTGCAGCGGCCAGCATGGCGTCACGCAGCGGCGCCATTCCGGGGACGTCGGTCCCCCAGGCCACGTTGTAGGCAGTCTGCCAGTACACCTGGGAGAGCAGCGGACCCACCGGGGTGTCCAGTAGACGGAAGTCGTAGCTGGGCACCGAGCCGGTCCACCAGCCCTGGAATCCGGCCTGGGCCGCGCCACCCAACACCACCGCCAGGTTGGTCGGGTTGACGGTGGCGAACACGGCGTCGGCACCCGACCCGGCGATCCCCTGGATCACCTCGGTCTCGGGGTCGTCCGGGGTCGGAGTGATCAGGCCCTCACCGTCGTAGGCCAGCTCGAGGCCGAGCTCCTGGATGGCGTGCTTGGCGCCGAAAGCGCCGTCCTGACCGTACTCACCGGGGAACGACACAACCGCCCAGCTCGGAGGACGGCCGTTCTCCTCCTCGAACCGCTCCGACACCCACTCGACGGCGTTCATCGCTTCGAGGCAGTAGTTGGTCTGCTGTTCCAGCGCCACGCCGCCGTCGAAGGCCGGGTCTGCCCAACCCGAGTACCACGTGAGCGGGATCAGCACCATGTTGTCTTCTTGGGCCAGCTCGATGATCCCGGCGGTGTGGGGCGAGCCGGTCGACTGGCTGAGAGCCACCACCCGGTCGCGGATCGCTTCGTACTTCTGGCGATGCTGATCGACGTTGTAGTTCGTGTCTTCGATCACCAGCTCCACCTGGCGTCCGGCGATACCACCCGCGGCGTTGACCTGATCGAAGTACACCTCCTGAGCCGCGACGATGTCCTGCACCAGCGGCGAGAAGATGCCGGTCAGGTCGGCCAGCAGCCCGATGGATATGGTGTCGTCGGTGACCCCGACATCGGTGAGGATCTCGCCTGGCTCCTCGGTTGGCGCGGTGGTGGTGGTTCCGCCGTCGGGCGGCGCCGTGGTGGTGGTCTGACCCGGCGCGGCGGTGGTGGTGGTAGTTTCCCCACCGGTTCCGCCGCAGGCGGCCAACACCATCGCCAGGGCCATCAACCAGGCGAAGTGTCTCTTCTTCGTTCTCATGTCGTTTCCTCCCTTTTCCTGCCCGGAAGCTCCGGGCCGTACTCCGCATGCGCGAAGAACTGTGCGAACGCTAGTAGGTGAACGGCCATCCCTTCCAGTAGTTCCGGATCCGAAGCCATATGCCGAACAGGCCCAACGGCTCGAAGATCAGGAAGAGCACGATCAGCAGTCCGTAGAGGACCAGATTGAGCTGGAAGATGGAGAGGCCGGGTCCCACCGCTTGGAGCGACACCAGGCCGAAGTCGCCGCTTCCTTCCGAGATGAGGAAGCCGGCCAGCGACCCGAACAGGCCTTCTCCCTTGGCGGTGTCGGCCAGCAGACGGGTGAGGTCCTCCACCAGCCGGGGGAGACCTACCACGAAGACCGAACCGAGGATGGCGCCGGCGGTGGTGCCGGCTCCGCCGATCAGGATGATGGCGATGAACTGGACGCTGAGGAGGAGGTCCCAGGCCTCGGGGATCCGGGTCTGGAAGTACGAGGCGAGGAGGGCTCCCGCCACCCCGGCGAAGAACGAGGAGATGGCGAACGCCAACGCCTTGTATCGCACCTCGTCCACTCCCATGATCTCGGCGGCGATGTCCCGGTCGCGGATCGCAGCGAACGCCCGGCCGAGCCGGGTGCGGGCGATGTTCTTGTGGACCAGGGCGAAGAGGATCAGCATCAGGAGCAGGAACAGGTACTGCTTGGCCTGCCGGGACAGCTCGATCCCGAACCAGGCTCCGTCGGCCGAGATGCTGACCAGGGGCTGCTCCTCCTTCCACAACCTCAGGTCCATCTTGGGCCACTCCCGGCCCAGGCCGGGCCCTCCCGAGATGGTGCGGGCGTTCCGGAAGATGTGGTCCCCGATGAACACCAGGGCGATGGTGACGAACGCGAGATACAACCCTCTGACTCTGACCGCGGTGGGAGCGACGATCAGCCCGACCACCGCGGCCACGATCCCGGCCGCGGGCAGCCAGATCCACATGGGCAATCCGAAACCCCGCAGGGTCTCGGTGGCCTCGCCCCCGAGCAGCACCGCGGTGTAGGCCCCCACCGCCATGAAGAAGGCGTGACCCAGCGACACCTGACCGGCCATCCCGGTGAGGATGTTCAGCCCCAGCGCGCCGATGGCGAAGATGAGCACCTGGCCGAGGACCACCAGCCACCGGTTCTCGCCCAGCCAGCGGAGGCCGGGGACGAGCTGGAGCGGCAAGGTGACCGCGATCACCAGGAGGATCCCCATCGCCACCCGCTGGGTGGTGGTCGGGAAGATCCGCATCTCCTCCGGATAGGAGGTGAAGAAAAGGGGTCTACCCCTCATACCCGCCTGATCTCCTCGGTGCCGAACAGGCCGTAGGGTTTGATGAGCAGGAAGATCAGCATCACCAGATAGGGGATGACCAGGCCGAACCCGACCCCCACCACGTTCGTGTAACCCGCCGCGTAGGTTCCTATCACCACCTCGGCGATGCCGACGATGAACCCTCCTACCACCGCGCCCACCACCGAGTCGAGACCTCCGATGATCACCGCCGGAAAGGCTCGGAACACGACGAAGGCGGTGGTGTTGCTCACCCCCGGAGCCCGGGGAGCGACCGACGAGAAGATCCCCGCCACTGCGGCCAGGGCGGCTCCGATCGCCCAGGAGAGGGCGAAGATCCTCCCCACCGAGATCCCCTGGGCCATCGATGCTTCCTGGTCGAAGGAGGTGGCCCGCATCGCCACCCCGGTGCGGCTCCTGAAGAACCAGGCGACCAACCCGAAGCAAACCACCGCCACTCCGGTGGTGACTATCTGGGTGACGTTCAGGGTGATGTTCCCCAACGTGACGGTGGCCAGGCCCCACGGATCCTGCAGGCTGCGGGTGCCCTGACCGATGAAGTCGTCGTTGATGGTGCGGACGATGATGTCGATCCCGATGGTGATGATCGCCACCGAGAACAGCGGCTCCCCGATCATGGGGCGGATGAAGATCCGCTCGATGATCAACCCCACCACCGCGGTGGCCAACACGGCCAACAGCGCCGCCAGAGCCCACTGCAGCCACAGAGGAGCACCGGGCATCCAACGACCCGGGATGTTGTAGATCCCGGCGAAGGCGGCGGTCAAGAAGGCGCCCACCGCGGCGATCGCGCCGTGGGCGAAGTTCACCACCTGGGTGGCCTTGAAGATGATCACGAAGCCGAGCGCCAGCAGCGCGTAGACAGCCCCGAGGGCCACCCCGTTGAGGAGGGCGAACAGGAACTTGTCGAAGCCTTCGGCCACCACCGGGGCGACCTGAGCGAAAGAGAGCATGTCGTGGGTGGCCTTTCCCTTACGCCTTCTCCGCGTACATGGACTCGATCAGGTCCCCGAACATCTGCTCCATGGCCCGCCGCTTGAGCTTTTGGGTGGCGGTCAGCTCGCCGTCCTCGTGGTCGAGCTCCTTCGGCAGCATCCTGAACTTCTTGATCTGCTCGACGGTCGCCAGCTTCTTGTTGACCTCGTCGATCACCCCCTGGATCAGCTCGATCACCTCCGGCTTCTCCGACAGGTCCCGGTAGGTGGTGTAGGGGATCCCCCGACGGGTAGCCCAGTCTCCCACGGTGTCGAACTCGATGCCGATCAGGGCGGTCAGGTACTTCCGACGGTCGCCGATCACCATGGCCTCTTTGATGTAGGGCGACGTCTTCAGCATGTTCTCGATCTCCGACGGGGAGATGTTCTTTCCGCCCGAGGTGATGATGATGTCCTTCATCCGGTCGACGATCTTGACGTGGGTGCCGTCGACCCACACGCCGACGTCGCCGGTCTTGAGCCAGCCGTCCTCGGTGAACGCCTCGGCGGTCTTGTCCGGCTTGTTCCAGTAGCCCTTGAAGACCCCGGGGTGTTTGGTCTGGATCTCGCCGGTCTCCTCGTCGATCCGCAGCCCGATCCCCGGGTAGGGCTCGCCCACCGTTCCGATCTTCACCCGGCCGTAGAAGTTGGCGGTGGCCACCGCCGAGTTCTCGGTCATTCCATATAGCTCGTAGATCGGAACACCTATCCCGAAGAAGAACTGGATGATCTCCGGAGCGATCGGTGCCGCGCCGGTGCCCGCCCAGCGGCATCGACGCAGCCCGATCCGTTCCTTCAACGCCCGGAACACCAACGGCCACCCGATGGCGTAGAGCACCGCACTCTTCGGGGTATGGAGACCCCGGTTTCGAGCCCGCTCCTCACCGATGATCCGGGCTAGGAACAGCCCGAAGCGGAACAGCATCCTCTTGAAGAAGGTGGCGTCCTTCCCCTTGATGAGGATGGTGGCGTGGATCTTCTCCCAGATGCGGGGGACCGCGAAGAACAGGGTGGGTTGGACCTCCCGCAGGTTCTGTTGCACCGTCTCGATCGACTCGGCGAAGTTCAACACCACCCCGTTGGAGACCATCGTCCAGGTGGAGAAGATCCGCTCGGCCACGTGGCAGAGGGGCAGGTAGGTGAGTACTTCGTCCTTCGGGCTGGGCTTGAGGTTGCCCTTCATCCGCCCGTCGGCGTTGATCACCTTCTCCATGCAGAAGGTGGCGTTGGCGTTGGTGAGCATGGCTCCCTTGGGTGGGCCGGTGGTCCCCGACGTGTACACCAGGGTGATCACGTCGTCGGGTTCGGCTTCGGCCATGATCCGCTCCACCTCGCCCGGGTGTTCCTCCCGGTGCCGCCGACCCAGCTCGAGGAAGTCGTCCCAGAAGATGAACCGAGGGTCGTCCCGGTACGAACGGAAACCCCTCGGCTCGACGTGGATGATCTTCTCCAAGTCGGGGAGGTTGTCGATCACCTCCATCACCTTGTCGGCCTGTTCCTGGTCCTCGGCCAGGTGGACCTTGGCCCCCGAGTCGCGCAGCAGATACTCCACCTCGGCAGCCGGATTCGTCGGGTACAAACCGACGCTCATCGCCCGCACCGCCACCGCGGCCAGATCGAGGATCACCCACTCGGGTCGGTCCTCGGAGTGGATGCTCACCCGGTCACCCGGCTTGACTCCCAGGGCGAGGAGTCCGTGAGCGGCGAGCTCGATCCGTTCCCACAGCTCCCCCCAGGTGATCTCCAGCCAGATCCCGTAGTCCTTCTCCCGCATGGCAACCGCGTTGGGTCTGCGGCGCGCCCAGTCCCTCGCCCGGGACGCAGGGGAGGGGTATCCGGTGCCTGCCAGCGGTGCCTGGGGACGTTCAGCCGTGACCGTCATCGTCGCCACCTCCTCGATCGCCTCGACAGCTTAGAAGCGGGTTTCGTCCGATGTCCGGGAAAGAGCCGGGAAAAACCAGCCGGATTTTGGGCGTAGAATCAAGCTCCTTCGATCCAGCGGGAACCGCCTGGCCAGTTCTCCTGTTTCCAGATGGGGGCCCGGGTCTTGAGTTCGTCGATCACGTAGCGGGCCGCTTCGAAGGCGTCGGCCCGGTGGGCCGACGACACCGCCACCGCCACCGAAGGCTCCCCGACCTCGACCCGCCCGACACGGTGCTCCACCACCACCGCCAGGATCGGCCATTTGCCGGCGGCCTCCTCGACGATCAGGGCGAGGACCGGTTCTACGTGCTCCCGGTATGCGTCGTACTCGAGGTGGGTGACCCCGGCGACGTCATCCGAATGATCCCGGGCGGTGCCGAGGAACAGCACCGTGGCCCCGGCACTCGGGGTGGCCACCTCCGCCAACAGGAGGTGGGGTTGGATCGGCTCCTCGGTGAGCGAAACCCGACTGCTGGGAGGTGCCATCACCCGACCAGTGTACGGACCGGTGTCATAGGCCGTGGGGGATGGCACCATGGTGGTGTGGGCGACGACATCTTCTCCCGCCTGTTCGAGCTCTTCGATCAGCCGGGTCCGGTGAACTTCAAACTGGCGACCGAACTGGTCCGTCACCTGACCGGTGACAGGCAGCCGGTGGAGCCGTGGGCGGCGGAGGAGCTGCGTGACCTGACCCGCCTCGCCGAGTTCCGGGTGGAGCAGGTCGCCCCGTTCCGGGTTGTGCCGGCCCGGGACGTGGTCCCGGTGGATGCCCGAGACTGGGCTGAACGGAACCTGGAGGGTTTCCGGTACCTGGCCGAGCCCTTCGCGGGGATGATCGAGGTGGGAGGCGCGGCTCCGGCCGCCCTGTTCCTCGACCAGATCGGGCCGGCGGTGGTCGGACTCCAGGTGGGGACTCTGGTGGGGACTCTGGCGCGGTGGGTGATGGCATCTTTCGAAGCCGGGGTGCCGGTGACCGACTCCGACCACATCACCTATGTGGTGCCCAACATCGACGCCTTCACCACCCGCCACGGGTTGGATCCGCACGAGGTGAGGCTCTGGGTGGCGCTGCACGAAACCGCCCACCGTGCCATGTTCGGGGTGCCGTTCACCTTCGAACACCTATGCGGCTTGGTGTCGGACTACGCCGCCACCTTGCGGGTGGACCCGGCCCGTCTCGGCGAGCTGATGGGCGGCCTGGACCCGGCCGGGTTGGCCAACCTGGACACCGAACGTCTCGCCGAGCTGTTCGACAACCCGGAGAGCCGACGGGCTCAGGCCGAGTTGGTGGCGTTCCTGGGTTTGACCGGGGGTTATCGGCGGCTCCTGGTGGAGCGGGCAGCGGAGTCGATGATCGACCATCGAGGTATCGAAGCCCTGAGGATGGCGGAGAGGGACCTGGACCTCGACTCCTCCCCGGTGGCAGCCACCTTCGTGTCGGCCGATCACATCGGCAGGGGATACGAGTTCTGTTTGGAAGTGGAGCGGCGTTGGGGGACCGAGGAGCTGGGCCGCATGTGGTCCAACCAGGGACGGTTCCCCAAAGCCGACGAGCTGGACGACCCGGTGGCCTGGGCGGCCAGGGTCCTGCTCGACGATCTGGGCTGAGTCACCCGGACACGGGGGGAGGCAGATCGGCCAGCACCTGCCGGACGGTGGTTTCGGGGGCCATGGCGAGGAGCGCGATCCACGCCTCTTCGGCTCTCCACACATATAGGACGCTTCCCCGCCCCTCGGCTCTGAGATAGCTGCCACCCAGCACCTCGACCTCCTCGGCGCCCAGCCCGTCGACGTCCAACCGGTGGGGGGAGGCGAACACCGCGACGGTGTACCCACCCGAGCGGTAGTGGGCGAGCACACCGGCTTCGCCCACCAGACGCAGATCGGTCCGGATCATGTCGCCCAGGGCGGCGGGCAGCTCGACGGAAACCGGGGCGGCGGCTGCGGTGACGGGAACCACCGAGGCGACCGCAGGCCCCGCCGCGGTGTAGGCCCCCAACATGACGGCCAGCTCACCGGCGGGGATCTCGTCCGATCCGGCTCCTCCGATCGCAGCGCCGATCCCGGCCAGCAGGAGCAGCCCGGCCACCCATCCGATCGTCCTTCGCCGCCCGGGCAGCGCGGGGAGCGGCGGAGACGGGAGCTCCCGGAGCAGCTTGCGGGCGGTCACCACGTCGTCGAGCTCCTCCCGGCAGGTGTCGCATTCGGCCAGGTGGGTGATCACCTCCTGCCGGCGAGCCGGTTCGAGCTCGCCATCGACGAGAGCCGAGAGCAGATCCCCCGGATGGCTCACCTCAGCTTCTCCCGCAGCATGCGTCGACCCCGGTGGATGCGGGAGCGGACGGTTCCAACCGGCACGTCGGTCACCTGGGCGATCTCCTCGTAGGACATCCCGACCAGGTCGCAGAGCACCACCGCTTCACGGTATTCGAAAGGCAGGGAGAGCAGGGCCTGCTGGATCCGGTCGTCGAGGGTCGCCGCGGCGAGCTGGTCCTCCGCCGACGGGTGGGCCAGTTGGCTGCGTCTCTCCAGGTCGTCGGGCAGGGCGTCGGAGGGGCGCCGACGACGACGCCGAACCTCGTCGAGGAAGGCGTTCCGGGTGATCCTCCACAACCACCCCTCCATCGAGCCGGGCCGGTAGGTGCGGAGCCCTCTCCGCACCCTGAGGAGCACCTCCTGCACCAGATCGGCCGCATCGTCCGGATCGCCACTGAGGCGGAGGGCGTACAGGTAGATCTTGTGCCCATAGGTACGGGCCACCTCTTCCCAGCTGGGTACGGCCTCGGGCATGGAGGCCTCCCCTACTCAACGACGGGGGTCGCCGTCCGAGTTCCTATGCGGTGTCGTCCCCTTTGGTCTCCGCCTCGTCTTCGGCGCCTTCTTGGAGTCCCTTGCGGAACTCCTTGGCGGAGGCTCCGAGGGAGCGGGCCAGCTCGGGGAGCTTGCGGGCTCCGAAGAGCAGCAGGACGACCACCAGGACGATGATCAGTTCTGGGCCACCGAAACGCAAGATGTGCTCCTTTGTGTCGAAATCCTATCCGAACCTTCGTCTCATCCCAGAGCCAGAGCATCGACCAGGCCCTGCAGGCGTTCCCGAGTCACGAACCGGACCCGGGGGTCGCGGCGTTCCCTCTGGTAGAGCTCGAAGGGTCCGTACTTGTCGGATACCAGCAGACCCCGTTGGGCTCCTGCGGTTTGGAACTCGATCATGAACCGCTGGATGGTCTCGGAATCGACCTCGGGATGGTCGCCCGGCCGGTACGGGTCGACCCGGATGTAGGTCCGCTGGCCACCCTTCTCTGCGTAGTAGGTGTTCTCGGCCGGACCCGGCGTCACCACGTAGCCCACCAAAGGGAGCAGCCCCGTGACCAGCTCTCCCGCACCCATGGTCCGGGGGTCGATCCCCTGGGCCCGGAGACCGGTCTCGACCGCCTTGGGGAGACGAAGCTCCGCCCCCGCCGGCCCCAACGTGTCCTCCCTCACCGGGGTGACCGTGCCGGGCACCTGGGGCGGCCCCTCCTCGCGTTCGGCTTCCAGCGGGTCGGCGGCGATGTGGGTGAGGTTGAGGAGGGGAGGCATCTCCGGTCGGGGCGGCAGCCGGCCCGGCTCCTCGAGTTCGACCCGACCCACCTCCCGGGGTGGTCTGCCCGCCAGAGCCACGACCTCGGTCACCTGGTCGATGGGCAGGGTGTGTCTCTTCTCCCGCACCACCTCGACCGCTTCGTGGGTGAGCAGCTCCTCGAGGACGGGGTCGCCCTCGTCGGGAACCGGCACGTCGAAAGTGACTCGGGCCTCCTCACCGGCTACGTGGAATTCGGCCACCGGGGGTCGGGGGTGGACCAGGTCGGGTTCGGGGGAAGGGGCGGGTCGGGTCTCCCGGGGGCGATCGGGGGTGGGACGGC
>FLYL01009089.1_pt1 | contig 18077 bp, 21 predicted proteins | sample 1122611 | NCBI WGS metagenome assembly FLYL01 (sample SAMEA4346791, study PRJEB14843) | hot springs metagenome | biome: Terrestrial Biome; feature: Habitat; material: Sediment | place: India | collected 2012-06-12 | depth 1760 m
ATGATCGAGGCGGGCTGCGAGCTCGGCCCGGAGACGTTCCTGAACGGCGGTGGCCGTCAGATCAGCCCGTGACCGCTCGGTGAGGGAACGGGCCACGTCGGTGGTGCGGCGCAAACCGCCGGTCATGCCGTCCGGGTAGTCCAGCGAGGCGAGCAGATCGACGATGTTGTCCATCACCTCCAAGAGTCTGCCGGCTTCGGTGACGTCGCCTTCCCGGAGTCGGTCGAGCAGGCGGCGACGACACTCGCCGACGGCTTCCCCCAGCCCGTTCAGATAGGGAACCGGGTCGAGCCCCAGCTCTGTGGGGGAGGGCAGCCTGGCCCGGGTGAACACGGCGAGGACCAGCTCGGCTTCGGCGTACTCCTTGGCGGCGTCGTCGACGAATCCCGAGTGGAGGATGTCGGGATGATCCCGGAGGCTGTCTCGTATCGATTGCAGGAGGGTTCTGGCTTCCTCGACGAGACTGCGGGCACCGTCGTGTTCACCCCGGTGGAGATGCCGGATGGCGTTGGCCGACGCTCGGATCACCTTCCTGGACGCGGCCAGCGCCTCCTCCCGGCATGCGAAACGGTCGTCGAGGACGGATCGGGCTTCCTCTCCGATCGCCTCGAGCTCGGTCACCGCCCGGCGACGATCCGCACCGGCGTGTCGGCTTCCGGTCGCCGCTCAGCGGCGTGGACCGCCGCGGCCCGTGCGGCCTCCCGCTGTTTGAGCTGGAGGAGCATCCCCACATACCAGGCGATCAGGGCATCGACCAGCAGGTTGGCCAGCAGCCATCCCACCGAACCCCTGACGTAGGCCAACACCAAGGTGATCACGGCGAGTCCGATCAGGACCGCCAGGGTCCTCCGTCTCCGGGCACGCACCACGTTGCGTGCCGTGACCCGCGGCTTGGAGTATCCACGTCGCTGAACGTCGGCCATCAGGTGGGTCCAACGGTCGAACTCTTCGGTGGACGACAGGGGGGCGTCTCGGCGGCTGCCGAAGACCGATGGGAACAGGTAGATGCCCCATATGGTGGCGATCACCAGCGCCGCTATCAGTACAGGTGCCTCAGGCATTCCGACTTCCCGTTCGAGACTCCGCTCCGGCTTTTCGCGATCCTAGCGAAGCGGGTCGCCGCCGGACAACCTGCGCTCCCACACCCCCGACCGGCCGCCTTCCTTGCGGATGAGACCGATCCAGTCGATGGTGACCCCTCGTTCCACGCCTTTGACCATGTCGTACAGGGTGAGGGCTGCGACACTCGCCGCGGTCATCGCCTCCATCTCCACCCCGGTACGACCGGTGCTGCGCACGGTGGCGGTTATCACCGCGCCGGGTGGCGCCTGTTCGACCTGGACCTCTACCGCGTCGATCATCAGCGGATGGCAGAGGGGGATCAGGTCGGGTGTCCGTTTGGCCGCCATGACACCGGCGATCCTCACCGCAGCCAACGCGTCTCCCTTCTCGAGCCCGCCGCCGAACAGCAGGTCGGCGGTGTCCGGTGAGAGCGCGACCTTGGCCTGCGCGGTGGCGCTCCTCGACGTGACCTCCTTGCCCGACGTGTCGACCATGCGGATGCGTCCCTGCGGGTCGAGATGGCTCAACCGCTCAGCCACGCAGCACCTCCTCCCGGGTCCTTGATTCGGGCCAACCGAACATCTCCAGCACCACCTCCTCGCCTTCGTCCACCCGACTCACCCCTACGGGAACCACCGCGAAGGCGTCGGCCAGGGCGGTGGCGGACAGCACGTTGGAGAACTGGCTGCCCGTCGAGCGGGCATGGAAGGTCCGCTCCCGATAGGTGGTGGCCACCCTGACGAACACCGTCTTGGCGGGATCGGTGTCGATCGCCTCGTCGAGCACCCCCACCACCTGGGGCCGGAACAGGCGGGTGGAGCCCATCATGGCCAAGACGGCCGGTCGTACGAGCTGCTCGAAAGCCACGAACACCGACACCGGGTTGCCGGGCAGTCCGAAGAAGGGGACCCCGGCCAGCTCCCCGAAGGCGAACGGCTTGGCGGGTTGGATGGCGATCCGCCACAGTTCCACGTCGCCTACGTCGGTCACCACTTGCTTGACCACGTCGTAGTCGCCCATCGACACCCCACCCGAGGTGATCACCAGGTCGCATCGTTCGGCCGCCCGGGCCAGGGAGGAGCGGAGCAGCGCCGGTTGGTCGGGCACGATCCCGAAGTCGTGGATCTCGACCTCGAGTTCGGCGAGCAAGCCATGGAGGAGCGGACGGTTGGCGTCCCTGATCCAGCCGGGCCGGAGAACCGAGACCTCCGGGGGTTGGACCTCGTCACCGGTGGACATGATCCCCACCCGGGGCCTTCGACGAACCGTAGGGGAGGTGACCCCGAGGGTGGCGAGAACCCCCAGATGGAGCGACCGTAGGCGGGTACCCGCTTCGAACACCAGCGTCCCCTCGGCGACGTCGCCGCCCGCCGGCCGGACCGCGGTGCCCGGGGCGACCTCGGTGAGGATCCGCACTCTGTCTCCCAGCGGTTCGGTGTCCTCTACCCGGACCACGGCGTCGGCTCCTTCGGGCAGCGGCGCACCGGTCATGATGCGAACCGCGGTTCCTCCGGTGACCGGCACGGTCGGGGCGTGCCCGGCCGGCAGGTCTCCCACCACTCTCAGCTCGACGGGGGCTCCCCGGGTGTCCTCCGATCTCACTGCGTAGCCGTCCATCGCCGAGTTCCTGAACGGCGGCACGTCTTCGGAGGCCACGACCGGTTCGGCCAGGGCCAGTCCATGGGCGTCCCATAGCCCCACCCTGACCGGTTCCAGGGGTCGGACCGCATCCAACACCCGGCGCTGGGCTTCGGTGAGGGACATCAGGTCGCTCAATGGCCGCATACCTCCTCGAGGAACGACCGGAACTCGTCTCCGAAGCGGTCTAGACCCAGCACCACGGAGGCCTCCAACAGGCCCAGCGGGGTGCCGACGTCGAGCAGGTCGGTGTCGGCGACGTAGCCTCGAGCCTTGCCTCGCCGTCCCAGCTCGTGGATGGCGTCGGTCAGTTGGATCTCACCCCCGACCCCGGGTTCGGTCTTCTCCAGGATGGGGAAGATCTCGGGGGTGAACAGGTAGCGGCCGATGAGGCCCAGCCGGGACGGGGCGTCCTTTGGTCCGGGCTTCTCCACGGCACCGGCGATCTCCAGCACGCCGTCCTCCTCCTCGGAAGCCGGTATCACCACCCCGTAGGCGGACAGCATCTCGTCGGACAGCCGCCTGAGGCACATCACCGACTTGTCCGCGTCGGCTACCCGGGCGAGTTGGGGCAGTACGTCCACTCCGGGCGGGGTGATGTTGTCGGCCAGGAGGCAGAAGAAGGGACGGTCCCTGACCATCTCCCTCGCTTCCCAGACGGCGTGTCCCAGACCGAGGGGTTCTTCTTGCACCACCGGGCGGATGCGTATCTCCTCCAGGCCGGGGAGCCGACCCTCGACCAGGAAGTGCTGCTGCACCAGATGCCCGGTGTCGAGGTCGACCACGATCACCGCCTCGGACGCACCCGCTCGGGCGGCCTCCTCCACGGCGTACTGGATGGCGGGTCGGTCCACCACCGTGAGGAGGGCTTTCGGCACCACCCTGGTGGCGGGACGCATCCTGGTTCCCCGACCCGCCGCGGGGATAACTGCCACTTCGACGTCCAACTCGGTCTCCTGTTCCCTAGACCTTCCAGGAGCCTAACTATTCGGGAATACGGTCCCGGGTTACACTGTTTGGCAGTCCGAGCTGGAGACTGCCAGGGTCAGCGGGAAGGGAAGAGACCACGATGCCCACATACGAATACCTGTGTCGCTCGTGCGGACAGCGGCTGGAGGTCTTCCAGTCGTTCAGGGAGCGGCCCCTGAAGATCCACGACGGCTGCGGGGGGGAGCTCCAGAAGGTGTTCCACGCCCGCGGTGTGGTGTTCAAGGGTTCCGGCTTCTACGCGACCGACAGCCGATCCAACGGGTCGAAGTCGAAGACCAAGACCGACAGCGAGAAACCCAAGGCTGAGGCGGTTTCCGACGCCGCCGACGACTGAGGGCCCTGCCGTCGGTCCCCGACCCTCTTCCCTACACCCCGGGACGTTCGATACGTTCCTGGGGTGTATTGGCTCTCCCGCCCCCCATACCTCCGATACCTGGGGGCCGCGCTCCTCGTGGCGGCCGGACTGGCGATCGAGTTCGCTCCCGACACCTCGGTCGACCACCCCTTCCTGATCCGTCCGGTGACGGCGGGAGAGACCATCGACGACACCGCCGTGGTCTGGCGGCCCGTCCCTGCCGGCCTGTTCCCGCCCGTCGAGCTGCCGCTGGTGGCGACCCGTCCCCTCCCCGAGGGGGTGCCGGTGTTGGCGAGCCTTGCCGCCCCGACCGAGACCGACGTCCCGCCCGGATGGTTCGGGCTGGAGCTTCCCACTCCGCCGGGAGCCCTGCCGGGTCAGGAGGTGCTGGTCGTGACACCGGACAGGTCCGTCGAGGGGCTGACGGTGTCTCCGCCGGGGGAAGACACCTTCGGCGGCTCGACGGCGCTGGTGGCGGTACCCGGGTCCGAGGCGCCCCACGTGGCGGCGGCTGCCATGGAAGGAAGGGTGGCGGTGCTGGTCGGGTCGACCGATCGGTAATGTGTCGGAGTGCTCGACGCTCTGCTCTGGGGTCTCATCCAGGGGCTAACCGAGTTCCTCCCGATAAGTTCCTCGGGTCATCTCGTCCTGGTCCCCGCCTTCCTCCGCCGAGCCGGTGTGGTCGTCGCCACCCCGGAGCTGGCGGTGTCGGCGGTGCTTCATCTCGGTACGTTGCTGGCGGTGGTGACCTACTACCGACGCGACCTGGCGGGGCTGGCCCGTCTATCCCGTCCCGAGTCCCGGCGCATTCTGGCGGTGCTCGTACTGGGAACCCTCCCGGCTGCGGCCGGCCTCCCATTGAAGGCCACCTTGGACCGGTTGGAAGACGACCCCCACGCGGTGGCGGTCGCCATGCTGGTGACCACCGGCCTGCTCGTCTTGGGCGGATTGCTGGCTCGGGGCGGGCGGAGGCTGGAGGGCGCCGGCTGGTTGGACGGGCTGGTGGTCGGTTTGCTCCAGGCGATCGCCCTCGTACCGGGGATCTCCCGCTCGGGAGCGACCATCGTCGGGGGGCTGGGACGGGGGTTCGAACCTACCGAGGCAGCCCGTTTGTCGTTCCTGCTGGCGGTTCCGGCGGTGGCGGCCGCCGGCTTGACGTCCCTCCCCGACTTGGCGGGTTCCGGGGTAGGAGCAGCCGAGATGGTCGCCGGGTTCGTGGTGTCGGCCCTGTCCGGTTATCTGGCGATCGCCGTCCTGATCAAGGCGATCGTCAGGCTGGGCCTGGGGGTGTTCGCCTGGTACACGGCGGCGGTAGCGGTGGCCGGGCTGGTCTTCCTGTGACGGTTCACTGCTGGTAGTTGGAGGAAGCCCGCATCGTCTCGGCGATGTGGACGTTCACCAGGGCGGGCAACCCGGATGCCCGGGCCCTTTCCAAGGCGGGCACTATCTCGGCCGGATGTTCGACGAACTCGCCGTGTCCGCCCAGCCCCCGGACCATGTCGTGGTAGGGGCGAACCCCCAAGTCGGCGGCCACCACCCGATCTGGATAGAGCATCCGGTGGAGGGTTTTGATGTTGGCCCACACCCCGTCGTTGCCCACGACTCCCACCACCGCCAGCCCGAGCCGCACCAGGGTGTCGTATTCCATTCCGTTGAACCCGAAGGCTCCGTCTCCGTAGACGATCCCCACCAGCTTGTCGGGGAACACGACCTTGGCGGCGATCGCGTAAGGCGCTCCGGTGCCCAGCGTCCCGAACGGACCCGGGTCGAGCACGTGGCCCGGATGCGACACCTGGAGCCAGCGGGCCGTGGTCGATACGATGTCACCGCCGTCGACCGCGACCACCGAATCGGGCCCGAAGAACCCGGCCACGTCGCGGGCGAACCGCTGCGGGTGGATCGGGGTGTCGTCGGATTCGGCCTGCCGTACGAACTCGGCTTGGGTGGCGGCGTCTTCGGCCATCACGTCGTCGGCCCAGCCGCGGCTCTCGGTCCGGGCGAACCGGTCCGACAGGTCGACGAGCTGGGATACGACCGTCGTCGGGTCGGCCACCACCCCCAGGTCGACCGGCCGGTTCCAGCCGATCTTGGTGGGATCGGCATCGACGTGGATCACCTTGGCGTCGCTCCCCACCTTCTCTCCGTATCCGGTCCGGAAGTCCCAATCGACGCCGAGGGCGAGCACCAGGTCGCACTCTGCCAGGGCACGAGTCCGGGTGTGATTACCCAACAGCGGGTGGCCGTGAGGTAGGGAACCCCGGGCACGCCCATTCAGGTAGGTGGGCGCCTGGAGTGCCTCGGCCAGCTCGACCAGCCGGTTGGTCTCTCCCCAGGACCACGCCCCGGAGAACACGACCGGCCGTTCGGCGGCCGCCAGCAGCTCGCAGATCCGGTCCAGGGTGGAGGGGTCGGCACCGGGCCGCAGCCGGGTCCGGTATCCGGCCGGCCAGTTCACCGTGTCCTCCCTGACCATGTCCATCTGCACGTCCATCGGGATGTCCAAGAAGGTGGGGGCTCCCCGACCGGCGAAGGCGTACCGGGCCGCGGTGGCGACGTATTCGGCCAGGCGGTGGGTCTCCCAGGCGGTACCCGCCCAGGCGGTGATCCCCGCGAACAAGGGCGGATGGTTCATCTCCTGGAGGCCCCCTTTGAGCTCCTGTCGTCGCAGATGCCGCCCTCCGATGAGCAGCATGGGGGTGTTGGCGTGCCAGGCGGTCGCCACCGCGGTGACCGCGTCGGTCACTCCTGGCCCGGCGGTCACCACCGCTACCCCCAACCGCCCGGTCAGCCTGGTGTACGCCTCGGCGGCATGGGCGGCCGCCTGTTCGTGCCGGGTGTCGACCACCCGTATGCCTTCCTGGACACAGCCGTCGAGGATGGGGAGGATGTGGCCACCGGTGAGGGTGAACACGGTGTCCACTCCCTCCGCCTTCAGCGCCCGGGCGACGATCCGGCCACCGTGGATCGAGCTCATGCTCTCGGCACGGTAGTTCGCGACTGACCTCGCGGGGGGCGCGTGACAGCCCGCGAATCGGCACCAGGGATCCGCATCAGCGGCCGGTCAGCAGGTCGAGCATCCCTCCGAGGATCCGGGACGGTCTGCCCGTCCGGGCTTCTATCGCGTCGGCGGCGGGAGCCAGCAGCCTCCCCAGGTTGACACCCATCCACCGGAGGGGCTCGGGCTCCCATCTGCGGGAGACGTGCCCGACCCAAGGGAGGCTCACCAGGTCGGTGTCGCGTTCGAGCACCAGGTCGGCCAGGGTTCGGCCCGCCAGGTTGGAGGCCGCCACTCCCCCACCCACGTATCCGCCGGCTTCCCCCATACCGGTAGCCGGGTCGTACCGGACCGACGCCTGCCAGTCCCGGGGGATCGCCACCGCGCCTCCCCAACGGTGGGTGACCTCCGCTTCACCTATCTGGGGGAACAGGGATCGCAGCACCTGCTCCACCGCTCGGTGGGTCACCGGGTGCCGGTCGTAGGCGGGGGAGATCCTCGACCCGAAGTGGTACGGAGCGCCCCTGCCCCCGAAGGCGAACCGGCCGTCGGCGGTCCGCTGCCCGTAGATCACCAGATGGCGACCGTCGTTGAAAGTCGGGCGCCCCTCGAGGCCTATCTCGTCCCAACGATCCCGGGGCAGCGGCTCGGTGGCGATCATCAACGAGTACACCGGAACGTACACCCGGGCCATACCGGGCAACTGCACCGTGAACGCCTCGGTGCACCTCAACGCGTTGTCGCAGGTCACGTCTCCCCGCAACGTTCGGACCCGCCCCGGTTCGATGGAGGTGACCCTGGTCTGCTCGTAGATGCGGACCCCTAGACGCTCCACCGTCCGGGCCAGCCCCACCACCAGCTTCGCCGGGTGGAGCGCCGCGCAATGGGGGGTGTAGACGGCTCCCAGCGCACCGGCGCAGCGGGCCCGCTGCCGGGTTTCGTGCTGGTCGAGCCATCGGAAGTCCTCTTCCCCGAATCCCCAGGCGTGTTCCTCCTCGATCCAACGGCGGAGCCGCGGCACCTGGGCCTGGTTGGTGGCGAAGGTGAGGGTGCCTCCCTTGGCGAAGTCGCAGTCGATTCCCTCCGCCGCCGCGACCCGCCCGATCTCGTCGACCGCGTCACACACCGCCCGCAGCATCCGGACGGTGGTATCCCGCCCGTGTCGAGCGGCGGCCCGGTCACGGTCCAGGGCGATCTCGTGGGTGGCCCAACCGCCGTTGCGACCCGACGCCCCGAACCCGCATATCTCGGCTTCGAGGACCACCACGTCCAGCGTCGGTTCCGCCTTCTTCAGGTAGTAGGCGGTCCACAGGCCGGTGTAGCCGCCCCCCACCACCGCCACGTCGGCCCGTGTGTCTCCGTCGAGTGGGTCGCGGGGGGAGAGTTCCTCACCCAGGTCGTCGTGCCATAGGGAGAGCGAACGGTACGGGCTCACTCGTCCTCGCTCACCGGCCCGAGGGTCCCGGCCCGAGCCAGAGTCTCGTCGAAGGCGTCGGCGAAGACCTCCAGGGTTCGGGTCACATCCTCTTCGCTGTGGGCGGCGCAGATGAACCATGGCTCCCGCGCGTCGGGGCAGGGCATCACCCCCCTGTCGATCATGGCCATGACCGTGGCGTGGTAGACCCGGGCGTCGTGACGCACCAGATCCCGATACTCGCGGGGGGTTCCCTCCCCGAAGAACACGGAGAACATCGACGGGTGGCCCACCACACAGCCGGGGTAGCCTCGCTCCTCCAAGATGGTTCGGATGCCGTCCATCAGGGCCGTTCCCGCCTTCTCGATCCGGTCGTAGGCGTCGCTGTCTTCCAGACGTTCGATGGTGGCCAGGGCGGCCGCTGCGGCCACCGAGTTGCCTGAATAGGTTCCCGCCTGAGTGATGCCTCCCATCGCCCACCCTTCCACCATCTTCTCGGAGAGGGCTATGGCGGCCACCGGGAAACCGTTGCCCATCGCCTTGGCATAGGTGGCCACGTCGGGCACCACCCCGAACGCCTCCACCGCGCCGCCCAGCCCGAGACGGAATCCGGTCTTCACCTCGTCGAAGATGAGAACCACCTGATTCTCGTCGCACAGGCGCCTGAGCGTCTCCAGGAAACCCGGCTCCGGCAACACCCCCAGGAAGTTGCCCGCCATGGGCTCGACGATCACCGCGGCCAGCTCGTGAGCGTGGTCGTCGAAGAACTCCTCCACCAGCTCGGTGTCGTTGTAGGGAAGGGTGGCTATGAAGGTGCGGATCGAATCGGGGATCCCCGACGACGCCTGCCAGGGAACCGGCCTGAGTCTCGATCCCAGGTGGGCGGCAGGGGCCCCGGCGGTCGAGTACAGCACGTAGTCGTGGGCTCCGTGGTACGCCCCTTCGAACTTGAGGATCAGATCCCGCGCACCCCACCCCCGGGCGAGACGGATGGCGTGCATGGTGGCTTCGGTGCCCGTGTTGGTGAACCGCATGGCCGCCGGCCATTTGAGGGCCGACATCACCTTCTCGGCTGCTTCCACCTCGATCTGTTGGGTGAGGGCGAACACGGTTCCCTGGGATGCGGCTCGGCAGACCCGCTCGACGACGTACTCGTCGCCATGGCCGAGGATCACCGGTCCGAACCCGAGCTGGTAGTCGATGTACCGACGGCCGTCCATGTCCCAGATGTGGGCTCCTTTGCCGGCCGCGATCACCGGGGTGTCGTGTTCCCCCCAGTATCTGAACCCGGACGACACGCCGTGCACCATGACTTTGCGGGCGCGTTCGAACCATTCGGTTGTCTTGGGACCTCTTGACATGCTCTCCTCCTTGGTATCGGGGTCGTCTGCTCAGGTGATGGCGAACGACCCCGGGGGACGCCAGTGGCGGAGAGCCAGGAGGTTGTCCTCGAAGTAGGTGGGCACGTCGTTCCTCCGGGTCACCGGAAACGGGCCTGCCCTTCCCGATGAGAGTCGAGGGTCGACCGGGTCGACCTTGGAGCTCGCATGGAGGATCACTATCTCACCCGGCGACGAGGTTACCCGCTGCTCGGCGGTGTTGGTAGCGTTCATCACGGAGGTGCCACATGGCTGCTGTCGAACTGAAGCTGTTCATCGCCGGCGAGTGGACCGAAGGAACCGGCGACGACGCGTACGAGATCCGCTCACCTGTCACCGGTGAGCACATCTACACGGTTCCCAAGGCCTCCCAAGCCGACATCGATCGCGCGGTGGAGGCCGCCCGCCGGGCGACCGAGGAGATGCGCCATTGGACCGCGTTCGAGCGGGCCGATCTGTGCCTCCGGATCCACCGCCTTTGGCAGGAGCGGGTCGAGGAGGTGGCCCGGATCCTCACCCTCGAGCAGGGGAAGCCGTACAAGGCGGAAGCCATCGACGACATCGCCGAGTCGGGGGACTACTTCTACATCGCCGCCGAAGACGTGAAACGACTCAAAGGCGAGCTGATTCCCACCACCGAGCGTCATCGTCGCATGTTCACGATTCGACGCCCGGTGGGGGTGTGGGCGGCCATAACCCCGTGGAACTTCCCGGTCATGATTCCCATGGAGTACGTGGGGCCAGGGTTGGCGACGGGGAACAGTTTCATCGTCAAACCGCCCGAGTTCACCTGTTGGGCGCTGCTGGAGATGGCGAAGGTCTTCGAAGAGGCTGGGGTGCCGCCCGGCGCGATCAACATCATCCCGGGAGCAGGCGACATAGGCGAGGCGTTGGTCACCCATCCCGGAGTGGACGCCATCGGTTTCACCGGTTCGTCGGAGACCGGGAAGAAGATCGTCTCCAAGATGGGGTTGAAGCGCTCCATCATGGAGATGTCGGGTAACGGGCCGCTGATCGTCGCAGGCGACGCCGATGTGACCGCCGCGGCGGAAGCTGCGGTCTACGGCGCCTACTACAACGCCGGACAGGTGTGCTGCGCCACCGAGCGGGTGATCGTGCTGGAGGACGTGCACGACGCCTTCGTGGAGGCGACGCTCAAGGCAGCCGAGGCGGTGCGGCTGGGCGACCCGTTCGACGAGGCCACCACGATGGGGCCGCTCAACAACGAACCAACCGCCCAGAAGATGGACCGCCACATAGCCGACGCCGCCGAGAAGGGAGCCAAGGTGCTCATGGGGGGCAAGAGGGCCGAGGGGTTCCCCACCCGCCTCTACTACGAGTTCACAGTGGTCGACCAGGTGCCGGAGGACTCGCTGCTGTCCCGGGAAGAGTCATTCGGTCCTGTCGTCCCGATCCTGGTGGCCCGGGACGACGCCGAGGCGGCGGCCATAGCCAACCGTTCTCATCTGGGTTTGCAGGCCGCGGTGTTCACCAACGACCTGTCGAAGGCGTTCTGGTACGCCGACCACATCAGGGCAGGGACGGTGATCGTGAACGACTCCACCGACTTCTGGGAGACCTTCCAGCCGTTCGGCGGAGCGGCGGGCACCGAAACCGGGTGGGGTCGGCAGCGCATCGAAGAGTTCACCGACCTGCAGACCGTGGTGTTCTCGCTCAGGGAGCTGTGATCCGGGTCAGTCCATCGTCCTGACCAGGCCGGCGAAGCCTCCGAAGAAGACGCCGACGAGCACCCCGGGCAGGATGGCGGTCTCGATCGCGGCTCCCCAACCCAGGTCGCCGACGATGCGGATGGCGATCGCCAACACAACCGTCGCCACCGGGATGCCCACCAAGATTCCGTGGGTGATCGCCCGTCCCATTCTGCGGTCGTGGTCTCGAGTCGTTTCCATCAGGACGGGATGTTGCCACATCCTCCGGGTACCGTGACGGTCGATGAGCAGCCAGTACGAGCGCTACAAGAGGCGAGCCACCGAGGTGCCTCTCGCCACCGCCGAGTACATCGCCTTCGCGTCCCGGGACACCTTCCTGGGTGTGCCGGCCCGTCGGCTCGATCAGCTCGCCGATGATCCGGCCGAGGTGGTGATCCTCGGCGCCCCGTTCGATTGGGGCACCACCTACCGGCCGGGAGCCCGATTCGGACCCAGGGCGATCAGGGAGGCCGACTACGGAGCGATGGACGGATACCGTCCGCACCTCCCCACCGGAATCGACCCGCTGGGCACCCTCGGGGTGGTGGACATCGGCGACGTGTTCGTGGTGCCCGGCCAGGTGGAGCTGTCGCTGGAACGGGTCACGGAGGTGGTGGAGCAGGTGGCCCGCACGGGAAAGGTGCCGCTGGTGCTGGGCGGGGATCACACCATCACCTTCGCCGACGCCACCGGCGTCGCCCGGGTGCACGGATTCGGGGAAGTGGCCCTCATCCATTTCGACGCTCACGCCGACACCGGGGAGCATCAGAACGACCAGCTGTACGGGCATGGAACCCCCATGCGCCGCCTCGTCGAGTCGGGAGCGGTTCCCGGACACAGGTTCGTCCAGATCGGGCTGCGGGGCTACTGGCCCGAGCCGGAGGTGGTGGAGTGGATGCGGTCTCAGGACATGCGTTTCTACCTGATGTCCGACATCGAGGAGCGGGGACTACGCACCGTGGTGGACGAAGCGGTCGCCCATGCCTCGCGAGGCGGGGTGAAGGGGGTGTTCATCTCGGTGGACATCGACGTGGTCGACCCCGGGATGGCTCCCGGCACGGGCACCCCGGAGCCGGGCGGGTTGACCTCCCGGCAGCTGTTGGACACGGTTCGGCGGCTGGCCAAGGAGCTGGTGGTATTGGGAGCCGACGTAGTGGAGGTGTCCCCTCCCTACGACACGGCCGAGGTCACCGCCTACCTGGCCAACCGGGTGGTGCTCGAGATCCTCAACGGTATGGCGGAACGCAAGCTGGGGGTGTGACCGGGGTCAGGCCCGGCGGCGCTGCCACAGGATGTTCGCCAACATCAGCGAAACCGTTGTCAGGAACACCATGGTTCCCAGCACGTTCACTTCGGGCGGTATGCCCCGTTGGGCGGCACCCCAGATCCACAGCGGGAAGGTGACCTCGGTGGGCCCGGCGACGAAGTTGGAGATGATGAAGTCGTCGAACGACAGAGCGAACCCGAGCAAGAACGCCGCGAACACCCCCGGCATGATCATGGGCAGCGTGACCCGCCGGAAGGTCTCCCATTCGTTGGCGTAGAGGTCCATGGCGGCTTCCTCGAGGTGTCGGTCGAACCCTTGGAGTCGGGCCTTCACCGTCACCACCACGTAGCTGATGTTGAACAGGATGTGGGCCACGAGAAGGGAGGGGAAGCCCAGGGGGAAGCGAAGGGCGATGAACAGGGCCAACAGCGAAGAGCCCATCACCACCTCGGGGGTGGCCATCGGCAGGAACAAAGCCACGTTGGCGGCCGATCGCCCCTTGAACCGATAGCGGACCAGGGCGAGGGCGATGAAGGTACCCAACGCGGTGGCCCCCAACGACGAGAGGAAGGCCAGGCGGAGCGAGGAAACCAGGGCATCGAAGACCCCGGGGACGCCACCGAAGGTCTCCCCGAAGAAGACGTTCCTCCAGTGGTCCCAGGTGAAACCAACCCAGGTGAAGTTGAAGCGTCCTCGATTGTCGTTGAACCCGAACACGATGACCAACACCACGGGGGTGAACAGGTAGACGAACGCCGCCACCATGTAGGCCATCAGCCCGAAGCGTCCCCACCGTGGCCGGCGACCGGTCAGCGTGGTCATGCCACCAGATCCTCGGTTCCCGTAGCCCGGATATAGGGGATGAGGATGAGGAGGATCGCCAACATCAACGAGAACGAAAGAGCCGCGGCCGACGGGTAGTCCAGGACCCGCAGGAACCGGGATTGGATGACGTTCCCCAACATGTACTGCTCGGGTGTGCCCAGGAGTTCCGCGTTGACGTAGTCACCTATCGCGGGGATGCCGGTCAGGAGCGAGCCGGCCACGACCCCGGGCATGGACAGGGGGAAGGTGACCTTCCAGAACGCCACCACCGGCGAGGCGTAGAGGTCGTTGGCCGCTTCGATCAGAGACCGGTCGATCTTCTCCAGCGATACGTAGATGGGCAGGGTGGTGAAGGGGAGGAAGTTGTAGGTGATGCCGGCCACCACCGCCACACCGGTGGCGAGGAGCCTGCCGTCGGCTCCGAGGAGGCCGACGGTCCGCAGCGCCTCCACCACCGGCCCGTTGTCGGCCAGGATGATCCGCCATGAGAGAGTGCGGAGGAGGAACGGCATCAGGAACGGCATGAGCAGCAACACGAGCAGGAGGTTCTTGTAGCGACCGCCCCGGAACGCGATGGCGTAGGCGAGTGGGTAGGCGATCAGCAGTCCGATCAGGGTGGCTCCCAGTCCGTAGAGGAGGGACCGCTGGAGATGGGGGAGGAAGTCGGTGAACAGCCGCAGATAGTTGCCGACCTCCCATGTGAACCGGTAGCGAGGGAAGATGCCGGATTGGAGCGACACCTCGACCAGACGGGCGATCGGTACGAAGTAGAAGATCAGGAGCCACAGCCCGCCCGGCGCCATCAATAGATACGGCACCCATCGTCGTCGTCCCGTGACCGCGGCGGTCGTCGTCATCTCACCACGAAGGTGTGCTCGGGATTCCACACGCAGAGCACGTCGTCCCCCGGACGGAACCGGTGGTCCTCCAGGTTCTGGACGGTCACCGCCATCTCCTGACCCAGAGCGGTCTTCACCAGGTAGTGGGTGGAGACGCCGATGAACGAAGCATCCACGACTCGACCCGTGACCACGTTGCCCTGGACCTCCGAGCCAGGTTCGACCAGCCGGATCTTCTCCGGCCGCACCCCCACCTTGGCTTTCCGTTCCCCCTTGGGGAGCCGACCGGCGGGAACCTGAAGCTCGTCGCCGCCGGGGAGGGCTACCCGTCCCGAGGAACCGTCCACCACCTGAACTTCCATCAGATTGGAGGCGCCGAGGAACGAAGCGGTGAACTCGGTCTTTGGATCCTCGTAGATCTCGGTGGGCGAACCCAGCCTCTCGATCCGGCCGTGGTTCATGACGGCGATCGTGTCGGCCATGGTCATGGCTTCTTCCTGGTCGTGGGTCACGTGGATGAAGGTGATGCCGACCTCCTGCTGGATCCGCTTCAGCTCTATCTGCATCTCCTTGCGCAGTTTGAGGTCGAGAGCCCCTAGGGGTTCGTCGAGGAGCAGCACCCTGGGATGGTTGATGAGAGCCCGAGCCAGAGCCACCCTCTGCTGCTGGCCGCCTGAGAGCTGACGGGGCTTCTGGTTCTCACGCCCGGTGAGCTGCACCAGCTCCAGCATCTCGGCCACGCGCCGCCGAATCTCGGCATCGTCGAAGTGACGGCGGCGGAGACCGAACGCCACGTTCTCCCAAACGGTCAGGTGGGGGAAGAGGGCGTAGGACTGGAATACGGTGTTGACGGGTCGGCGATACGGCTTGAGTCCGGTCACATCCTCGCCGTGTAGGTACACGACGCCGGCGGTCGGCTCTTCGAAGCCTCCGATGATCCGGAGGGTGGTCGTCTTCCCGCAGCCCGAGGGTCCGAGCAGAGCGAAGAAGCGGTTCTCGCCGACCTCCAGGGAGATGTCGTCGACCGCAGTGAAGTCACCGAACTTCTTGGTGACGTGTTCGAGGCGGACGGCGGGAACCGATTCGGTTCCCGCCGTCGCTACCAGTTCCTCAGGCACCGATCGCATCTTGGAAGAGCTCGTTGAATTCCCTTTCCTCTTCCTCGTCCAGGTTCTTGAAGATGTGGGTCTTGGCCAGGGTCTCGTCGTCGGGGAAGATGAGCGGATCGTCGGCCAGGGCGATCAGCTCCTCGTCACCGATCTCCTCGCCCAGCTCGATCATCGCCTCCCTCGCTCCCTTGACCGGGCAGATGAAGTTCACCCAGGACTCGATCTTGGCGGCCACCCTGGGCTGATAGACGTAGTTCATCCAGGTCTCGGCCGCGGTCTTGTTGCGAGCCCCACCGGGGATGAGCATGTTGTCCGACCACAACATCAGCCCCTCCTCGGGGATCAGGAACCGGAGGTCGGGGTTGTCGGCCTGGAGCTGGATGACGTCACCCGACCAGGCGAAGGCAGCGACCACGTTCCCGGATGCGAGGTCCTCGGTGTAGTCGTTGCCGGTGAACCGCCGGATGTGGCCGTTCTCGCGGTGTTCCTTGATCTTCTGGGCAGCAGCCCGGGCGTCGTCGACGGTGGCCTGGGAGGGGTCGATCCCCATCCCCAGCATCACCAGGCCCATGGTGTCACGCATCTCGGTGAGCATGGTCACCCGTCCGGCGAACGCCGGGTCGAAGATGTCGTTGATGGAGGTGAGCTCACGACCGGTGAGCTGCGGGTTGTAGCCGATGGCGGTCATGCCCGACTGCCAGGGAAGGGTGTAGTCCCGGTTGGGATCGAATCCGGGGCTCTTGAGCGAGTCCACCAGGTTGACCCAGTTGGGCACGTTGGCCTTGTCGATCTGCTCGGCCCAACCGAGACGGATGAACCGGGCGGCCATCCAGTCGGTCAGGACGGTTAGGTCCCGCTCGATGTCCTGGCATTGGGAGAGCTGGGCCTGCACCTTGGCGAACCACTGGTCGTTGTCGTTCACCTCTTCCAGGTAGTTGACGTCGATCCCCGTCTCGGATTCGAAATCCTGGATGGACGTCGTCTCGAAGAAGCCGTCCTCGACCACGTCGATGTAGAAGGGCCAGTTGGCGAAGTTCAGGGTCCGGTTGTCCCCGGTGTTGGTAGTGGTGAACTCGCAGCCGGCGGCTTGCTCCCCGCCGCAGGCGGCCAACAGGGTGGGGCCGGCCACCAACATGGCGCCTGCCCCTCCCATCCGACGGAGGAACTCCCGGCGGGTCACCGCCGACCGGGCTAGATGTCCGACCAGCGCGTCGCGCGATCCTCTTCTCCGCGGTGTCATGTCTGCCTCCTCTCTCGGTAGTCGGGGTTCTCCCACACGATGAGCGCAGCCCATCCGTCGGTTTCTTCGTTGGGTAGGTAGTTCTCGAGGACGCCTCTTATCTGAAAGCCGTTCTCGATCTGGAAGGTGAGGGTCGGGTCGTAGAGCTCCCCGGCGGCGACCTTCTCGACGTATTCGGCCGCCGACATGGCGTGTTTGTGCTGGGCGAATCCTGGCATGTGGCCCCCTGCGATGATCCCCCGCTTGTTGTGCCGCCGGACGAGATCCTTCCGCAGTTCGTAGAGCCGCCGTCCGATGCCGCGCCGTCGGTAGTCGGGGTGGACCACGATGTCGGTGCCGTAGTACCAGTCGCCGTCGGGGTCGTGGTTGCCGCACTGGTGTTCCCCTGTGATCTCGGCGATGGTGTGCTGGGGATGGTCGAAGTCGAAGTCGAGGAAGATCCCGGCGCCCTGCCCGACCACCCGGTCCCCGTCCAACGCAACGAACACCCCCTCGGGGAAGATACGGGCGTAGGCGCGGAAGTCCTCCTCGGAGAGGAGATGCTCCGGGTCGGCGGTGGGGAAGGCCTGACGTTCCAGCTCGGCGCAATGGGGAGCGAGGTCTTCGGTCAGGTTCACGAAACGGATCTCAGACAAGGTCACCCACCTCCATCACGAACCGTTCGAACTCGCTCTCGGACGGCAAACCCCAGCAGGCCCACAGCTCTCCGGTGGCGGGCCGCATGATCACCGCGCCGCAGGTCTCGTAGTCGAAGGGCGGGTCGGGTCGGCGGCAGATCGCCCGTTCGTCCCGGGTGAGCGCCATCAGCTTGGCGACGGTGACCGGCGCCGACAGCTGGGAGGCGTGTTCGAGCCGCTCCAACGAAGACTCTTGGAGCGCCGCCGGGCGTTCCGCCTCCACCGCCTGTGTTTCGGGAGCCAGACAGTGGTTGGTGTGGACCAGCGGTTCGTCACCGAGTTGGAACACGTGACGTGAGGTGGGCATCGCCTCGATCGAATACCCGACCCCTCTCCGGTCGAGGATCAGGAAGTTGTGTCCCCCGGCCAGGTCGGCTTCCATCACGCACCGGACTGCGGCATCGACGTCGGTCTGCTGCAACACCTTCCGCACCACGAACGGCCAGGTGACACCGACCCGGCCGTCGGCCGCGGTCAGGTTGTTGATGCCGACCGCGATCCCGGCTTCGTTGAGTCCGATCTGGCCCAGGCAGCCGACCGTGGTGAAGACCACCGCGGAGGGTCGGCCGGCTGGTTGG
>FLYL01000708.1_pt1 | contig 17839 bp, 17 predicted proteins | sample 1122611 | NCBI WGS metagenome assembly FLYL01 (sample SAMEA4346791, study PRJEB14843) | hot springs metagenome | biome: Terrestrial Biome; feature: Habitat; material: Sediment | place: India | collected 2012-06-12 | depth 1760 m
GGGCAACAGGCTCTCATCACGAGTGGACCAATCTCAAGGGGTCACGCCAGTCGGACCACCGTATCCGTAGTGGATGATCTGTTGCTCGTGTGTTGAGCACGACGCGGCCGCGAGCGTCGTCCCTAGACTTTGGTTTGTCTGACCTGCCGGCCCGCCTTCCTTCGAGAACGTCGCTTCGACCAGCCCGGCATCCTCGACTTGGGACAAGACTCCGGCTGGTCGGTCAATGAGTGCGCCGGTCCACCTCGCGATTACGGACACCTCGCATCGCTTGTTAACGCGGATAGCTGCCCAGACCGAGTCGCGACCGGCTGCTTCCTGGCTCACCTCCAACTCACCGAACCGACACGAGTCCCCAACTCGGTCTCCTCGACCAAGTACCGCTCCAATGGGCGCACTCTGGGCGTCGATCACCAAGTCCGTCGATGCAGGCGTCGCTTCAGCCTGATCGGGAGTCGCCGACGCTGCCCCAGCGGTCGCCAATGCCACGGCAGTCGCTAGGACGATCAACACTGACCTCATGACCCCTCCTTCTAGGGAAGCTCCACTGTACGACAATATACTCTATGAGTCAATACTCGAATAGTGGTCAGCCTTCTCCCGTGCGAGAATCGTGTTATGCAGTTCTCAATCGATGACCTCGCTTCGCAAACGGGACTCCCTTCCAGCACGATCAGGTTCTATCAGGCGAAAGGTCTATTACATCCACCCAGACGCGTGGGTCGGCAGGCGGTGTACGGAGACGACCATCTCAAGCGGTTGGAATTGATCGGGCGTCTGAAGCAGCGCGGTTTCTCGCTTGCTGGCATACGCCAGCTGCTCGACGGACATGGCGCTGGCGCCAGCCTTCAGTCCGTCCTGGGCCTTGCTGGTTCGCCCAACGCTGCTGACCCACAGCGAGACATCAACGATCTTGTCGCGAGTCTCTTTCCTGAGGGGATCGAGTCCGAGGCGATCAGGAACGCTGTCGAGTTGGGCGTATTGGCCGTCCAAGGCGACCGAGTGACTCTTGTAGACGAGGGACTCCGTCCTTTGGTCGAGGGAATTCTTCAGCTGTTCGAACTGGGCTTCCCTGAGTCAACCGCGATGGAGCTGTGGACGGCCGTCATGGAGCGTGTTGGAGCCATCGCTTCCGAATTTCACCAGGCCGCCGAGACACACGTCTATCCATCAAGGAATCCAGATGAGGCTCAAGTGGCGTTGCGCCAGCTCGTCCAAGTGGCGGTCAGTATCGTCTCATTCGCGCTGACCACTGCCCTTCGTAACGCGCTAGTCGGAGAGGAGGGGAGCCCCCTCAGAAGTAATGAAAAAGGAACGTCGGGTCCGTGATGCGGTAGGGCCACCGTGCGACCGTCCCCCATTCTGTCGCAAACGATCACGCTCGGTGGACAACCCCGCCAGCCTCGCCAGCCTCGCCAGCCTCGCCGGCTGAGATTGTCCCGGGAGCTGTCGATGTGAGGGTGGCGGTCCCCCGACCTGGTGCCTGCCCTTGTGGCAGGATCGGGCGGTGATAGCCGAAGCCGAGCACGCCACCACCAGCGAGATCATCCGTGAGGCGATCCGCCGGTTCCTCGAGGTCGCCTGACAGGGAGCAACCTCACCGCTCCATCGCGCGTCCATCGCGCGTCCATTGACGTCCACGCCGGTCCGCACGGATCGCCGCAACGCTCTGACCTGGGGTTTTGGTCCGCAAGAGTCCGCTTCAGTCCATACCGGGAGCCTTCGGGACGCTGAGGTCGCCGGTTCAAGTCCGGCCGTCCCGACAAGAGCAGGTCGGGGCCGCTCACGCGAGCGGCCCTCTGGTTCGGGAGGGGCCATCGCGGCTCTGAAGCCACGGCGTCGAAACTGCGGCGTAACGTTCCCAGCAAGAGTGCCGCTCGACCCAGACAGCCACAACCCCCAGGTCACCGCGCGGAACCGTTATGCGTCAACGGGCCGGACTCTACGCGGTGTCACCCAGACCGCAGCGCCCACCATCAGTAGACCCATCGGTGCGTAGTACGGGCCAACGCCAAAGAGAAACAGAATTCTGTATGCGAGCGTAAGCAGAGCCCCGGCGAGCGCCCACCGCCGCCGCAAGCGGTGTATGCCCACCAGGTAGACGGCCGAGCCGATGAGCGGAATCAGGGCTGAGACCTGGCGCTGTCGCTCGAAGGACGGACCGCCGCCGATCGTGGCGACCTGGACTCGAACAGCCACGATCAGGAAATAGCGGCAGTGACGCCAACGACAGATCCACCAACGACCGCGACGACACGTCGAGCCTGCAACACCCGCGACATCATTGTGCCAGGTGGGTTCCAGCGTTCGGGGCAGCTCCTGATTGAAAGGGAAATCGCTCTCGCGCGTCCATCGCGGTCTTGCCGTCCGGGGTCGTCGAGCTGCTCCGGCGCTCGAGACTCGGTCGAGCATGCCTGTCCATTTGCCCGTCTAGGTCTCCAGACCTAGGCTTCCCCGCTCGTGCGGAGGGGTCTTCCTGTGGTGCTCGTGGCCTCGTTGCTGGCCGTCGCCTCACCTGTGGCGGCCGATTCGGTGGACGCCGCAGTGGCAGCTGCCCGGGGTGGAGCACTTCCTGTCCGGACCGAGTTGGAGAACGCAGCCGCGGCGGCGGCCCGACGCCAGGTGGGAGCCGACCGGCTTCGGCATTCGGACCTATCGAGCCTGTCGGCGGTCTGTTCCCGCGCCGGCGAGGTCCTGGGGGCTGGTGGCGATGTCTCCTCCGTCTTCCAGGCGTTCCGTAACAGCCCGGCCCACTGGTCGATCATCACCAACCCGGCGTGGACCGCGGCCGGGACGGCGACCGCCCAGGGTGACGACGGCGTCCTCTACGTAGCCGTCGTGTTCTGCGTGGAGCATCAGCCGTCGGGTGGAGCCGCCCCAGCGCCTCCGCCTCCACCCGCACCCGTTCCGGCTGCCCCGGTCCACCGGCAACCAGTGCCCGCCGAGACGTCCGACGATCCCCCCGACGTGGTGTTCGGTCCGAATCTGTTCATTCCGTTGCCGGAATGGCCGGCCAGCCAGGAGCCCACCGTCAGCTAGACGCCACCACCAGTTCGGCGATCTGGACGGCGTTGAGAGCCGCCCCTTTGCGTAGGTTGTCGGCCACCACCCACAGGCTGATACCCCCGGGGTCTCCCAGAGTCGGACGCAGCCGGCCCACCAGGACCTCGTCCCTGCCCGCAGCGTCCAGCGGGGTGGGCACACGGTCGGTCCACACCTCGACCCCGGGGGCGGCTTCGAGGATGTCCACCGCCTCGTCGGCCCCGAGCTCGGAACGGAACCAAAGAGACGCGGCGATGCCGTGGCCGACCAACACCGGCACCCGGACACAGGTGGGTTCCACCCGGAGGTCGGGGACGTCGAGGATCTTGCGGCTCTCGTTCACCAGCTTCCATTCTTCGTCGGTGTAACCGAGCTCTGCCTGGGAGCCTGCGAAGGGCACCACGTTGAATCCGATCGGACGTGGATAAACCTCGCATCCCGGGTCCTCCCACGCTCCCGTCGCCAGAGCGGTCGGATCTGAGCGGAGGGCGTCGGTCTGGCGGAGCAGCTCGTCGATCCCCCGCTGACCCGAACCGGAGACGGACTGGTAGCTGGCAGCCACCATCCGCTCCAACCCGGCGGCGCGGTGGAGCGGGGCCACGGCCATCAGCAGGCCCATGGTGGTGCAGTTGGGGTTGGCGATGATCCCTTTCGGTCGGTGTTCTGCGGCGTGGTCGTTGACACCGACCACCACCAGCGGGACGTCGGGGTCGGCGCGAAAGGCAGACGAGTTGTCGATCACCACCGCCCCCGCCTCGGCGAAACGCGGCGCGTAGCGGCGAGAGCGGTCCGCGCCGGCGGAGAACAGAGCCACGTCGATGCCCGACGGGTCGGCGCTCTCCAGTTCCTCGACCACCACCGGGCCCCACGGGGTCTCCAGCTTCATCCCGGCCGACCTGGAAGAGGCGAACAGCCGAACGCCTTCAGCCGGGAACTCCCGCTCTTCCAAGACGTCGAGCATGGTCCGGCCCACCGCCCCGGTGGCGCCCACCACGGCGATGTTCATGCCCCCACCTCCTCTTCTACGAGCGGCGGTTCGAACGCGGCGTGCAGCGCCTTGACGGCCGCGGCGACGTCTTCCTCCCGGACCACACAGGAGATCCGAATCGTCGAGGTCGAGATCATCTCGATGTTGATCCCCGCATCGGCCAGGGTCCGAAAGACCCTGGCGGCCACCCCCGGATGGGATTTCATCCCCGCTCCGACCAGAGACACCTTGCCGATCGCGGCGTCCACCTCCACACCGCGGGCGCCCACCCGGGAAGCCACCTCCTGGGCGATGCGACGGGCGGTCTCTAGGGACGCCTTGGGGACGGTGAGGGAGATGTCGGTTGTGCCGTCGGTCGACACGTTCTGGACGATCATGTCGACGTTCACGCCCTCTGCGGCCATCGGCTCGAACAGGGCCGCGGCCACACCCGGACGGTCGGGAACACCCCGAATCGTGAGCTTCGCTTCGGAAACGTCGTGGGCGATACCGCTGATGATGGCTTGCTCCATCGTGCTCTCCTTCACCCAGGTGCCTGGGTGGTCGTTGAACGAGGACCTTACGTGGATGGGGATGCCGTAACGCCTCCCGACCTCGACCGAACGGCTCATCAGCACCCCAGCCCCCGAGGCGGACAGCTCCAACATCTCCTCGAAGGAGATCTCGTCGAGCTTCCGGGCGTCCGGCACCAGCCGCGGGTCGGCGGTGTACACACCGTCCACGTCGGTGTAGATCTCGCACACCTCGGCACCGAACGCCGCAGCGAGCGCTACCGCGGTGGCGTCCGACCCGCCCCGCCCCAGGGTGGTGACCTCCTTGGATTGCGGGTCGACCCCCTGGAAACCGGCGACGATCACCACCTTGCCTTCCGCCAGGGCCTGGCGCACCCGGTCCCCGCGGATCTCCCGGATCTTGGCGGCTCCGTGGGCTGCGTCGGTGAGGATGCCCGCCTGACTGCCGGTGAAGCTCACCGCCTGCACACCCCTGGCCTCGATCGCCATCGCGCACAGGGCCATGGAGATCCGCTCCCCCGCAGTGAGCAGCATGTCGAGCTCCCGAGCCGGAGGGTTGGGGTTGACCGCCCTGGCGAGTGCGATCAGCTCGTCGGTGGTGTCTCCCATCGCCGACACCACCACGAGAACGTCGTTGCCCTCCTTGCGGGATTGCACGACGCGGTCGGCGACCCGGCTGATCCGCTCAGGAGTGGCCACCGAGGTACCTCCGTATTTCTGGACGACGAGGCCCATGACGCCTGCAGTCTACGGGGCCCCCCGACCGGGTCCGCACGCCGCGGCTAGCCTGCCCGGCCCGATGACCTCAGCCGCCGACAAACGGCGTCGACGTAAGGCCGAGAGGGCTGCCCGCCGGGAAGCGGCCCGGAAAGCCGCCGCCCGCCGGGAGTTGTTCCGACGTATCCGGGTGGCGGTGGGTCTGGGGGTGGCGGTCGCTGCCGCCCTGCTCCTGGTGGCGTTCCTGTCGGGACGGGGAGAGGAGCTCCCCGAGGCCTACCTCGAGTATCGGCAACAGCCGACCGCCTGCGGAGCCGAGCGGCCACCTCCCCTCACCCCGATGAGCTTCGACGAGCCGGAGGACCAAGGGCTCTCACCCGATGATGTGGTCACCGCGGTGCTCACCACCTCTTGCGGGCCGATCACGCTCCGCCTGGACCCGGCTGCTGCCCCCCAATCGGTGAACTCGTTCGTGTTCTTGGCCCGGGCGGGTTTCTACGACGGCACGGTGTTCCACCGGGTGGTCCCCGATCTCCTGGTTCAGGGGGGCGACCCCACCGCGACCGGCAGGGGAGGACCGGGTTACACCGTGCCCGACGAGTTTCCCCCGCCCGACTTCGTGTATCGGCCCGGAATGGCGGCGATGGCCAACACCGGGCGGGGCACCACCGGCAGCCAGTTCTTCATCGTGGTGGGCGCCGAAGCCGAGGCGCTCAACCCGACCTTCAACCTGTTGGGCGAGATGGTGGACGGCCGGGAAACCCTGGACCGGATCGTTTCGGTCCCGTTGGCCATCCAGGGGGTCACGGTCGAACGCTCCCGGCCGCTCGAGACCGTCTACCTGGAATCGGTGGAGGTCGTCGTCGAACCGGCCGGGTAGCCTGCCCCGCCGTGGCCGTCGACCTGCACACCCACAGCACCGCTTCCGACGGCTCCGACACCCCGACAGAGCTGGTCTGGAAGGCCGCGCGGGCCGGACTGTCGGCGGTCGCCTTGACCGACCACGACACCCAGGAGGGGGTGCCGGAGGCCCTCGCTGCAGCCCAGAAGGAGGGGATCGAGCTGGTCCCGGGGGTGGAGCTGTCCCTGGACTGGCCTCAGGGGGGGATGCACCTCGTCGTGCTCTGGCTTTCCCCGGGCCCGGGTCCCCTCCAGGACCGCCTGGCCGAGCTTCGCCGTGGTCGGGACCTCCGCAACGTCGAGATCGTGGAACGGCTCAACCAGCTCGGCCTGGACATCACCGTCGAGGAGGTGGCCGCCCGGGCCGGCGACGGGTCGGTGGGCCGTCCCCACATCGCAGCCGTATTAGTGGAGAAGGGGTACTGCGCCGACATCGCCGAGGCTTTCGACCGGTATCTCGCCTCCGGTAGGCCCGCCTACGTCCACCGGCCCCGCCTCGCCCCCGAGGAGGCGATCTCCCTGGCCCGGGCCGGCGGCGCGGTTCCCATCTTGGCCCATCCCCACACTTTGGGTCTGGACGCCCCGGGAGAGATGGCGGATCTGCTCGAACGGCTGACCGGCGCCGGCCTGGTGGGGATCGAATGCCACTACGGGGCCTACGACGAGGGGGGACGTAGAGGTTTGGTCGCGCTGGCGGAGCGGTTCGGTCTCGTACCGTCCGGAGGGTCGGACTACCACGGCAGCTACAAACCCGGGGTGGAGCTGGGTACCGGCAAGGTCGGTCTGGGCGTCCCCGATTCGGTGTTGGCCGATCTCGCGGCCGCCAGGCGATCGGGGCCATGACCGGGAGCGGCGCCGTCCGTCGCGCCGCTCTGGTGGTCTCGGGGGGGATACTCGCATCCCGTCTGCTGGGTTTCGCCCGGGAGATGGTGATCGCCGCCCTCCTGGGCAGGAGCGGAGACGCCGACCTGTACGCCGCGGCCTTCTTCCTACCCGACTACCTGTTCTTCCTGCTCGCCGGCGGATACCTCACCATCACCCTTGTCCCCATCCTGGCTCGCCACCTCGCTTCGGGCGACCTCGACGAGGCCCGCCGCTCGTTCACGGTGGTGCTGCGCTGGCTGTCCGTCGCGCTGGTGGCGGTGACCGGGCTGGCGATGGCAGGAGCCGGTCCCCTGGTGGACCTGCTCTTCCCCCTCCTCCCCGACCGGGGCCGTCTGGTGGGGTTGACGAGGATCGCTCTCGCCTCCCAGGTGTTCTTCGGTGTGGGGACGGTCTTAATGGCGGCCCAGTACGCCCGGCAACGGTTCGTGGTCCCTTCGGTCGCCCCGGTGATCTACAACCTGGGGATCATCACCGGTGGGCTGGCGGGAGCCTGGTCGGGGTCACCCGGCCCGGAGGGGTTCCTGTGGGGAGGCCTGGTCGGCGCGGGCGTGGGCAACTTCGGTCTCCAGTGGTGGGGAGCCCGACGGGCCGGCTTCTCTCCCGTCGAGGTCGGGTGGCGGCATCCGGCGGTTCGGGAGTACCTGACCATGGCTCTGCCCCTCATGGTGGGACAGTCGGTGGTCGCTCTGGACGAGCAGTGGCCCCGCCTGTTCGGTCAGCTCGTCGACGTGGGCGCGACGGCCGGCCTGACCTATGCGAGGAGGTTGAACATGCTGCCGGTGGGGGTGATCGCCCAGGCCGCCGGGGTGGCCGCGTATCCGTTCCTGGCCGGTCTCCACGCCTCGGGGGACCAGAGGGGGCTGGCCGAGACCGTCCGGCGTTCGGCCGGGTCGGCGCTGGTCGTCGCCGGGTTGGCAGCGGCCGGCACCGCCGGCCTGGCTGGACCGGTGGTGCGCCTCGCCCTGCAGCGCGGCGAGTTCGGATCGGCCGACACCGCCTTCGTCGCCCCTCTGCTGGCCGCATACGCATGCTCGATCCCCTTCTGGGCGATGCACCAGGTCTTGAGCCGGGCCTTCTACGCGACCCGACGGATGTGGGTACCGGTGGGGGTGGGGACCGCCACCACGGTGCTGACCGTGCCCCTGCTGTGGTGGGGTTCGAGTCGGGGAGCGGTCTGGCTGGCAGCGGTGTCGAGTCTCTCCATCGCGGCCTACGCCGGTGTTATCTCCCGGATGTGGTCCCGTTCGGTGGGTCCGACCGGTTTGGGTCGCCTTCTCGGTCCGGTGAGCCTGGCAGCTGTCGCGGCGGGCGCGGGCGGCTGGTGGGTGAGCAACCGGATCGGCTGGGGATCGGTGGGAGAGGCGGTGCTGGCCCTGATCCTGGGTGGAGCTGCGGTGGTGGCGATCTACGCGGCGCTCACCTGGAGGGTTGTTCAGGGAATACGGGCGGGTTGAAGGTGCCCGGCTGGGTGGGCATCACGGCTCTCATCCAGGCGGGAGGGACGTTGCCGGACGACGGTGGGACGGAGGCCGCGGCCTCCTCCAACTCCAGGAGGTAGGCGACCACCGCAGCCACCGCGGCCGCCTCGTACTCGCCCGCGCCGCCTCTGATCCGGATCTCGGTCATACTCCGATCTCGTCGTCGTCGATCTCGACCAGCTCGACCAGGGTTCCGGCCCAGTCGGCGGGGTGCACGAAGGCGATCTTGGCGCCCCTCCCTCCCAGGCGGGGTCTCCGGTCGACCAGCCGGGCACCCTCCGCCTCCAGATGGGTCAGGGCGGCTTCGATGTCGGCCACCCGGAAAGCGACGTGATGCAACCCCTCGCCTCGGGAAGCCAGGAAGCGGCCCACCGGAGTGTCGGGGCCGAGGGGCTGGAGGAGCTGGAGGAAAGACCCTCCCACCGGGATCATGGCTTCCTCGACGCCTTGGGCCTCCACCGTCTCCCGGTAGAGAGGCACCGCCCCGTAGCGCCGCCGGTACTCGGCCAGCGCGGTGTCGAGGTCGTTGACCGCCACCGCCACGTGGTCCAGGTTGAGCAGCTTCACCCCGCCGACACGGTAGTCGGCCCGGCCGCTGGTTACGATCGTGGATATGAGCGTCCCCGTGATCACCGGCATGGCCCGCACCCCGATCGGGAAGTACGGAGGGGTCTTCAAGGAGGTACCCGCGGTGGAGCTCGGCGGCGTCGCGGTGAGAGGCGCCCTGGAACGCTCCGGCCTCGACCCGGAGGTGACCGACGAGGTGATCATCGGCCAGGTGCTCCAGGCCGGCGAGGGTCAGATCACCGCCCGGCAGGCTGCGGTGAGAGGGGGCGTCCCCATGACCGTTCCGTCGATCACGATCAACAAGGTGTGCCTGTCGGGGTTGGCAGCCATCGGGCTGGCATCCCGGTCGGTGCGGCTCGGAGAATCCCGGTTCGTCGTGGCCGGGGGCATGGAGTCGATGAGTCGGGCCCCGTACCTGGTGAGAGAGCTGCGGTGGGGCGCCCGGATGGGAAACGTCGAGCTGGTCGACGTGATGACCCACGACGGCTTGTTCTGCGCCTTCGACCACTGCACGATGGGTGAGTCCTCCGACGACAAGAACCGCCGGCTGGGGATCAGCCGGGAGGAGCAGGACGAGTGGGCGGCCCGGTCCCACCGCCGAGCCGCCGAAGCCGGCCAGGCCGGCGTCTTCGCCGACGAGATCGTGCCGGTGACGGTGCCCCAACGGCGGGGCGACCCCCTGGTAGTCGAAACCGACGAGGGCATACGCCCCGGGACCACCGTCGACGACCTCGCCGGTCTGCCTCCGGCCTTCACCGAAGGTGGAACCATCACCGCGGGGAACGCGTCCCAGATCTCCGACGGTGCTGCCGCGGTGGTCGTCGCCGACAGGGACGCGGCCGAGGCGGCCGGCACCCCCATCTTGGCGGAGATCGTCGCCTACGGGCAGATCGGCGGGTCCGACGCCACCCTCCACGAGCGACCCGCCGAGGCCCTCCGGGTGGCTCTCGAGAAAGCCGGTATGGAGCCGTCCGATCTCGACCTTGTGGAGATCAACGAGGCCTTCGCGGCGGTGTCGCTCTGGTCCACCCGGATGCTCGGCTTGGACGAGGAGAGGGTCAACGTCCATGGGGGTGCGGTGGCTCTCGGCCATCCGATCGGAGCCAGCGGAGCCCGTCTGGTGGTGACCCTGGTGAACGCCCTCCGCCGGAGAGGCGGCGGGGTCGGCGCGGTGGCGCTGTGCGGAGGCGGAGGACAAGGCGACGCTCTGATCCTGGAGGTGCATGGATGAGTTCGGATTCGGCCGACGGCCGTCAGGAGATCCCCGACCGGAACCTGGGTCTGGATCTGGCCCGGGTGACCGAGACCGCGGCCATGGCGGCGGCCCGATGGCAGGGACGAGGTGACGCCGAGGCTTGCGACCAGGCTGCGGTCGACGGCATGCGGGCCCACCTGGGCACCCTGGAGCTGGACGGCGTCGTGGTGATCGGGGAAGGCGAGAAGGACGAGGCTCCGATGCTCCACAACGGAGAGAAGGTGGGACGGGGTGTAGGTCCCCAAGTCGACGTGGCGGTCGACCCGGTGGATGGAACCCGTCTCACCGCCGAGGGCGGGCCCGGTGCGCTGTCGGTCATCGCGGTGTCCGAACGGGGCACGATGTTCGCCCCCGGTTCTCTGGTGTACATGGACAAGATCGCGGTGGGGCCGGAGGCGGCGGGGATGATCGACCTCGACGCCCCGGTGGAGCGGAACCTGAAACGGATCGCCAAGGCCAAAGGGTCGGACGTCAACGACCTGACCGTCATCATCCTGAAGCGCCCCCGCAACCAGCATTACATCGACGCGGTACGGAGAGCCGGGGCCCGGATCCGACTGATCCAGGACGGGGACGTGTCGGCGGCGATCGCCACCGCCCGGCCCGACGCGGCGATCGACGTGATGATGGGGATCGGGGGCTCCCCCGAAGGGGTCCTCGCCGCCGCCGCCCTGCGCTGCATGGGCGGCGAGATGCAGGCCCGGCTGTGGCCCAGGGACGACAACGACCGTGCGTATGCCGCCGAACACGGGTACGACCTCGACCAGGTCCTCACCACCGAGGATCTGGTGGGCGGTGAGAACGTGTCGTTCGCGGCCACCGGGGTGACCACCGGGGAGTTCCTGAGGGGGGTCGAGTTCCGGGGGGACGGCGCCATCACCCACTCGGTGATGATGCGTTCCAAGACCGGTTCGATCCGGTACATGGACGCCTACCACAACTTCGCACGTCTGCGCCGGTTCGCGGCGGTCGACTTCGACTAGACGAGATCGACGGCTTCCAGCAGGCTGCCCACCACCGGGTGGCCTGCGGCCTGCAGCACCTCGATGGGGTGGGATCCGTCGGCGAGCAGCACACACCGGGTTCCGACCGCGGCGGCCGCGTCGGCGTCGTCGAGGCTGTCTCCCACCACCAGCACGTCCCTGGCAGGAATCCCGAGACGAGCCAGATGGGCCTCCAGATAGGACGCCTTGGCCTCACCCCGGCCCGAATCGGGGGCGCCGTCCACCCGCAGGAAGTAGGAGGCGACGGCGAGCCGCTCCACGAGTTCCACCAGTTCGTCGTGGAGGAACATGGACAACACCGACTGGGTGTATCCGCGGCGGGCCGCCTCTTTCAGAGCTTCGGGGGCTTCGGACCTGAGACGTAGACGGTGGAGGCGCCGCCGGTAGCCCTCGTGGAAGGCGGCGTCGAGCTGGCTCCACTCTTCGTCGGTGACCGCCCGCCCGAACAGACGCTCGTAGAAGGTGCGCACCGGCCTGGCATAGTGGCGCCGGTAGTCGTCGGGGCCGATCGGGCCCAGCCCGAACCGCCCGAGCCCACCGTTCACCGCCTCGACCACCAGCCCCAGGTCGTCGACCAGCGTGCCGTTCCAGTCCCAGACGACGTGTGGCATCGCCGACAAGATAGGCGTGATCTGCCCGGCACCCTCCGGACCGGCTCGTTAGGCTCCCGGCCAATGCTCGGGGGCCTGGAGACGTGACGGCGCTCGTCGGCGCGCTGGGGTTCGTCATCGTCGGGTCGCTGGTCCTGGCGGTGATCGCCACCCGCTGGCGCACGGGATCCGACCAGCCGGGCCGGTTCATGGGTTACTGCCTCGCCTATGAACGGGCCGCCGACCGGTTCGCCGAATGGACCGGCAAGCTCTCCCAGTGGCTGGTGCTGCCCACGGTGGCAGTCGGGTTCGTCAACGTGATCCTCCGCTATCTCGGTCAGATGACCGGGCGGCGTCTGACCAACAACGGGTTGATAGAGACCCAGTGGTACCTGTACTCGCTGATCTTCCTCGTCGGGTTCCCGTACATCCTCAAGCATCAGATCAACGTGAGGGTGGACTTCTGGTTCGGCCATCAGCCACAACGGCGCAAAGCCTGGATCGACCTGGTCGGCCACCTGATCGGCCTCGTCCCCTTCTGTCTGGTAGGGATCGCCGTTTCCTGGGATCCGGTCTTGTTCAGCTGGAGTATCAACGAGCAGTCACCCGACCCCAGCGGGCTGCCCCGAGCTCCGATAAAGACGATGATCCTGGTGGCTTTCGTGCTGCTCCTCATTCAGGCGATCGCGGAGGTGATCAAGCTGATCGCCGTCCTGCGAGGGCTGGAGGGCTACGTGGAGCTGGAGGAACAGGAAGCGCCGATCCGGATCGAGTAGGGAGGAGGACAGATCTTGGGCGAGATCCTGGCGGTCGTGATGTTCGTCCTCTTCCTGTTCCTGATCCTGTCCGGATACCCGGTGGCGTTCAGCTTCGCGGGAACTGCGATCGTGTTCTTCCTGTTGGGGTGGATGTTCGGTGAGGTGGAACCTGCTGTGTTGCGCGGGCTCTTCAACCAGTGGTTCGGCAACTCGCTCAACAACCTGACCTTCCTGGCGATCCCGTTCTTCGTGTTCATGGGAGCGGTGTTCGAGAAGTCGGGGCTGGCGGAGCGGCTACTGGTGACGATCGGCATGCTGATGGGTCCCCTGCGGGGAGGGATGGCGGTGGCGGTGGTCATCGTCGGCACTCTCCTGGCGGCGGCCACCGGGGTGGTGGCGGCCACCGTGATCGTGATGGGGCTCCTCGCTCTGCCGGTGATGGTCCGATACCGGTACGACCACCGGCTCGCCACCGGAGTGATCGTCGCCTCCGGAACCCTGGCCCAGCTGATCCCACCGAGTCTGGTGCTCATCGTTCTCGCCCAGTTCCTGCCGATTTCGGTGGGTGAGCTGTTCGCCGGGGCGCTGATCCCCGGCATCATCCTGGCCGCCCTCTACGCCGCCTACGCGGTGGCGATGGCCTATATCCGGCCCGGCACCGCCCCCGCCATCCCCAAGGAGGAGCGCACCCTCCGAGGAGCGGAGCTCCTCAAGGAGACTCTGGTGGCGGTGGTCCCCCCGCTGTTCCTCATGTTCGCCGTGCTGGGTTCGATCTTCACCGGAATCGCCGCCATCTTCGAAGCCGGGGCAGTGGGGGCGTTGGGTGCGCTGCTGCTCACCATGGCCTACCGGACCTTCAACTGGCGGATGGTGATGGACGCCGCCCGATCCACCGCCAACATCACCAGCCTGGTCCTCCAGATCCTCTTCGCCTCCACCTTCTTCGCCCTGGTGTTCGACCGCCTCGGGGGCCAGAACCTGATCACCCAGTGGCTTGTGAACCTGCCGGGGGGGTTCTGGACGTTCGTGATCGTGGCCAACATCGCGGTGTTCCTACTGGGCATCAACCTGGAGTTCCTCGAGATCTCGTTCATCGTCATGCCCTTGTTCGTGCCCGCCGCCCAGGCGCTGGGGATCGACATGGCGTGGTTCACGGTGTTGATGGCGATCAACCTCAACATCGCCTTCATCTCACCGCCCGTGGGATTCTCCCTGTTCTACCTCCAGTCGGTGGCCCCACCCGAGGTCAAGACCCGAGACATCCACATCGGGGCCCTGCCGTTCATGGTGCTGCAGCTGGTCGGTCTGGTGATAGTCATGGTGTTCCCCGAAACCGTCACCTGGACGGTGGAGGCCTTCGGGCTCCGGTGACAGGCAGGGGGGAGGCGCCCCGCGGTGGACGCCTCCCCCAGACCGACGGACGACTCAGAACCGGGACTCGTAGGTGAGCATCGCCGCCTCGGCGAGACGATGCCAATCCTGGACCGGCTTGCGGAACGCCATCCAGGAGTCGAACACCGACTTGAAGTCGCTGTCGGACGCGGCGAACTCCTCGTACAGCTCGAAGGACGCCTCCTCGGCGGCCTGCATGACGTCGTCCGGGTACGGCAGGATCTCCACCCCGGCCTCCTGGATCGCCTCGAGGGCCGGCGGGTTCTTGGCGTCGTAGGCCGCCATCATGTCGACGTTGGCCTGAGCGGCCGCGGTCTTGATCACCTCCTGATACTCCTCGGGGAGCTCGTTCCATCTGTCCAGCGGGATCTGCACCTCGAGAGTCGGACCCGGCTCCCACCAACCCGGGAAGTAGTAGAAGCGGGCGACCCGATGGAAGTCCAGGTTGGCGTCGTCGTAGGGCCCCACCCACTCGGCGGCGTCCACCGTTCCGGTCTGGAGCGCTTGGAAGATCTCCCCGCCGGGCAGGTTCTGGACGGTCACCCCCAACTTCTCCATCACCCGTCCTCCGAGACCGGGGATCCGCATCCGGAGGCCGCTCAGGTCGGCCACCGACCGGATCTCCTTGTTGAACCAACCGCCCATCTGCACCCCGGTGTTCCCGGCCGGGAACTGGATGGTGTTGAACCGCTCGGCGTAGATCTCCTGCAGCATCTCGAGTCCGCCGCCGTAGTACAGCCAGGCGTTCTGCTGCCGGTCGGTCAGCCCGAACGGGACAGCCGTGCCGAAAGCGACCACCGGAGCGAGACCCACGTAGTAGTAGGAAGCCGTGTGGCCGGCATCGACCGCACCCTGCTGCACCGATTGGAGGATCTCCAGGGCGGGAACCAGCTCCCCCCCGGCCCGAGGGTTGATGGTGAACCTTCCCCCCGTCATGGCGGTCACCCGATCGGCGAAGGTCTGGGCCCCACCGAAGATCGTGTCCAGACCGGGGGGCCAGCTGGTGGCCAGCTCCCACGTGATGGTGGGCAGATCGTCGGCTTGAAGGGCCTGGTCCAGGTCGTCGTTGCCGGTGCCGCAGGCGGCCAAGGCCGTGGCCCCCACTGCTCCCTTGGCGGCGAGACCCAGGAAGTGGCGTCGGTCCATGAATCCCTCCCTACTCGCTGACGCGACTCCCCCGAAGCCGGGATTCGGAATCTAACCGGCCGGTCAGATCGATGACGGCCGGATCGGGTGCTTTTCGCCCCCGCCACGGCACACGACGATCGGATAGCCTCACCGGTATGGAGTCGATCAACCCCACCACCGGCCAAGTCATCGCCACCTACCCGGAGCACCAACCGGAGGAGGTCGCCGACATCATCGACCGGGTCGCCCAGGCATTCGAATCGTGGCGGAGGAGACCATTCGCGTCCCGCACCCACCTCATGTGGAGACTGGCCGACGTCCTGGAGGCCCACAAGGAGGAGTGGGCCCGCCTGATGGCAGAAGAGATGGGCAAGCCGATCACCGCCGGTAGGGCCGAGATCGAAAAGTGCGCCTGGGTGTGCCGCTACTACGCCGAGGAAGCCCAGGGAATGCTCCACGACCGGCCTATCCGAACCGAACGCACCAAGTCGTACGTCCACTACGAACCACTAGGGGTGGTGTTGGCGGTCATGCCCTGGAACTTCCCCTTCTGGCAGGTTTTCCGGTTCGCCGCACCCGGGATCATGGCGGGTAACACCGCCGTGCTGAAACACGCCTCCAACGTGACCGGCTGCGCCCTGGCGATCGAGGATGCGTTCCGGGAGGCCGGATTTCCCGACGACGTCTTCCGAACCCTGGTCATCCCCGGCTCCCGGGTAGCCGAAGCGCTGTCCCATCCCCGGGTGGCGGCCGCCACCCTCACCGGGTCGGACCGGGCCGGGCGGGCTCTGGCCGAGAAGGCGGGCTCGCTGCTCAAGAAGACGGTGTTGGAGCTCGGCGGATCGGATCCGTATCTGGTGCTGGAGGACGCCGACATCGAGAAGGCGGCCGCTACCTGCGCGGCGAGCAGGCTGATCAATTCGGGTCAGTCGTGCATCGCCGCCAAGCGGTTCATCGTCCACGACGCGGTGTACGACCGCTGGCTGGACGCCTTCGTGGCCAACATGCAGGCGGCCAAGATGGGTGATCCTCTGGAGGAGGACACGGTGATCGGGCCTCAGGCCCGCCACGACCTCCGGGACGACCTGCACGCCCAAGTGGTCAAGTCGGTGGAGGCCGGCGCCCGGGTCGTGTTGGGCGGGGAGGTCCCAGAAGGCCCCGGGGCCTTCTACCCGGCCACCGTCCTGGTCGACGTGGCTCCCGGCATGCCGGCCTACGACGAAGAGCTCTTCGGGCCGGTGGCGGCGGTCATCCGGGCGGCCGACGAGGAGGACGCCATCCGGATCGCCAACGACACCCCCTTCGGGCTGGGAGCCGCGGTGTTCACCACCGACGTCGACCGGGGCGAGCGGATCGCCGCCCAGATGCTGGAGGCCGGGAGCTGCTTCGTGAACGCTTTCGTGGCCAGCGATCCCCGGCTCCCCTTCGGCGGGATCAAGGCGTCCGGCTACGGACGGGAGTTGTCCGACTTCGGGATCAAGGAGTTCGTCAACATCAAGACGGTGGTGGTCGCCTGAATCTCAGATCTCGACTCGCCCCGCCAGGGCCCTGCCGAGAGTGATCTCGTCGGCGTAGTCGAGGTCGCCTCCCACCGGCAGTCCCGACGCCAGCCGGGTCACCTTCACCCCCAGCGGTTTGAACTCCCGGGAGATGTACATGGCGGTGGCGTCGCCCTCCACCGTCGGATTGGTGGCGACTATCAACTCCTCGATGTCTTCCTCGGCCACCCGCCGGCGCAGCTCGGGTATCCGAAGCTGGTTGGGTCCGATCCCCGAGATGGGAGACAGCGCCCCACCCAGGACGTGGTACCGGCCATGGAATTCGTGCGTCCTCTCCATCACCACGACGTCCTGGGGACGTTCCACCACGCACACCACCGCCGGATCCCTCCGCGGATCCCGGCAGATGGCGCACTCGTCGGACGAGGTGACGTTGAAGCAGCGGCGGCAATACCCGACCCGGTCCCTCAGGTCGATGATCGCCTGGGCCAGCCGGCGGGCGTCGGTCTCGTCCACCGACAGGAGGTGGAACGCGATCCGCTGCGCCGACTTGCGCCCCACCCCGGGGAGACGCGCCAACTCGTCGACGAGACGCTGCAGGGGCCCTTCGAAGCTCATCGGTCGGGAAGGCTAACCCGGACGACCCGTCATCCGTCGACGGGGAACTCCTCCACCACCCGTCCCCCGAGTTCCCGTTCCACCAGGGTGAACGGATCCGAAGGCGCCGGGTCCGGCTCGGAAGCCGCTTCGGGGGTGGGTTCTGATGGTTCCGGGCCCCCTGCCGCCGCTCGGAACGTCACCTCCACCGGTTTGCCGAGGAGGTCGCTCGCCCGGGTGGCGACGATCGCGGCCACCGCCGGATCCGACCGCAGGGCTTCGAGGTGGAAGTCGTGTTGGACTTCGATCACCAGCGTGGAGCCTTCCACCGCTCCGGGCCGTGTCTCCCGGAACAGTGCCCAGCGGCGCGACCCCAACAGCTCCCGGAGGCTGCCGAACAGGCCGGGCCAGATCGAACGGAACTCGTCGAAGCCGACCGTGGCGCCGGTCGGCTCCGGGCGCCGGTCGGCCACCTCCGGCCGGCTCTCGGTGGGTCTGGGGGCGGGCTTCGGTTCGGGTCTGGGGGC
>FLYL01023733.1_pt4 | contig 16890 bp, 17 predicted proteins | sample 1122611 | NCBI WGS metagenome assembly FLYL01 (sample SAMEA4346791, study PRJEB14843) | hot springs metagenome | biome: Terrestrial Biome; feature: Habitat; material: Sediment | place: India | collected 2012-06-12 | depth 1760 m
AGTAGCCCTCGAGGAACGCCCGCGAGCTGAGCTTCATCAGGTTCCGGTAGCCGATCTCGTTCTCGGCGAGGAGGGTCATGTGGTAGCGGACGTTCTGGGAGCGGACCGGCCGGTCGAACCGGGATCCCGGGGTGACGTACGCCTCGATGCCGATGATCGGCTTGACCCCGGCCTTTCTCGCCGCTTTGTAGAAGTCGACCACCCCGTACATGACTCCGTGGTCGGTGATCGCCACCGCCGGCTGCCCGTCGGCCGCGGCCGCCCGGACCACATCCTCCACCCGAGCGGCTCCGTCGAGCATGGAGAACTCGGTGTGGAGATGGAGGTGAGCGAAGGTCGCGTTTTCGCGAATTACACGCCTGGCATTCACCCCCCCGACAGTAGCAGGGGGGACAGAAGGCTGGCTGCGAGGAGTACCAGGGCGGTGACGGCCTGCCATGCGGGGCGTCCGGGTCCCTTCACCACGGCCCATGCGTTGCCGAGCACGAAACCGGCCAGGAGCCCACCCAGGTGGGCCTGCCAGGAGACGTTGGGAAACACGAACGGGATGGCGGCGTTGATCAGCAGGACGAACCCGAGCTGGGAGAGTAGATACCGGCCGTAGGCGGTGTGCCGCCGCCTCACCGCCGAGGCCAGCCACACCCCGAACAGGCCGAAGATGGCGCCGGAGGCGCCGACGCCGAGGTCGAGCGGACCGCCCAGCCAGAAGGCGAAGGCCGACCCGGTGGCGGCCGACGCCAGGTAGAGGAGGACGAACCGGAGTCCGCCCACCTCCCGTTCGATCTGGGGTCCCAACACCCAGAGGGCCCACATGTTGAACCAGATGTGGACCAGGTTGGCGTGGAGCAGCACCACGGTCACCATCCTCCACACCTCCCCATCGGCCACCGCCCGATTGTCCATGGCCAACAGGTCGAACAGGCGGTCACCCGGGGTCAGCACCGACAGGATGAACATGGCCACCGTGACGCCGATGATCCCCAGGGTGGTGGAGGGGTCCGGCCGGGCACCCGGCCTGACCCGCACCACCCGCTGCGAGCTCGCGGCACACACCGGGCATCGCTGACCGACCGGACTGTCGACCGAACAGGCTCCGCAGATCGGACGCCCACACCGGGAACAGGCCAGACCGGTGGGCCGATCCGGATGTCTGAAACACACGGTCCGGGTGGGTTGGGTCACGCGGATGCCACCGTAACGGCCTTGGGGGTGATCGGGCCAGATAGGCTCTGCCGGCGATGACCGAGATCGGCGTGGTGACCTGTGGTGGGGACTGTCCCGGGCTCAACGCGGTCATCCGCGCGGTGGTGGTGAGAGCTTCGGCGGCGGGGGCTCGGATCTGGGGGGTTCGCAACGGTTGGCGTGGCCTGGCCGAGGGGGATCTGGTCGCCCTGACCCGCGACGACGTTCGGGGGTTGATCGGCCGTGGGGGAACCATCTTGGGCACGTCCCGGATGGATCCCTACCTCCACGGCTCCGGGTTGGAGACCCTCCGCCCGGCGGCGGACCGTCTCGACGCCCTGGTCGTGGTGGGAGGCGACGGCAGCCTGCGAACCGCGGCCCGTCTCGCCGCCGAGGGCCTCCCGGTGGTGGGGGTGCCCAAGACGATCGACAACGACGTTCCCGGAACCGATACCTCGTTCGGGTTCGACACCGCGGTCCAGGTGGTGACCGACGCCATCGACCGTCTCACCACCACCGCCGAAGCCCACAACCGGGTGATGCTGGTCGAGGTGATGGGTCGCACCACGGGCTGGATCGCCGCCTACTCGGGTATCGCGGGTGGGGCCGAAGCGGTGTTGGTTCCCGAGGTTCCCTACGACCTGGAGGAGCTGGCGGACTCGATCAGGCGCCGGCATCGGTCCGGGCGGCCGTATTCGATAGTGGTGGTGGCCGAGGGTGTGCCCGGACCCGACGGTCGACCGGTGGTCGCCGGCGAGGACTCGCTGGGGTTCGCCCGCCTGGGCGGTGTGGCCCACGCCCTCGCTCCCCGGCTGGAGGAGCTGACCGGCTACGAGGTGCGGGTGTCGGTGTTGGGTCACCTCCAGAGAGGGGGCTCCCCCACCGCCTACGACCGGGTGCTCGCCACCCGGATGGGCGTCCTGGCCGCGGAGCTGACGTTGGAGGGCCGGACGGGAACCATGACCGCTCTCCGAGGTGACGAGGTGGTGCCGGTGGACCTGGACGTGGTCCGGGAGGAGCCGCGGGGGTTGCCCCCTTCGCGTTACCGGTTGGCGTCCTGGTTCTTCGCGTGAAGCACCGACCGGAGGTCGGCGGGTAGGGGCGACTCGAAGGTCAGCGGTCGCCGGTCGGCGGGGTGGGGCAGCTCGATACCCGACGCGTGGAGGAAGATCCTCGTGGGACCGGGACGCCCGTAGACGGTGTCGCCCACCAGGGGATGACCGATCGCGGCCAGATGAACCCGGATCTGATGGGTGCGGCCCGTCTCCAGCTCCACTTCGAGCAGGCTGACGTCGGGCCACTCCTCCACGACCCGGTAGTGGGTGACCGCCGGCTTCCCATCGGGTACCACCGCCCGCCGGGTAGGGCGGGACGGATCCCGACCCAAGGGCGCGTCGATGGTTCCCCGCCGAGCCGGCATCGTGCCGGTCACCAGGGCCAGGTAGCGCCGCCGGATCCTCCTGGCCCGGAGGTCTCGACGAAGCGTCCCGAACGCGTCGGCGGTGCGGGCCACCACCAGCAGCCCCGAGGTGTCCTTGTCCAACCGGTGGACGATCCCCCATCGGCCCGGCTCCCCCACACCCTCCAGCTCGGGGTAGCGGTGGAGCAGCCCGGCGGCCAGGGTTCCGGAGGTGCGACCGGCCCCCGGATGTACCACCAGACCCGGCGGCTTGTCGACGACCAGCAGCTGGTCGTCCTCATATACCACGTCGAAGTCGACCGGTTCCGGCGCCAGCTCGTCGTCGGCCGAGTCGGGGAATTCGACCCGTGAACCGGCGGCCACCGGGTCGGATGGCGCGACCCGCTGCCCATCCACCCTGACCCGCCCATCCTCGATCCAGCGCCTCGCCCGGCTGCGGGACACTCCGGCCAACACCGCGACCGCCTTGTCGGCCCGGGTTCCTTCCAGCTCAGGCGGTATCAGGACCGTCACTCTGCCTCCAGGCCGTGATCAACAGCAGGCCCACCCCCACGGTGATGGCCGAGTCGGCCAGGTTGAACACGGGGAAGTTGGGGACCTGAATCCAGTCGATCACCGTGCCGTCGAGCAGTCCCGGACCGCGGGCGATACGATCGATCAGGTTTCCCAACGCCCCCCCACCGATCAGGGCGAACCCCACCACTTCGCCCATTCCCCGCGCTCGGCGCAGCGCCCCGGCGATCATCCCCAGGGCCACGAACGCGGCGAGAGCCAGGAGGGTGCCCGCTCCTTGGAACAGGCTGAAGGCCGAACCCGGGTTCTCCACGAAGGTGAAGCGAAGGAAAGGGTCGACCACCACCGCCGGGGCGTCCCGGAAAGACCGGGCAGCCCACCGCTTGGTGAGCAGGTCGGCGGCGACGGTCACACCGATCACCGCGGCGGCGGCCGCCAGCCTGGCTCTCACGCCTTGCGGGCGCAGTTCACACAGGTGGCGGCGTAGGGAAGGACCTCGAGGCGCGCGACCGGGATGGGCCCTCCGCACACCTCGCACACCCCGTAGGTTCCGTTGTCGATGCGGCGCAGCGCATCCTCCACCTTGCGTAACAGGTCCACCGCGTTGCGTTCCAACGAGAGCTCCTTCTCGTATTCGAACTTGAGCGAACCGGCCTCGGCGCTGCCCGGATCGGGGCTGCGGTCGGACGAAGTCTCGGTGAGGCGGGCCTCCTCCAGCTCCTGTTCGTATTCCTCGATCAGGCGCGACAGGCGCTCCTGTTCGGATTCGAGCAGGGCTCTCAGACGTTTGAGGGTCGACTTGGCGAGGGTCCTGGCCATGACTGGTCTTCTCGAGGTGGGGGAACAGTACCAGGAAGCGTCGACTGGAACCCGGCCGTTGGCCGGATCCTCGGTAGTTAGCATGCGGCGACCATGGGTGACGCCTCCGACTTCCGCCGGGTTCCTCCCCGGGCCGACATCCCCCGGATGGAGGAGGAGATTCTCGAGTTGTGGGACCGGATCCAGGCCTTCGAGGAATCGGTGCGGATGCGACCCGAGGACCGGGAATACGTGTTCTACGACGGTCCCCCGTTCCCGACGGGGAGCCCCCATTACGGCAACCTGCTGGCCGGGGTCATCAAGGACGTCGTTCCCCGCTACTGGACCATGCGGGGGTACCGGGTGGAGCGCCGGTTCGGGTGGGACACCCACGGGCTCCCGGTCGAGATGGAGGTCCAGAAAGCCCTGGGTATCTCCGGTCCCAGCGAGATCCTCCGGTACGGGGTGGATCGATTCATCGAGGCGTGCCGAGCCCAGGTGCAGGCCAACACGGAGAACTGGCGGAACCTGACCCGACGGATCGGACGTTGGGTCGACTTCGACAACGACTACAAAACCCTCGACCTCACGTTCATGGAGAGTGTTTGGTGGGTGTTCCGTCGTCTCTGGGACCTGGGGTTGATCTACCGGGACTTCAAGGTGTTGCCCTACTCGTGGGGAGCCTCGACGCCGCTGTCCAACTTCGAGGTCAACCTGGGCGGATACCGCACGGTGGACGACCCGTCGATAACGGTTCGACTCCAGGTGACGGAAGGGGCCGGCCCGGTCGAGCCTGGTGACTGGCTGCTGATCTGGACGACCACCCCCTGGACTCTGCCCGGGAACCTGGCGGTGGCGGTGGGCCCCGACATTGACTACGTGGCGGTGGAGACCGACCGAGGTCGCCACTGGATCGCCGCCGGCCGGGTCGAAGCCTATTGGACAGAGGAACCGGCGGTGGGAGCCCGGGCCTCGGGGTCGGAGATGGTCGGCGCGGCATACCGACCGCCGTTCCCCTTCTTCGAGGACCTTCGCAGCGCCGGCGCCTTCCGGGTGGTTCCCTCGGACGCGGTGGTCACCGACGAAGGCACTGGGCTGGTCCACATGGCCCCTGCCTACGGCGAGGAGGACTTCGAGACCTTCCAGAAGGTCGGGCTCGACCTGCTGGTCGACCCGGTCGACGCAGAGGGCCGGTTCACCGACCAGGTGCCCCCGGTGGCCGGTATGAACATCAAGGAAGCCGACGCGGTGCTGATCGACATCCTCGAGAAGGAGGGGCTGCTGTTCCGAAAAGGACGGATTCGACATCAGTACCCGTTCTGCTACCGAACCGACACCCCGCTGATCTACAAGGCGATCCCCACCTGGTTCGTGAAGGTGGAGGCGCTGAAGGACCGGATGGTCGAACACAACCGCCGCATCCACTGGGTGCCCGAGTACGTGGGAACCCGTCGCTTCGGCAACTGGCTGGAGGAGGCCCGGGACTGGGCGGTGAGCCGCAACCGGTTCTGGGGGTCCTGCATACCGGTGTGGGAGTGTCGGTCCTGCGCCCATCAGCTGTGCGTCGGCTCACTCGACGAGCTGGAGCGACTGTCGGGGGTACGGCCCGACGACCTGCACAAGCACGTGGTGGACCGGATCGTGTTTCCGTGTCCCCAATGCGGTGGGGAGATGCGCCGGGTTCCCGAGGTGCTCGACGTCTGGTTCGAGTCGGGGTCGATGCCGTATGGGCAGGTCCACTATCCCTTCGAGAACCGGGAGAGGTTCGAACGCTCGTTCCCGGCCCGGTTCATCGCCGAGGGACTCGACCAGACCCGTGGGTGGTTCTACACCCTCCACGTGTTGGCGACCGCCCTGTTCGACTCGCCGGCTTTCCTCAACTGCGTCGTCAACGGCCTGATCCTCGCCGAGGACGGTCGCAAGATGTCGAAGAGTCTCAAGAACTACCCGGATCCCTACGAGATCCTGGGCCAGTTCGGGGCCGACGCCCTCCGGGCGTTCCTGATCAACTCGCCGGTGCTGCGGGCCGAACCGCTGCGTTTCTCCCAGGAGGGGGTGAGGGACGTGGTGAGGACGGTGATCCTGCCCCTCTGGAACACCTACTCGTTCTTCACCACCTACGCCGAAGCCGACCGGATCACGATCGCCGATCTGGCGGCTGCTCCCGACCCGTCCCAACGACCCGAACTGGACAGGTGGATCCTGTCGGTCTTGCAGACTTTGATCGACGAGGTCAACACCCAGATGGAGGGGTACTACCTGTACAACGTGGTTCCCCCCACCCTGGGATTCATCGACGACCTGACCAACTGGTACGTGCGGCGTTCACGGCGCCGGTTCTGGGCCCATCGGGAGCAGGGGGAAGACCGGGACAAGCTGTCGGCTTTCGCCACCCTGTACGAGGTGCTCACCACCTTCGTCAAGGTGTTGGCTCCGGTCTTGCCGTTCATCTCCGAGCACATCTACCAGGAGCTGGTCGCCCGGCTGGATCCGTCGGCGCCCCGGTCGGTGCATCACTGCGACTTCCCGGTAGCGGATCGACGGCTGATCGACTCGGATCTGGAGAAGTCGATGCAGGTGGTTCGCACGGTGTGCACGCTCGGGCATGCGCTCCGCAAGCGCCACGGCATAAAGGTGCGCCAGCCGCTGGCCGAGGTGGTGGTGTTCACCCATTCCGACGATGTGGCCCAGGCGGTACGAACCCACGCCGAGGTGGTGGCCGAAGAGCTCAACACCAAGACGGTGACGGTGCAGCCCGGGGGGGAGCAGGTGCGGCTGGTCGCCAAGCCCAACTACCCGCGGCTCGGTCCCCGGCTCGGCCCGAAGGTCAAGGAGGTGGCCCGGGAGATCGCCTCGATCTCCTCCGCCGACCTGGAGAGTCTGCTCGAGGGCGAACCGGTGACGGTGGCGGGAGAACGTCTGGAACCCGACGACGTGCTGGTCGAGTGGGTGGCGGAGGGTCGGGAGGTGCTGGCGGAGGGTGAGGTAGCCGTATCCATCGATACCGACCTCGACCTCGACCTTAGGTTGGAGGGACTGGCTCGGGAGGTGGTGAGCCGGGTCCAGCAGCTACGCAGGGAGGCCGATCTGGAGGTGACCGACCGTATCGTCTTGGAGTGGTGGACCCCCGACGCCGAGATGGCCGAGGCGATGCGACGTCACCGAGACATGATCGCCGGCGAGGTTCTGGCCGTGGATCTCCGGGAGGTGGACGGAGCCGACTCCCAGGCTCAGGAAGTGGACGGACGACCCTTGTATCTGAGGGTGGTCGAGGCCGGTTGACGGCCGGTCAGGCTTCCTCCCAGGGTCGGGGCACCCTCTCCAGAGAATCCCGGTCGGCGTCCTCCTCCTGATCGTCACCGGACGGGGGTATCTCACCGGTGGCCTCTCCCGGTTGGTCGTCGGCCTGGCCGACCGTCACCTCTTGGACGGCTACCTCTTCGACCGGCGCATCTTCCACCGGGACCTCTTCGACCGCCACCTCCTCGATGGTCCCCGCCGTGTCGCCGACTTCGGCTAGAGCCTCGGACACCGCCTGGTCGACCTCGTCGAGCTGGGAGGACATGGCCTGGGCCAGCTCCACCACCCGACGTCTCAGCTCTTCGGTCAGATGGCGGATCCGGTCTGCCTCGGCGGCCAGGCGACGCCGCTCCGCCTCCCGTTCCTCCTCCACCGCGGCTGCTTGGCGGCGGGCCTGCTCGACGATCTCCTCGGCCTCCCGCCGAGCGTTGTCGAGTATCTCGTCGGCGGATCGCTGGGCGACTATGAGGGCTCGGGCGATGGACGACTCGGCGTCGCCCCTTTCGGCGAGTCGGGCCTCCAACTCTTCGATCCGTTTGTTGGCCTCGTCCAGACGCTGTTCGTAGTCCTTCAGGGAGGTCACCACCTCGTCGAGGAAGTCGTCGACCTCGTCGAGGTCGTATCCCCGCAGGGAAGTGCCGAAAGTCTTCTGTTGTACGTCGATCGGGGTCAGCACCATTCTTCGACCTCGAGATCTCTAGGTTGGCGGGTCGGTCGCACCGCAGGATACGGCCCCGGGCGGCCGCGACCAAGCATCACCGACACACGAGTCCACGGAGGATGCTGACACCCAGCAGGAGCGCCACGGGCGACAGATCCAGCATGGCGCCTCCCAACCTGACGGGGGGAATGATCCGCCGCAGGGGAAGGATCACCGGGTACATGATCCGGTCGAGGAAGACCACCACACGGGCCAACGGGTGGGTGGAGGAGATCCTCACCCAGGAGAGAATGATCCAGGCGAAGACCGCGAGTCGATAGATGTCGAGGGCCAGACAGACGACTTCCTGCACGTCCGCTCAGTCGTCCAGCTCGTAGGCGCCCAACGAGGCCAGGCGTCGCTTCTCTTCCTGGCTGAGACTCATGTTGGCCGGAAGCACCAGCACCAGACCCTCCCCCACCTTGGTCATCGAGCCGTTCAGCCCATAGATCAAACCGGAGGAGAAGTCGACCACCCGGCGGGTCAGTTCCTTCGACGTCCTCCGGAAGTCCAGGACCACGGGGATCCGATCCCGTATCCGGTCGGCCAGGAGCCGGGCGTCGGCGAACTCCTCCACCACCAGGATGTCGGCTTGGGCGGAAGCTCCCTCCACCGGCCGCACGCCGGCCACCATCCCTCCGACCGGTCGGGAGGCGGTACGGGAAGCCGAGGCGGGCGGTTCGACCCGACGACCCTGGATGGGCCTCACCACGTCGCCTGTCGACCGTGTCGGCGGGGCCGACTGCGGTTCGATCTCCTCCTCTGCTTCGCTCTCGTCGACCAAGCCGAGGTAGACGAGTGCCTTCTCCAACAGTGATGCCATGTCTCCGTCCTGGCCGGCTCAGGGCTCAAAGATAGCCCGACCCACCCGGACGATGGTCGCACCTTCCTCAACCGCCACCTCGAAGTCGTCGCTCATTCCCATGGACAGTTCGCGGATCTGGGGATGAACCCGCCGGAGTCGATCCCGGATCTCGCGCAACGCCCGGAAGTACGGCCGGGAAGCCTCCGGGTTGTCGGGGATCGGCGGGATGGCCATCACCCCGACCAGTGGCACACCCAGGGCGATGAACTCGTCGCACATCCGGTCGACGTCGGCTGGATCGACCCCGTGTTTCTGAGGTTCCCGCCCCACGTTCACCTGCAGGAGAGCCGGTGGGGGCTTTCCCGGCCCCTTCATCCAGGCCTCGGCCAGAGATCGCCGATCGAGGGAGTGGAGGAGCTGCACCACCGGACGGACCAGACGAACCTTGTTGGTCTGGAGCGGCCCGACGAAGTGCCACTCCACGTCCCGGGGGAGGCGACCGTGTTTGTCGGCCAGCTCCTGGGCTCGGTTCTCACCGAACAGACGGTGGCCAAGGCGGTACAGCTCGGAGATCTCGTCCACGGTCCGACCCTTGGTCACCACGACCAGAGAGACCTCCCCCGGGTCCCGTCCGCTCCGGACGCAGGCCTGGGCGATGCGGCTCGCCACGTCGTCGAGACCCATCATCCTTCCTCGGTCCACCACCCGATGGCCGCCATCCGCCGGCGGGTACCGGTCGCCCGGTGAGAGAACGCGTCTTCGCCGCATCGGGTGCACGACCCGACGGCTCGGAGCGGCAGTCCCAGCTGGGTGCGGGCGACGCCGAGCAGGTCCACGGTGGTCCTATCCGACACGACGGCGGTGTGGTCGGGGAACAGGTCGGCGACCTCCGGCCCCACCTCGAAACAGCAGGGTCCGATGTGTGGGCCGACCCACGCCTCGTAGGGGTCGCCTCCCAGACGCTGGAGCAGGTCGACGGTTCTCTCCAGGATCCCGGCCGCCAGCCCCCGCCACCCGGCGTGGGCGACGGCCACCCCGGCCGTGCCGCGGATCACCACCCCCAAACAGTCGGCGGTGAGCACGGCCAGCGGCAGTCCGGGGAGGTGGGTGGCCATGCCGTCGGCCGGACCGTGGTGACCGGGAGCGCCGACCGCCACCACCTCCCGGCCGTGTTGCTGGGCGACCCTCGCCCAGTCGGAGGCGACCCCGAGCCGGCTCGACACTCGACGCACCGCCTCGGCGTCGGACCTCATGTCACCGTCCGACGCCTCGGTGAACGCCACTCCCTGCGCCGGGTTGATCACCGGGGCTGGACGAAGTTGGGGATCTCCAGGTCGTCTTCTGCCGACGAAGCCACCGGCCTTCGAGGAGGCCGCCCGGGCCGACGATCGAATCCGGCGGCTATCACGGTCACCCGCATCTCCTCTCCCAGATCGTCGTCGACGATCGCCCCGAAGATTATCTCCGCGTCCTCGTCGGCGTGGTCGGCCACCACCTTGGCGGCGGTGGTCGCTTCGTGGAGGGACATGGAGGACGGTCCGGCCACCGAGATGAGGACACCCTTGGCGCCCTCCATCGAAGTCTCGAGCATCGGACTGGAGATGGCCTTCTGGGCCGCCTGTGTGGCCCGCTCCTCGCCCGAGGCCCGGCCGATACCCATCACCGCCGAACCGGCGTCGGACATGATGGTCTTCACGTCCGCGAAGTCGACGTTGATCAATCCGGGGGTGGTGATGATGTCGGTGATCCCCGCCACCCCGCTCATCAGCACCTCGTCGGCCAGGCGAAAGGTTTCGCTTATCGGCGCCTTGGGGTCCCCCACCTCGAGGAGACGGTCGTTGGGGATCACGATCAGGGTGTCGACCGCCTCCCTGAGGGCTTGGATCCCCTCCTCGGCGTGGAGGGCTCTCCTCCTGCCCTCGAAACCGAACGGACGGGTGACCACTCCCACCGTCAACGCACCCAGGCTCCGGGACACTTCCGCCACCACCGGTGCCCCGCCGGTGCCGGTGCCGCCTCCCTCCCCGGCGGTGATGAACACCATGTCGGCGCCCTTGAGCACGTCCTCGAGCTCCTGCCGATGCGCCTCGGCGGCCGCTCGCCCGATCTCCGGGTTGGCTCCGGCACCGAGTCCCCGGGTCACGTCCCGGCCGATGTCGAGCTTCACGTCCGCGTCCGACATCAGGAGGGCTTGGGCGTCGGTGTTCAAGGCGATGAACTCGACGCCCCTCACCCCGGCTTCGATCATCCGGTTGACGGCGTTCACTCCCGCACCGCCGACCCCGACCACTTTGATCACGGCCAGATAGCCACCGGTGGCCTGTTTCGTCGTCATCGAAAACTCCTTCCCGGGGTACCGCCATCGGCCGACCTACCCCTAAAGCTGAACCCGACGTTTACCCCAAATCTCGAGACCTGTAAAGCCCACATCTCTTACCTTTAACTAGAGGTTGAGCCTTCCGGAGGCTCTTCTGTCGGTGGTCTCACCGCCGGCCGGCTCGGAGCCACCAACACCACCTCACTCCCCGGCGGCAGATCCCGTCCCACCAGTTCCACCAGAACCCGGGCCTTGGCTGCCATCTCCGTGGGACCTCCCAACCTCACCCTGAGACCCTCGACCTCGGCGTACAGCTCGTCGTCCAGCTCCCACACCTCGATGTCGGGGAGGCGTCCGCCCAGCTCGCCGGCGAACTCGAGCGCCGCCCGAACCGTCTCGTCCTGGGCGACGGATGCGCGGGTCAGGTGGGGGAAAGACAGGACCGGCCATCCGGCCGGCTCGGGCTGCTGATCCAACACGACCCCGTCCGCCGCGGCGAGAACGACACCGTCGGCCACCTCGATCACTGCCACCGGCTCCCGTTCGGTGACATCGACCACCAGACTCCTCGGCCAATCCCTGGACGCCTCGGCGTCGGCCACCCACGGATCCAGCTCCAGGGCGGCTTCCACTGCCTCCGGGTCGATGGAGATGAGCGGCGTCCCGGGCACCGCCCCGGCCTCCACCAGCCGGGTCGCGGTGTCGGCCCGAGCGGCGCCCACCACCCTCACCTCCCGAAGCTGGAAGACGGGTGATCGCAACAGCCACAACACGAACGCGGCCAGGCCCACCGCCACCGCGATGCCGAGAATCCGAACGAGGACCTTCCGCAGCCGGTTCTCGGCGACTTCGGCGCGGCGTCGGGCTATCCGCGGATCGATCATCGTTCGAACTCCCCGACGAACCTGATCTCGGGTTCCAACATCACGCCGGTCTGCTCGGCGACCCGACGGCGAACCTCGTCGACCAGGGCCTTGACCTCCGAGGGCGACGCTCCGGGGTCGGCCACGAAGAAGTTGGCGTGCTTCTCCGACACCCTGACCCCACCGATCCGGAGTCCCTTCAGACCCAGCTCGTCGATGATCCTTCCCGCCGCGTCTCCGGGCGGGTTCTTGAACACCGACCCGGCATTGAGGGTTCCGCCCGGCTGGTGGACCCTTCGCCATCGGCTGATCTCGCGCATGGTCGCTTCTCCTTCGGCCGGGTCACCCGGCCGGGTGCGGAACGTGGCCGAGAGCACCGTCTCGTCGTCGCCCAGGTTGGAGTAGCGGTATCCGAGCCCCAGGCCGTCGGGGGTCCTCGTGGTGGTCTCCCCCCAACTCCACGAGTAGACCTCCGCCTCCACCAGGACGTCCCGGGTCTCGGTTCCGTGGCATCCGGCGTTCTGGCGTACCGCCCCTCCCACCGTGCCCGGAATCCCCACCATGAACTCCAGACCCAGGCGACCTGCCTTGACCGTTTCCCGGGCGAGGATGGGGAGGGGTACCGCCGCTCCGGCCCGAACGGCCGGACCCCGATTTCGGATCTCCCGGAACTGCCCCGACAAACGCACCACCAGACCCGGGAACCCCTTCTCCCCTACGACCAGGTTGGATCCCTTGCCGAGGAAGAGGAGTGGAACGGGAGCCTTCCGCCACGCCTCGGACAGCCGCACGAGGTCGTCGGGGCTGTCCACCAGGGCCAACCAGCGGGCCGGCCCACCCATCTTGTAGGTGGTCAGGGGAGCCAGGTCCGCGTTCCGGACCACACCCGGCTGGTGGTCGAGCGGGTGGCTTCTCATCCCCGGTCCTCCAACAGCCGCGCCAATTCGGTGGGGACCACCGTTATGTCCCCTGCCCCCATTGTGAGAACCACGTCACCCGGGCGCAGATCGTCCACCATCGACCGGGCCACTTCCCCGCGATGCGGCACGTACCTGACGTCCCGGGCCCCGGCCCGTTTGGCGGCCTCCACGACCAGCCGCCCGGTGACCCCCGGTATGGGGTCCTCCCGAGCGCCGTAGACGTCGGTGACCACCACCACGTCGGCCGCAGCCAGCGCCCGGCCCAGCTCCCCGGCGAAGCGGGCGGTGCGCGAGAAGAGGTGCGGCTGGAACACAGCCCATAGCCGTCCACCCTCGACACTGCGGGCCGCCGCGATGGTGGCTTCCACCTCGGCGGGGTGGTGCGCGTAGTCGTCGTAGATCCTGACCCCTCCCACCGTCCCTCTGAGCTCGAACCGTCTCCGCACACCCCGGAAGCCCTCCAAACCGGCCACCAGGGCGTCGGGGTCGTATCCCAGCTCGGCCAGCAGTGCCACCACACCCGCTGCGTTTCGGGCCATGTGGATCCCCGGCCGTCCCAACCGCACCTCCCACCGCCTTCCTCGACCGACCAACCCGAAGTGGTCCGGCCCCGGTTCGACGATGCGCCAGTCGGCGGGCTCGGTTCCGTAGGTGATGGCTCCCACCCGTCGTGCCAGCTCGGCCGCCCCGGGATCGTCGATGCAGGCCACCACCGGGCCTCGCACCCCTGACGCGACCCGGACGAACGCCTCCCGGAGATCCTCGGGCGAGTCGAAGTGTTCCAGGTGGTCCTGGTCGACGTTGGTCACCTGCAATCCCCTAAGGGTGACCGCCTCGAAAGTGCGGAAAGCCTCGTCGACCTCCAGAACCATCAACCGATCGGATCCGACCGCGCCGTTGGTGCCCAGGTCCACCGCGTCGCCCCCGATCACGAACCAGGGATCGGCGCCCGCGGCGCGTAGGGCGGCGACCGTCATGGCCGCCGACGAGGTCTTACCGTGGGTGCCGGTCGGCCCCACGGTCGGGATCCGGGAGGTGATCTCCCCGAGGAGGCGCGGCCGCCGCCAGACTTCCACGCCGGCCGTCCGGGCGGCGACCACCTCCGGATCGGAGTCGGGCACCGCCGACGACGCCACCACCAGGTCGACGCCGGTGATACTTTCGGGACGGTGGCCGGCCCACACCTCGAGGCCGGCGTCGAGGAGTCGGGCGAGTGCCTCTGAGTGGCGCAGATCCGACCCGGAGACCCGGTGGCCCATCCCGGCCAGTACCTTGGCCAAGGCGCTCATCCCGGCGCCGCCCACCCCCACCAGGTGGATCCTCCTAGGCCGGTCGAGGTCCATGGAGTTCCTCCAGGGCTTTGGCTACCACTTCGGCTGCATCCGGTCGAGCCAGCCGGCCGGCGGCCTCGGCCATGCGCTCCCGCCGGTCGGGGTTGGAGGCGAGGGCCGCGACCGCCTCACCGAGTCGGTCCAGCTCGTCCTCGGTGACCATCAGGGCTGCTCCCTCCCTGGCCAGAGCCTCGGCGTTGGCCCGTTGATGGGCGCCGGATCCGAACCGTCCGGGGACGAGCACGGCCGGTGTGCGGGTTACCAGGAGCTCCGCCACCGATCCCCCGGCCCGTGACACGACGAGGTCCGAGGCCGCATAGAACAGGTCCATCCTGTCCTCGTAACCGAGGACCTTCCACCAGGGCCGCTCGGAACCTCTCATGGAGTCGAGATGGGCCTCGCCGACCAGGTGGACCAGCTGGATCGGCGGACCGGACCACCGGTCCACCATCCTCGCCACCGCCTGGTTGAGCACTCCCGCCCCGAGCGACCCGCCGAAGACCCCGACCGTCACCCTGTCCGGGTCGAGGCCGTAGCGGGCGGCGGCTTCCGTCCTGAGGGCCCCACGGTCGAACCGCGCCAGCGCCCGTCTCACCGGGTTCCCCACCCATTCGGCTCTCTCGAGCCCTCGGGTGACCGGGAACGCCCCGAAGATCCGGGTGGCGAGAGGGGCCATCGTCCGGTTGGCGAGTCCGGCTTCGGCGTTCTGCTCGGCCAGCACCACCCGGGCGCCGACCCGACGTCCAGCCAACACCGCCGGGGGTGTCACGTAGCCTCCCATTCCCAACACCACCCGCACTCCTCGACGGCGGAACTCCTCGGTCATCCTCTTCACCGCCCTCCACAGGACCCGGGGTATCCCCAGGTTGGAGAGGCTGACCGATCGGCGCAAACCCCTCAGCTCTACGCCCACGAACGGAAACCCGGCGGCGGGAACCGCGGTGGACTCCAGACGGCTGCCGCCCACGAACAGGACCGCTTCGGGTTCGATCCCCCGATCGACCAGGGCTTCGGCGACGGCCAGCGCCGGATAGACGTGCCCCCCCGTGCCGGCTGCCGCCACCGCGAAGGTCATCCCTCGGTCCGACCCTGTTGAGCGACGTTGAGGAGCACCCCGATGGCTGCCATGGTGACCCCCACCGACGTGCCCCCGAAGGACACCAGGGGCAGGGTAATCCCGGTGATGGGGAGGACCCCGAGAACCCCTCCTATGTTGATCGCGGCCTGCGCGGTCAACCATGCGGTGATCCCCGCGGCCAGCATCCGTCCGAAGCCGTCGGGGGCCCTCCGGACCACGGTCCAGCCCGCCACCGCGAGGAGGGTGAAGAGCAGCATCACCGTCAACCCTCCCACCAGCCCGGTCTCCTCGCCGATGATGGCGAAGATGAAGTCGGTGTGGGCGTTGGGAAGGTAGAACCACCTCGCCCGACTGGCTCCCAGACCGACGCCGAACAGGCCTCCGTTGCCCAACGCGAAGTACGACTGGACGAGCTGGTAGCCGGAACCGAGGGCGTCGGCCCACGGGTTCAGGAAGGCTTCGATCCGCTCCATGCGATAGTCGGCCGAGACGGCCAGGGTGGCTCCCGCGGCCAAGGCCAGCATCCCGCTGCCTATCACGTATCGGAGCGGGGCTTGCGAGCAGAGCAGGACCCCGAAGGCGGCCACCCCGATCACCACCGTCGTGCCCAGGTCGGGCTGGAGCATGACCAGCAGCCCGGTCAGTCCCACCAGCAGGACGAGGGGACCCATGAAATGACCCGAGTCCTCCAGGAGGCGTCCCTTGCGTTCGGCGACCGCGGCCAGAGCGACCACCACCGCGAACTTGGAGAACTCGGAGGGCTGGAAGTTGACCGGACCCAGGTCGAGCCAACGCCTGGAACCTCCCACCACCTCGCCCACCGCGAGCACCGCCAGCAGGAGGGCGATCGAGATCCAGAACAGCCACAGGGCCCAACGGCGGTACGTCTGGTAGGGAATCGAGGAGGTGACCGACATCGCCGCCAGCCCCACTCCGATCCCCACCAGCTGGCGCTTCAGGAAGTAGAACCGGTCCGACACCTCGACGATGGCCACCGCCGACGACGCCGAGATGATGGCGGTGACACCGACCACCAACAGCATGGCGACCACCACCAGGATGGTGGTGGCGGTCCTCGCGTTGACGCTGCGTTGCCGCTCACGACGTCTGGCGGTCGTCCTCACCTGGGTTATCGAGGTCACTTTGCCGGTCATGGATCCTCCTCTGCGATAGCTCTGACCGCCTGCGCGAAAGCGTCACCGCGTTCGGCGTACGAGGCGAACATGTCGAAGCTGGCGCAGCCGGGAGCCAGCAGCACGACGTCGCCCGGTCGGGCTGCTGCGAACGCGAGCCGCACCGCATCGTCCATGTCCCGGGCCACGGCGCCCCTCTCCCCGGCCGCCTCGGCCAGCCTGGGACCCGAGGAGCCGATCCCGACGAGAAACCGGACGTTGCCCTCGCGGGCCAGAGGTGAGGGGTCCACCCCCTTGTCGAGCCCGCCGGCGATCAGGACCACGGACGGATAGGAGCGGACCGCGGCCAAGGCGGCGTGGAGGTTGGTCGCCTTGGAGTCGTCCACGAACAGGACACCGTTTACCTCCGCCACCACCTCACGACGATGAGGGTGATCCCGAAAGGAAGCCGCCACTTCGGCTACCGCATCACCCGACGCGCCCGCCGCCAACGCGGCCGCTCCCGCCATGGCCAGGTCGACGAGATGAGT
>FLYL01020618.1_pt1 | contig 16886 bp, 17 predicted proteins | sample 1122611 | NCBI WGS metagenome assembly FLYL01 (sample SAMEA4346791, study PRJEB14843) | hot springs metagenome | biome: Terrestrial Biome; feature: Habitat; material: Sediment | place: India | collected 2012-06-12 | depth 1760 m
CTGGGCGGCGGCCCGGGCCGCCGCCCTGGGTGTCCGCAGCAGGCCCATCGGCCAGGTGATCCGTGGCGAGTTGCTGATCGACGCCGTGTTCGGGGGAGGCTTCCGGCGTGGGGTTCCCGAGGCGCTGCGTCCCTGGATGGAGACCGACTCCTCGGTCTTGGCAGTCGACATCCCCACCGGGGTGGACCCAGGGGACGGCTCCGTCGGCGACTTCGGGTTCACTGCGGCGGCCACGGTCACCTTCCACGCTCTCAAGACCGGTCACCTGCTGGGAGAGGGCCCCGACCGGTGTGGCGAGCTGGTGGTGGTCGACATAGGCCTCGAAGGGGGAGTTCCCACTCTGCTGCTGGTGGAGGAGACCGATGCTCCACGGCCCCCCCGGTCCCGCACCGCCCACAAATGGTCCGCAGGCAGCGTCCTGGTGGTGGGGGGCGCCATGGGGATGGTCGGAGCCGCGGTGATGGCGGCCCGGTCGGCTCTCCGTTTCGGAGCCGGAGCGGTCGGTTTGGCCACCCCCGACGACACCCGGCCGATCGCGGCCGCTCTCGCCCACGAGGTCCTCACCTACCGCCTCGACCAGATCGACCAGGTGGTCGACCGTTTCGACGTGCTGGCCGTCGGGCCCGGGTTGGGTCGACAGCCGGAACTGGTTCGCCGGATCCTGGCGGCCCATCGCGGAGCCGTGGTGTTGGACGCCGACGGGATCAACTCGATCGACGTCGCCGGGCTGCAGTCACGGGAAGGGCCCACCGTACTGACCCCTCACGCGGGCGAGTTCCGGCGGCTCACCGGTCGGGTAGCCGGGCCGGGGCAAGCAAGCGAGCTGGCCAGAGAAACGGGCTGCGTGGTGCTGCTGAAGGGGAATCCCACCTTCGTCACCGACGGGAGCACCCCCCTAGTTGTGACCAGCAACGGCCCGGAACTGGCGACCATCGGAACCGGTGACGTCCTCACCGGGATGGTGGCCGCGTCGATCTCCCGGGGTTTGAATCCCAAGACGGCGGCCGCCTCGGCCGCATACTGGCACGGGGTGGCGGGGGCTTCGCTCCGGAAGAGGGGCACGGTCACGGCCGATCGGCTGGTCGAGGAGGTGGCCAGGTTCGCGTGGGAGGACCAGTGAGACCCTCCTGGGTGGAGGTCGACCTGCGGGCGGTGGCGAACAACGTCGCTCGTCTGGCCGAGCTGGTCGCACCGGCTCAGCTGTGCGCCGTGGTCAAGGCCGACGGCTACGGCCACGGCGACGTGCCGGTAGCCGCCACCGCTCTCGCCTCCGGTGCCGCCCGGTTGGCGGTGGCCCTGGTGGAAGAGGGGATCCGGCTAAGGGAGGCAGGTGTGGAAGCTCCGATCCTCCTCCTCTCGGAGCCGCCTCCGGCCGACGTCGGAGAGGTCGTCCGGTGGCGCCTCACCCCCACCGTCTACACCCCCCGGTTCGTCGAGGCACTGGCCTCGACGGTGAGGGAAGGCCGGTTCCCGGTCCACGTCAAGGTCGACACCGGGATGCATCGAGTCGGCTGTGACCCTTCGGCCTTCCCCGAGCTGGTCGAGGCTATCCGGCGTTCCCCCAACCTAACCCTGGAAGGGGTGTGGACCCATTTCGCGGTAGCCGACTCCGATCCCGAGTTCACCCGCCACCAGACGTCGTTGTTCTGGGACACCACCAGTTGGGTCGGCGGGGTGATCCGGCACCTGGCCAACACCCCCGCCGCGGTTCTGCATCCCCGAACCCGGGCCGACATGGTCCGGGTCGGTCTCGGCCTCTACGGGCTCCACCCGACCTCCGCCACCCGGGAGGCGGTGACCCTCGAGCCCGCCATGCGGATCGTCTCCCACGTGAGCCACGTCAGGCGACACCCGGCCGGAACCCGACCGTCCTACGGACGCAGAAGGGCCATGCCCAGTGAAGGCTGGGTAGCCACGGTCCCCATCGGATACGCCGACGGATACCCGCGGAGGTTCACCGACGTTGGCGGCGAGGTTCTGATCCGGGGTCGGCGTTACCCCCTGGCGGGAACGGTGACCATGGACCAGATCGTCGTCGACGTGGGTGACGACCCGGTGGAGGTCGGCGACGAGGTGGTCCTCCTGGGGCGTCAGGGACAGGAGGAGATCACGGCCGACGAGTGGGCCGCTCGGCTCGGCACCATCAACTACGAGGTGGTGTGCCTCCCCGGGCCGCGGCTGCCCCGCAGGTACCAGGAGGTGTAGACGGCGTGGCCAATCCGACCATCACCGCAGTCCCCGGAGTAGAGGTGGGACACTGGACCGACCCAGCGGCCATGACCGGATGCACCGTGGTGGTGTTCCCCAGCCCGAACGTCGCGGCGGCGGAGGTGAGGGGGGCGGCCCCCGGCACCCGGGAGACCGCTCTCCTGGTCGAGGGGATGCGGGTGCAGGAGGTCCAGGCGATCCTGCTGACCGGCGGCTCCGCCTTCGGTCTGGCTGCCGCCGAGGGAGTGGTGGCCGCCCTCGAAGAGCAGGGCAGAGGACATCCGACCCCGGCGGGACCAGTGCCGATCGTGCCCGCCGCAGTGGTGTTCGACCTGATGGTGGGCGATCCCAATGTCCGTCCCGGTCCCCGGGAGGGACGGCGGGCTTTCGAGGATGCGTCCAACCGACCGGTCGAGACCGGCAGGGTCGGGGCAGGAACCGGAGCCACCGTCGCCAAGTGGCGGGGAAGGGAGCACGCCCGTTGGGGTGGGCTCGGCTCGGCTGCGGTGACCCGAGCCGACTTCACGGTGGGGGCGCTGGCGGTGGTCAACGCGGTGGGCGACGTGTTCAGCCTCGAGGGCGAAGCGTTGACCGGCGGTCCTCCGGTACCGGGGCCGCCGGCGTTGGTGCCCCCGGGTGACAACACCACGTTGGTGGTGGTCGCCACCGACGTGGCCCTCGACCGGGCGGCTCTCCGCCGCGTCTGCGTGCGGGCCCACGACGCGCTGGCCGCCTGCATCCGGCCGGTCCACACCGGCTACGACGGCGACACTTGCTTCGCAGTGTCCTGCGGCTCGAAGACCGCCGAACTCGACGTCGTGGCCGAGATGGCGTTCGAGGCGGTGGGCCGGGCGATCGAGTCGGCGCTGCGGAGCTCGGATACCCTTGGCACAGCATGAATCTGGAGGAGCTGAAGACCAGGGCGGAGGCGTGCACGTCGTGTCGTCTCGCCTCCACCCGCACCAATGTGGTCTTCGGGGTCGGCGACCCGAACGCCGATCTCATGCTGGTGGGGGAGGCTCCCGGCCGGAACGAGGATCTCCAGGGGGAACCGTTCGTGGGGGCCGCCGGGCAGCTGCTCAACCGTTTCCTGGGGGAGATCGGCATCAGGAGGGAAGAGGTGTACATAGCCAACGTCCTCAAGTGCCGTCCCCCGAACAACCGCGACCCTCTTCCCGACGAGGTGGAGTCGTGCAAACCCTTTCTCCGGGAACAGCTCCGGCTGATCGATCCGCAGGTCGTGCTGACGTTGGGGAACTTCGCCACCCGGCTCCTGCTCAAAACGGACGCCGGGATCGGGCGGCTGCGGGGGAAGGCATACCGCTGGTGGCGAGAAAAGACGCTGATACCCACCTACCATCCGGCTGCCGCCCTTCGGGGAGGAGACCGTATCGTCGAGGCGATGCGGTTCGACTTCGGTCTGGTCCGCCAGGCCCTCGACGGTGCGGCCCGTTCCGAAGATCCCGAGCCCGCGCAGCTGGAGCTGTTCGACCGATGACCATCGAGTTGCGTTGCCCCACCGAGATGGAGACCCGGGCGGTCGGCCGCCGCCTGGCCTCGCTGTGCCGACCGGGGGACGTGCTGTCGCTGGTCGGTCCGCTCGGGGCGGGCAAGACCACGTTCGTGGGTGGGCTGGCCGACGGCCTGGGTATCGAGGAGCCGGTCACCAGCCCCACCTTCATCCTCATGCGTACCTACCGGTCGGGATTCCTGCCGTTGGTGCACGTCGACGTGTACCGGTTGACCTCCCTGGCCGAGTTCGACGATCTGGGCGTGTTCGAGGAGGCCGAAGAAGGGGTCCTGGTCGTCGAGTGGGGAGACGCCGTGTCGCCGGCGCTGCCTCGGAACCACCTCCGGGTCGAGATCGACGTCGACGGCACGGAACGCCGGATCAGGCTGCTACCCGCCGGCGACTGGAGGGAACGCACTCTCGAGGAGCTGGTGGCGTGAAACTCCTCGGGATCACGACCTCCACCCCCGGATCCGGGGTCGCGCTGGCCGACGGGCTGGAGGTGGTGGCTTCCGCCAGTCGGGTCGACCGTCGAGGTCATGCGTCTTTCGTGGTGCCGGCGATCGACTTCTGTTTCGACCAGGCGGGTTGGTCTCCCGAAGACCTCGACGCGGTGGTGGTCGACGTCGGACCTGGGTTGTACACCGGGATCCGGGTCGGTCTCGCCACCGCCCAAGGTTTGGCGGCCGCGGTGGGTGTTCCGCTGGTCCCTGCGGTGTCCCTCGACGCCATCGCCCTGCGAGCGGCGACCGGGCGGCGCCACATCTGGGCGGTGGTGGACGTCCGGCGTGGCGAGCTGGCGGTGGCCGGATATCGTCCCGTCCCGGGCGGAGTGGTGAAGGACGGCCCCCCGGAACTGGTCAGCCCCGAACGTTTCCGAGCCCTCCTCGAATCCGACCCCGACGACTCCCTGGTGGTGGGCGACGTGGCCGCCCTCGAGCCTGGACTCCTGAAGGGACTGCATCGGGTCAAGACGGGCAGGCCCCGCTACCCCCAGGCAGACGCGGTGGTGGAGATCGGCATGGGGATACTCGAGAGAGGCGAGGTCCCGCATCCCGACGAGATCCGTCCTCTGTACCTGCGGGAACCCGACGTGACCATCAACTGGGCGGCGATCCGCCCCGACAGCCCATGGGGGAACGCTCCATGATCGACACCCGGCTCCGAGCCATGACCCCGGCCGACATTCCCGAGGCGCTGATCATCGAACGTCTGGTGTATCCCCAACCGTGGTCCCAGCAGGTGTTCGAAGAGGAGCTGGCCCGTCCCGACCGGGTCTACCTGGCGGCGGACGCCTCGGGGCGACTGGCGGGATACGGCGGGATCATGTTCGTGGGCGACGAAGCGCACATCACCACCCTGGCGGTTCACCCCGACCATCGAGGTCGGCGGCTGGGAACCAGGCTCATGTTGGGTCTGGTGGAAGCCGCCTTGGATCGGGGTGCCCGGTCCCTCACCTTGGAGGTCAGGGTGTCCAACCTGCCGGCCCAGAGGATCTATCGGCGTTTCGGGATGGCGCCGGTCGGGGTGCGCAAGCGGTACTACCGGGACGAGGACGCGCTGATCATGTGGGCTCACGACATCGACGACGAGGAGTACCGACGGAGGATCGACCAGATCAGAGAGGAGATCGACGGGTGAACCCGGTGGTGCTGGCCTTCGAGACCTCCTGCGACGAGACCGCCGTCGCGGTGGTCCGCGGTCGGGAAGTGCTGTCCAACGTGCTGTCCTCCCAGGTGGACCTCCACGCCCGGTTCGGAGGGGTGGTCCCCGAGGTGGCCGCTCGGGCCCACGTCGAAGCCATCCGGGGGCTGACCCATCGGGCGCTGGCCGAAGCCGGGGTGCATCCCGACGACCTCGACGCGGTCGCCGCCACCGAAGGGCCGGGACTGGTAGGTGCCCTGCTGGTGGGACATTCGTATGCCAAGGCGACGGCCTGGGCCAGGCGGCTCCCCTTCGTGGGAGTCGACCACATGGAAGGCCACCTCTTCTCACCGCTGCTCGAACACCCCGAGTTCCGACCGCCCGCCATCGTCCTGCTGGCTTCGGGGGGTCACAGCCAGCTCGTCTACGCCGAGGATTGGGGGAAGTATCGGGTGATGGGAGCCACCATCGACGACGCAGCCGGCGAGGCGTTCGACAAGCTGGCTCGGGTGATGGGGCTCGGCTTCCCCGGCGGGCCAGCCATCGACCGGGCCTCCGAGGGCGGCGACCCGGACGCGGTCCGGTTCCCCCGGGCTCTGGAGGACCGTCCCTTCGACTTCTCCTTCTCGGGTTTGAAGACGGCGGTGCTGACTTTCATCCGGCAGGCCCAAGAGAGCGGTGACCTGCCGTCGCTGGCCGACATGGCGGCGTCGGTGCAGGAGGCGATCGTCGACGTCCTGGTGGAGAAGACCCTCAACGCGGTGGAGGCCACCGGGGTGCGGGTGATCGGCGGCGGGGGTGGGGTACTGGCCAACCGGAGGCTGCGGCGCAAGCTGACCGAGGCCGCCGGGGAGCGGGGCCTGGAGGTGTACCTCCCCTCCCCGGTCTTCGCCACCGACAATGCGGCCATGATCGGGGCAGCCGCGGTGCATCACCTGGAGATGGGTCGCCTGGGGTATTGGACCGACTCGGTGGATCCGGGTCGGAGGCTCGACGTCCGGGAATAGAACCGGCTTAGCACTCTGTTCTGAAGACTGCTAAGATCTTTGGCAGTCCTGGGGGGTGACTGCTAGGAACCCTTCGATCGGTTCCGGCGGTCGCTACCCGGGACGGGTAGGAGTACCGAGAGTCGAGGAGCAGAGGAGGAGCTGTATGAAGCTTCAGCCTCTTGGCGATCGAGTGGTGGTCAAACCCGACGAGGAGCTGGAGACTCGCACCGCGTCGGGTCTGGTCATCCCGGACACTGCCAAGGAGAAGCCGCAGATCGGCGAGGTGATCGCCGTAGGGCCCGGTGCCCTCAACGACGACGGCGAACGGTTGCCGATGGACGTGAAGGAGGGGGACAAGGTCCTCTACTCCAAGTTCGCGGGCACCGAGGTGAAGATCGGCGGCGAGGAGTACCTCGTGCTCTCCAGCCGGGATCTGCTGGCCATCGTCAGCTGACACGGAGGAGGAGAGAGATATGGCAGCCAAAGAGGTCCGTTATCACGAGGAGGCCCGTAGGGGTCTTCAGGCCGGAGTCGACAAACTGGCCGACACCGTAAAGGTGACGCTCGGCCCCAAGGGCCGCAACGTCGTGCTGGAGAAGAAGTGGGGAGCCCCCACCATCACCAACGACGGTGTGACCATCGCCAAGGAGATCGAGTTCGACGACCCGTGGGAGAACATGGGCGCCAAGCTGGCCTACGAGGTCGCCAACAAGACCAACGACGTGGCCGGCGACGGCACCACCACCGCCACGGTCCTCGCCCAGGCCATGGTGCGTGAGGGTCTCCGGCAGGTCGCCGCGGGCGCCAACCCCATGGACCTGAAGCGGGGTATCGAGCAGGCGGTCGACGCGGTGGTCAAGGCGATCGGCGAGATGGCCAGGCCGATCGAGACTTCCGAGCAGATCGCCCATGTGGCATCGATCTCGGCCAACAACGATCCTTCGATCGGCAAGGTGATCGCCGAGGCCTTCGACAAGGTCGGCAAGGACGGCGTCATCACCGTCGAGGAGGGGCAGACCTTCGGGCTCGAGCTCGAGTTCACCGAGGGGATGCAGTTCGACAAGGGCTACATCTCGCCCTACTTCATCACCGACCCCGACCGGCAGGAGGCGGTGCTGGAGGAGCCGTACATCCTCATCGCCAACCAGAAGATCAGCTCGGTCAACGACCTGTTGCCGGTGCTGGAGAAGGTGATGCAGGCCGGGAAGGGTCTGCTGGTCATCGCCGAGGACGTGGAAGGCGAGGCGCTGGCCACCCTGGTGGTGAACAAGATCCGTGGCACCTTCCAGTCGATCGCGGTGAAGGCCCCCGGCTTCGGTGAGCGGCGCAAGGCGATGCTCCAGGACATCGCCATCCTCACCGGCGGCACCGTGATCTCCGAGGAGGTCGGTCTCAAGCTGGAGAACGTCACCCTCGACATGCTCGGTCGGGCCCGCAAGGTGGTGGTGACCAAGGACGACACCACCATCGTCGACGGCGCCGGGTCCGAGGCCGACGTCAAGGCCCGGATCAAGCAGATCGAGCGGGAGATCGAGAATACCGACTCCGACTGGGACCGCGAGAAGCTCCAGGAGAGGCTCGCCAAGCTGTCGGGCGGTGTCGTGGTGATCAAGGTGGGTGCCGCCACCGAGGTCGAGCTGAAGGAGAAGAAGCACCGTATCGAGGACGCCGTCTCCGCCACCCGCGCTGCGGTGGAGGAGGGCATCGTCCCCGGCGGTGGCGTGGCTCTGCTTCGGGCCCAGGCCGCGGTCGACAAGCTGCGGGGCGGCACCGACGACGAGAAGACCGGACGTCTGATCGTCCGGCGGGCGATGGAGGAACCGCTGCGCCAGATCGCCTACAACGCCGGTTTCGAAGGCGGTGTGGTGGTCGAGCAGGTGCGCAACGGTGAAGGCTCCTTCGGCTTCAACGCCGCCACCGGCACCTACGAGGACCTGATGGCGGCCGGTGTCATCGACCCGGCGAAGGTGACCCGCTCCACCCTCCAGAACGCCGCCTCGATCGCGGCCCTGCTTCTCACCACCGAGGCTCTGGTGGCGGAGAAGAAGGAGGAGGAGAAGGCTCCCGCGGGTGGTGGCCACGGCCACGACATGGACTTCTGATCCGCTCTATTGTCGGCGGACCTGGTGGGGCCCCTCGAGGGGCCCCGCCTCTCGTTTCTGTGCGGATTTATCCCGGCTGGGCCGGGATCAACCCGCACAGAAGGCTGGTTACCGTGACTCCTCATGGGATTGTTCGTCGCCGGGCGGAGGGCCATCCTCCGTGCGTCGGTATTCGGGGTGTTGCGAGTCGCAGCCACCGGTGGTCTGGTCTGGTGGGTGGCCCGAGGGTTGGGCTCGTTCTCCGGCTGGTGGCCGGCGGTGGCGGCCGGGTTGGTGCTGGCGAGGGTGGAGGCTGCCCGCCGGGCCGGCGTCTGGTCGGGACGGGCTGTGGCGGCGATCGAAGCCGACCTCCGGCTGCGGGTGTTCCAACGCATCTGCGCCCTAGGAGGCCTGGTCGATCGGGACCGTCGTACCGGTGAGCTGGTGTCCCGAGCCACCGCCGGGGTGGGTGCGGTGGCCCTCTACGGCGGGTCTTTCCTCCCCACCCTGATCGCCGGGCTGGCGGGACCGGCGGTCCTGTTGGTGTGGCTGACGTTCGTCGATCCGGTGGTGGGAGGGTTGCTCACCGTCGGGGTGGTGGTGGTACCGGGTCTGATGAGACTGGTCGAGAAGAGGTTCAGGTCGGTGTCGGACCGCTATCAGCAGCAGGCCGAGCTGCTGGCCGGGCGGTTCCTCGACGCGGTCCAGGCCATTCCGATGCTCCGGACATACGGCAGACTGGACTCCTTCGGACGGACCCTCGAAACCGAATCGGAGACCCTCCGCCGCCGAACAATGGGGTTGCTGGTGGTCAACCAGCTCGTTCTCTTCCTGGTGGACACTGTCCTGACCACGACCACCGTGGTCCTGGCCACCTGGCTCGCGGTGGGGAGGGCTGCACCGGTCTCCCAGGGTTTGGGGGTTGTGCTCATCGCGGCGGTGATGGTGGACTCGCTCTCCCAGATCGGGCGCTTCTTCTACGTGGGCGCTATCGGCCGGGCCGCAGCCGAGCCCCTGCGACGGCTCCTCAGCCTCCCGATCCCCGAACCGGTGCCCGTCGTCGACGCCGCGGCGGATGGTGGACTCGAGCTGATCGACGTTTGGTTCTCCTATCCCGACGGGGACCCCGTACTGCGGGGAGTGACCTTCCGGGCCAAGGCCGGCGACACGGTGGCGCTGGTCGGGCCATCCGGATCCGGCAAGACCACCATCGCCTACTTGGTGATGGGGCTGCTCCGCCCGTCGTCCGGGACGGTCAGGGTCGCCGGACGGGATCCTGGGTTGTCCGAGGTCCGGGACCTCGTGTCGTTCGTCCCGCAGGACCCACGGCTCTTCTCGGGGACCATCGCCGACAACCTGCGCCTGGCCCGTCCCGACGCGTCATGGGAGCAGATGGAAGCCGCGGCTCGGGCCGCCCACCTCGACGAGGTGGTGGAACGCCTCCCCCAGGGTTGGGACACCCAGGTGGGGGAAGGGGGTCTCGCCCTCTCGGGTGGCGAGGCCAGGCGCCTAGCGGTGGCCCGGGCCCTGCTCCGGGACACGCCGGTGGTGGTGCTCGACGAACCGACCGCCGACCTCGACCTCGGGTCGGAGGTGGCGGTGACCCGCGGCATCCGCCGGCTCACCCGCGGCAAGACCACCCTGATCATCGCTCATCGGGCTTCCACCTTGATGCAGGTGGACCGGGTGGTGGTGGTGTCCGACGGCCGGGTGGTGGACCAGGGACCACCGTCCGAGCTCGCCGGTCGGCCGGGCCTGTTCTCTCGGATGGTGGCCCGATGATCGGCCGCCTGCTGGGACTCCTCCGGCCGGCTCTCCCCCTGGTGGTGGTCTCGGCCGCCTGCCGGGTGGCTGGTCAGGGGTTGGGGGTGACGATCCTCGCGTTGGGGGCGGCCGCGGTGACGGGACGCCCCGGGTTGGTCGGCTGGATGGCGTTACTGGCGGTGTTGAAGGGGGGTCTGCGCTATCTCGAGCAGCTCACCGGCCACGCGGTGGCCTTCCGGCTCCTGTCCCGGCTGCGGATCCAGGTGTACCGCGGCCTGGGTCGGCGGCTTCCCGACCCTCACCTCCCTTCCGGACGGCTCATCGGGACCCTGACCGACGACGTCGACCGCCTCGAACCGGTCTACGCCCACCTGGTCGCGCCGGTGGTGTCCGGCCTGGTGGTGCCCTTGGCCGGATGGGGGGTGCTCATGGTGATCCACCCCGGACTGGCGGGGGCGCTGGCGCCGGCCCTGCTCATCGGCTGGACGGCGCCGCTGTGGAAGGCGAACACTCGCCTGACCGACGAGCTGCGGAGCACCGCCGGTCTGGCATCGGCCGAGATAACCGAGACCGTCCAGGGTCTCCGGGACGTGGTGCTGATGGGAGCCGAGCAGATGAGGGCCGACCGACTCCGGGAGATCTCGGGGCGTCTGACCGACCTGCGGCTCCGCCTCGCCCACGTCGCGTCCTTCCGGACCGCGGTGTCCGAGTTGGCGGCCGGCATCGGTCTGGTGGCCGTCGCCGCCGCCGGGTACGGCCTCCTGTCGTCCGGGTCGGTGTCGACCGAGGGCTTGGCGGTGGCGGTGGCGGTCACCTGGGGAGTGTTCGGCCCGGTCCGGGCGTTGGAGGGACTGGTGCCCGACCTCGCCGAGGCGGTGGCGTCGGCTCGGCGGGTGTTCGAGCTGATCGATTCGCCATCTCCGACATCGGGGCCGGGTTCCCCGCCACCGGTCCGCCATCACTTGGCCGTCGAACGGGTGGTGTTCGGATACCGGCCGGAACGTCCCATCCTCGACGGATTCGACCTCACGGTCGGAGAGGGCGAAAAGGTGGCGATCATGGGAGCCTCCGGTTCGGGCAAGTCCACGTTGGTGGGTCTGTTGGCCGGCTGGTGGACCCCCCAGGCAGGCCGCATCCGGGTGGGTGACGTCGACCTGGCACGGCTCGGCGAAGACGAGCGGAGCCGCCTCTTCGCGGTGGTGGAGCAGCGGCCCCATCTGGTGTGGGGAACGGTGGCCGACAACCTCCGCCTGGCGGGAGATCCCACCCCCGAGGACATGGCCAGGGTCCTCGACTCGCTGGGAGCCCGCTTCGGGCTGGACACCCCGATCGGCGAGCTCGGCACGGGCCTGTCGGGCGGGGAGCGGCGCCTGGTGGCTGTGGCCCGGGCCCTGCTCCGACCCGCTCCCATCCTGGTGCTCGACGAACCCACCAACGGCTTGGACGTCGATACCGAGCGTCGGGTCCTCGACGTGTTGTTGGGCTTGGACGACCGGACCGTTCTGGTGGTCGCCCACCTGGTTCGGGTGGTTCGCCACTTCGAAAGGGTGGTGGTGTTGGAGGGCGGCCGGGTGCAGGAGGACGGACCCTATTCCGAGCTGTTGGAGCGGGGTGGCGTCCTCGCTGCGTTGGCAGCCCGAGAGGCAGACCTGCTGGCCTGATCCCGCCTCACTGCCCTCCGATAGACGTCGAGATACAGCGGCGCCCGGGCGTCCCACGAATGGTCGACGGCCATGGCGTTCCGCTGGAGCACCTGGAACCTCCGACGGTCCAGGTGGGTGTCGAGGGCCTGCCCGAGGGCCCATCCGAGGCCCTGCTCGTCGAAGTGCTCGAACACGAACCCGTCGCCGTGGGTCCCGTCGAAGTGTCTGACGGTGTCGGCCAGCCCACCCACCTTCCTCACCACCGGCGCGGTTCCGTAGGCGTGACTGTACATCTGGTTGAGGCCACACGGCTCGTACAGGGACGGCATGAGAAAGATATCGGAGCCGGCTTCGATCAGGTGGGAGAGGCGTTCGTCGTATCCCTCCCGGAAGGCGAGCCGTTGGGGATGTTCCGATGCGAGGCGTCGGAACATGTCTACGTAGCGTCGCTCTCCGGAGCCGAGGACCACGACCCGGAGATCCCAGGTGGTGAGGAAGTGCCGCAGCGGTCCCTCGACGATGTCGAAGCCCTTTTGGGGTACTAGCCGGGACACCACCCCCACCACTGGTACCAGGCGGCGGTAGGCGAGTCCCATCTCGGCGAGGAGGATCTGCTTGTCCCACTCCTTGCGCCATAGGCTCTTCTCCGAATAGTGGAACGGGATGAGGGGATCGATCCGGGGGTTCCACACCTGGGGGTCGATCCCGTTGAGGATCCCGACCAGGTCGCCCGACCGAGCCCGCAGCAGGCCGTCGAGACCGGCTCCACCCTCGGGGGTCTGGATCTCCCGGGCGTAGGTGGGGCTGACGGTGGTCACCATGTCCGCCGTGGCGATGGCCAATCCCAACAGCCCGTGCGTTCCGGCGACGGTTCCTGGATCCAGTCCTATCTGGGAGAGCCGGTCGGGTGAGAACCGGCCCTGGTATCCGAGGTTGTGGATGGTGAACACCGAGGCGGGGTGGCCGGGGGTAGCGGCGAGGTGACAGACCAGGCCGGTCTGCCAGTCGTTGGCGTGGACCACGTCGAATCGCTCCTCTCCCCGGGCCCAGTCCAAGGCGGCGTGGCAGAACCCGGCCCACCGGAGGTGTTCGTCCGGGTCGTCGGAGTACACCTCCTCCCGGTCGAACAGGCCCGGCAGGTCGAAGAACACCACCTCGTCCCGGGTGAGGGCCCGCCAGGCGATCTGGAGGCCGGCCATGTCGGCCGTACCTTCCCGGAGGGGCGTCAGCTCGGATTGGTCGATCCTCCCATGACGGGGGGTGGCGACGGTCACGTCCACCCCGAGCCGGCGCAGGGCCGGGGGAAGGGAGGCGGCCACGTCGGCCAGGCCCCCGACCTTGCTGAAGGGGGCCACCTCCGGCGACAGGAAGAGAACCCTCAAAGCGAGTCGACGAAACGGGCCAGATCGTCGAGGGTGGCCAACACCTGCTCGGGTGGGTCCGACTCCACCCGAAAGACCACCCTCCGGAACCCGAGGAGCTCCAACTCGGAGATGAACTCCGGGTCGGGCGACGCCCCGTAGTAGGTGAACTCGAACGACCCGGGGTCACGGCCCGCGTCGGCCAAAGCTTCGAGGATCCGTTCGACCGACACCTCGAGGTCCCGTTTCCGGTTGGGCATCCACCCGTCGCACAGTTCGACGATGTGGGCCAGCGAGGTTGGTCCCAACCCGGCCCCCAACACGATGGGAGGGTGGGGTGCCTGGACGGGTTTCGGCCACGCCCAGCTCGGTTCCAGGTGCAGCAGCTCCCCGTCGAAGGAGGCCTCTTCCTGGGTCCACAGTGCTTTCATCAGCAGGATCTTCTCCCGGAAGAGCTCTCGACGGCGGAACGGGTCTACTCCGTGGTGCTCCATCTCCTCCCGGTTCCAGCCGTATCCCACCCCCAGGATCACCCTGCCCTGGGAGATCACGTCGAGGGACGCCACCTCCTTCGCCAGCCAGATCGGATCCCGCTGCGGCACCAGGGTTATCCCGGTGCAGAGCTTCAGCCTGTCGGTCACCGCGGCCGCCGCGGCCAGAGACACGAAGATGTCGTGGCACCGCCAGTACTTCTCGGGTAGGGGTGGGGCGCCGGGTCGTCCGCCCCAGGGGGTCTTACGCGAGGTCGGGATATGGCTGTGCTCGGGCAGCCACAGCGACTCGAAACCGCGTTCCTCGACCGCCTTGGCCAGCTCGACAGGTTGGAGGGTACGGTCGGTGGCGAATATCTGGATGCCGAACTCCATGACGTCCACCCTATCGTGACTCCCATGGCCGGTGCCCGGATAGCCGAACTGATCTCACGGGTCGGGCCCATCCCTTTCGAGCGGTTCATGGAGGAGGCTCTCTACGGGGAGGGAGGGTTCTTCGCTTCGTCCCGGCTCCGGTCGGTGAAGGCGGGCGATTTCCTCACGTCGCCCGAGGTGAGCCCCCTGTTCGGGGAGACCCTGGCCCGGTTCGTGGAGGCGGAGCACCGACGGGTGGGGGACCCGTTTCGGCTGGTAGAGGTGGGCGCCGGGTCGGGTTCGTTGCTCGATCCGCTGCTGGCGGCCTATCCGGTGGCGGACACCTGGGCGGTCGAGGTGTCGCCCGCGGCCCGGGAGGCGCTGACCCGTCTGCCGATCCGGGTGGTGGCCGACCTGGGAGACGTGCCCGCCCCTTTCCGGGGAGTGATCCTCGCCAACGAGCTGGTCGACAACCTGCCGATGGCGATGGCCCAGCTCACCGAGGAGGGTTGGAGGGAACGCTGGGTGGGACACGTCGACGGGCGCCTGAGCCTGGTGGACGCGCCGATGCGACCCGAGGTGGCGGCGTGGATCGAACGTTTCTCCGGGCCGGTGGAGCCCGGCGGCTGGGTGGAGGTGCAGCTGGAGGCCTACGAGTGGATGGGTCGGGCGGTGTCGTCGCTGGAGGCCGGCGCGGTGGTGGTGATCGACTACGGCGACACCGCCGAGGGGCTGGCTCCCCGCCGCCGCGACGGCACCCTCCGCACCTACCGGGCCCACCACGTGGGTCCCCACCCCTTGGACGAACCGGGAGCCACCGACATCACGGCCGACGTGAACTTCACCGCTCTGGAAGCCGCGGCCCGGGAGGCGGGCGCCGACACCGCGCTCTACCGCCAGGACGACTTTCTCGCCAGCCTCGGTCTCCGGGACCGGTTGTCGGAGCTGAGGCATCGGGAGCTGGCATTGGCCCGGGAGGGAGACCCGGTGGAGCGGCTCAGGGTGCGGAGCCTCCGAACCGAGGCCGAGACCCTGCTCCACCCCCGCGGTCTCGGCGACTTCCGTGTGTTGGTGGCCCGAAGGGGGTAACGGGAGGCGGGTGTGCGAGACTCGACGGGTGTGAGGAAGCTGGGAGTGGCCGGGTTGGTCTTGGTGTTGGCGTGCTGCGCCACGCCCGCGCCCGACGGTGTCGACCTGGGGGACGTGGAAACGATCCCGGCATCCACCGGTTCCCAGGGCGACCGAGCGGAGCACCCCGTCGGGTCGACCACGAGTACCTCTACCGGTCCGGGTGGGGCAGTCCACCCGTCGACCACCCGCCCGGCCGAACCCGACGACCGGCCCCCCACCGAGAGCTCCGATCAGATATCGGATGAGACCGTACCCGCCGACCTGGTCGAGGCCGTCCGGGCCGACGCCGCCTCCCGGACCGGGGTCGACGTCGGGTCGGTGCGGGTCGTCTCGGCTCAGGCGGTGACCTATCCGGATTCTTCGCTGGGCTGTCCCCGACCGGGTGAGGCCTATCTGCAGGTGATCACCCCGGGATACCGGGTCGTCGTCGCGGTCGAGGAGACCACCCTCGACTATCGGGCCGATACCCGGGGACGGTTCCGCCTGTGTGAGGCCGGAACCGTCCCCTGATAGGGGGGCGCCGCACCCGACGCCCCCCTCGGGTGTCACCGGGCGGTGAGCGAGATCAGGTCGGCTTGGTCGCCGCCGGTTCCGTTCTCGGTGTAGACGACCATCCACCCGCGCACCGGGTTGACCGCCAGCGAGTCCCTGTCGACCGCGGCCGGCCAGGTCACCGAGTCGCCCGGGTCGAGAGCGAAGAACGCCCCCGTCTCGACCGGCTGCTGGGCCACGTCGAAGCGGGCCTCGCCGTCGACCAAATCGTCGGGGAAGCCCTCCAGGGAGACCACCCCGGAGATGTAGGTGAAGTCGGTGTCGGATCCGGTCAGCCCTACGTCCGCCAGGATGAAGGGGAGCAACACCGTGGAGGTGTCCAAGCCGCCTCCCGCGAAGAACGCCCGGACGATCGCCCCCGACGACAGGTCGATGGTGAACGACCCGAGCCGTCCGTCGAAGGACCCGGCGAGCACCGCTCCGATGTCGAACCCCACCACCGCGTAGTCGAAGGCCCCGTCCTCGTCGACGTCGAGCAGCACGTCCCACTCGTTCACCGACGGGTTGGAGACCCGCTGGTGGGTGTTGATGGCGAAGACTCCGAGGCCGAGTCCTCCGAACGCCTCGGGGAACGCCTGCACACCGACGGCTCTCACGTCGGTGACGGTGGCGTCGGCCGGGTCGGCCAAGCCCCAGGCGTAGGAGTCGGCGGTTCCCGCCGCGCCGGTGGGGTTGGTGGTCGTGAAGGCCGCCTCGTCGTCGCCCGGCGGCAGGTTGACGCGTCCCGGAGTGGTGCGAACCGAAGCCTCACCCCTCACCACCTCGAGGAACGGCACCCGCAGGTCGGGATGGCCGGCGGCGGTGAGCACCACGTTGCCCGAGGCCGTCTGGAACCCTTCGGGAACGGCCGAGGCGTCCACCTTCAGAGTCACGTTCACCTTCTTGGACTTGCCGGGCTGGACGGTGATCCGTTTGGGCGAGAAGGAGATCGAAGCCGCCCCACCCGGGTTGGTGTTCCACTCCACCGACGGGGTCAGGGTCGCCGACGAGGTTCCGTGGTTGCGGACCTCGATCTGCGAGGTGCGGGTGATGGTTCCGGTGCCTTCCACGTACCCGAAGGACAGGCTGGCGGTCCCGGGGTCGCCCACCGCGACCAGGGTGGTGGACGCGGCGTCGAACGGCGACACCAGCCCCGAGCCGCCCCGGCGGGTGCTGTAC
>FLYL01044896.1_pt1 | contig 16765 bp, 18 predicted proteins | sample 1122611 | NCBI WGS metagenome assembly FLYL01 (sample SAMEA4346791, study PRJEB14843) | hot springs metagenome | biome: Terrestrial Biome; feature: Habitat; material: Sediment | place: India | collected 2012-06-12 | depth 1760 m
GGCGTCCACCTGGCGGATCCTGGCGGCCCTCGACGGAGGGGCGGGGATCGTCGACGTCGCCGACCGTCTCGGCCTCTCCGAGTTCCGGGCTGCCCGCGAGGTCGCGGGTCTGCTGAGGGCCGGGCTGGTCGAATACGTGACCGCACCCGTCACCACCCCGGTCGAGGACCCCACCGCCGGATGGTGGCAAACCGCCCGACCCGAGCCGCAACCGGCCGAGGTGGCAGCCGAAGAGCCGGCCGAAGACACACCCGAGGTGCGGGAAGAGGAACCGGAAGGTGGCTTCCTCGACGCGGTGTTCGGCCAGGACGACCAGAGCGACGAGGCCGAAGCCGGAGACGACGACGACCAGGAGGCCGGGTTCGGGGTCGGGCTGCTGAGGCGCCGGAGGATGGTCTCCCGGGACGTCGAGTAGGCGAGACTTGGGACTGGCCCTCGCCGGCTTGGCCGGTCTGCTCACCGGCCCCCTGTGGCTGCAGATGGGTCACGCCGGGGTCGAAGGTGGCCCACTGTTCGGGCTGCCCCGGTGCGCCAGCTGCGGAGCCAGGCTCGGATGCCGTCATCGTCCCCCCTGGACGCTGCTCGCCGGCTCGCTGCTGTCGGCGCTGCTGTTCGCCGCAGCTTGGGCAGCAGCGCCCATCGGATGGGCCCGACCCGGATTCTTGGTGGCGGCGGCGGCCGCCACCGCCATCACCGTCGCCGACCTGAAGGCCAAGCTGATACCCAACCGGATCCTCTACCCGGCCACCGGAATGGTCGTGGTCGCCTTGGTCGCGGCCGCGGCCCTCGCCGGACAGCCCGAACGGATAACCAGGGGGTCGCTCACCGGAGGCGCCTATTTCCTCGTCCTGCTGGGGGTGGCGGTCGTCTCCCGGGGCGGGTTCGGTATGGGAGACGTGAAACTGGGGTTCCTCCTCGGGTTCCTGACCGGCTACGTGTCGCTGCCCATCTTCCTCGCCGGCGTGTTCTTCACCGGCATCGCCGGCGGGATCCCCGCGATAGCACTCCTCCTGACCCGACGAGCCCGACGCGACCAGGAGCTCCCCTACGGACCGGCGATGGTGGTCGGCACCTGGGCGGCGCTCACCGTGGGCGGATCCTTCCTCGTCTGGTACCAGGGCTGAATCTGCCTACGATTGCCCAATGATCCGGTTTCTCACCGCCGGTGAGTCCCACGGCCCCGGCTTGGTCGCGATCGTCGAGGGTCTCCCCGCCGGGTTGGCGTTCCGGGGAGAGGACCTGGCCGCCGAGCTGGCCAGGAGGCGCCTCGGATTCGGGAGAGGCGCCCGGATGAGGATCGAGGCCGACCAGATCGAGGTCCTGGGGGGCGTCCGCCACGGGCGGACCCTGGGCTCACCGGTCGCCGTCCTGATCCGCAATACCGAATGGCCTCGATGGCAGGAGGAGATGACCCACGAACCCAGACCCGGTTCGTCGAGACCCCGAACCACCCCCCGGCCGGGTCATGCCGACCTGCCGGGCATGATCAAATACGGGACCAAGGACGCTCGGGACATCCTGGAACGGGCTTCCGCCCGGGAGACCGCCGCCCGCACCGTGGTCGGGTACCTGTGCAAACTCCTCCTGGCCGAGATTGGTGTAGACGTGCTGAGCCACGTCGTCCAGATCGGGCCGGTGGTCGCCCCCGACGAGCCGCTTCCCAAACCGGCGGACCTCCCTGCCATCGACGCCTCACCCGTCCGGGTGTTCCACCGTGAGGTGGAGTCGGCCATGGTGGCCGAGATCGAGAAGGCGAAAGCCGAGCGGGACACCCTGGGAGGGGTGGTGGAGGTGCTCGCCTACGGGCTCCCTCCCGGGATCGGGAGCCACGTCCACTGGGATCGGCGGCTGGACGCCCGTCTCGCCGGGGCGCTCATGTCGATCCCCGCCATCAAGGGAGTGGAGGTGGGAGACGGCTTCCGCTCGGCGGGCAGGCTGGGCAGTGAAGCCCACGACGAGATCTTCTGGGACCCGGAGGAGGGCTATCACCGGAACACCAACCGGTCGGGAGGTACCGAGGGTGGAATGACTACCGGGACACCCCTCCGGGTGAGGGCCGCCATGAAACCGATCTCGACGTTGATGCGTCCCTTGGCGTCGGTCGACGTCACCGACCACAGCCCGGATGTCGCCTTCCGGGAGAGGTCCGATGTGGTGGCGGTGCCCGCGGCCGGGGTGGTGGCCGAACAGATGGTGGCCTACGTGCTCGCCGGAGAGGTCCAACGCCAATTCGGGGGCGACACCGTGGAGGACCTGAAGCGATCGTGGCGGGCCTACCTCGACCGGGCGACCTCGTTCTGACGTGGGAAACCTGTGGTTGGTGGGGATGATGGGTTGCGGCAAATCCACCGTGGGTCGGGAGGTGGCGGGTCGCATCGGCCGGGAGTTCCGGGACGCGGACACGGTGGTGGAGGCCATGGCCGGGTGCAGCGTGCCCCGGATCTTCGCCGAAGCGGGTGAAGCCGCGTTTCGGCGGTGGGAGAAGCGTGCGGTGGCTGCCCTCGAGGATCTCGACGGGGTGGTCGCGACCGGGGGAGGGGTGGTCCTCGATCCGGACAACGTGGAGGTGATGCGGCGCTCGGGGGTGGTGGTCTGGTTGGACGCCCCTGCCGAGGCCTTGATCGAGCGGCTCGCCGACGCCGACGACCGGCCGCTCCTGGCTGGGCCCGACAGGGAGGCCACCATCCGCCGGCTGTGGGAGACCCGAAGGCCGTGGTATCTGGCCGCGGCCCACCACACGGTCGACGCCGGCCGCCCCGTCTCCGAGGTCGTCGAGGAGGTGGTGGCCCTCTGGGAGGGCACATGACCGGCTCGATCCGGGTCGCCGACACCGAGGTCCTGATCGGACGGGACCTCCACCTCGACCTGCCGTCACGGCCCGACCGGGAGAAGGTCGCGATCCTCTACCAGCCGACCGTGGAGCGGACCGCCCACCGTCTGGCGAGCGACGTCGACGTCGAGTCCCACCTGAGGGCCCTGCCCGACGGCGAGGCCGCCAAGGACCTCGACGAGGTCCAACGCATCTACCGGTGGTTGGCCGAGATCGGGTTGGGCAGGTTCGACACCGTGGTCGGAGTGGGTGGAGGTGCCGCCACCGACGTAGCCGGATACGTGGCCGCCACCTGGATGCGAGGAGTCGAAGCCGTACACGTGCCCACCACCCTCCTGGCCGCGGTCGACGCGGCGATCGGAGGCAAGACCGCGGTCGATGTGGCGAGGGAGACCGGCGGACCCGCTTTCAAGAACCTGGTCGGGGCTTTCCATCTGCCCGTCCGGGTGCTGATCGACCTGGACCTCCTCGAGGGGCTCCCGCAGCGGCTGCTGGCCGAAGGCGCCGCCGAGGCGTTGAAGGCCGGACTGATCGGCGACCCGGAACTGGTCGGGCTCTACGAGGAGCGGGGGATCGAAGCTCCTCTGGAGCGGGTGGTGCCCTCCGCCATCCGGGTGAAGAAGAAGGTGGTCGAAGCCGACCTGAAGGAGGCCGGTGTCAGGGCGTGGCTGAACCTGGGCCACACCGTGGGACACGCGATCGAAGCGTTGACGGGGATGCCCCACGGCCACGCAGTCGCGGTAGGTCTGGTCGCCGAGGGATGGATATCCTGGAGACGGTTCGGCTTCGACCGGGCATGGCTGTCCGGTCTGGTCTCCTCCCTGGGGCTTCCGGTGGCGTGCGCCGGAGTGTCGATCCCGGCAGCGATGGAAGCGATGATCCGTGACAAGAAGAGGAGTTCCGAGGGGATCAAGGTGGTGGGCCTCAGGGCGGTGGGAGCGCCGGAGGTGATCACCGCAGGAGAAGACGAACTCACCGGCGCTCTGAGCAGCGTTGGGGCAGCCTGACCCGGTCCCGCCGGGGCTACTGTGTCCACCACCAGTACCCAGAGGTATCCGACCATGATCTCGACCAACGACGTACGTCCAGGCATGGCGCTGGAGCTAGACGACGGGATCTTCACCATCGTCGAGTACCAGCACGTGAAACCCGGAAAGGGAAAGGCGTTCGTGAGGATGAAACTCAAGAACGTCGAGACCGGCCAGGTCCTCGACCGCACCTTCAGGGCCGACGAGGACGTCCCCCAGGCGATCATCGACCGGCGTGAGTTCCAGTTCCTGTACCGGGACGAACTGGGGTTCCACTTCATGGACCTCTCGGATTTCAGCCAGATCGCCATGACTCCGGAAGACGTGGGGGAGGCCGCCAACTACCTGAAGGAAGGATCCACCGTCGTGTTGGCTCTCCACCGGCAGAACCCGATCGCGGTCGAGCTACCCGCCGCGGTCGAACTCGAGGTCACCTACGCCGAGCCGGCGGTGAAGGGAAACACGGTCAGCGGCGCCACCAAGCCGGTCACCACCGAAACCGGTCTGGTGGTCCAGGTACCGCTGTTCGTCGAGCAGGGCGACCGTATCAAGGTCGACACCCGGACCGGCGAATACCTGACCCGGGTGTGAGCTCGCCCCCGGAAGAACTGGAGTCGGAGCCGCGAGCCGCCGCCCTCCAGGCGCTGTACGAGGCGGATCGGCTCGGTCTGGACCACCTACCCGACGACCTTCCCCTCAAGGGAAAGGCACGGCGACTCGCGGCCGGGGTGCTGCAGCATCTCCAGGAGCTGGACGAAGCGATCGACCAGGCTTCGGAGCACTGGCGGCTGGAACGGATGCCGGTGGTGGATCGAGCCATCCTGCGGCTGGGTCTGTTCGAGCTGCGGTACCGACCCGACACCCCCACCGCGGTGATCATCGCCGAGGCAGTCGACCTGGCCAAGAGGTTCTCGACCGAACGCAGCGGAGCGTTCGTCAACGGGGTACTGGCCGCCTTGGCGAGGCGGGAACGCGGTCGGACGACCGACGGCGACTGATATAGTGCCCCCGGTCCTTTAAGACCGGTCCCGTGAGGCCGGAAAGGAGCTGTTGAATGGAACCTTCTACCGCCGAGCCGGCCGTTCCCGACTCGTCTCAGGTGCTCGACGCCGACGCGGTGCGCCGCGCCCTCTGGCGGATGGCCCACGAGATCGTCGAGAGACACAGAGGCCCCGACGATCTGGTGTTGGTGGGAATCCACACCCGGGGGGTGCCCCTGGCCGAGGCGATCGCCGGGGCGATCTCCGAGTTCGAAGGGACGGACGTCCCGGTCGGGGAACTCGACATCGGCTTGTACCGGGACGACCTGGATCGGCGTCCGGTCACCAGACTGGGCCGCACCTTCCTCCCGGTCGACGTGACCGGTGTGTCTGTGGTCCTGGTCGACGACGTCCTGTTCACGGGGAGAACCGTCCGGGCCGCGCTCGACGCGCTGTCCGATCTGGGCCGACCCCAGAGGATCGAACTGGCGGTACTCGTAGACCGTGGGCACCGTCAGCTCCCCATTCGGGCCGACTACGTCGGAAAGAACCTGCCGACCGCCCTCGAAGAACGGGTGCGGGTGAGGGTGGACGCCATCGACGGCGAAACCGGGGTTTGGATCGAGCGGGCACGATGAGGAACCTCCTTTCGATTCGAGACCTCGACCGGGCGGGGATCGAGGAGCTGTGCAGCCTCGCCGACGAGTTCCTCGCGGTGATGCGACGGCCCATCCCCCAGGTGCCGGCCCTCCGGGGGATCACCGTCGCCACCGTGTTCTTCGAACCGTCCACCCGGACCAGGCTGTCCTTCGAGAGGGCCGCCCGAGGCCTGTCCGCCGACGTCATGGGATTCCAGGCCGCGGGCTCGTCGCTCGCCAAGGGCGAGTCACTGAAGGACACTGCGCTGACGCTCCGGGCGATGGGCGCCAACATCATGGTGGTTCGTCACGGTTCGGCCGGGGCACCCAAAAGGGTGGCGGAATGGACCGGATGTCCCACGGTCAACGCGGGGGACGGTGCCAACCAACATCCCACCCAGGCGCTGGCCGACACGTTCACCCTCCTGCGGAGATTCGGCCGCCTCGACGGCATGCGGATCGCGATCGTGGGCGACGTGAGGCATTCCCGGGTCGCCAGATCCGACGTGGAGGCCTTCACCCGGATGGGAGCTTCGGTGACCCTGGTGGCACCTCCGACTCTCCTCCCTCCCGACCTGACGGGATGGCCGGTGGCGGTCAGCGAACAGCTCGACGACCTGCTCGAGGAGCTGGACGTGGTCTACCTGCTCAGGGTGCAGACAGAACGCGGTGGAGCCGCGGTGCTCCCCTCCGTCGAGGAGTACGCCCGCCGGTTCGGCCTCGACGCCCACCGTCTGGGTCGGATGCCCGACCACGCGGTGGTGATGCATCCAGGTCCGATGAACCGGGGGGTGGAGATAACTCCGGACGTAGCAGACCACCCTCGGTGTCTGGTCCTCGATCAGGTGGAGGCCGGGGTGGCGGTCCGGATGGCGGTCCTGTTCAGGTTGGGAGCAGGGCTGAAAGGAGAGGCGTCGGATGGCTGAGCTGGTGATCCGAGGTGGCACGGTCCTCACCGCCCGAGGGCCGGAGAGACTCGACGTCCGGGTCGCCGAAGGGAGGATCGCCGAGTTGGGGTCCGCCCTCAGCGGCCCCCGAGAGCTGGACGCCGGCGGATGCTGGGTGGGTCCCGGGCTGGTCGACCTCCATTGTCACACCAGGGAACCGGGCCAGGAATGGAAAGAGGATCTCCAGACCGCCTGCCTCGCCGCGGCTGCGGGTGGCTACACCGCCATCCTGGCGATGCCCAACACCGACCCGCCGGTCGACCGGGGGGTGGTCGCCCGCCAGGTGGTGCAGCGGGGAGAGCAGATCGGGTTGGTCGAGGTAGCCGCGGCTGGTGCGTTGACCTCAGGTCGACTCGGTGAGCGACTGTCCCACCTGGACGAGCTGTGGGAGGCCGGCGTCCGGGTGTTCACCGACGACGGGGACACCGTGATCGACTCCGGTGTGCTCCGACGGGCCATGGAATACCTGGCGGTTCGGGGTGGGGTGGTGGCCCAACACGCCGAGGACCCGGCGCTGTCGGCGGGGGGGCATCTCCACGAAGGGTCGGTCTCCTCCAGGCTGGGGGTGGCGGGGATTCCCCGCGAAGCGGAGGAGGTGGTGGTCGGTCGGGACCTCCACCTGGTGCGCCTCACCGGATGCCGGTACCACGTACAGCACGTTTCCTCCAAAGGAACCGTCGAACTGGTAGAGGCCGCCCGAGACTCCGGCCTGCCGGTCACCGCGGAGGTGACGCCGCACCACCTGGCCTTCGACGAAACCGAGGTCGAGGACCTGAACCCCGACTTCAAGATGTACCCGCCGCTGCGGACTGCGGAGGACTGCACAGCTTTGCGCGAAGCCCTGGTCCGCGGCACCATCGACGTGGTGGCTACCGACCATGCTCCCCACGCGCCACAGGAGAAGGAGGTCCCTTTCGAGGAGGCCCCCCGGGGGGTGATCGGACTGGAGACCGCCCTGTCCGTAGCCCTCGGGGTCATCCGCGACCCCACGGTTCTGTTCGATCGGATGGCGGTGCGTCCCGCCAGGATCGCGGGTATGCCCAGCCAGGGGCGTGTCCCCGAGGTTGGGTCGCCCGCCAACCTGGTGGTGGTCGACCCCGACCGTCGATGGACCCCCACTACGTTCAGGTCCAAGTCGGGCAACAGCCCCTGGAAGGGTGTCGAATTGGTGGGACGAGCACGGTTCACGCTGTACCGAGGAAGGGTGGTATGGGAGGATTCGTGAAGGGTCTCCTGGTGACGGCCGACGGCTCCGTGTTCGAAGGTCGATCGGTGGGCGCCAGCGGCGTCACCCAGGGAGAAGTCGTGTTCAACACGTCCATGACCGGATACCTGGAGGTGATAACCGACCCGTCGTACGCCGGTCAGATCGTGGTGATGACCGTCGCCCACGTGGGCAACTACGGGATCACCGGTTTCGACGAACAGTCGGAGGGGCCGGCAGCCGCCGGTTTCGTGATGAGGTCCCTGTCGCGGTTCCACTCCAACTGGCGGGCCGAAGGCTCGTTCGCCTCCTACCTCACCCGTCACGGGGTGGTCGCCCTCGCCGAGGTCGACACCCGACGGCTCACCCGCCACATCCGTGAGAACGGAGCCATGCCGGCTGCGATGGGAACCGACGCCGACGAAGCCGAACTGCGTGAGCTGGCCGCCGCTGCTCCCCGCATGGAGGGTCGAGACCTGGCGAGCCGGGTCGCCACCGCCAGCCCGTATCTCGTCGAATCCGAGGGCGATCGGCGAGGGAAGGTGGTGGCGATGGACCTGGGGATCAAGAGGGACATCCTCCGTCACCTCACCAGGCGGGGATACGACGTGATGGTGGTGCCTCCCCACACGTCTGCCGAAGAGATCCTCTCCTACGACCCCGACGGATTCTTCCTGTCGAACGGGCCCGGCGACCCCGAACCCCTCACCGGGCCGATCGAGACGGTCCGCACCTTGCTGGGGAAAGTGCCCACCTTCGGGATCTGCTTGGGACACCAGGTACTCGGCCTGGCTCTCGGGGCCCGAACCTTCAAACTGCCGTTCGGACACCACGGTGGCAATCATCCGGTTCGTCGCCTCTCCGACGGAAAGGTGGAGATCACCGCGCAGAACCACGGCTTCGCGGTCGACCTGTGGCCCCTCGCCGGTTCCCGGCCGCCGGCCAGGGAAGGGCTGGTCACCCCGGACCTGCTTCCCCAGCGGGTCGACACCCCGTTCGGGGAAGTGGCGTCGACCCACCAGAACCTGAACGACGGCACGTTGGAGGGTCTGCGATGCCTCGACGTGCCGGCCTTCGGCGTCCAATACCATCCCGAGGCGGCTCCCGGCCCCCGCGACGCCGCCTACCTGTTCGACGAATTCATCGAGTTGATGGAGAGCTGATGCCGGCCCGTCCCGACATAGAGTCCATTTTGGTCATCGGGTCCGGTCCGATCGTGATCGGCCAGGCCTGCGAGTTCGACTACTCGGGCACCCAGGCCGCCAAGGTGCTGCGGTCCCACGGATTCCGGGTGGTCCTGGTCAACTCCAACCCGGCCACCATCATGACCGACCCGGAGTTCGCCGACGCCACCTACATCGAGCCGATCATCCCCGAGGTGGTGGAGCGGGTGATCGCCAAGGAGCGGCCGGATGCGGTGCTCCCCACCCTGGGCGGTCAGACAGCCCTCAACGTCGCCACCCGGCTGGCCGAGTCGGGGGTGCTGGAGAGATACGGCACGGAGCTGATCGGGGCTCGACTCGATGCGATCCGCAAGGCCGAGGACCGCGGACTGTTCAAGGAGACCATGGAAGCCGCCGGCCTCGAGGTTCCCCGGGCCGGGTACGCCCGTTCGGTAGCCGAAGCCCTCGACATTGCCGACGAGATCGGATATCCGGTGATGATCCGGCCGTCGTTCATCTTGGGGGGTGGAGGCACCGGCATCGCCCAGGATCCGGAGGACCTGCGGGTGAAGGCCGCCCACGGGTTGGCCACTTCGCCCGTCCACGAGATCCTGGTCGAGGAGTCGGTGCTGGGGTGGAAGGAGTTCGAGCTGGAGGTGATGCGCGACCGGATGGACAACGCGGTCGTGGTGTGTTCCATCGAGAACCTCGATCCGATGGGAGTCCACACCGGGGACTCCATCACCGTGGCCCCGATCCAGACCCTGTCGGATCGTGAATACCAGGAGATGCGCGACGAGGGAATCGCGGTGCTCCGGGCGGTCGGGGTGGAGACCGGAGGCTCCAACGTCCAGTTCGCAGTGGATCCCCGCACCGGCCGGCGGCTGGTGATCGAGATGAACCCGAGGGTTTCCCGCTCCTCGGCGCTGGCCTCCAAGGCCACCGGGTTCCCCATCGCCAAGATCGCGGCTCTCCTGGCTGTCGGATACACCCTGGACGAGATCGCCAACGACATCACCGGCGCCACCCCCGCCAGTTTCGAACCGGCCCTCGACTACGTGGTAGTCAAGGTCCCCCGGTTCGACTTCGGGAAGTTCCCCAATGCGCCCCGCACCCTGGGGACTTCGATGCGGAGCGTCGGCGAGGCGATGGCGATCGGGCGTACCTTCCCCGAGGCGCTCCAGAAGGCCCTGCGGAGTCTGGAGAACGGCCGGTTCGGCCTCAACGCCGACCCGGCCGAAGAGACGTACCGGACCGCCGACGACCCTCGAGTGTGGCAGGGGATCGAGGTCCCCACCCCGGACCGGGTCTTCTGGGTGGCGGAGGGTCTGCGCAGGTCCTTCGACGTGATGGAGGTCGCCGGCCGATCCGGGTACGACCCCTGGTTCGTGGAGCAGATGGCCGAGCTGGTGGAGCTCAGGAGCCTCCTGGAGCAGCACGGGCCAGACGAGGGGTCGCTCCTCCGGGAGGCGAAACGGTGGGGGTTCTCGGATGCGCAGCTCGCCCACCTGTGGAAGGTCGGGGAAGACGAGGTGCGGAAGATGAGGGCCAAAGCCGGCGTGTCCGCCACCTACAAGACGGTGGACACCTGCGCAGCCGAGTTCCGGGCGCTCACCCCCTACATGTACTCCACCTACGAGGACGAGAGCGAGAACCCTCCGGCGGAGAGACCGACCGTGGTGGTGTTGGGTTCTGGGCCCAACCGGATCGGCCAGGGCATCGAGTTCGACTACTGCTGCGTTCACGCCTCTTTCGCGCTCCGCGACGCCGGCTACGACACCGTCATGGTGAACTGCAACCCGGAGACGGTGTCGACCGACTACGACACCTCCGACCGGCTCTACTTCGAGCCACTCACCACCGAGGACGTCCTCTCGGTGGTCGAGAAGGAACGACCGGTAGCGGTGATCGTTCAACTGGGAGGCCAGACCCCTCTGAACCTGGCCGGTGCCCTGGAGAGAGCCGGAGTTCCGATCGCCGGCACCTCCCCCCGTTCCATCGACCTGGCCGAAGACCGGGAGCAGTTCGCCGCCCTCTGTCGCAGGCTGGGCATCGCCCAGCCGCCCCACGGCGTCGCCATGGATCGCCTCGAGGCCGAGGAAGTCGTGGACCGGGTGGGACTGCCGGTGGTGGTCCGGCCCTCCTACGTGTTGGGTGGGAAACGGATGCGGGTCATCTACTCGTACGACGAGCTGGCCGAGTACCTGGACGACTTCTACGGCGCCCTCCACGAAGAGGACCTCACCGGGGTGCCCCTCCTCATCGACCGTTTTCTCGAGGCCGCCACCGAAGTCGACGTCGACGCCGTCTACGACGGGGAGGAGCTGCTGGTAGGTGGGGTGATGGAGCACGTAGAGGAGGCGGGGGTCCACTCGGGCGACTCGGCCTGCGTCGTCCCGCCTCCCACCCTGAGCGAGGCTGCTCTCAAGACCATCCTGGAGCACGTCGAAACCCTGGCCTCCGAGCTGGAAGTGAGGGGCCTGATCAACATCCAGTTCGCGGTGAAGGGCGACGACGTGTTCGTGTTGGAGGCCAACCCGAGGGCCTCCCGCACGGTGCCTTTCATCTCCAAGGTGAGGGGCATCCCCCTGGCCAAGGTGGCAGCCCGCATCATGTTGGGGGCCACCCTGCGGGAGCTGCGGGAAGAAGGACTGATCCCGGAACCGTCGCCCGTGGAGTTCACCGCGGTGAAAGAAGCGGTCCTCCCCTGGGACCGGTTCCCCGAGGAGGATTCCGTGTTGGGACCGGAGATGAAAGCCACCGGCGAGGTGATGGGGATAGGCCCCGACCCGGGTGTCGCCTACGCCAAGGCCTTGCTGGCGGCCGGTCATCGGCTCCCCACCGAAGGCACCGTCTTCCTGTCGCTGGCCGACCGGGACAAACCGATGGGTTTGGCGGTGGCCCAGGCGTTCCACATGCTCGGGTTCGACCTCGTCGCCACCAAGGGAACCGCCCGATACCTGGTCCATCATGCGATCCCCGCCCGTACGGTCGCCAAGGTGGGGGAGGGGCCCGACGACACTCGCACCCTGATCGAGTCGGGACGGGTCCAGCTGGTGGTCAACACGCCGAGGGGCCGGAAAGCCCGGTCCGACGGCAGGGTCATCCGGCATGCCGCCCGGATGCGGGGCATCCCGTGTGTCACCACCCTTCAAGGCGCCCTCGCCGTGGCTCGGTCGCTACGGGCCGGCACCGACGCCGTGTTGGAGCCACGCAGCCTGCAGGAATGGCACGGCGGGTGACCACCCGACTCGGGCCGGTGACCCTCACCAGCCCGCTCATCGCCGCCTCCGGCACGGTCGGTTCGGTGTGGGAGTTCGCCGAAGTCGCCGACCTGTCGGTGTACGGCGCGGCGGTGGCCAAGTCGGTGAGCCTGGAACCGTGGCCCGGTCGCCCCCCTCCCAGGGTGGCTCCCTGCGGAATGGGGATGCTCAACGGCATCGGGATCCAGAATCCCGGGGTGGAGACCTGGATGGCCGAGGTGGCTCCCCGCCTGTCGGGTTTGGAGACCCCCGTCTGGGGATCGGTGGTGGGTCGGGAACCCAGCGAGTTCGCCAGGGTGGCGGAACGTTTGGAGCCCGTGGTGGCGGCGATCGAGATCAACCTGTCCTGCCCCAACCTGGACGGCCACATGATCGCCCTCGATCCCGAACTGTCGGGCGAGGTGGTGGGAGCGGTGAGGGCGGCGGTCTCGACGCCGGTGGGAGCGAAGCTCTCACCGAACGCCCCCGACCCGGCCGCGGTGGCGGCGGCTTGCGCCCGAGCCGGTGCCGACTGGGTGGTGTTGACCAACACGGTGTGGGGCGCGGCGATCGACCCGGGAACCCGACGTCCCGTGCTCAGCGGGGTGGTGGGTGGACTGTCCGGGCCGCCCCTGAAACCCTTGGCTCTGCGGTGTGTGGTGGAGGTGCATCGTGCCCTACCCGACCTGCCCATCGTGGGATGCGGAGGGGTGAAGTCCGGCCTCGACGTGGTCGAGTACCTGTTGGCCGGCGCCTCGGCGGTGGCTCTCGGCACCGTCCACTTCGCCGAGCCGAAGGCGGGACGTCGGATCCTCGACGAGTTGACCCGCTGGATGGAACGGGCTGGCGTGTCGCAGGTGGAAGACCTGGTAGGCGCGATGGAGGCGCCATGAGCCGCTTCCTGGTGGCCCTCGACTTCCCCGACGCCGAGACCGCGGTGAGGACCGCTCGCCGGCTGGCCGACCTGGTCGCCGGGTTCAAGGTGGGACTCGAGCTGCTGTCCGGCCCTGGACCGGGGGTGGTGGGGATCCTCGCCGAGATGGGACTCCCGGTGTTCTGCGACGCCAAGCTCCACGACATTCCCAACACGGTGGAGGCGGCCGCCCGGCAGTTGGGCCGGTACGGAGCCCGCTGGGTGAGCGTGCATGCCTTGGGGGGTGTCCGCATGCTGGAGGCGGCACGGGAAGGCCTCGAAGAGGGAGCGGCCGGTCGGCCGGCCGGGGTTCTGGCCGTCACCGTCCTCACCTCGCTCGAGCCGTCCGATCTGGCGGCCGTCGGTCTCGGCACCTCGTTGGGAAAACAGGTGGGCAGGCTGGCCAGACTCGCCGACCGGGCCGGATGCGAAGGAGTGGTGTGTCCGGTGTCGGAGCTGGCCACCGTTTCTCAGGCGGCACCCCGGCTGATCAAGGTGACTCCGGGTATCCGACCCTCCGGGGGATCGGCCGACGATCAGCGTCTGGTCGCGACTCCATCCGAGGCGGTGGAGCGGGGCGCCGACCTCCTGGTCGTCGGTCGTCCCGTGACCAGGGCACCCGACCCGCGGCGGGCCCTGGAGGAACTCGTCGAGTCGTTGGTAGCATCCGGCGGATCAGCCGATCCCGGGGAGGGACAACCATGAAACCGCCGCAGCGTTCCGAAGAGGAGAGAGCGGCCGCGCTGGCGAAAGCAGCCGAGGCGCGTCGGGTGAGAGCCGAGATCAAGCAGCTCCTCAAGACCGGCTCCATCACCTTCCGCGAGCTGCTCGACCGAGCCGAGTCAGACCCACTCATCGGTGGCATCAAGGTGGCATCGGTTCTGACCTCCATGCCCGGGCTGGGAAAGGTGAAAGCCAAGCGTCTCATGGAAGAACATGGAATCGCCGAGAACCGACGCCTCAGAGGGCTCGGAGAGCGGCAACGGGCCGCACTCCTCGAAGAATTCTCCTGAAGGTCGGCTGGTAGTCGTCGCCGGGCCGGGAGGGGTCGGTAAGTCGACCGTCGTCGCGGAGCTCAGGCGACGGCTCCCGCTCGAGTTCTCGGTGTCGGTGACGACCCGTCCGCCCCGCCCCGGAGAAGTCGACGGGGTGCACTACCGCTTCGTCGACGACGACACCTTCCAGCGTCTGGTGTCCCAGGGAGCTTTCCTCGAATGGGCCATCTACAACGGCCGGTACTACGGCACCCTGCGGGAACCGGTCGAGCAGGCGCTGCGGGCCGGAAGAGACGTCCTCCTCGAGATAGACGTGCAGGGAGCCAGGCAGGTGAGGAAGCTGGTACCCGACGCCGTGCTGATATTCATCGCACCCCCTTCGGTGGAGGAGCTGCGCCGCCGCCTCGAAGCCCGGGGTGACACCAGCCCCGCCGAGATCGAAGCGAAGATCCGGATCGCCGAAGAGGAGATGCGGGAAGCCCCTCGCCTGTTCGACCTGCTGGTGGTCAACGATCGGCTCGACCAGGCGGTGGACCGGATCGTCGGGTTCCTCACCGATCGGGTACGCTGACCGCCCGGAAGGAGATCCCACCCATGCAGGAACAAGTCGAACCAGTCAAGATCGAAGAGGTGATAGACCGGATCGGTAACCGCTTCGCAGCGGTGATCGTGGCCGCTCGGCGGGCCCGACAGATCAACTCCTACCTGCGTCAACTCGGCCAGGGGTACGGGCATTTCGTTCCTCCCCAGGTGCATTCCCTGTCCCGCAAGCCCCTGACCATCGCCATGGAGGAGATCGCCGCCGGGAAGGTGACGGTGCAACGCGTGGAGGAGTGAGGTGTCCCTGGAGGGACGCCGAATCCTCCTCGGCGTGTCCGGGGGAGTGGCGGCCTACAAGTCGGCTCATCTGGCCCGCCTGTTCGTCACCGGTGGTGCAGACGTCCGGGTCGTGATGACCCCCGCGGCGACACGGTTCGTCGGAACCCCCACCTTCGCGGCCATCACCGGAACGCACCCGGTGGTGGACCTCCTGGACGACCCGCTGCGGGTCAGCCCCCACACCGAGCTCGCCCGGTGGGCCGAGGTGATGGTGGTGGCGCCCGCCACCGCGGCGACCATGTCGCGGATCGTCCACGGACTCTCCGAGGACGCCTTGTCCGCCACGGCCCTGGCCTTCACCGGGCCGCTGATCGTGGCTCCCGCGATGCACACCGAGATGTGGGAACACCCGGCGACCCGGAGAGTGGTCGATGCCCTCCGAGCCGACGGCGTCGAACTGGTCGGACCGGGGGTAGGTCCCCTGGCCGGGGGAGACGAAGGCCCCGGCCGGATGGCGGAGCCCGAGGAGATCCACTCGGTTGTCGAGGCGATCCTGGCGGGGAGTCTGAGCGGGCTGCGGGTGCTGGTCACCGCGGGAGGTACCCGGGAGCCGATCGACCCGGTCCGCTACGTGGGGAACCGGTCGTCGGGAAAGATGGGTCACGCCATCGCCGAGGAAGCGGCACGAAGGGGAGCCGAGGTGGTGTTGGTCACCACGTCGGACCTTCCCGTCAGGACCCGGGGGATAACCAGGGTGCAGGTCGAGACGGCCGAGGAGATGGCCGAAGCCGTGGCCCGGGTCGACGCCGACGTAGCCGTCATGGCGGCCGCGGTGGCCGACTTCCGACCCCGTGATCCGGCTGCCGCGAAGCTGGCCCGGTCCGACGGTCCCCCGACCGTGGAGCTGGAACCCACCCGGGACATCCTCGCCGAGGTGGCTGCCCGAAGTCGCCGACCCTACCTGGTCGGCTTCGCTGCCGAGACCGGTGACCTCGACAGGGCGGTGGAGAAGGCCAGAACCAAAGGGGTGGACCTGCTCGTGGCCAACGACGTCTCACAGCCGGGATCCGGATTCGGGGTGGACACCAACCGGGTGAGGATCGTCCGTCCCGACGGCCAGACGGAGGACTGGCCGCTTCTCACCAAGACCGAGGTGGCGCGCCGCCTGTGGGACTTGATCTCCGAAGAGGTCGACCCCGGTGCTTGAGCCGGTATCCTCCCCGTCTCCCATGGCTCGCCGCTGGTTCTTCAGTTCCGAATCCGTCACCGAAGGGCACCCCGACAAGGTGGCCGACGCCATCTCCGATGCAGTACTCGACGCCGTCCTCGCCCAGGACCCCAAGGGGAAGGTGGCATGCGAAGCGTTGGTCACCGCCAACAAGGTGGTGGTGGCAGGGGAGACCCGAACCAGCGCCAGGATCGACTACGCCCAGGTGGCTCGGGACACCATCCGGGAGATCGGCTACGTCGGTGTCGACCCCACCTTCGACGCCGACCGCGTCGACGTCGAGGTGCTGGTCCAACGTCAGAGTCCCGACATCGCCATCGGGGTCGACAAGAAGGGGGCAGGTGACCAGGGGATCATGTTCGGGTTCGCGGTCGACGAGACCCCTGAGCTGATGCCCCTGCCGATCCTGCTGGCCCACCGCCTCGCCGAACGTCTCACCCGGGTACGCCGGGAAGGGCTGATCCCCTACCTGCGGCCCGACGGAAAGACCCAGGTGAGAGTGGAGTACGAAGGGGATCGGCCCAAGGCCGTCACCAGCGTCCTCATCTCGGTCCACCACGACGAGACCGTCGACGTGGATCGTGGCTTCCGCAACGACCTGTGGGAGCAGGTCGTCGTGCCCGTCATCCCACCCGACCTGCTCGCCCTGGAAGTCGACTCCGAGGCGTTCCTGGTCAACCCCACCGGCAAGTTCACCGTCGGAGGCCCGAGCGCCGACACCGGCCTCACCGGCCGAAAGGTGGTGGTGGACACCTACGGCGGGGACGCCCGCCCCGGC
>FLYL01003351.1_pt2 | contig 16759 bp, 14 predicted proteins | sample 1122611 | NCBI WGS metagenome assembly FLYL01 (sample SAMEA4346791, study PRJEB14843) | hot springs metagenome | biome: Terrestrial Biome; feature: Habitat; material: Sediment | place: India | collected 2012-06-12 | depth 1760 m
GGGTGATCAGTCGTGAATCCGACTCCACGTCGATCGAGGTGTGGGACGCCGCATCCGGCTACCGCACCTCGCTGCGTTCCGGATCTTCCAGCGTCGTGGCGACGGGAGCGGCGACCGCCGACCACGACGTGGACGGGGTGTCCGATCTGTACCTGTTCGATTCGAACAGCGTGACGGTGCTGTCCGGTGACGACTTGGCCACCATCCTCCTCGAAACCCGGGCACCTACCGACCCCGGCGCGGTCGCGGTGGCGGCCGCGGACTACGACGGAGATGGCCGCCCCGACCTCTACCAGCTAACCGACGATGGGACGTTGAGCATCTGGTTGGGAAACCAGCCGCTGACTTCGGTCCAGCCCAGCTCGTGGTTCGAGACCTCGGATTTCGAATGCCCCCCCGACACGCCTCCTTACCACTACTCGGGGACCTTCGCCGATGACGACGGATCTATCTTCGAAGCCGACATCGAATGGCTGGCCGCCCAGAGGATCACCCGGGGTTGCAACCCACCCTTCAACGACCTCTACTGTCCACGAAATGCCGTGACCCGAGCCCAGATGGCGGCTTTCCTACGCAGGGCCCTCGCCCTGCCCGAGGCGACCCGAGACTGGTTCAGCGACGACGACGGTTCGACTTTCGAAGACGACATAAACCGCTTGGCCGAGGCGGGCATCACCAGGGGATGTGCAGCCGACCGGTTCTGCCCGGATAATCCGATCACCCGGGCCGAGATGGCGGCCTTCCTTCGAAGGGCGTTCAGCCTCCCGTCGGGTCCACATCCCTTCACCGACACCACGGGATCTATCTTCGACGGCGATGTCGGCGCCATCTACCGGGCCGGCATCACCCGGGGATGCAACCCACCCGACAACACCCTCTTCTGTCCGGACGACTTCGTGACCCGAGCACAGATGGCCGCCTTCCTCCACAGGTCGCCGCTCCGATGAGACGTATAGGAGCCTTCGTCGCCCTGACGGTCCTACTGGCTGCTCGTCCTGCATTCGCCGATGAGGCGTGGCGTTTCGACGGTGGTGGGTGGGGACACGGGGTCGGCCTGTCTCAATACGGGGCGCACGGCATGGCCTTGGAAGGTCGCACCTACCAGGAGATCTTGACCCACTACTACGTGTCCACCGAGGTGCTCGCCCTGGGTGACGTGGTGGGCGGAGACTCGTGGATACTCGCCGATTCGGACCCTCTCTGGATCGCGTTGGCGACCAAGTCGACCAAGGCGTCGCTCCAGGCGATCGGTGGGCCGGTAGAGGTCTGCCAGAACCTCGACGGTTCCGAATGTGTCATCGCTCGCACGATTCCTGCGGGCGCCAAGTGGAACGTACTGTTCGAGAACGGAGGATGCCGACTCGACGATCCGGAGACACCCGACACCGACGAAGCGGTCGGTGACTGTTGGATGGACCTCACCTGGACCGACGACGGGGGAACGACCCGAGTCGGATACGGCACCCGGTCCTTCGCCCACGGGCGCCTCCACGTGCGGCCGGCCTCGACGAACGGCTTCCACCTGGTGTTGGAACTCCCGATCCGGGAGTACCTGTGGGGATTGGGAGAGATGCCCTCCTCCTGGCCGATGGAGGCCTTGAAGGCGCAGGTGGTGGCGGCACGAACCTACGCCGCATCCAATGCCCTGGCCCGAGGCCCGGAGAGCGGCTTCTCTGCGAGCGTCAAGTCGAGCTGCTGGTGTCACCTGGGCTCGTCGTCCGCCTCCCAGGTGTACGTGGGGTGGTCCAAGGAATCCGAAGGCACCAACGGTCAATGGGGGGCGCGATGGAAATCGGCGGTCGATGCCACCTCCTCGCAGGTGATCGCATACCAGGGAAAGCTCATCGGCGCCTTCTACTCGTCTTCGACCGGTGGAGCCACCGAGAACAACGAGGACATCTGGGGAGGTGAGGCGATCCCCTATCTAAGGAGTGTCCCCGACCCGTGGTCTGTGGACCCGGCAGTCGGAAACCCGTACGCCTCCTGGACGGTGTTCGTCGATGGACGGGATCTCGCCGCGGCGCTCGGCCTGGAATCGGTGCACAGCGCCCGCATCGTGAAAGGCCCGCCCGGAGCCTTGATCGAGTTCCGGGGTATCGCGAATGGAGCCGAAGTCACGGTGACCAAGACCGGCTGGCAGGTGCGCTCGATCCTCGGCACCTACGGATGGAGAAGCGACGGCAAGACCGTGGCCACCTCCCCATACATCTCCGGGGTGACGTCACCCTGGTGGTTCGAGGACATAGCCGACTCCAAGCACCGCGGCGACATCCTGGAACTCGCCAGACTGGGTGTAACCCGGGGATGCAACCCGCCCGACAACACCCTGTTCTGTCCGAACGGGACCGTCACCCGCGGTCAGATGGCTGCCTTCCTCACCCGGGCCCTGTCGCTTCCAGCGGCGACCAAAGACTGGTTCACCGACGACGACGGTACGACCTTCGAGAACGACATCAACCGTCTGGCCGAAGCGGGCATCACCAAGGGATGCGCAACCGGCCGTTTCTGCGCCGACCAGCCCGTGACCCGTGAACAGATGGCCGCCTTCCTCGTCAGAGCCTTCCACCTCCCAGCGGGAACGAAGAACCGTTTCACCGACGACGACGGATCCATCTTCGAGGGCGACATCGACCGGTTGGCGTCGGCCGGCATCACCAAAGGATGTAACCCGCCCACCAACGACCGGTTCTGTCCGAAGGATCCAGTGACCCGAGCGCAGATGGCGTCGTTTCTCGTCCGGGCGCTGAAATCCCAGGGCTAGCGGCCCCCCGAGTAGCATTCGAGCCTCGTGCGCTCCAGATTCGTCCTCTCCGTGGCGGTCGTCGACGTGGCGCTGCTCATGGCGTCCGTGGCTGCCGCATCGCTGATGCTGTTCGGAACGCCTTACCCCTGGGCCGCCGCCTCGGTCGGTCCCCGGGTGCTGGCTTCGCTTTCCTTCATGGTCCTGTCGGCGGTTCTGATGTCGTTCGTGACCGGCACCCTCACCGGCCCTTCGATACCCAGGCCCTCCTACGGAAGAGCCGTCGCCATCGTCGGCGGCTCCTTCGTGCTCACCGCCGTGCTGATCCTCGCTACCCGTGTCTACTTCTCCCGGTCGCTCCTGGCCCTGGGGTTCACCTTGTGGGGAGTGAGCGCCCTGATCCATCGAGCCGTACGGCGGGCCTTACGGCCCTGGCGAGAACGGATCGCGGTCGTCAGCCGAGAGAAGGAGCTGATCGACGATCTGGCTCACTCTCCTCACGCCGAAGTCGTCGAGGTGATCGATCCGCAGTTCGAGGGTGACGTCTCCCCGCTCCCGGCCGGAACGACCATCGCGGTCGACCTGAGAGCGGTGCTGTCGGAGAGGGTCGCCCAGTTCGTGTCGTCGAGCGGCATCGCCGGATACCCGGTGGTCCCCTTCACCCGGGTCTACGAGGAACACACCGGACGAGTCGCTCTGGTCCACCTGGCCGAAGGTTGGGAGATCTCCGCTCCGCTCCTCGGCACCACCCCGTACCTCGGAGGGAAGCGGCTGTTCGATCTGGTCGTGACCATGACGCTGTTACCGATCTGGGGCTTCCTGGCCCTCCTGGTGGCGGGTCTGGTGAAGGTCACCTCGCGCGGGCCGGTGATATTCCGCCAGACCCGGGTGGGGAAGGACGGTGAGCCCTTCGTGATGTACAAGTTCAGGACGATGCGGATCGACGCCGAAGTCGACGGCCCCCGATTCGCGGCCCACCGCGACGATCGTCTCACCCCGGTCGGCGGGCTCCTCCGCCGATTCCACCTCGACGAGATTCCGCAGCTCTGGAACGTCCTGAAGGGAGAGATGAGTCTGGTCGGTCCCAGGGCCGAGCAGCTCCCGTTCGTCGAGGAGTTCCGCCGCCTGATCCCCTTCTACGATCATCGTCACCTGGTGCGACCCGGGGTCACCGGGTGGGCTCAGGTCAACCACGGATACGCAGACGACCTCCTCGACACCATCGAGAAGCTCACCTACGACCTCTACTACGTGAAGCACATGTCCCCCTTGCTCGACCTGAAGATCCTGTGGCGGAGCGTGTGGACCGTCCTGACCGGGGAAGAATCCCGCTGATGGCTCCGCAGTTCGACGACGCGGTGTCGTTCTTCACCCATGACCGGTGGACGGCCGGAGTCGTCGGCCTCGGATATGTCGGCCTGCCGCTGGCGGTCACCGCGGTCGAGCGCGGCTTGGGTGGTATCGGCTTCGACGTGTCGGAGGCCAAGGTGGAACGCCTCGGTCGAGGGAGCTCTCCCGTAGAGGACGTTCCCGACGAACGCCTCCAGAAGGCCTTGGCGGACGGGCTCGAGATCACCTCCGACGAAACTCGGCTGTCCGAAGCGGACGCCATCTTCATCTGCGTTCCCTCGCCGCTCGGCCGCCACCGGCAACCAGACATGTCCTACATCGAAGCTGCCGCCCGAACGGTGACCCGAGTGGCCCGTCCGGGTCAACTGATAGTGCTCGAATCGACCACCTACCCGGGGACCACCGAGGAATACCTGTTGCCTGCAGTCGAGGCGGCAGGGCTCTCGCTCGACCGCGACGTGTGGGTGGCGTTCTCGCCGGAGAGGGTGTCGCCTGGTGAGAACTACAAGACCGGAGACATCCCCAAAGTGGTCGGCGGGGTCACCGAAGCCTCCACCAGGGTCGCGGCGGCCGCTTACGGTCGTATCGTCCCCTCCGTACATCCGGTCTCGTCGGCCCGGGCCGCCGAGCTCACCAAGCTCCTGGAGAACACCTACCGAGCGGTGAACATCGCTCTGGTGAACGAGCTGGCTCAACTCGCCCACGAGCTCGACATCGACGTGTGGGAGGTGATCGAAGCCGCGGCGACCAAACCGTTCGGATACCAGCCGTTCTGGCCCGGCCCGGGGGTGGGGGGACACTGCATCCCTCTCGATCCCCAGTTCCTCGCCTGGCGGGCCAAGGAAGCCAACTTCGCCACCCGGTTCATCGATCTCGCCGACCAGGTCAATTCGAAGATGCCTGCCTACAACGCCGGCCGCATCGCCGACCTGCTCAACGAAAGAGGACTTCCCATCTTCGGTACCCCTGTGCTCGGGGTAGGCATCGCATACAAACCGAACATTGCCGACGACCGCGAGTCGGCGTCGCTCCAGGTGCTGGCCGAGCTGAGACGGCGGGGAGCCGAGATCTCGGTGTTGGACCCGCTGGTCGACCCCGACCGCATACGGCAACACGGCTACGAACCCGTCAGCCCCGACGACGATCTCTCCCGGTTCGCCTTGGCAGCGATCCTCACCGACCACTCGGTGATCGACTACGAGAAGATCGCCCGGGAGGTTCCAGTGGTCTACGACGCTCGGGGTGTGTATAGGCGACTCCAGATCACCGCCCCGAACGTAGTTGCGCTTTGAGTCGACGCGTTCTCCTGGTTTCCACGGTCCATCGGTCGGGAGATACCCGTATTCGCGAGAAGACCGCCCGCGCCCTGTCGGCAAGCTCACAGGTGATGCTCGCGGCTCGTCCGCCGGCGCCGTCGGATCTCGAAGGTCTCCGTTGGATCCCACTGGAGGGCTCGCGTGTTCGCCGGAATCTGAGAGCGTGGAGGCTCCTTCTGGGTGGGGGATACGACGTGGCCGGTGTCCACGATCCCGAACTACTGCCTCCCGCGATCGTGGCCGGGATCTTGAAGAGGAAGATCGTGGTGGACGTCCACGAAGACGTTCCCGAGCAGATCCGGATGCGGCGCTGGCTTCCCGCTCCGCTGAAGTGGATTGCGGTCCCCTCGGTGCGGAGCCTCCTGCGGGTCGCCGAGAGGACCTGCCGGATCACGCTCGCCGAAGAGGCGTACTCCTACCTGTTCGCCAAATCCCACCCGGTGATCCCCAACTACCCAGATCCTGGGTTGTTGCCCCCGGTGTCGGCTTCGCGCCGGCCCACGGTCGTCTACGTGGGTGACCTCACCGAGGAGCGGGGAATCCTCGAGCTCATCCGGGCTGCGGGAGAGGCCGGCTCGGTGCTCGAATTGGTGGGTTCGTCCTCTCCTGAATTCGAGCAGCATCTCCAACTGGAAGCCCGGCGCTCCGGCGCCGAGATCGTGTTGCACGGCTGGTTGCCCTACCGGGAAGCAATGCGGGTGGTGGCCGGCGCGTCGGTCGGTGTCTCCCCCCTACGGGACCTTCCCAACTACAGGCGGTCGCTGCCCACCAAGGTGCTCGAGTACCTGGCTCTCGGCCTCCCGGTGGTCGCTACCGATCTACCTGGTACGAGGTCGGTCGTCGAAGGGCTCGACGCGGTGTGGCTCGTCCAACCGGGAGACCATCGGGGGTGGATGACCGCCCTCAGGGCCGCCACCGAGGCCCTCGATACCGCCATCGCCCAGGCGCCCCTCATCAGGGAGCGCTTCAGGTTTCCAGACGATCTGGTCAGATCGATCTATCTGGACTGACCGAACAGGAACCCGAGTCCCCAGGCCAGATGCATCGCTCCCAGCGCGACCGGTGAGAGGAGACCAGCCAAGTCGTGCCGTCGAACGGCTTCCACCAGGCCGGTTAGTGCCAGAGCGGTGCCGTACCCGGCTGGGAGGAGGCCCATCCAGACGGCGCCGGCCGAAATCCCCACACCTGAGGCTGCCAGGGCGATCACCAGGCAAGGTGCGGCGAGCTGCCGCCACCGCAGACTCCCGGGATGGAGACGCAGAACCCGTCTCTTCCACGACCCATAATCCCAGTACTGGCGCCACAGCTCCCGCAGCGAACCCCGGGGTCGGTAGTCCACGACGAGGCTCGGATCGAACCACACCCCGTAGCCCGCCGCCCGTAGCCGATAGTTCAACTCGTAGTCCTGGTTGCGTTTCAGGTCCGGGTCGAATCCCCCTACCTCCTCCAGGGCCGACCTGCGGAACACCCCCAGATAGACGGTGTCCACCCAACCGGGTGGTCCGCCCAGCCGATACCGGGCGTCACCCACCCCCAGCGGGGTCGACTGGGCGATGGCGACGGCCCGTTCGAAGAACGTCTCGCCGACCCCACGCTGTATACCTCCCACGTTTGCTGCGCCGGTGGTCTCGAGCAGATGCACCGCCCTGGACACGTAGCCGGGGGGCAATCTGGACTGGGCGTCGCAGCGGACGATCACCTCGCCGCGGGCGGCTTCCAGAGCCCGGTTGAGGCCGTGGGGGGTGGAACCGTCCGGGTTGTCGACCACCCTCACCTCGAGTTCCCGAAGGGCCGCCCGGGTGGCGTGGTCCTCGGGTGGAACCGCCACCACCACTTCCAGCTCCCCGGCGTAGTCCTGATCTAGCGCGGACAGCACCGCTTCTCGGACGAGCGGGGCCGCGTCGCGGGCCGGGATGATCACGCTCACCGTCGGACACCTAGAAGCCATCCCGCTCCATCCAACCAGCCCGGTCAAGGAAGCCGATCCGGCATCCGATATCAGGGTATGCCTCGTAGATGGCGGGTGGCGATTCGGTCCGAGCCGATCGTGACCAAGTTGGCGGCTGCCGGGATGGCGACGGTCGTCGCCCTGGCGGCTGTGGTGGCCGTCGGGTCGTGGAGATGGAGGACCGAAGAGCACGCCGCGACGTCGCGATCCCTGATCGCCGACCTGTCCGGTGCCCTGGAGGTGGGTCTCGCGGAACTCCGTGCGGTTCGCGGGCTGTTCGACGCGTCCGAGGAGGTGACCTGGGCGGAGTTCGCCCGGTTCACCACCCTGATCGGTGCCTCCCCGGGCATGGAGATGATCGGATTCGCCCGGTGGGTCGACGCCCCCGAGCTGTCCGCCTTCGAATCGTCGACCCGGCGGGAACTCGACTGGTTTCGGCTCGGGGACCTGGGACCCGGAACCCGCCATCTGATAGTGCTCTACGAGAACGACTTCACGATCAGGCCCCGGCTCGCGGGGTCCGATCTGCTGGCGGACCCTTCCCGACGCGACTTCCTCGTACAGCTTCCCGACGGGGGAGGCGTTCGGGTGCTCCCGGGTCTGAGGTTCGAGCTGTTCATGCCGGTTCGATCCCAGGCAGGTGTGGCCTTTTCGATGATCGACCTGACCCACCGGGTCGAGATCCCGCCGGGTGTCAGCCTCGAAGTCGGCCCCCACGACCAATTGACGCCCAGCCCGTGGGCCTGGCAGGGGGAACTCGAGGTAGGGGGCCAGTCCTGGCCGGTCTCGGTCCACCGGACTGGACCCCTGAGTTGGTTGACCGCCCCCTTGGCGGTGTTGGCGATCGGGACCGCTTTCGCGGTGGGCCTTGCAGTGGTTGCGGGGTACAGGGCATCTGCCCGTCGAAGGGGCGAGGAGGCGAAACGTCTGCGGCGAATCTCCCACGACAAGGACCTCTTCCTCGCTGCCGTCTCCCATGAACTCCGCACTCCGCTGACCGCCGTGGTGGGACTCCTGGCCGTCCTGAGCGACGGCTGGTCCGAGATGGCTCCTGAGGAGATCGAGGAGTACCTCGGCCTGTGCACCGCCGAAGCCTCGGAACTGGCCGACCTGGTAGAGGACCTTCTCACCCTGGGTCGACTCGAGGCCGGGTCGCTCACCTACCGCCCCACCATCACCGACATCGTCGCCGAAACCGTGAAGGTGGTGGAACGGCTAGGCATCGAAGTTTCCACCCTGGTAGGGCCCATGGGCGCCTGGGTCGACCCGATGCGGTTTCGCCAGATCGTGAGGAACCTGGCCGTCAACGCCGTCAGATACGGGGACCGAGAGCGGATCGTCGAGTTCTCCCAGAAGGACGAGGAACTAGTGGTTGCCGTTTGCAGCGACGGCCCTCCCATTCCCCCCGACCGGGTGGAGAGCCTCTTCCAGCCCTATCAGGGGATGGCGGGCGACTTGGGCAAGCCAGGTTCCATAGGCCTCGGTCTTTACATCTCACGAAGGATGGCTCGCGAGATGGGCGGCGACCTCAGATACCGGCGGAGGGGCAGGTTCAACGTGTTCGAGGTCGTGCTGCCCGCGTCGCCTCGACTCGTGACCTCGGCTGGGAAACCGTGAAGCTCCGCGCCACACTGGTCGACCGCACCGTGTTGGACCCCACCCAGGAAACCGTGCCCCGGGGGTTCCGCGCTCCCGGCACCGCCTTCATGATCATCGGCGGGCTCCTCGGGGCGTTCGGGGCGTATCTGTTCCAGGTGATCGGAGGCCGAGTCCTCGGCCCGGCCGAGTTCGCTCCGATCGGGGTGCTCTGGACCGTTCTGTTCATCGGGATCACCGTGGTGTTGGTTCCGTTGGAGCAGTACGTGACCCGGGAAGCCAGCCGGGGCAGACAGGTGCTCGAAGCCGACCGGCGGGTCCTGGTGGTGGTCGGTCTGTCGTCGGCGGTGGTCGGTTGGCTGTTCGCCTGGTCGACCCGGGACAGCCTCTTCGATGGCAGAGGCGTGTACGCGGTGGTGTTGGGCGCTGCGCTGGTGGGCTACACCGTGTTCGTAGCGGCGAAGGGGATCCTCGCGGGTCACCGTCGCTTCAAAGAGGTTGGCTGGGTGCTCATCGGAGAGGCGGCGCTCCGCCTCGGTGTGGCTGTCGCCGTCCTCGCGGTGGCTCGGTCGGCCCCGGCGTTGGCCTGGTCGCTCGCGGCTGCTCCACTCGCCTGTCTCCTCCTGGGTTTCTGGCGGCACGATCGACCGGTGAGGGAAGTCGCAGCCACCAGCCCGGCCGGCTTCCTCGGTGCGTATGTACTGGGCAGCGCCGCCTCCCAGATCCTGCTGGCAGGAGCACCGTTGGGGGTCGCTCTGTTGGGCGGCTCGCCCGAGCTGATCAGCGTCACGTTCGTCACCTTCACCCTCTACCGCGGGCCGCTCACCCTCATCTACGCCCTGCAGGGTCGGATCCTTCCTTTCCTGGTTCGGATGGCCGAGAACGACGGGGCCGGGCTTCGTCGTCTCGCGGTTTGGGTGCTGGGCGGCGGTTTGGTCCTCGTCGTCGTCGGTGCGGGGGTCGGCTGGCTGGTCGGACCTCAGGTGGTGTCTCTCCTCTACGGGGAAGCGTTCACCCCCACGAGAACGGTGGCCGCCCTGGCCGCCGGCGGAGTGGTGGCGGCTTCCACCACCCAGGTGGCCGGCCAGGTCCTGGTCGCTCGGGGCCGTACCGGATTCCTGGCGGGCGCATGGGTGGTCGGGCTGATCGCCGGCCTGGTGACGATGTTCTCTTCTCCGGGGGAGCCCGCTCTGGTGGTCGGTGTGGCGTTCCTGGTCGGAGAGCTGGCTGCTCTCCTCACGTTGGGTGCCCTCACCGTAGGCAGAGCTGGGACCGCAGCCACTCGAGGTACCGTCGCCGGATAGCCGGACCGAGGCGGGTCAAGGTGCCGCGGGGGAGAGGCGGAAGGACCGACGGCACCCACACCACCCGGCCGACTACGTGGGCTACCCGCTCTTCCAGCAGCACGTCCAGCCACCGCGGAAGTCGAAGGGGTTTCCGGCGGTGGGCGGCCGAGATCAGGCGCATCAGATCCTCGACGGGCCCCGGCCCCACCGCGGCAACCCAGAAACGTCTGAGCTGATGCGGATCGAGCCCCAGGTCGTCGATCGGGTACGGCCAAGCTCTCACCATCGGCCGCCCGGAGAGGTAGTCGACGTGGGCTCCTGCCCCCGATGCGGCGTGCGGACGGACGGGAGGAGTGGGGACGGGAGCCAACGTCGACATGACTCCCGATATACAACAGATCGTAGAGCAACGTCAAGTGTCGTGATCGGTCAGTCCGACACGTACAGGGTCACCAGCTTTCCGTAGGTCAGGGTCTCCCCGGGCGCCGGGAAGCTGTCGACCACCGTTCCCTTGGGATTTCCCGGGGCCTTCACGTCTTGACGCTGCACGGTCACCCGGACGCCGGTGTCCTCTTCGAGCTGCCGGAACACCTCCAGGGCCTGCTCGAAAGTCGACCCGATCACGTTGGGCATCGGCGCCGAGGGCGGAGTACCCGAAGAGACCTCGATGGTGATGGTGCTTCCCTGTCTGACCGACTCGCCCGGCTCGACGCTCTGGGACACCACGATCCCCTCCGGCTCGGGGGAGGCGACCTCCACGACTTTCACGTTCAGCTTCGCCGCCCGGATCGTGCGGCTCGCCTCTTCGACATCCAATCCCACCACCCAGGGAACGGTGACCGTCGGGGTGCGGAAGTACTGGGCCAGCTCCGAGTCGGGGAAGTCGGGGAACTCCTCGGGAGGCACGTCCTGGAGGAACCAGCTCATGAACTCCGCCCAGATCGGCGCCGGCACCGACCCGCCGAACACCCGGCTGTAGTGCTCACCGTGGATGGTCACGTTGCGGAGAGGCACCTGCTGGGCCTCGAAACCGGTCCACACCGCGGTGGTGAACTGGGGAACGAACCCCACGAACCAGGCGTCCCGGAACTCCTGGTGGGTACCGGTCTTCCCGCCCTGGGGCCTCCCGATGTTGGCCCGCGGGGCGGTGCCTGCACTGGTAGGAACCTTGGTCAGGGGGCGCCGGGCCGCGGCGAACAGCCTGGGATCGCCCACCTGCTCGTACTCGGGGCGATGCTCGTAGATCAGCTCCCCGTCGGGTCCGTAGATCCGGGCGATGACGTAGGGCTCTGCCCACCGCCCGTTGGTGGCGAAGTTGGAGAACGCCGAGGCCATCTCGAGGGGGCTGACCGCCGACGCGCCCAGGACGATCGACGGCACCGGTTCCAACTGGGCGTTGCGGATCCCCATCCGGCGAGCCGTCTCGACGATCTTCTCGGGTCCGACCTCCAGGGCGACCTGGGCGTAGACCGTGTTGACCGAGGCGGTGGTCGCCCGCTCCAACGAGATGATCCCGTAGCCGGCTCCGGCGTTCGACACCTCCCAGATGTTCCCCTGTTCCGAGCAGACGTAGGGGCACTCGAGCCGCTGGGGTGAGGCCCCGTTGTAGTAGGTGCCGAGCGTTATCCCCTGTTCCAGGGCGGCGACCAGGGCGATCGGCTTGAACGCCGACCCGGGATTACGGCGTCCCTGGACCACCAGGTCGAACTGCTCGAAGTCGAACGGCAGGCCGGAAGCCATGACCACCACCGCCCCGGTTGCGTTGTCGATGGTGACGATCGCGCCGGTCGGTGAGCACGACTTGGTCTCGGCGTACGCTGCGAGGAACTCCTCGGAGTCGTTGGGGAAGAGGCGTTTGCAGGCCTCGAGGTTCTCCTCGTAGGGAAGGAGGGGGAACCACTCTTCGAGGATCCGGTTGGCTTCGAGCTGGGCCTCCAGGTCGATGGTGGTCTCGATCCTCAAGCCGCCTCCGCCTCGGCACTGGGCATCGTCGGCCGGGCAGCCGAAGACCGCCTTCTTCCGCTCCTCCCGGGTGGTTCCAAGAAAATCCCATGTACGGTCGGTCATGTCGAGGAGCTGTCTGGTCACCTCGGCCACCACGTGGTCGGCCGGGCCCTTGAACGGTCGCCGGTCGAGAACCTCCACGGGGCGGGCCTTGGCTGCTCGGGCCTGGGCCTCGGTGATCCACCCGTTCTCCACCATCTGATCCAGAACGGTGTCACGCCGGGCCTGCACGTCGCCGGGACGTTTGCGGGGGTTGTACAGGGTGGGGTTGCGGATCAGGACCGCCAAGGTGGCGGCCTCGTCCACGGTCAGCTCGTCGAGGTCCTTGTCGTAGTACTCCTGGGCGGCGGCGGCGATGCCGTAGGCGTTCGACCCGAAGAACACCGTGTTCAGGTAGTACTCGAGGATCTCCTCCTTGCTGTACCGGCGCTCCAACTCGGCCGAGACGAAGGCCTCTGCGATCTTCCTGCGGATCGAGAACTCGTCCCCCACGAACACGTTCTTCACCACCTGCTGGGTTATGGTCGACCCACCGCGGACGTTCCCGCGCAGCGCCGCGTCGAGCGCTGCCGAGGCGATCGCCCGGAAGTCGACGCCCTCGTGCTCGAAGAAGTCCTCGTCTTCGGCCGCGAGCACGGCGTGGACCACCAGCTCGGGGATCTCCTCGTATGGCGCCGGCTCCGATATGCGGCCGTCGTGGAGGATGGCGAGGAGGGCTCCGTCGGCGGAGTACACCTTGGAGGTGCGGGTGACGTCCGGCAGGTCGAGGACCATCGAGTCGACGTCGGGCACGTAGTCGGCTGCCACCCGTTCGAAGGTGGCGTACGCCGCGTTCGTAGTCAGGAAGGAGAACAGGCCGAACCAGGCCGATCCGACCACCGCCGCGACCAACAGCCCTGCCAGGGCGGGGAACCAACGCCCGCGCTTCTCACGGGCTTCGATCTGGTGGATGAGGCCGTTGCGAGCCATGGAATCCTCCGGCGGCAGCCGGTTACGATGCCCACAGGTTATCGGCTCCCCGGGGTAAGACGAGTCATGAGCGACCGCCGCGAGACATCGAGCGGAATCCCCATCGAGGTGGTGTACGAGGACCCGGTCGATCCGGCCCGTCTCGGCCGTCCGGGTGAGTACCCGTTCACCCGCGGTCCCTATCCCACCATGTACCGGGGAAAGCCCTGGACCATGCGGCAGTACGCCGGATACGGCACCGCCCAGGAGACGAACCGCCGGTTCAAGGAACTGCTCGCTGCCGGCCAGACCGGGCTGTCGGTCGCCTTCGACCTACCCACCCAGATGGGTGTCGACTCCGACCACCCTCTAGCCGGGGGCGAGGTGGGTCGGGTGGGAGTGGCAATCGACACCTTGGAGGACATGCGGGCGCTCCTCGCCGACCTGCCGTTGGGGGAGGTCACCACCTCGATGACGATCAACGCCACCGCCGCTCAGCTGCTGCTGCTCTACCAGCTCGTCGCCGAGGAGCAGGGTGTTCCGGCCGAGCGCATCCGGGGGACCATCCAGAACGACATCCTCAAGGAGTACATCGCACGGGGCACCTACATCTATCCGCCCCGCCCGTCGATGCGGCTGGTGACCGACACGTTCGCCTACGCGGCCCGAGAGCTGCCCAACTGGAACACCATCTCGATCAGCGGATATCACATACGGGAGGCCGGCGCCACCGCCGTGCAGGAGCTGGCCTTCACCATCGCCAACGGTGTGGCATACGTACGAGCCGCCCTCGACGCAGGGCTCGACATAGACGCTTTCGCTCCACGATTGTCGTTCTTCTGGAACGCCCACAACCACTTCTTCGAGGAGGTGGCCAAGTTCAGGGCGGCCCGCAGGATGTGGGCCACACTGATGCGAGACACGTTCGGTGCCCGGAACCCAAAGTCATGGGCGATGCGGTTCCACACCCAAACCGCCGGCTCCACCCTCACCGCTCAGCAGCCCCTCAACAACGTGGTGAGGACCACCGTCCAGGCGATGGCCGCCGTCATGGGGGGAACCCAGTCGCTGCACACCAACGCCTACGACGAGGCCCTGGGCCTCCCCACCACCGAGTCGGCGACCCTGGCGCTGAGGACCCAGCAGATCCTGGCCCACGAATCCGGGATGACCGACACCGTCGACCCCCTGGGCGGTTCGTATTTCATCGAAGCCCTCACCGACGCGGTCGAAGAGAGGGCGCGGGAGCTCCTCGACAGGATCGAAGCGATGGGAGGGGCGGTACGCGCCATCGAGCAGGGATTCGTCCAAGCCCAGATCGAAGAGGCCGCCTACGCCGAGGCCCGCCGCCAGGAGACCGGTGAGTCTGTGGTGGTGGGGGTGAACCGTTACGTGGAGGGGGAGCAGCCGCAGGTGCCGGTGCTGCAGGTCGATCCCGCCCTCGAGGAGGAGCAGAAGGCGCGGCTCGCCCGGTGGCGCTCCGACCGGGACGCCGCCGCGGTGGAGAAGGCGCTGAGAGGGGTGGAGGAGGCCGCCCGAGGGGACACCAACCTGCTGTACCCCATGAAGGATGCCCTGGCGGTGGGTGCGACCGTGGGGGAGATCTCCGACGTACTTCGGTCCGTTTTCGGGGTGTACCGACCCTGACCCGTAACCTGGAGGTCGATGGACACCGACGATCGCCGCCGACCTAGATTCGCCGTCCTGGGAGGCGGGCCGGCCGGAACCGCCTGCGCGACCACCGCGGCGGCGCTGGGAGCCCAGGTGACCCTGGTCGAGAAGTCGATCGTGGGAGGGGCCGCCCATCTGTGGGACTGCATCCCCTCCAAGACCATGACCGCCACCGCCGTCCGGATCGACTCCATCAGGAACGCATCCAAACTGGGGTTGGTGGCGGAGCCCGGCCGCGTCGACCCAAAGACCCTGGCCGAACGGATAAAGACCATCTCGGCCGACATCACGGCCAACTGGGTGGATCTGCTGGAGTCCCAGGGAGTGGAGATCCTGCGGGGAGCCGGTCGGTTCACCTCTCCCAACGAACTCACGGTCGACACCGAAGGAGGGGAGCGGACCGTGCCGTTCGACGTCGCGTTGGTCTCGACGGGTTCGAGCCCGCGGATCCCCGACTGGGCCGAGGTCGACGGCGAACGGATCCTCACCACCAGGGACGCCTACGACCTCCCCGAGATTCCCGAACACGTGGTGGTGGTGGGTTCGGGAGTGACCGGGGTCGAGTTCGTACACATCTTCGAATCGCTGGGGTCCCAGGTGACGTTGGTGGTCAGCCGACAGCAGGTGTTGCCCTCCCGGGATCCGGAGGTGGCCGCCGTGTTGGAGGAAGACTTCCTGGAGCGGGGGGTGCGCTTGTTGATCGGCGCTCGGGCGGTCGAGGCCATCCGCACCGACGACGGGGTCGAAGTGGTCTGCGACGACGGGCGGGTCGTCCGTGGGTCACACGTCCTCTTGGCGATCGGGTCGGTGCCCCTGACGGCGGGGATAGGGCTCGAAACAGCCGGTGTGGAGACCGATCGGATGGGTTTCGTAGTGGTCGACGAGTTCCAGCGGACCACCGTTCCCCACATCTACGCGGCGGGGGACTGCACCGGGCAGATGCTCCTCTCGTCGGTGGCAGCCGCCCAGGGCCGCAAGATCGCCCGGCACGCCCTCGGCCTGCCGGTCAAGCCCATCGACTACTCCAAGGTCACCCATGCCGTGTTCACCCAGCCCGAGATCGCCACGGTTGGTCTGGAGGAGGTCGACGCCGCCGCCCAGGGCAGGAAGGTGCGGACCACCAAGGTGCCCTTCGCCGCCAACCCCCGCTCCGTCCTCCAGGGCTACACCCGCGGGTTCGTAAAGCTGGTGTCCGACCCGGCCACCGGGATCGTGCTGGGTGGCACGATCGTCGGCCACAGGGCATCGGAGCTCATCGGCATCCTGGCTCTGGCGGTGCAGGCCCGGGTCACGGTCTCCGAGCTGGTGGAGACTCTGATGGTCCACCCTTCCCTCGCCGAGAGCATCACCGACGCCGCGGAGTGACATGCCGACCCGTCATCTCCTGATCGCATCGGCCATCACCGCCTTCGTCATCCTGGCGGCGGGGCTGGTGTGGTTCCTGATCGCCCTCAACTGATCGTCGAACAACGTCGCAGTCCTTTACAGGGCGCTGCCTATCCGCTAGTATCGAACACATGTTCGCTCTAGCCGAGAGGGAGTCCTACCTGGAGGGTTCCGAACCCGGGCCCGAACTCGCCACGGTCCTGGCCGAGATCGACCTCGAAAGCCTGTCGGGGGCGGAGCTGGTAGCCATCCTACGGGCCCAGGACCGGATGGTGTCCCACTACCAGGCGATGCGGGCCAGGACCATGGTCGCGATCCTCGATGCCTACCGGACCGAGGTGGGACTCGACGACGAGGAGTACACGTGGAGGTCGACCGCCGCCGAGGTCGGCGCCGCCCTGCATCTGACCCGCCGAACCTCCGACCGCGAACTGGACGAGGCTCGTCAGCTGGTCGAACGCTTGCCCGAGGTGGGTGAAGCCCTCGCGTCCGGCCTGATCGACCGACGCCGAGC
>FLYL01029332.1_pt1 | contig 16304 bp, 15 predicted proteins | sample 1122611 | NCBI WGS metagenome assembly FLYL01 (sample SAMEA4346791, study PRJEB14843) | hot springs metagenome | biome: Terrestrial Biome; feature: Habitat; material: Sediment | place: India | collected 2012-06-12 | depth 1760 m
CCCCGCAGGCCGGAGGTGGGACGGAGGATCTACCTCACGTCATGTTGCCGATCGACGCCAGGGCGGGCGCGGCCGTGGCGAGGATCGTGGCAACGCTGAAGACTGTGCATACGACCAGCTTTCGCAAACGTGACCTCCTATTCGGGAGGTCACTGTCTCCGGGGCGTGTCTCGCCGGTGTCTCAGCCGGGCGGTCAGCCGTTTGCCATCCGGCGTCCCCGTGTGCTGAGAGCGTGACCTGCCGCGCGGAGGGCCTCGAGGTCCCGGCGTACGGTGGAGATGCCCACTCCGAGCGCGTCGGCGAGATCGGCCAGGGCGGGAGACGCCCCCTGGGTCTGCGCCTCGTGGATCAGCCTTACCAGGCGGGCTCTCCTTCTCTCCACCAGATCGCTCAAGAGGAGATCGTCGGGGTGATCGACCGTCCAGGTGACCGTGACCAGCTCGTCGGGGGCGAGGGCCCGTCCGGTGGGCGCGTCCCGACGGGGGAGCTGGGTGGTGACCATGCGGGGAGTGTGCGCTTCGTGCCGTCGGACGATCTCGGCGTGCTCGGGCAGGGCCAAGGCGAGCCCACGGCGACGATCGTCCAGACCCTCGAGGAGCTGCTCCAAGGTGACGTAGGCCCGTATTGCTGCCAGACGCGCCTCGTGGGGCTCGCCTGCTTCCTCGGCGATGAGGCTGTGGCGGTGCCAGAGCAGGTGGGGCCTTTCGACGCCCACCGCGGCGGTGGAGACGGTCCGCCGGGAGATGCCGATCGCCCGATCCGTCTCGCCTCGGCGGTACAGGACGTAGGCCCGGAGAGAAGCAGCCTCGATCAGCAGGGGTTGGTATCCCAGCTCTTCGCAGACCTCCTCGGCTCTGCCGAGAGCCCGGGTAGCGGCCTCGAAGTCACCTACGGCGATCTCCAAACGTGCCCTCGACAAGAGGTGCTGGGCTTCGAACCAGCGGTGTCCCTCGGACAAGTGGAGGCTCCGGTCGAGGAGCCGGCGTGCCTCCACCGCCTCTCCTCTCCTCAGGCTGACCCAGCCGAGGGCGTCCAGACACTGGGCCACCCGTGGAGCCTCCCCTGCTTCTTCGAAGAAGCGGAGAGAGTTGCGGGCCCGGCTCTCCGCTTCTTCCAGGTCTCCCAGCAGGCCGACATGGATGGACGCTCGGTTGGCGTCGACGATGGCTTCGCCCCGCCGATTTCCGATCGCCTTGAATAGAGCCGCCGCCTGCTCGTAGTGACCCATCGCCCGGGCTACCCGTCCCAGGAAGTAGTCCAGGTTGGCGAGGTTCACCAGGTTCATTCCCTCCGCGTGGCGGTACCCGACTCGTCTCGCCGCGTCGAGGGCCTCGCGGTATCTGTTCTCCGCCGTCTCGATGAGTCCCCGCTCCATGGCCGACACCGCCATGATGCTCAGGGAGTCGACCTCGGCTCGGACGTCTTCGGTCTGCCTGGCCGCTTCCAGGGCGGCGGCGGCGTGGGTTTCCGCCTCCTGGTACTGCTGGATGTCCACCAGGGCGCTGGCCAGTGCGACCGAAACCCGGGCGGACGGAGGATCCGCCGTCTCAGCCGCCTTGGACAGCACCGCGACGGCGTCTCCGGGTTTCCCCGACCAGCGGAGGGCCCGTCCCTCCACCATCAGTGCCTCTACCAGGAGCGACCGGTCGCCGCTGTTTTGGGCGAGCCGTGCACCTCGCCGGGACTCGGCCAGGGCCTCACCCAAGCGATCCATATGGGCGAGCCACGACGCCCGGCGGACGGCGACGAATGCCCGTTCCCGGTCGTCGGAGGCGAGGTCCTCCAAGTGGTCGAGGACCCGCTCCTGGTCGGCTCGGCGTGCCAGCAGGTCCAGGGTGGACTCCAGCTTGACCAGGAGCTTCCAGCGATCTCCAGCGGAGCGAAGGCTGCGGCCGTGACGAAGAGCCTCCTCGTAGTGGCGGGCTGCGGTACCGAACGCTCCCACCGTGGCGGCTTCGTCGCCTGCCTTCTCGTGCCACGAGGACGCCCGGCCGGGCAGCCCCGCCGCCCCGAGATGGTGAGCCAACACGGCCGCGCCTGCTCCCTGCAGGTGATCGGCCAACAGGCGGTGTAGGCGTCGACGGCGCCTGGAGGGCACGGAGGACACGACCACCTGCCTGATCTGGTCGTGTGAGATGCAGAATCCCCGAGCTCCTTCTTCGGCCAGATGTCTCCGGAGCAGGTCGTCGAGAGCAGCCAGCACCGCCGACAACTCGAGTCCGGTCACGGCCGCCAGTTCGTCCGGGGTGATGTCGGTCCCCGCCACCGCCATCGCCTCGAACACCTCCCTGACCTCCGGCTCCACGTTCTCCAGGCGCTTGGCTATCAGATGTGACACCCGGGGGCTGATCGGCACCCGGTCCGGCGCCCAGCCGTCGCCGATGATCCCGGTCTCTGGATCGATCAGGTTCTGTTCCGACAACACCCGGAGGGTCTCGAGCACGAACAGGGTGTTCCCGCCGGTCTGTCGATGCAGGATGGCCGCGGTCCGCGGGTCGGCGGGCCCCACCGTCCTACGAACCAGTTCAGCGACGTCGAACACCGACAGCGGCGGCACCACCACCCGAGACAGGCCGGCGGTTCGATCCAACTCCCGGAGGACACCCCACACCGCAGCGTCACCGCGGGCTTCGTCGCCCCTGTAGATGACGACTACCACCAGACGTGACGCCGACACACGGTGCGCGATGCGGGTCAGCAAGGAGAGGCTGTCCGGGTCGGCCCACTGCAGGTCGTCGATCACCACGACGTGCGGCCCGATGGACGCGAGGCCCATGAGGATCTCGACCAAGGCATCGCCCACCCGCTCCGGGTCTCCACCGGTTGGGACCGTGGCACGAACTTGCCCGGTGAGCTCGGGGAGTAGCCGTCCGGCTTCTTGCAGCCAGATCGAGTCGAGCAACTTACCGAGGCGGGCGATCCGGAGGCTCGACAAGCCGCTGCGGAGAGCCTGGAGGATCGGACCGAACGGATCGGCCGGACCCTCGGTGGCCGTCCCCCAGAGGATCGAGAATCCTCGCCAACGGGCGTCCTCGGCGACCTCGGCCACCAGCCTCGTCTTGCCCACCCCGGGGTCTCCCTCCACCAGGACGACACCTCCCCTGCCACCCAGGGCCGACTCGAAGGCATCCACCAGGGTCCGCCTCTCCTCTTCCCTGGCGACGAAGGGGATCCGTCCGAGGCTCTGCTCCCCGTCCTGGCGTCCCACCGTCCTTCTCTCCAGGATCCGGTGATACAGGAGCTCGGTCTCCCGGGAAGGTTCGGACCCCAACTCCTCGGCGAGCACGGCTCGACATCTCTCGAACTGTTGGAGGGCTTCCGAGATGCGGCCCAGAACGACGCAGAGCCGCATCACCTCCTGGTGGGCTTCCTCCCTGAGGGGTTCCTCATGGGTGATGCGGCGGGCGTACCCGAGGGCTTCCAGGTAGTTGCCCTGGCCCTTCTCGAGGTCGACCAGCCTGGTGAGGGCGTCCAGATAGCGGTGTCGGAGCAGCTCCTGTTGGGGAACCACCCAATCGTCGTAGAAGCCGGCCATGAAGTCCCCCCGGTACAGGTCCACCGCTCGGCGAAGCCGGGTGGAGGTGTAGGGAGGAGCCACGAGCTGATCGAACTCGACCACGTCGATCCAGTGGGGAGTGTCCTTGTCGAAGGCGAGCGTGTCACCCACCGTCAGGATCGGCGACGGCACGTCGGTGAGCAGGTCTTGGATCTGCCATAGGACCTGGCTGAGCCGTCGCCGGGCGCGGGATTCGGGGAGCTCGGGCCACAGCATCCCTGCGAGCAGATCCCGTCTGTGGGGTCGATCGGAGTGTACGGCGAGATAAGCCAGGAGGGAGCGTCCAGCCCGCGATGGAATCGGCGGGAGCGTCCGTCCCTCCAGCTCCAACATGAAACCGCCGAGGAGCCGTATCCGTAGGGGCTCGGTCACCTGCCTCACGCTAACCGAGGTCGTGGGTGCCGGGACGAAGCCGGTGTACCTTGTGGATGGCCATGTTCCGCGGGGTGCTCCGAATCGGCGACGACGAGCTCCGGGTGAATGTGTCCTTGGACGATCAGCGTCTGGTGTTGGAAGGACCCGACGGCGAGATCGGATCGTGGCCCTCGAAGCACTGTCGGGTGGCGAAGCGGGAAGACGGCACGTTCCTACTCGTGATCGACGGCGAGGAGGCGGTATTCCAGGCTGAGGACCCGACCGGATTCTCGGTCGAGGCCGCCCGGCATCTTCGAGGCTCGGAGTTGGCCGAGCGAATCAGGGTGCTGAAGGAGGCCGCGCCGGTCGACACCGAGCCGGGGGGAGCCCCCACCGGGTGGCGACGTTGGATGACCGCAGCCGCCATCATCGCCGGCGCGGTTCTCGCGTTGGCATGGGTCGCCATAGCACACGATCCGCAACCTCCAACATCCTCGATCACGGCTTCTCTGCCCCCTCCCGACCTCCAGAAGTCGGTCTTCGATGAGCCCACTTCGGTGTTCGTCGAGAGATGGAACGCGGTGTCGGAGGAGTTCGGTGCTCCGCTCCGTATCGCCGGGCGACCCGCCGGGGAGTTCGAGGTGGGATTGACACCCCGCCTCCTCCTCCAGGTCATCGCCGAACCCGACGGCACCCTCGCCCGATACGTATTGACCGGCGACCCGGCGGGAGGACCCGAGGAGGATCGTTTGATCATCGCATCATGGGGGGTGGCGATCTCGGTTGCTCTCCCCGACCTGGAGGCGGAGGAGAGACGAGAACTCCTCCTCGACCTCGGGTTCGACCTCGATCGGCCCGACCTGACCGGCCTCGACGCCGAAGTCCCATATTCCGGGGTGCTGTTCTCGCTGCGGTACCTGGAGGACTTCCAGACGGTGATGTTCGCCGTATCGGAGGGCTGACGGGTTTGGATGGTGTCCCGACCCGGAGCTACCGTGCCGGGTCACCCGCCGTCGTCCGCGGGTGATCTCCCCCCTTCAGAGGTACTTGGATGCGCGCCGTCTCCCACATCGCCGGTCTCCTCACCCTGGTCATGGTGTTGGCCGCGGGTGGCGCCGCCATGCGACCGCCCCCGCTGGTGGAGGTGGATCTCGACCCTTCTGTAGCCGAAGGATTTCCCGCTTCGCTACCCCTCGGGGAGACCTCGCCACTGCCGGTGGGATGCCGCCCGCCCCTGGCCGGAGCCGTGTGCGTCCAGCCTGTGGTGGCCGGTGGGCTCGACGTGCCCGCCTCTCCCTACGATCTGGTTCCCGCCGAGGTCGCTTCTGTGCAAGACTGGAGGCCGCTGGTGGAGTTGTACTTCCGGCCCGAGCACGTCGACCGGGCCCTCCGGATAATCGCTTGCGAGTCGAGAGGCGATCCGGCGGCCCGGAATCCCCGTTCGAGCGCCACCGGGCTGTTCCAGCACCTGGCGAGACTCTGGCCTTCCAGGGCGGCAGCCGCCGGATGGGAAGGTGCGTCGATCACCGATCCGGTGGCGAACGTGGCGGTGGCGGCGTGGCTGGTGTACGAGGGAGGCGGGTGGTCGCATTGGTATCCCAGCCGAGGGTGTTGGTGATGATTCAAGCCCCGCTCTGTTCGCGCCGATGACTGCGGACATGCCCCAGGGCGTCTTCAGCGGAGAGATAGACACCGGATCCGAACGAGTGCCGGTCGAGCTGATCGTGGCCGACCGGCATCTGAAGTTGTCGACCGCCCACGTGGAGATCGGGAGCTGGCCGATCGACGAGGTGAAGGTCGTCCGAGCAGACCACGGCACCTTCAGCCTCCGGATCGACGGGGAGGAGGTCAGGTTCTCGCCCGTCCAGCCAGACGACTTCGCCGCATTCGCCGGAGATGCGCTCACCGCGTCGAGGGCAAGACCCGAACCCGTCGAGCCCGCCCCGGTGGAGGACGATGTCCCGGCTCCCGCCCCTCCGCCCGTGGTGGTTCCCGCCCCGCCCGAAGACGGCCCCCAGCCGGACGACACGGGTGCCAGATGGGGACTGGTCGCCCTGCTCACCGGAGGAGTCGCCCTGTTGGCGGTGGCCGGCTGGTTGGTGTTCGGGGGCTCCGGGACGGCGCCCGCGGCTTCGCCGCCCTCCACCACTACGGCTACCACCATGCCGGTCGAGTCGACCACCGTGCCTCCAACCACCCAGGCGCCTCCGACCACCCGGGCCACCGAGTCGGAGCCCGACCCAACCGCGGGGCCAGTCGAGTTCCGCCAGGAATGGAACCGCCACGCCGGAACGGTGGCCGATGGACTGACGATCTCCGAACCCATACCCAACGGTGACTTCACCGTCTGGTTCAACGACTACCTGTCCCTGACCGGCCGTTTCGACGACGGTCTGGTGAGCTACACCGTTCTCCTCGATCCGGCAGGACCGGCTGCCACCGACGTGCTGGGGATCCAGGCGATGGGGGTGGCGATCGCGGTGGCGGCACCGTCCCTCGATGGGCCCGGGCGTGCGGCCATCCTCGCCGACCTCGGGTTCGAGGTCAGGAACCCCTCGGTGGAAGGAGTCGGAGGGAGCCTGGTCAGGGACGGGGTGGTCTATCGGCTGGAGTTCTCGGAAGGGCTCCTCCGTTTCACGGTGGAACCCGCCACCCACGGTTAGCCTGGACCGGGTGCGGCTCCTGGTGGTCGAAGACGAGGAGCATCTGGCCGAAGCCGTCGCCAGGGGTCTGAGGAGGCGGGGCTACGCCGTCGACGTGGCTCTGACCGGGCTCGACGCCGAAGTCAAGATCGTGTCCACCGCCTACGACCTCGTGATCCTCGACTGGGGCCTCCCCGACATGTCGGGTCTGGACCTGTTGCAGAGGTTCCGCACGGGCCGCCTCTCCACCCCGGACGGCGCGCCGCCCAGGGTCCTCATGCTGACCGCCCGAGACGCAGTAGAGGACCGGGTCGAAGGTCTCGACTCCGGCGCCGACGACTACCTGGTGAAGCCGTTCGCCTTCGCCGAACTGGAAGCCCGGATCAGGTCGTTACTCAGGCGAGACCGGCCCGGATCCGGATCCGTGCTGGCAGTCGGCGACCTGGAGCTCGACTCGGCCCGGTTCGTCGCTACCCGAAGGGGAAGACGTCTCGACCTGACCGTCAAGGAGTTTGCTCTGCTCGAGTACTTCATGGCCCGACCCGGCGAGGTCCTGAGTCAGGAGACCCTTCTCGAGCACGTCTGGGACGAGATGGTCGACCCGTTCACCAACACCGTGCGGGTGACCATCTCCAAGCTGCGGAAGAAACTCGGCGACCCGCCCGTGATCGAGACGGTTCCCGGCAGGGGGTATCGACTCGTCGTTTAGCTCGCGATTATCCGCACGCTCTTAGCCTCTATCCGGTGAAATCGAGGCCGGCTAGATCGTTGAGGCTACGCCTGTCGGGGCTCACCGCAGCCGTGGCGTTCGGTCTCGGGGGGCTCGCCCTAGGAGCGGTGTACCTGCTCAGTCTCCATCAGATAAGGAACCTCACCATGCGTGCCCTGGTCGTCACCGGTCAGCCGGTGGAGGTGGGAGGCAGGGTGGTGGTGCTGCCCCAACTCGCCGAGACCGAGATCCGCACGCTGGAGAGCGTGATCAAGGAGGCGATCTTGAACCAGGTGGCGTTGACCACCTTGGGGGTGCTGGGGGTGATGTTCGTCCTCAGCATCGTGGTGGGATGGTTCGTGGCGGGGCGAGCACTCCGGCCCATCGAACGGATCGCTCAGGTGGCCGAAGAGATCGAAGCCACCGACCTCAGCCGCCGGATCCGTCTCGAGGGGCCGGAGGACGAGCTCACCCGGCTCGCCCGCACCTTCGACGCCATGCTCGACCGTCTGGAAGAAGCGTTCCGCTCGCAGCGCCGGTTCCTCGCCCAGACGTCCCACGACCTGAGAACTCCGCTGGCGGTGTTGAGGACCAACCTCGACGTTCTCCTCGCCGACCCCGAGGCTTCCATCGAAGACTGGAGATCCACCGCCGAGGTGTCGGTGACGGCGGTCGATCGAATGGCCACCATGATCGACGACCTGCTCGCCGCGGCTCGGCTGGGCATCGGCGCCAGACCTCTGATCCGGTTGAGACTCGACCATCTCGCCGGCAAGGTCGCCGATGAGATGCGGGCCAGGATCGAATCGGAGGGTATGACCCTCGCCGTCCGGCTCGAGGAGACCTGGGTGAACGGTGACGAAGGGACCCTGACCAGAGCCGTGTACAACCTGATCGACAACGCCGTCAAGTTCTCCCCTGGCGGCTCCGACCTGACGCTCGGGGTCGGCTCGTCCGCCGAGTGGTGCTACGTAGCGGTGGCCGATCGGGGACCCGGACTCCCCGCCGAGGTGGCCAGAGGCGAACGGCAAGCTGGACAGGGGCTCGGCTTGGCGATCGTGAGGGAGATCGCCTCCGCTCACCGAGGACGACTGGAAGCCGTGCCCAGGCGAGGAGGGGGGACGGTGGTGTCGGTGTGGGTACCCCTCAAACCGGGCCGCATCCCGGATCCCCCGACCCTCGACGGTTTAGCCCTGCTTTAGCCGAATATGGGTAATCAAGACGATCGACGATGATGGAGCACATGTCGAGAAGCGGTAGATGGTCGACGGCGGTGGTGGCTGTGGCGCTGTTCCTCGGCGGCGCCGGAGTGGGGTGGCTGGTCACCAGCACCCCTCCCGCCGGGAGCGTATCGGCGGCGGAGACGGGCGCCACCACGACGACCACCCAGACCACCGTCACGACGGTCGAGTCTCCGGCCGCCGACGTCCGGACCGAACCCGCCATCGAGGACCCGACCGGTGGTGAGCGGATCGCCGAAGTGGCGGAGGCGATCCTTCCGTCGGTCGTGCAGATCGAAGTCGCCTTCGGTGTGGGATCGGGGGTCATCTTCACTCCTGACGGTGCGATCCTGACCGCTGCCCACGTGGTGGAGGGGACCGACGAGGTGGTGGTTCGTCTGGCGGACGGGACCCGGGTCAGTGGCAGGGTGTTGGGCGCCGACTCGGGTAACGACATCGCGGTCGTCCAAATCGACATGGACGGCCTCCCGGCCGCGCCCCTGGCCCTGGACGGCGAGCCCAGGGTGGGCCAGTGGGTGGTGGCGCTCGGCAGCCCATGGGGTCTGGAAGCCACCGTCACCGCCGGCATCGTGTCGGCCGTCAACCAGACCATCTTCGGTCCCGACGGATTCCCCCGGGCGATGATCCAGACTGACGCGGCGATCAACCCCGGGAACTCCGGAGGTCCTCTGGTCGACCTGTCGGGGCGGGTGGTCGGCATCAACGTCTCGATCTTCTCCACCTCGGGAGCCAACTCGGGGGTAGGCTTCGCGGTGCCGATCGACCGGGCATACCGGGTGGCATCCGCCCTGCTGGAAGGCCGCCGCTTCATTCCCGGCTTCCTGGGAGTCAGGGTCTCCGAATCGCCCGACGGGAAGGCAGGGGCAGTCATATCGGAGATCACCCCGGGCTCGGCGGCCGAACAGGCCGGCCTCCAGGTGGGCGACCGGGTGATCCGGGTGGGACACGTGCCGGTGGCCGACCCGTCCGACCTCGCCGCCCAAGTGCGGGGTTACGAGGCCGGCGACCAGGTCACCCTCGAGTTGGTGCGAGACGGCGAGACGATCACGTTGGAAGTGACCTTGGGCGCCGCCGACCAATCGTGATTGCCCCACGGTCGCTTTTCGGCTAGCGTCCCGACCCCGCCCGTGGAGGACGGGTGCCGTCACGGCAGCGAAGTCCGGTGGGAACCCGGCGCTGTCCCGCAACTGTGATGCCCTACGGGGACGAGCCAGGTCGCCTGGCGTGACGGCGGCGAACGAACCTCGGATGAAGGTGTAGTTCGTCGGCTCCGCCGACCGAGCTCTCTTCATCCTCCGGACCGAAGGAGGATGACGCATGCGTCTACGGACGATTCCCGTCGTGCTGTTCCTGCTGCTGCTCGCCGCCTGCGGCGACGCCACACAGGTGGTCGACACCACGACGACCGTCGTTACGACCTCGACGACCACATCGACCCCCACCACCGTCGTGGAGACCTCCACCACCACGACCGTCCCCGAGTCGGTTTTCCCGGTCACGGTCGAGGTGGCCAACGGCACCATCACCTTGGAGGCGCCGCCGACCCGGATCGTCTCGCTCTCACCGACGGCCACCGAGATGCTGTTCGCGGTGGGGGCCGGCGACCAGGTGATTGCCGCCGACGAGTTCTCCACCTACCCGGAAGAAGCCCCCGACACGGACCTGTCCGGGTTCACTCCCAACGTGGAGGCGATCGTCTCGTACCAGCCGGATCTAGTCATCGTCTCCAACGACATCGAAGACGTGGTCGGTTCGCTCACCCGGCTCGGGGTGCCGGTGGCTCTCCTCCCCGCGGCCGAGACCCTCGACGACGTGTACTCCCAGATCGAGACGATCGGTGTTATGACCGGCCATCGGGAGGGCGCCCTCGAGGTGATCGCCGAGATCCAGACGAGGATCGAGCGGGCGGTGAACGAGGCCCCCGCCGTCGAGTTCGACTACTACCACGAGCTGGGACCCGAGCTGTACACCGTCACCTCCCAGACCTTCGTCGGTCGGATCTACGGCCTGTTCGGTCTCGAGAACATCGCCGACCCGGCCGACGTCGACGGATTCGGCTACCCGCAGCTCTCCGCCGAATACATCATCGACGCCGACCCCGACCTGATCTTCCTGGCCGACACCCAGTGCTGTGGGGTCACCCCTGAGCAGGTCGCCGCCCGACCCGGCTGGGACCGGATCACCGCGGTGGCGGAGGGGTGGATCTTCTCGATCCCCGACGACGTCGCCTCACGTTGGGGTCCGAGGATCGCCGAATTCGCCGAGGCGGTGGCGGAGGCTTTGTCGGAGACCTCGGGGTGAGGCAGGCGGGGACCGCCAGGCTCCCCGGGGGATGGCTGCTGGCCGGCGTGGTCTCGGTGATCGGAGTGAGCCTCCTCGCGGCGGCCACCGGCCCGGCAGGTCTCCCCCCCGGACGGGTCCTCCGGGCCCTCCTCGACGCCCTTCCGGCGGTCTCCGTCGATTCCGGCTTGGGGGAGAGGGAGCTGGCGATCCTCTGGGAGGTGCGGCTCCCCCGGGTGGTTTTGGGGCTGCTGGTCGGTTCGTCTCTCGCCACCGCAGGTGCGGCCTATCAGGGTGTGTTCCGCAACCCCCTGGCCGACCCCTACCTGCTCGGGGTCGCGGCTGGGGCGGGGCTGGGAGCCACCTTCGCCATCGTGGCCGGCCACCGGCCGATCCTTCCCCTGGCTGCTTTCGTCGGGGGGGCGGTAGCGGTGATCCTCACCTATCTGCTGGGCAGGGGTCTGGGGGACCGCACCGTCACCGGGCTCATCCTGGCCGGGGTGGCGGTGGCGTCGTTCTTCGCGGCGTGGCAGACCTACCTGCAGCAGCGACACGACGACACCCTACGGGAGGTCTACGCGTGGATCCTCGGACGTCTCTCCACTTCGGGCTGGAGGGAGGTCCTGCTGGTGGCTCCCTACGTCGCGGTTTCGATCGTGACCATCGTCCTGCATCGGCGTCTCCTCGACGTGCTGTCGGTGGGTGACTCCGAGGCTGCCGGGCTGGGCCTGTCGGTGGGGAGGGTCAGGTTGGCGGTGGTCGCGGCGGCGACGCTGGGGACCGCGTCCGCGGTGGCGGTGAGCGGACTGATCGGATTCGTGGGGATCATCGTTCCCCACACCGTCCGACTCGCCGCCGGCGCGAGCTACCGGCGGGTGGTTCCCCTGTCGGTGCTCTTCGGGGGGTCGTTCCTGGTCGCCGCCGATCTGGCGGCTCGCAGCCTGCTGGCTCCCGCCGAACTGCCCATCGGGGTGGTGACCGCGTTCTTGGGGGCTCCCTTCTTCCTGGTGGTGTTGCGCACCTCGCGGAGAGTCCGGTGATCTGCTGGCGGAACGTCACGGTGGACCTGGGCGGTCTTCGGATCCTGGAGGGCGTCGACCTCGACGTGGCCACCGGGGAATGGGTGGGCCTGATCGGACCCAACGGAGCGGGCAAGACCACCCTGCTCCGGGCGGCGATTGGCGCGGTTCGCCCGACGGCCGGATCGGTCCTGATCGACGGCGAATCCCACCTGGGAAGCCTCGAACGGGCTCGCCGGGTGGCGTGGGTTCCGCAGCGTCCGTTCGCCCCGCCCGGGGTCACCGTGTTCGACTACGTGATGCTGGGCCGGAACCCGCACATCCCGTACTTCGGGACCGAGAGACCCCGGGACGTGGCGGCGGTGTGGGCGGCCCTCGAGGCTCTCGAGCTGGAGGCGCTGGCCGACCGGGATGTCGCCGTGCTCTCCGGGGGCGAGTTCCAACGAGCGGTCCTGGCTCGGGCCGTCGCCCAGGACGCACCCATCCTCCTCCTCGACGAACCGACCTCGTCTCTCGACGTGGGGCACCAGCAGCAGGTGTTGGGACTCGTCGACCGGCTCCGGTCGGAGCGTGCTCTGACCGTGGTGAGCGCGCTACACGACCTGACGCTGGCCGCCCAGTTCTGTCCTCGTCTGGTCATGCTCGCCGCAGGACGGGTGGTGGCGGACGGTTCCGCCAAGGACGTCCTGACGGAGCAGCGCCTCGCCATCCACTACGGGGCGACGGTGAGGGTCCGGGAAGACCCGGAAGCGGGGGTGGTGGTGGTGCCGGTCCGGAACAGGCCGGGAACCTCCGGTTGACATCCTCGGCCGCAGCCACCATCGTTGCGTGGAATGTCTCGCTGGATACAGGAGCTCGACCTGACCTTGGCGGTGCCGGTGGTCGCCGTGCTGGCGCTCAGCCTGGGCATGTTGACCGCCGAGGTGCGAAGCCGATTCAGGTGAGCCGTGGACTTCCGGCTTCCCCCTGAGGACGATCCGAGACGAGTGATGGTGCGCTCCTGGCTGGAGCGACACCCCGAGCCGAGCCCGGTGGAGCTGGCCGACGCCGGGTTCGTCCAACCCGGATGGCCCAGACCGTGGGGTCTGGACGCCGACGTGGAGACCCGGCTGATCGTCTTCGACGAGCTGGAACGGGCCGGCATCGACCCGCACGCCCACAACCCGATCGGGATCGGATGGGCCGGGCCCACCATCCTCGCCGCCGGCACGTCCCAGCAGAAGGAACGTTTCCTCCGCCCCATCCTCACCGGGGAGGAGTACTGGTGTCAGCTGTTCAGCGAGCCGGGGGCCGGCTCGGACCTGGCTTCCCTGCGAACCCGGGCCGAACGCGACGGCGACGCCTACCGGATCAACGGTCAGAAGATCTGGAGTAGTCACGCCGACCGGGCCGACTTCGGGATCCTGTTGGCCCGCACCAACCCCGACGCGCCCAAGCACCGGGGGATCTCCTATTTCCTGTGTCCCATGGACCTGCCCGGGATCGAGGTGAGGCCCATCGAGCAGATGACCGGCGAATGGGGGTTCTGCGAGGTTTTCTTCACCGATGTGCTGCTCCCCGCCGAGATGAGGGTCGGTCCGGAGAACGCCGGCTGGGCCCTGGCCAAGCTGACCCTCGGCAACGAACGTGTCTCACTGTCGACCGGCGGGGTCCTGTGGGGTCAGGGACCCACCACCGACGAGGTGGTGCGGCACCTGGCGGGACGGGCCCGTGCCGACAATGTCGAGTTGTACGTCGAGGGAATGATCCTCAGGCTCTTGGGGTACCGGATCGTCTCTCGTCTGGCCGCGGGTGAAGCACCCGGAGCCGAGGCCGCCATCAAGAAGCTGATAGCCGACAGGCATGGCCAGAAGGCCATGGAAGTGGTGAAAGACGCCCGCGGCCCAGAGGGGATGCTCGACCACCGAGACGTCTGGGACTGGGGTTTCCTCTACTCCCGTGCCTTGACGATAGGGGGAGGTACCGCCGAGGTTCTGCGCAACCTGATCGCCGAGAACCTACTCGGACTGCCTCGAGACGATCAGGCGACCGCCCGTCGGTAGGCCCTCACCGCCAGCGGCACGAACACCACCAGGATCAGACTCATCCAGAGGATCGCCCCTCGGACTTCGGAGGCCACCGTGTGACCGGCGGGGAGGGCTCCTTCACCGAGGATCAGTCCCCGGGCTGCGTTCCCGATGACCGTCACCGGCTGGTGATCGGCGAACGCCCGCAACCAGCCGGGCATGGTCTGGGTGGGTACGAACACCGACGAAGCGAACACGAGCGGAAACAGCGGCAGGAACCCGGCGGTTTGGGCGGTCTCCGGGTCCTTGGCGAACAGCCCGATCGTGGCCATCACCCACGAGAACGAGTAACCGAACCCGAGCGCGAGGAGGAAGGCGGACACCAGTCCGAGGAACCCGGTCTGATAGCGGAACCCCATGACGGCGCCCACCCCGAGCATGAGGGCCACCACGAAGCCGTTGCGAGCCGAGTCTGCCAGCGTCCGCCCGGCCAGGACCGCGGCCCGTGTCATGGGCAGGGAACGGAACCGGTCGATGACCCCCGACTTCAGGTCCTCGGTGAGTCCCAGCGCCGTCTGGGCGGCGCCGAAGGTGACGACCTGTACCAGGAGACCCGGGATCAGCCAGTTGATGTAGCGCCCTCCGGCTGCCGGGGGTAACGCGAGTCCGATAGAACCGCCGAACACGTAGTTGAACAGGACGAGGAACATGACCGGCTGCACGGTGGCGAACAGGACGAGCTGAGGGAGGCGCAGGTTGCGGAGCAGGTTGCGCCGGGTGATCACCACCACGTCCGACACCAACCTGGTCATGCGGTCACCTCGGCTTCGGCCGGGTGTCCGGTGAGGGTGAGGAACACGTCGTCCAGGGTGGGTTTGTGGAGGGCGATGTCCTCCGGCTCGATCCCGAGCTGGTCGAGGCGACGCACCACCGCCACCAGGGTGGAGGCCCCTCTCACCGCGGGGATGGACAGGTGCCCCGAGACACGGTCCACCTTGGGAGGCTCACCGGCGATCTCCTTCAACGCTGCGGCCGTCTCGTCGACGCGGTCGGTCGGAACGCTCACCTCCACGACTGCTCCGCCCACCCGATCCTTCAACTCGTCGGGGGTGCCTTCGACGATGAGCCGTCCGTTGTCGATCACGCCGATTCGGGAAGCCAGCCGGTCGGCTTCCTCCAGGTACTGGGTGGTGAGCAGGATGGTGGTTCCGCCCGACACGAGGTCCTCGATCAGCTCCCAGATGTCGAGGCGGCTGCGCGGGTCGATCCCGGTGGTGGGTTCGTCGAGGAACAACACTCGGGGTCGCCCCACCATCGAGGCCGCCAAGTCGAGCCTTCTCCGCATGCCTCCCGAGTAGGTCCTGACGAGGCGGTCGGCCGCTTCGACCAGCCCGATCCGCTCCAGGATCTCGTCGGTGCGTCTCTTGGATTCACGCGCGGTCAACCCGTACAACCGCCCGATCATCTCGATGTTCTCCCGTCCGGTGAGGAACCCGTCCACCGCGGCCGACTGGCCGGCGAGGCCGATCCTGCTCCTGGCCGACCCCGGCTGCGCGACGACGTCGATTCCGTCTACGAAGGCGCGTCCCGAGTCGGGACGCAGCAAGGTCGTCAATATTCGAATCAGGGTGGTCTTCCCGGCCCCGTTGGGTCCGAGGAGTCCGTACACGATCCCGGCCTCGAAACCGAAGGTGACGCCGTCGAGCGCTACGACAGGACCGAAACGTTTGGTGACCGCCTCGGTTGCTACGACCAGGCTCATGGAGCCTCGACGATACCTCCCGGCCGGATCATCGCGGTCCATGCCTGGGCGAGGAGGGCAGGAAGCCGCGGGTCGGTGTGGGCGAGCGGGTTCTGGAAAGCCTGGAGTAGCACCAGTGTGGCCGAAGCGAGGAGGTCGAGGTCGCCGTCCCGCACCTTTCCTGCGGCCTGCCCCAAACCGAGGAAGCGCTCCAGCCGGGTCAGGAAGCGGCGCTGACGCTCCCTGTACACGTTCCGCACCTCCGACGAGTCGGGGATCCGGGCCAAAGCGAGCTGAACCAGCCGGCTGTCTCTGCAAAAGCCCGCCGCGGCCAGCTCCGCCGCCCGGGCCAGCACCTCGCCCAGACCCAGTTCGAGCAGGGTTTCGATCTCGAGAACCTCGAACACCGAAGCCTCGAGTCGTCCGAGAGCCTCGTCGAAAGCGGCGGCGAGAGCCTGGTCCTTCGAGGCGAAATACACGTAGAAGGTCGCCGGGGAGAGCCCAGCCACCTCCGCCACCTGCTCGGGACTCCAATCCCGGTCGGTCCGCAGCGTCTCCGACACGGCTTCGATCAGGCGCCGTCTGGTTCTGCGGGACTTCGGGGTGCGGAGAGGAGAACGACTATTGGACATCACATGGAACAATTGCAATAATAATCAGACAATGAGTCTAAAAATCGCTTCCGACTTGTCGGCCCTCTGCGAGCTGGCCGCCGGGGACGCCGACGAGGCCGAGGCGGCGGGTCGCCTCACCGAA
>FLYL01000797.1_pt1 | contig 15986 bp, 13 predicted proteins | sample 1122611 | NCBI WGS metagenome assembly FLYL01 (sample SAMEA4346791, study PRJEB14843) | hot springs metagenome | biome: Terrestrial Biome; feature: Habitat; material: Sediment | place: India | collected 2012-06-12 | depth 1760 m
ATACCAATTCTCCAAATTTGAGATACAAAAGAGGAGTCCCCTGAGTGTTGAGGCTAAACTATGTCGGGTGTACTCAAGATAGACATTCAAGAATCTGCAGAAGAACTGAAGGTGTTGCTGAGCCAGCAATCGAGTGCAGTTGAACGGAGTAAACTCCAGATTCTTTGGTGGTTGAAACAGGAACAGGTGAGTCAAGTCAACGAATTGGCTCAGTTGAGCGGGTATCACCGCATCACCATCTCTCGGTGGCTATCGCGCTACCGTCAGGGAGGACTAGAGGCGCTACTGGAACGTAAGCCAAGACCAGGACGACCTCGAGCCATTGATGGGGAGGTACGAGAGCAGTTGGTCCAAGAACTGAAAGACCCCGAGGGATTTGCTAGCTATGGGGAGGTGCAGCAGTGGTTAGCAGCGATTCATGACCGAATCGTGCCCTACAAAACAGTGCATAAGACGGTTCGCTATGGTCTCAAGGGGAAGCTCAAGCGTCCTCGTCCGGTATCAGAGAAGCAGGACACAGAGGCCGCCGAGGTCTTTGAGGAAACCTTGGAGACCTGATTGACAAGCATCTGACTCCAGCGCAACGTCAGCAGTATCAGGGTCGGATTCGCTACTGGTGTGAGGATGAAACACGGGTTGGGCTCTTCACGGTGCAGCATCGCAAACTAACGGGATTTGGCGTCAAGCCCGTCGGTGAGGTGCAGTGGGAGTTTCTCTATCGGTGGCTCTACGGGTTCGTGGAGCCTCAAAGTGGAGCCTCCTGGTTCATGGAGTGCTCGCATCTCGATAGTGCTTGTTTTGAGGCCGTTCTAGCAGACTTTGCCGCTCACTATCCTGAGGACCTGCATGTGATCCAGGTGGACAATGCGAGTGCTCATCACGCTCAGACCTTAACCCTGCCTGACAATGTCATCCTCCTGTTTCAGCCTCCCTACTCTCCAGAGGTCAACCCAATCGAGCGATTGTGGCAGGAGTTCAAGCGAGCGTTGGCTTGGATGCACTTTGACTCGATTGTGCACCTCCAGCACGCAATTAGTCGATGGGTGAACCAACTGTCTCCTGAGGAGGTGAAATCTCTGACACAGTGGGATTGGATAGTGGATGCTCTATGTGTAGCTGAAATTTAGAGAATTGGTATTACCACTGAGGTTAGTGGAGAAGGAGATGGTGCTAACAAGGTTAGCATGAACAATCAATGGTTACATGCCCTCCCTCTCAAAGTGTTGTCAAAACTTAGGCTGCTGTTGCCTGCCGAGCTTCATGATGAAGTTTTAAGAGTTCAACTCGATCGTGCCGCACTCCAACTTGGCAATCATCAAACGTAACGGAATCTGGGTCCAGAAAATGAGCAATAGCAAGTTCCACGACAAATTCAGCAGGCATTTCATTCTCTAGGGCATACTGTTCTACTGCAGCCCGGATGGAAGCAGGGAGGTCAGAGAGGATACTGCTGTCTGCGGTGGCATCATGTTCTCTGCTCAGCGTTTGGAAGTTCAGATCCAAAAACTGAACAATCCCAAATTCAATTACGGTTGCTGGAGAAAGGTCTGCTGCATTGGCATAGCCGACGATCGCAGATTGGACCGCTTGAGGCAAGAAGTTGAAAATTTGAAGTTGGGTATTCAGGGTTGAACTGAACATGGATTCAATCCTCTTGAGCGATGCGATCGTTGTAGGGCGGTCTGGTTTGTCGGAGTATGATGCTTTCTAACTGTAATGATAGCCGAGTCCAACGGAAGAATATACCTGCAACGGCAATCCTCACATCGTCGGGGTTCATGCGATCGATAAAAGCCCAGCCTAATGCTTTGTGTCCACCTCGTAGCCTGCTTCTGACATTCCCAGATTTGCCAATGTACAAAATTCCCTCGGTTCTGTGATAAACAGCGTATATGCCAGGGCGGTTCGGTAAATCGCTGAATTCTCTGCTGAGGGGATAACAATCTTGGAACGATATCGTATTGAGAATGTGCAGCAGTCGGGCTGCTTCCTCCGCAATTGAATCTTAATTATCGACCATGTCCCTTTACTCCACCAAACCAGACGGTTAGAAGGTTGTTGATTCTGGTTTAAGGGAAGAACCTTAATTTCTAACCTGAGTGGTAACGTTACCATTCATTGAGAGCAGTTTGGCATACACTTGTTTTTGTAATTCTTAGGTAGTCCATGCCAATTGTTGCGGTTGTGAATCAAAAAGGAGGATCTGGAAAGTCTACAGTCTCAGTTCACCTGGCTCGCTGGCTGCACAAGCGAAAGCAGTCAGTCGTTGTGGTAGATGCCGATGCTCAGCAGTCTTCTTCTAAGTGGTTCTCTCGGTTAGAGCAAGAAATCCCCTGCCAGGTTGTCCAAAATCCGGATGATCTGCTTGATGAGCTACCCAAGCTGTCTGAAGCTTATACCTGGGTAATTGTGGATGGTCCAGCAGCTTTATCGGAGACTACAAGGGCAACGATTTTGGGTGCAGATCTGGCGATCGTTCCTTGCCAGCCAACAGGGGTAGATTTAGAGAGTGCTTCTGATACCATTCGTTTAATTCAGCAGGCACAGCGAATTCGTCGAGGGGAACCCCGTGCTGTGATTTTTGTAAACCGGGCAGTGAAGGGGACAAAGCTGAAAGATGAAGCGATCGAGGTGCTGCGATTGTTTCCGGGAGTGACGGTGTTAGACAAGGTGATTCACCAGCGCCAGATTATTGCCGATTGCTTTGGACAAAACTCAACAGTGTTTGATTTATCAGGTAGCCCTGCAGGAATTGCCCGCAGGGAAATGGAGGAATTGTTTAAGCAGGCATTGGAGGGAGTCAGTGGCTAGATCTAGAAAGTCTTTGGCTCAATCGATCGGAGATTCGGTGATCAAGAAGTTTATCGCCGATCCAGATTCAGTTGAGCCGGTTTCGTTAAGTCAGGCTGTAGCGATCGATCGCATTAAACTTCCTAAGCAGCAGCCTCGTCGCTACTTCAATTCGGAGAAGATGGAGCAGCTGGTTCATTCCGTAAAAGAGCATGGCATCTTAGAACCCCTGTTGGTTCGTCCTTTACCCAATGGAAAGTATGAGTTAGTTGCGGGAGAGCGTCGGTTGCGGGCTGCCCAAACGGCAAATTTTTCAGAAGTGCCGATTGTGGTACGAGAACTAGATGATCGGCAAGCCCTGCAGGTAGCCCTGCTAGAGAACCTGCAACGGGAAGACCTTAACCCTGTAGAAGAAACAGAGGGCATTTTGCAGCTATTGACGATCGCCTTGGATACGACCTCTGACGAAGTAGTTTCCTTGCTACACCAGGCGTACAACGCTAAACAGCGGGGGAGAGAGTTGAATGATAACGTTACCATTCAGCTAAAAAAGGTGGAGGAAGTTCTAGCAACGGTGGGGCGCTTTAATGCAGAATCCTTCCGATCGAACCGGCTACCACTGCTGAACTTACCTGCTGATGTGTTGCAGGTGTTACGTCAAGGCAAGCTAGAGTACACCAAAGCACGAGCGATCGCCAGGTTGAAAGATGAGGCACAGCGGAAAGACCTGCTGCGAGACGCAATCAAGCAGAATTTGTCGCTAAGCCAGATTCGGGAGCGAATTAGGAGCCTTGTCCCGACTTCGGATACTCCACCCACTATGAGCGATCGTCTTGTATGGGTCTCCCAGAAACTTAAGGGCAACAAACTGATAGAAAACCCCAAGAAGCAGAAGCGGTTAGAGAAGCTATTACAGGAGCTTGAATCTTTAGTTGAGGAGTAGCAGCTATTTAGTACAAACCTTCTAGATTTAAAAAGATTTTATTGTGATCTAGTTTTTCTTTTTGGAGACTTCTTACTCTTTTTATCGATTTCCACACAAAGTTTATTTGGAGTAGGCTACAACGGGATTCATGAGGGCAACTTAAAGGGGATGTCGTTTTTGTGCTGCCCTAATGGATTGGATAGATGCCCTTCAAGAGCACAGCCATGCCAGCATCGTTAAACTTTTCATTTCTTGCCATCCATGATGCGCAGCTTGTCCGATTAGGGGCGTTAGCTGAGCGGTATTTTACAGATGATCCTAATACGTGCCTGATCAAGCTACGGCAGTTTGGGGAGCTTTTAGCACAACTGACGGCTGCTAACGTGGGGCTATATGTCTCGCCTGATGAAAAGCAGGTAGATTTGTTGCGTCGATTGCGCGATCGCGGTGTGCTTAAAGGGGATGTCGATCGCCTATTTCACGAACTTCGTAAGATGGGCAATCAGGCGACTCATGGTTTTGCCGGGAGCCAGCGAACTGCCTTGAGTGGGTTGAAATATGCCCGGTTGTTGGGCATTTGGTTCCATAAGGTTTTTACAAACGATCGCAGCTTCGATCCAGGTCCATTTATTCCGCCATCTGCCCCCCAGCAGGAGACGCAATCGCTGAAGGAAGAGTTAGAGCGTCTGCGACAGGAAGTTCAAAAGAGCCTATCTGCTGCCGATCTTGCTCAGGCTCAAGCCCAAGTAGAGGAACAGCGGCGTATTGCTGCCGAGGATCTGGTGGCAGAGGCAGAGGCAGAAAAGCAGGCAGTGCTTCAACACCTGCAGCAGATTCAGGCAACGGCTCAGGCACAGCCTACTCAAACCATTCAGCAAACTGTAACGCAGGCTCAAGCGGTTGAAGGGGAACTGGTCTTAGATGAGCGGGAGACACGACGGCTAATTGATGCTCAACTGCGGGCGGCGGGATGGGAAGTAGACACAGAGGAATTAACTTACGCCAAGGGTGCCCGTCCGCAGCGGGGACGCAATCTGGCGATCGCTGAATGGCCAACCGATGGAGGGCGACGGGCAGACTATGCCCTGTTTGTGGGATTGCAGGCGATCGCGGTGGTGGAAGCTAAACGCCAGAGCAGAGATGTTTCAGAAGATGCCCTAAATCAGGCGGAGAGCTATAGTAAAGGATTCCGGCTACATGGTGATGCGTCTTTTGCCGGTGGACCGTGGGGCGAGTATCGGGTGCCGTTTGTTTTTGCAACCAATGGGCGCGAGTTTTTGCAGCAGTTGCGGACGAAGAGCGGCATCTGGTTTAAGGATGTGCGCCGCCCTCAAAATCGACGCTATCCTCTGCAATCCTGGTATTCTCCTCAAGGTTTAATTGATACTCTCAATCAAGATATTGACCAATCTCATCAAAAGCTATCCCAGGAAGGCTTCAACTACGGGGTGGAGTTACGGGAGTATCAAATCCGTGCCATTAAAGCGGTGGAAGGTGCGCTGGAGCAAGGGCAACGGGAACTGTTGGTGGCAATGGCAACGGGTACGGGTAAGACCAAGACCTGTATTGCTCTGGTTTACCGTCTACTCAAGACCAAACGATTCCGACGCATTCTGTTTCTCGTCGATCGCACCGCATTAGGCGAACAGGCTGCTAATGCCTTCAAAGATACTCGGATGGAAAGCCTGCAAACTTTTGCCAATATCTTTGAGATTAAAGAATTAGGGGAGAAGGAGGCAGAGCGGGACACCAAGGTGCATATTGCCACCGTGCAAAGCATGGTGAAACGGATTCTCTACCCGACCGATGATGCTTCTGTGCCAACGGCGGATCAGTATGACTGCATTGTCGTAGATGAATGTCATCGGGGATACTTGCTCGATCGGGAGTTGAGTGATGCCGAGTTAGAATTCCGCGATTTCAACGATTATGTCTCTAAATATCGACGGGTGCTGGAGCAGTTTGATGCGGTCAAAATTGGGCTGACAGCAACTCCGGCACTCCATACGACTCAGATTTTTGGCGAGCCAGTCTTTCGGTACACTTACCGTGAGGCAGTAGTGGACGAGTGGTTAATGAACCATGAGCCACCGATTCGGATCAAAACTCAGCTATCTGAGGACGGCATCACCTGGCAACAGGGCGATCCGATGGAGTTCTTTAATCCTCAAACGGGACGGATTGACCTGACTCATGCTCCCGACGAGGTACGGATTGAGATTGAGCAGTTCAATAAACGGGTGGTAACGGAAGACTTTAACCGAGTAGTCTGTGAGGCGTTGTTGCAGTATATTGACCCGTTTCTGCCAGGAAAGACGCTGATCTTTTGTGTCACAGACGATCATGCCAATATTGTGGTAGATAAACTCCGCGAGGCGCTGGCTCAACAATATGGCGACATTGAAGAAGATATTGTTGCCAAGATTACGGGGGCTGCCCTTAATCCACTGGAACTCATCCGCAAGTTTCGTAACGAGGTTAATCCTAAGTTTGCGGTGACGGTAGACCTGCTGACTACAGGGATTGATGTGCCTGCCATTTGCAATCTGGTGTTTATCCGGCGGGTCAGTTCCCGGATTTTATATGAGCAGATGTTGGGACGGGCTACCCGGCTGTGTACCTTTGATGATGGCACCAAGAAGCAGCCGTTTCGGATTTTTGATGCGGTGCGGCTGTATGAGGCGATCGCCCCTCTTACTGAGATGAAGCCGGTGGTCGTCAATCCAAATATTTCCTTCACCCAGTTAGTCAATGAACTGAACACCATCACCGCTCCGGATGCAGTTGAGGGCATTATTGACCAGCTGCTCACCAAGATCCAGCGGAAACAGCGGCATCTTAGCGACAGCAACCGGGCAGAACTAGAGGCGATCGCCGAAATGTCTGTCCCAGATCTAATGAATCATCTGAAGCAGAGTCATCCCGACCAACTGCGAGAATGGTTCCAACAGCGCCAGACTATTGCCCAGATTCTCGATCGCCGGGATGGGGGAACTCAGCCTGTACTGATTTCTCGGCATGAGGATGAACTATTAGGCTTTGAACGGGGCTATGGTAATGCGGAAAAGCCAGAGGATTACCTGGAGAGCTTTACGGCATTTCTGCAAAGAAATCTGAATGAGATCCCGGCTCTGATGGTGGTGACGCAACGCCCCCGTGACCTGACGCGATCGCAATTGAAGGAACTGCGGCTTTTATTGGCAGAAGCAGGGTATTCAGAAACCGATCTCCAAGTGGCATGGCGGGAGACGAGTAACCAAGACATTGCGGCATCAATCATTGGCTTTATTCGTCGGGCGGCTCTGGGTGATCCGCTAATTCCCTATAGCCAGCGAGTCGATCGGGCAATGGAGAAGATTTTGACCAGCCGTTCCTGGACGGATTTACAGCGACGTTGGTTAGAGCGGATTGGCAAACAGCTACGAGCCGAGGTAATTGTTGATCGGGAAGCCTTGGATAAGGGCGAGTTCAAATCTCAGGGAGGTGGGTTCGATCGGCTCAACAAAACCTTTAACGGACAGCTTGAGGGAATCTTGCAGGAGATTGGCGATCGGCTTTGGCAACAGGATGCTGGTTAGCAAGCCTGATATAGCTAGCATATGCATGATAAGGATGGAAATCCCTCATACCACTGACTGTGATTGCCTTCGTGGTTTTCCATTCCGGGCTTTGTCAGAGTACCTTTGGGATCAGCGTAGCTGGAGATCATTCGCTTGGGCTGCTCATGCCAACTCAGGTTGAAGGCGCAGAGCTTGGGAAAGAATTCCATTGAGGAGTAGGGGAGGTGGTAGTGAATCCACCAGGCGAGGGGTTGCCAATCCCTGGTTTGCTCGTAGCGATCGAGGTATCTATTCACCACGATGCAGGCGTTGCTCCTTTATGTCCGTTTGCATCCAGTACATCCCAGATGTGCCCTGCATAGTTTGCTTCGTTGCTGGCGCAGTTGTGCCCTTTCTCGTTGCCGATGCGGTTAACATCGGGAGAGCGGTAGCCGGAATGAATGGAGATGCGCCCAAAGTTGGCTTGTAAAGGTTCGAGCAATTCTTCACATAACTTTGTGCCAACCTCGATCGCCAGGTCGGGGTTTTCGGGGATGTTAGGAATGCCGTAGAAGTTGGCGATTTCGCTGTGAAGAAAGTCGCGCATGAAGAAACTTTTTGACAGCCGAATTCGACCAGGTGCTTCTAGCCCTTTGACTGATCCTGGTTTTCGCATACGCTATATAGACTTAGAACCTCTGTTCTAGATTGCCTTAAAGCTTGAAAATGACCATGAGTGTAACCTCTGATATTGTTCAAAAACTCTGGAACCTGTGCCATGTCTTGCGGGATGATGGCGTGACGTATTTACAGTACGTTACAGAGTTGACCTATCTGCTGTTCCTCAAGATGGCGCAGGAGACAGGAACCGATGAGCAGTTGCCGGAGGGGTATCGCTGGGGCGATCTGGTCAGCAAGGATGGGGTGGAACAACTGACGTTTTATCGATCGCTCTTACTCATGCTAGGTTCTGACGAATCATCGAGACGGGTGCAGGCGATTTTTGCCAATGCTCAATCATCACTCAAGCAGCCGCGCATCCTCAAGAAGCTGGTGACGAGCATTGATGAGTTGGACTGGTTCTCGGAGCATCGGGACGAGTTTGGCGATCTGTATGAAGGGTTGCTGCAAAAGAACGCGGATGAGAAAAAGTCGGGAGCGGGGCAGTATTTTACGCCCAGACCGTTGATCGATTGCATGGTGGCGCTGGTGAAACCGCAACCGGGGGAGCTAATCCAAGACCCGGCAGCCGGGACAGGAGGCTTTTTGATTGCTGCCGATCGCTACATCCGTCAGCATCACGACCCGTTTGAATGGACGGAAGCGCAGCAGTCGTTTCAGCAGCATCAGGCGTTTTATGGCATGGAGTTGGTGCAGGATGCCCATCGGTTGCTGTTGATGAACCTGATGCTGCATGGGATTGAAGGGGCAGTGGATCTGGGGGATACCCTGTCTCCAGAAGGGCAGCGGTTGGCGAAGGCAGATGTGATTTTGACGAATCCACCGTTTGGAACGAAAAAAGGTGGAGGGATGCCGACCAGGGATGACTTTACCTATCCCACTTCCAACAAACAGTTAGCGTTTTTGCAGCACATTTATCGATCGCTCAAGCCAGGGGGACGGGCAGCGGTGGTGTTGCCGGATAACGTGCTGTTTGAAGATGGGCAGGGGCGATCGATTCGGGCAGATTTGATGGATAAGTGCAATCTGCATACGATCCTGCGGTTGCCGACGGGAATTTTTTACGCGCAGGGGGTGAAGACGAATGTGCTGTTCTTCCAGCGGGGCAAGACGGAGAAGGGCAACACCAAAGAAGTCTGGATTTACGATATGCGAACCAATATGCCCAGTTTTGGCAAGCGCATTCCCCTGACTCGTGAGCATTTTGCCGAGTTTGAGCAGTGCTATGGGAATGACCCGAACGGGCAGAGTGTGCGGATGGATCTGGGTGAAGAGGGGCGATTCCGCTGCTTTACACGGGAGCAAATCAGTAAGCGCAACGAGAACCTGGATATTTCCTGGCTGCGAGATGAGAGTTTGCAGTCGGGGGATGACCTGCCAGAACCAGAGGTGATCGCGGCGGAAATTATGGAAAAGTTGCGGATTGCAACGAAGGAGATGGAGGCGCTGATGGTGCTGCTGGAAGGAGAAGAGGCAGCCGAGGCGGTGAGTGCTTCGGTGGGGCTGCCGACTGTAGAGTAGACACTCCCTCAGTTCCCTAAAATGGGAGCAGGCAGCACTCGCTTACCTGGAGGATCGCTGATGACTGCACAGGTTGTATACGTTACTAAAACAATGCCTACGATCATTAAACTGCATCCAGCGACGCAGATGAGCGATGATCAGTTTTTTGAATTTTGTCAGGCAAATTCTGACTATCGGTTTGAGCGCACAGCGAGTGGGGAGATTGTGATCTTGTCGCCAACGGGTTCGGAATCTGGACAGCGTAACGCTAACTTGATCGTGCAGGTGGGAATTTGGGCAGAGCGAGATGGAACAGGGGTAATTTTTGACTCTAGTACCGGGTTTACATTGCCGAATGGAGCCGTGCGATCGCCCGATGTAGCATGGATTCAAAAATCGCGTTGGGAGGCGATTCCACTAGAACAGCGCAAGAAGTTTGCCCCGATTTGCCCTGATTTTGTTGTAGAGTTGCGGTCTGAAACGGATGACCTGGCGATGTTGCAGGACAAGATGCAGGAATACATCAACAATGGGGCGACGTTGGGCTGGTTGATTGACCCGATCGACAAGCAGGTTTATGTTTACCAGCCTGATGCTCCAATGCAACAATTAAACGATCCTCTAACCCTTAGCGGTGAGCCGACGCTTCCCGGTTTTGTGTTGGATTTGGGCAGGATTTGGTTATGATCAACAGCGAACTTGAACTCGATTTGCAGAAGATACTATGCGATCGCCTCCACATCTCTCTATCAGAAATCGAGGCGTACTGTCATCGTTGGTATATTACCGAATTTGCGTTGTTTGGCTCGGTGTTGCGAGATGATTTTCGTCCAGATAGCGATGTAGATGTATTAGTCACCTTTGCTCCAGATTATCAGCGGACGCTATCTGATATTGTCCGAGCGCAACAAGAGCTTGAAGAGTTACTAGGACGAGACGTTGATTTAACTCAAAAAAATAATTTAGCTAATCCATTTAGTCGGGCTGAGATCTTAAGAACTCATCGAATTATTTACCCCTCGGAAAAAGCTACTTTAATTAGTATTCAAATTGCTGATAAAACCGCACTAGATAACGTTCGCAACAATGCTGCTCTGTTTGACATAGAGCACTCTATTCGAGAAGTTCAAGATTTTATTCAAGGGGCAAATTATCAGCAGTATCTAGAAAATTTGCTGCTACGTCATGCTGTTGAGCGAAAATGTGGAATTATTGCTAGAGCAATTCGTCGGCTCAGTCCTGAGTTTCGGATGGCACACCTTGAAGTGAATTGGGATGAAGTAGCTGAGCTAGAAGATCTTTTAAGCTATCCCTACGATCGCACTAATGATGCTGAAATTTGGAGAATTATCACAACAGAGATGCCAAATTTGCTGGAGCAGATACAGGTATTGATTCCTCAGTTACCTGAGAACTAAGAATCAGAATCTACATCGTTTCAGTTCCAATCGCCCCTCCCCACATTGAATTTTTGCTTCCCTAATTTTGAATTGATGACAAGCTATGAGTGACGAATTGACAGAACTACCTGAAGGTTGGAAATGGGCAAAATTAGGTGATGTGTTGGAGGTTATCCGAGGAGCATCACCTCGCCCAAAAGGAGATCCAAAGTATTTTGGTGGCACAATTCCCTGGATCATGATTGCAGATGTTAGCAAGTCTCCAGGTCGTTATATCGCACAAACCCGTGACACAGTTACAGAAGCTGGAGCGTTAAAAAGTCGATATTTGAAGGCAGGAACCTTAATACTCTCTAATAGCGGTACTGTTTGTGTTCCAAAAATTTTAGCTGTTGATGGATGTATTCATGACGGCTTTGTTGCCTTTCCAGATCTACCAGAAAACATCGATGTTTTTTATTTGTACGAGTTTTTTACATTCATACGACCGCAAATTATTGAGAAATACAAGCAAGGAGTAACCCAAGTCAACTTAAATACTGAGATAGTTCGCTCTATAGACTTAATTCTTCCACCAATCAATGAGCAGAAGCGGATTGTTGCCAAGATTGAGGAGTTGCGCGATCGCCTCCACCGCTCAAAACAAGCCCTCGAAGCAGTACCGGAGTTGTGCGATCGTTTCCGTCAATCTGTCCTTGCGGCTGCTTTCCGAGGTGATTTAACAGCCGATTGGCGCGAAGAAAACCCAGATGTTGAACCTGCTTCAGTTTTGTTAGAGAGGATTAGGAGCGATCGTCGTAGAAAATGGGAAGAAACTGAGCTACAGAAACTAAAAGCCGTAGGAAGGATACCTAAGAATAGTAAATGGAAAGATAAGTATCAGGAACCTGAACCATGTGACGATGCATTGCTGCCTAAATTGCCGGATGAATGGAGATGGGTTCCTGTAGAATTTCTTGCGACAAAGGTTGTTGATGGAGTTCATAAAAAACCTAATTACGTTGAGTATGGTATTCCATTTGTAACCGTCAGAAACCTGACCGCTGGTACTGGTATTAGCTTTGATAAGCTCAACTATGTCTCCCAAGAGGATCATGAAGAGTTCTTTAAGCGAGCAAATCCCGAAAAGGGCGATTTACTAATATCGAAAGACGGCACTTTGGGGGTCACACGAGTTATTCGTACTGATAAAGTCTTTAGCATTTTCGTTTCTGTAGCACTAGTCAAGCCTGTTGCTTATGAGATGAGTGATTATTTAGAGCTAGCATTCTGCTCTCCACAGATGCAAAACCAAATGCTAGGAACTGGCTCAGGCTTACAGCACATTCATTTGAAGGATTTACGTCGCTATGCTGTTCCAGTCACATCATTAAAAGAACAAGAAGAAATCGTTGTACGTGTGCGGCAGTTGTTCAAAGCAATTGAGGAGATTCAAAAACAGTACGATGCAGCGAAAGTAAATCTTGACTGTCTTAACCAATCAATTCTTGCCAAAGCCTTTCGGGGTGAACTGGTTGAACAAGACCCCAACGATGAACCTGCCTCCGTGTTACTCGATCGCATTCGAGCAGAACGAGAAGCCTTGCAAAGCAAGAAAAAGAGCCAATCAACCAAAGGAAAGCGAAAGAAGGCAAAAGATGATCAACTGGACTTGCCAGAGCTGAACTAGCCTATGCATCCTCTGCATTCCACAAAAATTCTGTTCTGTCAAGTCGATCGCCACGCAAAATTCCATCACTCAACAGAGGCAATTAGCCGAACTTATCAATACTTCGATCGACACGGAAAACAGTGCCTTTCACCCCTGTGCGATCGATAAGTAATTCTGAATTGCCCCCTGTTCACACCCCCTCCGGATACCAACAACGGAAATTCGCCGTTTCAGCGCTAAAAACTGTCTATAAAAGAACGATTTTTTGGACAGTTTGGAAAGAGAATATTTGTACTGGTCAGTTGGAGGTGAAGGGGATGGGGTTAAGGCGATTGCCGAATTTGACTTATCGTAGTCGGGAGCATCTGACTCCAGCGGAGGTGCAACTGCTGATCGAAGTGGCTGGGCTACGAGGGCGGCATCCGGTGCGGGATAGAACGCTGATGCTGTTGATGTTCCGGCATGGGTTGCGGGCGGGGGAAGCGTGCCGTTTGAAGTGGGATGCGGTGATGTTACAGGAAAAGGCGATCGCGATCGCTCGCTTAAAGGGTAGTAATAGCGGCGTTCACCGGCTCCAACTTGATGAGGTTGAGGCTCTCAAAGAGTTGAGGGAACGGTATCCGCAGGGGTATTATCTGTTCTCGAATGAGCGGGGCGAGGGGCTGACGACGGGGGCGATCGCCAAGATTATGAAGCGAGCAGGGGAGTTGGCGGAGTTACCGTTACCTGTGCATCCCCATATGCTGCGCCATTCTTGTGGGTATTTTCTGGCGGAGCAGGGATTGCCGACGAGGGATATTCAGGAATATTTGGGGCATCGGAACATCAGCTGTACTGTAAGGTATACGGCGGCGAATCCGGCACGGTTCGATCGAATTGTCTGGAGCTAAGTGTGGAGTTAAATTCAGTTCCAAACCTCTCGAGGGCTGACGAAATAAAGTTATTGATCTTTGATTTAGCATCCGCAATTGCCGGAGTCGTTTGTATCCTACAAAAAAACGCAATAGAAGTTGTTGATGTCCTACTGCGTTACGCTATTGCTAAACCCTTAAGCTGGATAGATGCGCAGACGTCGTTCGGGTTCTGCCCCGACACTGCTGGATTTGAGGCGATAGTGTTCAATAAATTCGTGCTGCATCTTCCTCACATGAGCCGATCGCGGCAACAACTCAACGGGTTGTCCTTTTGGAATCACCACTTGCTCCACTGCCAATCGCGCTTCCTCTAGTGCATCCCATTCGTCGTCAGCATCACCACTGTAAGCTGACTCACTCCACTTGATATCAGATGCGCTTCCCCCTAACGGAGCATTGTTTCCCATTGCCTGCTCGTCTCGTCCGACAATCTGTTGCAAAGTGCTAGCAATCTGAGCCACAGTGTTCGCTTTCACCGAGTAGATAGGCACCTCATACCCCTGCGCCATCCGTCTGAGGTTGGCGTGTTTCCTCAGGTTGGCTCTTAGCGTCAGGATGGCATCTGCTCGCTCCACTCCACCGACGACTTGAATCGGTAGATTTAGTTGCTCAATGGTTTGCTCCACCAGACTTCGGCTCATTTGATAGGGATAGAGGTTCAGCAATTGCTCTACCTGGTCTTGAGCCGGGGGAATTGCTTCGGTGTCCCAATCGTTACGGTCGCGACCGATCTGTGGAACAGTGGGCGAACTCGCCTCGGTTGGTTGTGGAAATTGCAGCACCTGTGCAGCAGGCTGAGATCTTAGCGTTGGTGAACTAGCATGTTGCCCACCGCTTCGAGCCGATCGCCGTTCTAGCGGTACCCGTGGCACTTCTTTGGTAATGGTGACTTGCCCCTGCTCATTGACGGTTCTGATCTGACGGGCAGGCTGCTGTCCGCGCAGGAGGCGATCGACCGTATCGGCCACACTTTGATGCACCGTCCACTGCTGCCGTTCCTGCATCTCCACCGCAATCTCAAAGGTAGGAGGGGCTTTGCGTTCCAGCACACTTTTCTGGGAACCGCGTCGCCGTGCTTCCTCATCGCCCAGCGTCACCGATTGAATGCCACCGACCAGATCGGACAGCGTCGGGTTCTTGATCAGGTTTTCTAATTGGTTGCCGTGAGCAGTTCCGACAAGTTGCACCCCTCGTTCGGCGATCGTTCTGGCAGCGAGTGCTTCGAGTTCGGTACCAATTTCATCAATGACGATGACTTCGGGCATATGGTTTTCCACCGCTTCAATCATCACCTGATGCTGCAATTCAGGACGTGCCACCTGCATACGTCTGGCTCGACCGATCGCCGGGTGAGGAATATCGCCATCTCCGGCAATTTCGTTGGAGGTGTCAATAATCACGACACGTTTATTCAGGTCATCGGCCAGAACACGCGCCATTTCGCGCAGAGCAGTAGTTTTGCCCACACCAGGACGACCTAGTAAAAGAATAGACTGCCCCGTTTCCACCAGGTCGCGAATCATGGTGATCGTACCCTCGATCGCCCGTCCGACACGACAGGTTAAGCCAATCACCTCGCCAGTGCGGTTGCGAATGGCACTAATGCGGTGTAGCGTTTGCTCAATGCCTGCCCGGTTATCGCCTCCAAACTGCCCCACTCGTTCAATGCAATCCTGAATTTGTTGGCGTGTGACAACTGCCTCACTTAGATACTGAGCCTGCCTGGAAAAACGAGCTTCTGGGAAACGGCCTAAGTCAAGGACAATTTCAATTAAATTGTCTCGTTGGGGATGCTGGTAGAGGTGTTGCTGAATGTCTTGAGGCAAAATATCCAACAACTTCTGGAGATCATTTGCGGATTGCATCATGTAAAGGAAGGTTGATGGAACAGTAGAAGGAACGAGAAATAAAAATGAATACTTTTTTAATTAACTTTCAATGAATCAAGCAGTGAAAAGTAATATTAATTGGATGGAAAATAAGAGTTCAGCGAAGATCAATTGAAGTGAAGACTTACTGTATTCTTATCTACTTTTAGATTAACAATTTCACATGAAAGAATAGAGGAAAGAACCGATCGATCGCAGTAGGAATTACACGCTAATGGGGCGATCGTGTCTTTTTTTTGTGAGACTTTTTGTAAGACTTTTTGTGATGCTTTTTGCGAGACTCTCAGTTCAACCCTGAACTTATAAAACAAAAGCCCTCTCACTACAGAGAAGGCATACCTTTCAAGTATTTACACAGTTTCTCCTTTAGAGACGCTGTGGGAACGAGATGGAAGAATGGGGTTCCACCCCGTCATAAGCACCAGGAAAACACTTTACAAATAAAAGATTAGCAATAGCGTTTAAGTTAAGCATAGGGCATTAAAACCCTGAAGATTGCATAGCCACTTGTCAAACACCAATGAGTGTGAGGTCAAGCCCTCGGTCTGTTAGTACGCCTCAGCTTCATCCATTACTGAACTTCCACTTAGCGCCTATCAACAGGTAATCTTCCTGTGACCTTACCAGCTTGTTGCTGTGAGAGTACTCATCTTGAGGTGGGCTTCCCACTTAGATGCTTTCAGCGGTTATCCGC
>FLYL01014582.1_pt3 | contig 15712 bp, 15 predicted proteins | sample 1122611 | NCBI WGS metagenome assembly FLYL01 (sample SAMEA4346791, study PRJEB14843) | hot springs metagenome | biome: Terrestrial Biome; feature: Habitat; material: Sediment | place: India | collected 2012-06-12 | depth 1760 m
ACCACGAGGAGGGTCTGGACGATTCGGTCTGAGTTCGCAGCGATGAACTCTTCGATCATGGACGTCCTAGCACCTTATCGCCTCGCATCCCGGAGACCCGCATCCTGAACTCGCCGTAGGCGGCGGCAGCCCGGGCTCTGTCCCGGAGGATCGAACGGAGGGCTCGACCCACCTCCTGGTCGAGACGTCTCGCCAGGGAGGCGCTCTCAGCCGCCCGTTCCCTCCGGCGACGAACCAACAGGAGGCCGGCGATCCCTCCCGCGGCCAGCGCCACACCGCCGGCCGCGGCTGCCCACCAGCCGGCGACCGGGATCAGGCTGCCACCCAGCAGAGCGCCGGCCACGGTGGCTGCTCCCACCCTGACAGGATCCGGGCCGGTTGGAGACACCCCCGGATAGCCGTGCATCGTCTCCACCACCTCCCATATCCGATCTGCGGTCTTCGGGTCTACCAGACGAGCGATGTCCTCCACCAGCTGGGCGACGGTGGGGAGCGGCGGTGACCCCTCCGTCACCGCCGCCAGGAGGCCCCTCCAGCGGTCCTCGAAGTCGGTCGGGCCGAGAGGAACCTCCTCCACTACCCTGCCGAGAGCCCGGTCGAGGTCGTCGACCAGTTTGGCCACGACGGCTTCTCTCTCCTCCACCCACGAGGCCACCAGGGTCGATAGCCTCTCGACGCCGATGGGAGGGCCGAATCCCGGGTCGGCCGCCACCGGCAACACCTCTGTTTCGATACCCTCGGACTCCAGGGCCGCGGTCAGGTCGCCCAGTACCGTCTGCAGCTCCTGCTTCCCGAGCCGATCCGTCTGGTTGAGGACCGTGATCGACGGGATGTGGGCGAACCGCCGGAGGAGAACCCAGACCGCTTCGTCCTTGTACTTCTCGGGGTCGACCACCCAGACGAGTCGATCGAAGTGGGGCGCCAGCCGCTCGACCAGCTCCCGATGGGAGCGTTGGATCGAGTCGACGTCGGGCAGGTCGACGAGACCGACATCCAGGTGCGGGTCCTCGACCTGGCGGGTCACCCCCAACTCGTCGAGGAGGCGCCCGAGTGCCGACCCTTCCGGAACCACGGCCAGCGGCTCGGTGGTGGTGGGACGTCGAGGACCCACCGGCGCGACCGCCCGTCCGACCAGGGCGTTGACCAGGCTTGACTTGCCCGACCCGGTTCCTCCCAGAACTCCGACCAGCACCGGTCCCGGGTGGAAAGCTCTACGGGACCTGACCGAGCGCCCCACCCGGAGAGCGTCCTCGATCAGCTCTTCCGGGGCCAAATCGGTCAGGGACGCTACCGCCCGATCGTAGGCGTCGATCAGCTCACGCAGATCCGGCATGCTGGTCGAGATCGGATAGGACCGACCTGGCCCGCATCCTGAGCGTGTCCGCCACCGACGGGGGGTCGGCCAGCCGCAGCAGGCGTTCTCGCAGGGCAGCTCGCACGGCTTCGAAGTCGCCGTCCGGGTCGGGGACGACGTCCAGGAGTCGGCGCCCGATCGGATCAGCACTCCACATCCTGCGGGTGTCCTCCACCGCTCGCAGCGAACTCCACGATGTGTGGTCCGGGTTGAGCCACCTGGCGGCGCGACGTCGGAAGGCCGCGTCGGCGAGACCGAGGAGCCTGTCCAGGTGTTGGCTCTCCTGGTCGACCAGATTCCCGATCTCGTCCGCCGCGGCGACGACCTCGCGGGCGGTACCCGCCATCGCCCTCGAACGGATCTCGTCTCTCCGGGCTGCGAGGTCCTTGAGGGCATCCTGGAGGTGAGCCACCCCTTCGGGATGCAGACGCCCGGGTTCGACGGGGTGCTGCTCCAGGACGGTCAGGGGGCGACCTCCCAACGATCGGGCGGCCCGACCCACCTCGATGGGGACCCCCACCGTGTCCTTCCCGACCCGGTTGACGACCACCAGCACCGGGAGCCGCCTAGCCGCCCACTCGAGCAGTTCCCGGCTGGCTGCGTCCGCATAGCGGAGGGGGGTGGTGACGTAGATGGCGACGTCGGCTCGGGTCAGGACCCGGCGAGCCGCGGCCCGGTGTCGGGTGACCACCGAGTCGATGTCGGGCGTGTCGACCACCGCCAGGTGCTCAGCGAGCGGAACGTCGGAGCGAACCCACTCCCCCAGTTCCCTCACCTCCTTCGACGACCATACGACGGGTCGGTCGGTGGTGGGCCGGATCACCGACGCGGCCGATACCCGATGGCCCGCCAGCGAGTTGAGCAGGGTCGACTTCCCGGCCCCGGTCGGCCCCACCAGAGCGACGACCAGGGGCAGGTCGGGATCGTCCAGTCGGGGGAGGAGATGCGCCCGGATATCGTCGAGGGCCCTGTCCCGCAGGCCGACAGCTTCCTCCGGGGCCAGCCTCAATCGGAGCTGCTCGAGGTCGGCGGCCAAGAGTCCCAGTGTCGCCCTCAGGCGGCTGGCTGTCGCGGTGCTCCCCGGGTTCATCGGTCTCCCATGAGCCAACTCAACGCCGATTCCAGGTCGGGGTGGGAGAATCGGAACCCGGTCTGCTGGAGCCGCGCGGGAAGGACCCGCTGGCTGGCGAGGACGAGTTCGTCGGCGGCCCTACCCAACACCAACCGGAGCGCCCAGGCCGGAACCCGGACACGGGCGGGCCTCCTCAGCCGACGGCCGAGCTCCCGGGCGAAGTCACGGTTGCGGGTCGGTTCGGGGGCGGTCAGGTTGACCGGCCCCTCCAGGTCGGGGTCGTCGATGCACCGCAGGGTGGCGGCCACGTGGTCGACCAGCGTTATCCAACTCCACCACTGGGTGCCGGGCCCGACGGGTCCCCCAAGTCCCAGTTTGAAGGGAAGCGTGATGCGGGGGAACAGGCCCCCTTCGTTGGCCAACACCAACCCGGTCCTGATCATGACCGTCCTGACCCCGGCGTCCCGAGCCGGGCGGGTGGCCTCCTCCCAGGCCCGACACACCTCGGCCAGGAAGCCCGTTCCGGGCGGGGCCTGCTCGGTGAGGATCTCGTCACCCCGGTCGCCGTAGTACCCGATCGCTGAAGCCGACACGAAGACCCTGGGCCGGTGCCGGACCACCTCGGCCGCTATCAATCGGGTCCCCTCGACCCTCGACGCACGTATCGCTTCCATGCGCCGCGCCGTGAAAGGCGGGGAGATCGGCTTGCCGGCCAGATGCACCACCGCCTCGTACCCCTCCAGCGCCGCCGGGTGGATCCAGCCCGAAGCCGGATCCCATCCGATCCGATTCCGATCCGGGCCGCGACGCAACCCCACCGCCTCGTCTCCCCTCTCCTCGAGCCGCGCGGCCAGGGCGGTCCCCAGGAGCCCGGTGGATCCCGTGATCAGCACCCTCATGGCCCCGACAGTAGCCGGACGGCGGCCGACCCCTCCGCGCAGTCTCTCAGCACAGGACAGTGGACACACCAGGGTCCGGGTCGGACGGACGGACTGCCGCCCGACTCCCATATCTCCCGCAGCGTCCCCGCCATGGCCGACACGTCGCGGGCCATGTCGGTCAGGTCACCGACGGTCGGCCGGCGCCGGATCCGCTCCCCGGTGCGCACCGACACCGCCTCCACCGCAGCAGGTAGCTCGCCCCGGTCGAGCGCCCAGAGCAGAGCGTAGAAACCCAGTTGGATGTCGACGTCGTCCCCCAGTTCACCCGTCTTCCAATCGACCAGCACCACACCGTCGCCGGGCCTGAACACGGCGTCCACTCGACCCACCATCGTCACCCCATCGGCGGGGACGACTTCGAGATCGACCTCGGCTGCCTCGAACCCATCGGCGGTTAGGGTGGTGAACCGGCGGTAGATCCGCTCCGCCTCCTCGATGACGGGTCGCAACCTCCCCGGTGAAGCCACCCCGGCCGCGGCCATCTTCGGGTTGAGTGCCGCCCCGATCTCCTCCCGACACACCTGGGGGATCAGCTCGGGGGGGATGGGTCCGGTCCGGAGATGACGGGCGAACAGCCTGTGACACAGAGCCCCGGTGAAGGTGCGGACGGTCTCGGGCGGGTAGATGCCTTGCAGTCGAGCTCCCGCCTGCATGGGACATCGCCTCCAGGTGACGAACAGGGTCGCCGACACCCGGACGGGTTCTCCGGGTCTGGGAGGCGGAAACTCGATCACCGGGAACCGATGCTATCCGGGCGAGCGTCTAGCATGGTTATAGGGGAAGTTCCTCGTTTCGCATCCTTGTTCGCCATGTCCCGATCCTCGACGCGAGCGCTCCGCTGGACGGCGGTCGGCCTGGCCTCCACCCTGCTGGTGGTGGTCGGCTGGTTCGCGGCCCATCGAGCCATCTCCGCCGGTCGGGTCCTGGGTGACGTGACGGTGGGCGGACTGTCGGTGGGTGGAATGGACCACACCGAGCTGGTCGAAGCCCTGACCGTGCTGGAGGGCGAGATCGCGGTCACGCCCTTCACGTTCCTGGTGAACGGATCCTCCCCCACGGTCACTCCCCTCCAGGTGGGTTTCACCTTGAACGTCGATGCGATCGCCCGACGGGTCATGTCACTGGGCCGGGAGGGAAGCCTCTCCGACCAGTTCGGCTGGTGGCTCCGGAATCTGTTCCGACGGGTGCCCGTGGAGCTCGAAGGTTCCCTGGACGCCGAGGCGACCAGGCTCCTGCTGGAGGATTGGAGCAGCAGGTACGTCGGGAATCCCCCGTTCCCCGGCGGCATCGCGGTGGAAGGCACCACCCCGGTACCTCTCTACCCACGGCCGGGAGAGCACATCGATCCGACGGACGGGAGCCGGATCCTCCTCGACGCGTTCTTGGGGAGGATCGACAACCCTGCCTCCCTGCCGGTGGTCCGTCGAGAGCCGCGACTCACCCCGGCGGACGTCGACCGGGCGGTGGCCCAGGCCAAACTCTGGCTTTCGGGTCCGATCACCCTGGTGGCTCCCGGGGGAGACGCCGAGGTGACCTTCGGGGTCGAGGATCTGGCAGCGGCTCTGGTGGCCGAGGCCGGCGAGTCGGAACTCGTCCTGTCCTTCGACCCCCAGCGGGTCGGGGAGGTGTTGGAGCGTCAGCGAGGCGTGCTCGAGGCGCCTCCGGTCGACGCCCGCCTCGAGATCGACGGTTACCAGGTGAGGGTGGTGCCGGGCCGGCCAGGCACCCTGATCGACCCCGAAGCGACCGCGTCTGCGCTGGCTCAGGCGGCTTCAGGTTCCCACCGGCGTGGGGTGTTGCCGATGAGAGAGGGAGCCGATCCCGAGGTGACGACCGAGGAGCTCGAAGCGCTCGGGATCCGGCACCTGGTGGCGTCGTTCACCACCTACCACAGCTGCTGCCAGAACCGGGTGCGCAACATCCATCTGATCGCCGACACGGTGGACGGCGTCATCGTCCGTCCGGGTGAGACCTTCGGGCTGAACGCTTTCGTGGGTCCCCGTACCGCGGAGAAGGGCTACCTACCCGACGGCACCATCGTTCAGGGGGAGCTGGTCGAGACCGTGGGTGGAGGGGTGAGCCAGTTCGCCACGACGTTCTACAACGCCGTCTTCTGGGGAGGGTACGAGGACGTCCGGCACAAGCCCCACAGCTTCTATTTCAGCCGCTACCCGGAGGGAATCGAAGCGACCATCTCCTGGCCGGAGCCGGAGCTGGAGTTCCGGAACGATTCGGATGCGGCCATCCTGATCAAAACCCAGTACACCGACACCTCGATCACCGTGCTGTTCTACGGTTGGAACGACGGGCGCATCCTGGTCGGTTCGCACCGCGACGGCCGGACCAACATCGAGATCGTCGCCGAAGGAGGTCCCCAGGCCCGTCGGGTGGAAGCCACCGTCTCGGAACGCTTCGCCTTCACCGAACCGAGGACCGAGTACCGGGCCAACCCCGACCTCGACCCCGACGAGCGGGTCGTGACCCAGAAGCCGTCACCCGGGTGGTCGGTGAAGGTGACCAGGAAGATCACCCAGGGTGGTTCCGAGCGGGTGCAGGAATGGGTGGTTCGCTACCTGCCTCAACGGGAGATCGTCGAGGTGCATCCCTGCAGGATGCCCGACGCCACGACCACTTGCCCCACCACCACGACCACCACCACGTCCACCACCACCACGACGCAGCCCGAGACCACCACCACGACGGCCGGCGGCTGACAGGTCCCGGGCTAGCGGTAGAAGCGGAAGAACCCCGAGATCAGCTCCCGGGCCCGATCGATCGTCTCTTCGGACCAGCCCTCCGGTCGACGCAAGGTCACCACATTGGACATGACGTGCACGTGGTCGACCCCGGGGATCTCCTCGAATATCCGCAGGGCCAGCCGTGCCGGGAACGCCGCGGCCCGTCTGGCGTGCTCGACGACCCGCCGGGCGGACTCGGGCCCGTTGTACGACTCGCCGTCCTGTCCCGCGAGGCTGCGATCGGTGTCGACGACGAGGGTGTTACCCACCAAGGCCGTTCGGTTGATCTCGATGGTCTGTCCCATGGGTCGTCAGATGGTACCCCTCGAGAAACCCCCCACCTCCGGTGAGGTGCGACCCGTCCGCTGGGATGCCACCCCCCGGTCCCGCTCCCCGACGACGTGGACCTTCATCAGGTTGGTGGACGCCTTCTGGTTGGGAGGGATACCCGCCACCATCACCACCGTTTCTCCCCGTCGACAGATGCCGGACTTCTCGAGGAACTTCTCGGCGGCGGCAATCATCATGTCGGTGTAGTCCCGCCGCTCGAATGGATAAGGCCTGACCCCCCGGTACAGCGCCATCCGGGTGAGGGTACGAGCCACCGGCGTGAAGGCGATGATCCGGGCAGCGGGCCGGTATTTCGAGATGAGCCTCGCGGTGTTGCCGGACTCGGTGAACGCGACGATGGTCTCCACTCCGAGGTTGGCGGCGGCCTCCACCGCGGCTTGGGCGACCGCCGAAGCCACCGAGTCGGGGGTGGCGATGAAAGGTGTCAGCTCGCTCGGCCTCCAGCCGGCTTCCACCGTCGTACAGATCCGGGCCATGGTCTCGGTGGCTTCGATCGGATACTCGCCGACGGCGGTCTCCCCCGACAGCATGACCGCGTCGGTGCCCGACATCACCGCGGTAGCGACGTCGGTGACCTCGGCCCGGGTCGGACGCGGCGAGTGGGTCATCGATTCGAGCATCTCGGTGGCGGTGATGGTTATCACCCCCGCCCGGTTGGCCCGGTAGAGGATGTCGGCCTGTACCAGCGGGATCCGCTCCAAGGGGAGCTGAACCCCCAGGTCGCCCCGGGCGACCATGACCCCCGCCGCCTCGTCGAGGATGTCGTCCAAGTTGGCGTAGGCGGAGGCCAACTCGATCTTGGCGACCACCGGCGTTCCCCCTGCCAGCTCCCTGACCTGACGTACGTCTTCCCCCGAACGAACGAACGACGCCGCTACGTAGTCGACCTCGAGCTCCCGTCCCAACTCCAGGTCCTCCCGGTCCTTGTCGGTGACCGCCGGCACCCGGAGCTCGGTGTCGGGAAGCGCCACCCCCTTGCCCGACGAGAGGGCGCCCCCCTGTTCCACCCGGGCGACCACCCGGGTCGGGTCCGACTCGACGACCCGGAGTCGGATCAGGCCGTCCGCGAGGAGGATCCGCTCACCGGGCCTCACCTCGTCCAGGGGATGGGCGACGGGAATCTCGTCCCCGCTCCCGCTGTCGCCCGCGATCAGAGTCACCTCTTGTCCGGCCGACAGGATGGTCGGGTCCCGAGCCAGCCGCCCCACCCGCAGTTTGGGGCCCTGAATGTCCTGGAGGACGGCCACCACCCGGTCTTCCTCGTCGGCTGCGGTCCTCACCCATTCCGTCATCCTGCGGTGGAAGTCGTGGTCCCCATGACTGAAGTTGAGTCGGGCCACGTCCATGCCGGCCCGGATGAGGCTCCGGATGGCCTCGGGTGAGTCGACCGCCGGCCCCAGAGTGGCGACGATCTTGGTCTGCCGCTCCATCGCGGTTCACGCTAGCCAGCGGGCTCGGGTGAGGTCGGGCACCACGATGTCGGCTCCGGTGAACAGTTCCCGGTCGAACATGCCTCGATCGACCGCCACCACCCGCATGCCCGCGGCCTTGGCCGCGGCCACTCCGGTCGGGCTGTCCTCCACCGCCCAACACTCCCCGGGTGACACCCCGAGCCGTTCGGCGGCGACCAGGTACACGTCCGGATGGGGTTTGGGATTCTCCACTTCGTCCCCGGCGACGGTCACGGGGGCCGCGGTCACCCCTATCCCGGTGAGGAGCAAATCCAGCCTCCAGCGGTCGCTGTTGGACACGACCGCCCAAGGTCTTCCCTCCAACCGGGCGATCAGGTCCAGGGCGTCGGGGAAGGTGGGCACGCCGCCAGCGGTCAGGCGGGTCATCTCCTCCCGGAGGTGCCGCAGGATGGTGTCGGTGTCGGTTCCCACCAGGTCCGCGTAGTGGTCCGCCATGGCCCGGTCGGTGGAACCTACGAACCGGGTGTGATCCTGCTCTCCGAACGAGATTCCCCACCTGTTCAGGACGCTCTGCCACGCCGAGGCCGACAAGGGTTCGGAGTCGCAGATGACGCCGTCACAGTCCAGCAGGACCGGTCTCATCCAAGCCTTTCGGCCAGCAGCCGGTTGACGAGGCGTGGGTCGGCTCGGCCTCCGGTGGCTCGCATCACCTGACCGACCAGGAAACCCAGCACCTTCCCCTCGCCGGCCCGGTAGCGCTCCACCGCGTCGGGATTCTCGGCCAGGACCCTGTCGACCACCTCGGACAAGGCGTCCGAGTCGGAGATCTGGATAAGGTTCCTCCGTTCGGCCACCTCACGGGCTCCTCCCTCCCCGGCCAGCATCCCGGCGAGCACCTCTTTCGCCGCCGAAGCCGACACGGTGCCCTGTTCGATCAGGGTCAGCAGTTCTGCCAGTTCTCTTCCGGCGGGCAGCCGAAGCTGTTGGTCCCTCCGCAACGCGGCGGTGATCTCACCCGTGACCCACAGGGCCGCCGTCCGGGGATCGGCCCCCGCCTCGACCGCCTGGTCGTACAGGTTCCTCAGGTCGGGCTCGGAGGCCGACAGCGCGGACGCGGTCTGAGGGTCGACACCTTGGTCCAGGTAGCGGGCCCGCCTTTGGGCGGGCAGCTCGGGGAGATCGGCGGCGATCCGTTCCCTCCACGCGGTGTCGACCACGATCGGCACGAGGTCCGGGTCGGGGAAGTAGCGGTAGTCGCTCGACACCTCCTTGGTCCTCATCCCCTGGGTGACACCGGCTTCCTCGTCCCAGTGCCGGGTCTCCTGGACCACCTCCCTTCCGGCCTCGAGGAGTTTCCTCTGCCGGTCGATCTCGTAGCCGAGGGCCCGCTCCAGCGACCGGAACGAGTTCATGTTCTTGACCTCCACCTTGGTTCCCAGCGGCCCGCCCGGTCGCCGGAGGGAGACGTTGGCGTCGAAACGCATCGATCCTTCCTCCAGCCGGGCGTCGGATACCCCCAGGGTGAGGATCACCTCTCGGAGCTCCTGGGCGAACGCCCTGGCTCGAGCCGGTGTGCCGATGTCGGGTTTGGAGACGATCTCCACCAGAGGGACCCCGGCTCGGTTGAAGTCGAGGAGGGTCTGGGTGGCGGCGTGGATCCTCCCGCCTTCCCCCACGTGGATCGACTTGCCCGTGTCCTCCTCCATGTGTGCTCGTTCGATCCCCACCCTGAAGGTGCCGTCGGGACCGGGCACGTCCAGCCACCCGTCCACGCACACCGGGTGGTCGTACTGGCTTATCTGGTAGTTCTTCGGCAGATCGGCGTAGAAGTAGTTCTTCCGGTGGAAGACCGACCATTCGTTGATGCGACAGTTGAGTGCCAGCCCGATCTTCACCAGCCATTCGATCGCCCGCCGGTTCGGAACCGGCAGGGAGCCCGGCAGCCCGAGGCAGGTGGGACACACGTTGGTGTTGGGAGGGTCACCGAACGAGACCCGGCATCCACAGAACATCTTGGAGCTGGTGAGCAGCTCCACGTGCACCTCGATTCCGATGACCGGCTCCCAGGTCATGGCATTCCCTCGGCCAGTCGCGGTCGAGCGTCGAACCCGGCCACCCGCTCGACCTCGGCCGCTACTCGAAACAGCAGGGTCTCCCCCAAGGCAGGCGCCATGATCTGCAGACCTATGGGGAGACCCGCCGAGTCGAGCCCCACCGGAAGGCTGATCGCCGGGTGGCCGGCCAGATTGGAGGGGATGGTGCACACGTCGGACATGTACATCGCCAGCGGGTCGGCCACTTTGGCGCCCAGCGGGAACGCGGTGGTGGGACTGGTGGGCGACACGAGGACGTCGGCTTTCCGGTAAGCCTCGGCGAAGTCCTGGACGACCAGAGCCCGGACTCTCTGGGCCTGGAGGTAGAAGGCATCGTAGTAGCCGGCCGAGAGGGCGTAGGTGCCGAGGAGGATGCGTCGGGTGACTTCGGGCCCGAACCCCTCGGCCCGGGTCCTCCCCATTGTCTCCGATACGGTATCCCCCGGCACTCTGAGTCCGTACCGGATTCCGTCGAAGCGGGCCAGGTTCGCCGAGCACTCGGCAGGTGCCACCAGGTAGTAGGCCGAAAGTGCCACCTCGACGGTGGGCAGCGTCACTTCGACCACCTGGGCGCCCTGATCCGACAACAGATCGAGCACCCTTCGGCAAACCTCTGCCACCTCGGGATCGATGCCGTCCCCTGACAGCTCCCGGACCAGACCGATCCGAACCCCACCGACCCCGGCGTCCAGTTCGGCGTCCCAGCGGGGCACCTGGCCGGGATAGGAGGTGGCGTCCAGCGGGTCGTGTCCGGCGATCGCTTCGAACACCATCCCGGCGTCGGCCACGGTCCGTGTTATCGGTCCGATCTGGTCGAGGGACGATGCGAAGGCGACCAGTCCGTACCGGCTGACCAACCCGTAGGTCGGTTTGAATCCGACCACACCACACAGGGCTGCGGGCTGGCGGATCGAACCGCCGGTGTCGGATCCGAGGGCGGCCACCGCCGAACCCACGGCCACCGCGGCGGCCGACCCACCCGACGATCCTCCGGGCACCCGTTCGGTGTCCCACGGGTTCCGGGTCGGGCCGTAGGCGGAGTTCTCGGTGGAGGAACCCATCGCGAACTCGTCGAGGTTGGTCTTACCCACCAGCACCGCCCCCGCCTCCTCGAGGCGGGCCACCGCCGTGGCGTCGTAGGGCGGCACCCAACCGGCCAGGATCTGGGAGGCGCAGGTGGTCTCGACCCCCCTGGTGCAGAGGTTGTCCTTCAGGGCGATGGGGATACCGTCGAGCGGCCCCCGACGCTCGCCTCTGGCCAGCCGCTCGGCTGCGGCCTCGGCTCGACGTCTGGCGCCTTCATGATCGATCGTCAGATAGGCGTGGAGTTCGGCTTCGGTCAAGGAAGCCCGGTGGAGGACTTCTGAGAGGAGCTCCACCGGGTCGAGGAGCCCTTCTTCGAACATGCGGTTGGCCTCGGCGATGGTCGGGGTGCTCACTCGGTCTCCATGGTGGGCGGAGCCACGAAGTACCCGTCACGAGCGTCGGGAGCAGCCGACAGGACCTCGTCACGGGGAAGCGAAGGGGCCGGTTCGTCCTCCCTGAACGCGTTGGTGAACCCCAACGGATGGGAGATGGGCTCGACACCAGAGGTGTCGTAGGCCTGTACCTTGGCGGCATGCTCCAAGATCACCCCGAGTTGGGCGCGGTACGACTCCAGCTCGTCGGGGTGGAGGTCGATCCGAGCCAACCGGGCGACGTGGACGATGTCGATGTCGATCGGCATGAACGCCGACATACTAGGAGGCGACCCTGAACCACCCCGAAGGCGGCCGAGGGATCCGCTGGGCCCTCCTCGGGGTCGCCCTGGCGGCGACCGGGGTGGCGGCCGGTGCCTGGATCTCGAATCGGGAAGGAGCAGCCGGGATCGCCTTCCGGGTGGCGGCGGTCTTGTGGGCCCTCTGGTTGGCTTGGCCAGAGAGGCTCGACCGACGGATGGTGACTGTGACCGTACTCGGAGCCCTTCTCGTGTTGTGGCGTCCCCGGGCAGCCTGGGTGGTGGTCCCGGTGGTTCTCCTCACGACTCGCCGAAGGAGCTCCGACGGGTAGCGTGGCCGATCATGCACGTGGTGTTGTTGGTGGCCTTCCCGCCCGGTTGGGATCCCAGTGACCTGCGGGAGGTCATGCGGCCCGTTGGGGAGCACGGCATCCCGCTCGCCGTGTGGCTGCCTCCCGATCTGATCGACCAGGTCGATCCCTCCGATCTGCCGACCGTGGAGTGGGTGCGGGCCGGTCATGGAGCACCCAGGGCGGACTACCTGCCGCCCGGGCTGCTGGCGGAGGCCATCCGGATGGAGGCGGAGAGACTCGACCAGGCCGGCTTCGGACCTGGCCCGTTCTGGCTGCGAGCCGGATGGACCGAGCGGCTCCTCCCGCTCCTGGACCCGGCCAGACCATCCTGCCTGATGGTCGAAGGGGTGGCCGGGTCGGGGACGGTGGCCTTCTTCGATAGGGTTTTCCCCGCCCTGGGCATCGAGGTGGACCCGGATCCTCCGGCCCTGGCCATCCCCGACGACCGGGTGACGGTGTGGAGGGTGGAACCGTCACGTCTGGAGGAGTACGCGTCGTGGGTCGCCGCCCGGCCGGGGTGCACCCTCACGGTCCCGTCACGGTTCCTGGCCGACCACCGGGTGGAGGGTCGTCTCCGCCTCCCGGTGGAACCCACACCCCAGGATCGGTTGGAGCGCCGGCTGGCCCGTATCAAGTCCTTGGCGGGGTCTCGCCCTCCGGGGGAGGTGGTCACGGCCTGCGCGGGCGCGGTCGGCCATGGCGTGATCGCCTCCGAGGATCGGCTGGTCGCGGCGTCGGCGATGCTGGAGCGGGCCCGCAGAAAGGAAGGCCCGCCGGTGGTGATGCTCGACTGGGACGCCGACGGATCCGAAGAGGCGGAGATCAGGTCCCCCGAGGTGGAGATGGTGGTCCATTCCTCCGGAGCCATCCTCACCTTCGACCTCTTGGCCCAACCCGTGGCCTTGGGGGCCGTGCCTGGTGAGGCGCCGGGCTGCCTGTGCCGCCATCTGGCCGGATCGGAGCATCCGACCGAACCGGGCCCATACCGGCTGGAGGCCCAAGCCGAGCGGCTCGTCGCCCGAGGAGAGGGTGTGACGATCGAGGTGGAGCCGGACGCCGACAGTGTGCACCTCTCCTACCGCTTCGACGGTCTCCCCTCCGGCCTGGCAGGTCCCGACCTGGTGCTCGCGCTGGGAAGAACCGAGATCAGGGTCGACGGAAACGACCGGGGCGAGATCTCAGAGCCGGTCGCGGTGGGCGGCCACAGGTACCGCCTGTCGGGGGAGAAGGCGGAGATCCTGATCGAGTCGCCCCTACCTTCCCAACTCTTCGCCCGCCCCGCCGAGGGTGGTGTGGTGGTTTGGCTCCACTGGGTGATCTCGCCCGAAGCCGACTATCGGGCCAGGCTCAGGATCGTGCGGAGCACCTCGTAGGTGCGGGCGAGGTCTGATACCGCCAGGCTCTCCTCCGGTTTGTGGGCGAGGGTGCTCTCACCGGGCCCGTAGTTGACCGCGGGAATTCCCGCCTCGGTCAACCTGGCTACGTCGGTCCATCCCTGCTTGGGAGCGGGTTCGGTCCCGGAAGCTTCGAGGAGCCTGGAGAGGAGGGGATGGTCGACGTCCACCTTGCCGGCGGGTGCCAGATCGACGATCTCCACCTCGTCGGCCACCGCACACACCCGACGCACCACCGTCAAGGCCTCCTCGATCGACCGGGATGGGCTAAATCTATAGTTGAGGTTTAGGTCGAACCGGTCGGGCACGATGTTGGATGCGATTCCCCCTCGGGCCAGGGTGACCGACATCACCTCCTTGAACTCCAGGCCGCTCACGACCACCGGCACGGGTTCCCTTTGGTGCATCTCCGCCAACCATGACCCGGCCTTCGAGATGGCGTTCTCCCCCGTCCATGGCCGGGCCGAGTGGGCCGGCACCCCGAGGAAGGTCACCCGGGCGTTGATGACACCGTTGCATCCCAGTTCCACCCGGCCGTCGGTCGGCTCCAGCACCACCGCGAATTCGGCCTCTTCCAACCAGGGCTCCCGCCGCAGCACCTCGGCCAGGCCGTTCTGGTCGGCAGGTCCCTCCTCGCCCTCGTAGAAGACCCCGACCACGTCGAAGGGGCCGGACCGCACCGCGGCGTCCTCCAACAGGTGGATCATCACCGCGACCCCACCTTTCATGTCGGCGGCCCCCAAGCCGTAGATCCTTCCGTCCTCGACCCGGGCCGGTCCTTGCCCTTGGGAGGGCACGGTGTCGATGTGACCCACCAAGAGCACCATGGGCCGTCCGGTGCGGTTGCCGACCACCAGGGAATTGCCCACCCTCCTGACGCCCGCGTCGCCGTAGGTGATGAGGAGCCGGGCCGCGATCCGGGTGCAGATCCTGCCCTCCTTCCCCGTCTCGGAGGGCACGTCTATGAGCTCCGTGGTGGTGTCGACGAGCAGGTCGAGCTCGTTCACATCTGCACCCCCAGCTCCCTCAGGTATTCGTTGAGCGCCGTCTTGGAGTCGGTGCGCTCGGTCCTCTTGCCGATGATCAGCGCGCAGGGCAGATGGTAGGTTCCGGCCTGGAACTCCTTGGCTCGCATACCCGGGACCACCACCGAACCGGCCGGAACCCGACCCCGGTGTTCGACCGGTTCCGGACCGGTGACGTCGATGATCGGGGTGGAAGCGGTGAGTACCGTGTTGGCTCCTAGCACTGCCTTCTCCTCCACGATCACCCCTTCCACCACCACCGCCCGGCTCCCTATGAAGCATCCGTCTTCGATCACGACCGGCCGGGCCGAGGGGGGTTCGAGCACTCCGCCGATGCCCACCCCGCCCGACAGGTGCACCCCCCGTCCGATCTGGGCGCAGGAACCGACCGTCGCCCAGGTATCCACCATGGTCCCCGATCCCACCCAAGCGCCGATGTTGACGTAACCGGGCATCACCACCACCCCCGGTTCGCAGAAGGCTCCATAGCGGACGGTGCCGGGTGGCACCACTCGGATACCCTGGGACTCCAGGTCCCGCTTGAGGGGGATCTTGTCCCGGAACTCGAAAGGGCCGATCTCCATGGTCTCCATAGACCTCAACCTGAAGTAGAGGAGAATGGCCTGCTTGACCCATTGGTGGACCACCCAGTCGCCGTCCTTCTTCTCGGCCACCCTGATCTCCCCCCGATCGAGGAGGCGAATGGTCTCCTCCACGTCGGCGCGGGCATCCTCGACGTCGCCGCCCGTGTCGAAGACTCGGGTTATCAGGTCCTGGTCAGGCATTCCACCACCACCTCGGCTGCTCGCTCACAGTCTTCCAGAGGCGGGACCAGCGCCAGCCTCAGATGTCCCTCCCCTCCTTCACCGAAGATCCGTCCGGGGGAGACCACCACACCCGAGTTCAGCAGCCGTTCGGCAGCCTGCAGGTCGTCTTCGACCCTGACCCACAGATAGAGACCCGCCTCGGAGCCGACCACTCGGAATCCGGCTCGGCTGAACGCCTCCCGCAGGATTCGACGTTTCCGACGGAACAGCTCCCGCCGCTCGGCGACGTGTCGGTCGTCCGACCAGGCAGCCACCGCGGCAGCCTGGGTGAACTCGGGGGGTGCCGTCCCAGTCGAGGTGCGGAGTTCGACCAGCCGGGCGATCGCCTCTGGGTCTCCCACCACCGCGCCCGATCGGTAGCCGGTCATCCCCGAGCGTTTCGAAAGGCTGAGGTAGACCAACACGTTGCGGGAGCCTCTCCCCGCGGCCTGTAAG
>FLYL01000836.1_pt2 | contig 15694 bp, 19 predicted proteins | sample 1122611 | NCBI WGS metagenome assembly FLYL01 (sample SAMEA4346791, study PRJEB14843) | hot springs metagenome | biome: Terrestrial Biome; feature: Habitat; material: Sediment | place: India | collected 2012-06-12 | depth 1760 m
GCGGGTCCCAGTTCCTCTACCGCCACGGCTCGGCTCCGCTGCCGTTGATCGTGACCACCCGGGGAGGCCCGTCGAGGTCGAGGTCGACGACGCTGACCGACGCAGGCGCGATCGTCAACCTGTGGTAGAGGTCGAGGGGTTGGCCCAGGAAGTGGGACAGGACCAGCCGGACGATGTCTGCGTGGGTGACCAGCGCGACGGTTCGACGGCGATGGGCTCGAACCACGTCCATACACGCCTGCACGGCCCGGTGTTGGGCTTGGTTTAGCGATTCGCCCTCGGGGAAGACGAAGGTGGAGGGCGATGTGAGCAGCCTCCGCCAGGCCTGCAACCGGGCGAGCGACGCCAGGGTACGACCCTGCCATCTGCCGTAGTCGACCTCCAGCAGGCCCTCCAGAGCGACCGGTTCCAAGCCGTGGACGTCGGCCAGCGCCTGGGCGGTCTGCCAGGTCCGTTCGATGGGGGAGGCGTAGACGGCTCTCAGGCGGACATCCCGCAGCCGTTCGCCCAGCCGGCGGGCCGCCTCCCACCCCGCGTCGTCGAGGTCCACCCCCGGTAGGCGCCCGGTGAGACGTCTCCCGGTTTCCGGGGTGGGAGCATGGCGGATCAGGAGGAGTCTGGTCATCCCCTAGGGAGGCTAACCCGACCCCTGTGGGCCGCGAAGGGGCGGCACCAGGCCGGGATGGTTGTTCGAGACCCGTCCCACCGCCGGGTCGGCCTCGCTCAGCATCCAACCGGGGTCGTAGGAGCGGTGGAGGAGAGCGTCGACCATCTCCGGGTCGCGGGCTTCGGGGTCGAGCCACAGAGCCCAGTCGGCAGGCTGTAAGACCAGCGGCATCCGATCGTGGACCCTGCTGACCGACCCGTCGGCGGGACCGGTGAGGATCGCACACGTTCGTCCCTCGGTGTCGGGACTCCAGATGCCTGCGAACATCACCGGTGAACGGTCGGGGGTGTGGAGGAACCAGGCCCGCCCGTCCGACCATTCGTAGAATCCGTCCGCCGGCAACAGACATCTGCGCCCGAGCATCGAGCCCCTGAACTTCACCAGGGCGGTCTCGCACCGTACGTTGATGATCACCCCTCTGGCCGACCGCCGCGGGATCCCCCAGCGCATCGCCCCGAGGAGGACCTCCCCCTGCCAGCCGGCGGCAACGTACACGGAATGGGTGGGAGCCACGTTCCAGGAAGGCGGGAGAGGCTCACCCACCGGGCGTGCGCCCAACGGCGAGGCGTAGCTCTCCCGATCCGACGCCAGGACGTATCTGCCGCACATCAGATGGTGGGGTCGGCCGGTAACGGTCGCCGGGTGTGTTGAAACACGATGGAGGTCTCGATGTGGGCCACCTCGGGCCACCCGGTGAAGCTCCGCACCGCCAGATCCCTCAGATGGTCGGCGTCGCGTACCAGCACATGGACCAGGAAGTCGGTGGAACCGGTCACGTGGAAGACCTCCACCGTCTCGGACAACCCCAGAGCGTGAGCGGTGAAGGTCTCAACCTCGTCTGCCGAGTGTCGCCGGAGGCGGACGGCGATCACCGCGGCGAGTCCCAGTCCCAGCGCCTTAGGTTCCACCTCGGCGTGGTACCCCCGGATGATCCCGCCTCCCTCCAGACGACGGAGCCGTTCGGTGCAGGTGGACGGGGCGATACCCACCCGGGCCGCCAACTCCTTGTTCGAGATCCGAGCATTCTCCATCAGAACCCGCAGGATGGCGCGGTCCGTTCGGTCCAAGGCGCGAACCGGGGGGTTCATCCGAAAACCCTTCGGTTTCTTTGCTGCTCCACCGTAGGAAGCATAGATTCGACCTTGGGTCAGCGACGAGATCGGGAGCAGCGCAGACCGAAATCCGAAAGGAGGTGCCGTAGTGGGCAGGAGAAGCTGGGCCGAGCCCTGGAAGGTGAAGATGGTCGAGCCGATCCGTCTCCTCAGCCGGGAGGAGAGGCAACGCGCCTTGGTGGAGGCGGGATACAACACCTTCCTGCTCCGTTCCGAAGACGTGTACATAGACCTGCTGACCGACTCGGGCACCTCGGCGATGTCGGACGCCCAGTGGGCGGCGCTGATGGTGGGCGACGAGGCATACGCGGGTTCGCGCAGCTACTACCGGCTGGAGGAGGCGGTCCGGGACGTGTACGGCTATCCCGAGCTGATCCCCACCCACCAGGGACGGGGCGCCGAGCACATCCTCAGCCAGATCCTCATCGAACCGGGAGACGTGATACCCGGCAACATGTACTTCACCACCACCCGATTCCACCAGGAGTACGCCGGCGGCCGGTTCGTCGACGTCATCATCGACGAGGCCCACGACCCCTACGCCGAGCATCCCTTCAAGGGAAACGTCGATCTGGACAAACTCGAGACGGTCATCGACACCTACGGAGCCGACCGGATCCCCTACGTGTCGGTGGAGACCAACGTCAACATGGCCGGCGGGCAGCCCGTCTCGATGGCCAACCTCAAAGCCACCTACGAGCTGTGCCACAGCCACGGCATCCTGGTCATGTTGGACGCCACCCGGGCGCTGGAGAACGCCTGGTTCATCAAGCAGCGGGAGGCCGGGTACGAGGACAAGTCGGTGGGTGAGATCCTCCGGGAGATCTGCAGCTACTCGGACGGCGCCACCGTGTCGTCCAAGAAGGACAACCTGGTCAACATCGGGGGGTTCCTGGCGTTGAGGGATCCCGAACTGGCTCGAAGAGCGAGAGCGTTGCTGGTCGCGTTCGAGGGACTCCACACCTATGGGGGGATGTCGGGTCGCGACATGGAGGCCCTGGCGGTGGGGATCCGGGAGATGGTCGCCACCGACGACCACGTCCGGGCCCGGGTCGGTCAGGTCGAATACCTGGGCGAGAAGCTGATCAAAGCCGGGGTCCCGGTGGTGCGTCCCATCGGAGGCCACGGGGTGTTCCTCGACACCAAGGCGATCCTCGAGCACGTTCCTCAGGACCTGTTCCCCGCCCAGGCCCTAACCGCCGCCTTGTACCTCGACTCGGGGGTCAGGGGTATGGAACGGGGGGTGGTTTCGGCGGGCAGGGATCCCGAGACCGGCGACCATCGGTACCCCAAACTGGAGCTGGTCCGGCTCGCCATACCCCGACGGGTCTACACCCAGGCTCACATGGACGTGGTGGCCGAGTCGGTGATGGAGGTGTACGAACACCGGGAGGAGATAAAGGGCCTCAGGTTCACCTACGAACCGTCCGAGCTGCGGTTCTTCCAGGCCCGGTTCGAACCCACGGAGCCCTGGGGGCTCTAACACCGGGGAACCCGGAGGAACCACGGGGAAGGAGGCCTCCCAGCAGGATCCGATGACCGGGACCGTTCACCTTCTCTGGAGAGAGACCTCGACGTGTTGAAGTCGTTTCTCGCTCTTCTCCCCGGGGGCGTTCGGCACGCCTTCGAGTTCCGCCACCGATCATGGGTCGACGACGCCACCTTTGAGGTGCTCTCTCGGCACGACGCCGCCTGGGTGTCGGCGTCGGGGGGTCCCTTACCCGAGATCCGTGAGGCCACCACCGATTTCGTCTACGCCCGCTTCCACGACCCCGGCCAAGGTGGATATCCCGACGCCAGCCTCGATGTGTGGGCCGACTGGCTGGCGTCCCAGGCCGAGACCGGGCGCGACGGGTACGCCTACTTCAACAACGACCTGGCGGGTCACGCCCCGGAGGACGCGACCCGCCTCGCCGCGGCGCTGCGTCGGCGTGGCGTCACAGGGTCCGGCCTTCCGCCGCCTTGGCGGTGAGGTCCACCACCGCGTAGTGACCCTCGTTGAGAGAGCCGGGACTAACCACCAGGGTGTCGGCCAGCATCCAGGTCTCGGGTTTGTCCCCACCGGCGACCACCGCCACCTGGGGCCGCAAGGTCTTGATCAGCTCGGCGACCTCGTCGCTGCCGGCTTTGCCTAGCCCCTTGTGCGACGGCGGGGTGGAGAAGAGAAGCACCTTCGGGTAGTCCTTGAGTTCTGTCAGGACCTTCAGGCGGTATGCAGCCTCCCAGCCGGGATACCGGAGCCGGGTCTTCTCCTCCCTCTCGGTATCGGGATCGTCCACGATCTCACCTCCCATGCCCGCGACCACCACATAGCCGGGAGCGAAGGCGAAGGTGCCATGTACGCCCCTCACCGAGGGATGCACCACCTCGATCGAGTGGCTCTCCTTGAGGTAGACGGGAAGGGGGGCGTCACCCGGTCCCGGCACCCAGTAGGCGTGCGCCGGATGCCTACCCAGAGGGCGGAACACCTCCCGAAACCACTCGGCCTGCGACGGACCCGGGCGGGTCAGGTCCCCGACCAGGGTCACCGCGTCAGCTCCGACCTCCTCTGCGACTTCCAACAGATCTCCCAGGCGGGCGACGTTTCCCAGCAACTCGCCCGCCGCGATCAGTGTCCTCACAGCCATGATCAACACCTCCTCGGCCAGACGAGCCTCAACCGATGAAACGGAGGAGGTGGTGCCGGTTCTTCCCTCGCCCGGTGGATCAGTCTGGGAAACAGATCGGTCCTAGATTTGGAATGTGTCCAGATTTCCTCTAGCTTGTCGATCGTGACTCGGGCGAACGAGGATCCAGTGGATCTCCTCCACCGGTCGGGACTTCACGCCACGCCGCAGCGGCTGGCCGTCCTCCGAGTGATCGACACCCGACCCCATTCGACCGCCGACCAGGTCGAACGAGCGGTGAGGGCCCATCTCGGAACCGTGTCCCGGCAAGCTGTCCATGACGCCCTCAACGTTCTCACCGAGCGGGGGCTGGTACGTCGGATCCAGCCGATGAGGTTGCCGGCCCTCTACGAGAGGAGGGTGGGGGACAACCACCATCACCTGGTCTGTCGGAGCTGCGGGCTGGTGGTGGACGTGGACTGCGCGGTCGGGAGGCGACCCTGCCTGAGACCCATCGAGCGGCGAGGCTTCGTCGTCGAGGAGGCGGAGGTGATCTACTGGGGTGTTTGCGCAAATTGCAGTCGAACCCAACAGGATGGAGAGGAGAGCGGATGACCGAGGCGCTGGAGACCAATGAGAGCACCCGTGGAGGTGGATGCCCGGTGATGCACCGGCCTCAGGCCGCCAAAGGATCGATCGCCAACCTGCATTGGTGGCCCGATCAGCTCAACCTGCGTCCCCTCAACCGCAATTCGCCGCTGATCGACCCGATGGGAGACGACTTCGACTATCGGAAGGAGTTCGAGAGCCTCGACCTCGAGGCGGTGAAGGCGGACATCCGGGAGGTGATGACCACCTCTCAGGACTGGTGGCCGGCGGACTACGGGCACTACGGGCCGCTGTTCATCCGGATGGCCTGGCACAGCGCCGGCACCTATCGGATCCACGACGGTCGGGGGGGTGCCAGCACCGGAAGTCAGCGGTTCGCGCCGCTCAACAGTTGGCCGGACAACGCCAACCTCGACAAGGCCCGCCGTTTGCTGTGGCCGGTCAAGAAGAAGTACGGGCGGAAGATCTCCTGGGCGGACCTGATGATCCTCGCCGGGAACGTGGCGCTCGAGTCGATGGGATTCAAGACCTTCGGGTTCGCCGGCGGAAGGGAAGACGTTTGGGAACCCGAAGAGGACATCTACTGGGGGCCCGAGGACACCTGGCTGGGTGATGAACGGCACGCCGAAGACGGGACCTTGGAGGGTCCTCTCGCCGCCGACCACATGGGGCTGATCTACGTGAACCCGGAAGGTCCCGGAGGGAACCCCGACCCCGTCCTCGCTGCGAAATTCATCCGGCAGACGTTCGCGCGCATGGCGATGAACGATTACGAGACGGTGGCCCTCATCGTGGGAGGCCACACCTTCGGCAAGGCCCATGGTGCCGCCGATCCCGAGCGCTACCTGGGTCCCGAGCCTGAAGGGGCGTCTCTGGAGGAACAGGGTCTGGGTTGGCGCAACACGTTCGGGCAGGGCAAAGGCCCCGACACCATCACCAGTGGTCTGGAGGGAGCTTGGACCACCGACCCGATCCGGTGGGACGACAACTTCCTCGAGAACCTGTTCGGCTACGAGTGGGAGCTGACCAAGAGCCCCGCCGGTGCCCACCAGTGGCGACCGAAGGACCGGGCGGCCGACGACACGGTGCCCGACGCGCACGATCCCAACAAGCGTCACGCGCCGATGATGCTGACCACCGACCTGGCACTGCGCTTCGATCCCGAGTACGAGCGGATCGCCCGGCACTTTCTCGAGAACCCCGACGAGCTGGCCGACGCCTTCGCTCGGGCCTGGTTCAAGCTGACCCACCGGGACATGGGCCCCAAGGCCCGTTACCTGGGCCCCGAGGTGCCCGAGGAGGATCTCATCTGGCAGGATCCGGTTCCTCCGGTGGATCACGAATTGGTCGACGAAACCGACGTCGCCGAGCTGAAACGGAGGATCCTCGAGTCCGGTCTGACGGTGTCCCAGCTCGTGAAGGCCGCCTGGGCGTCGGCCTCGACCTACCGGGACAGCGACAAGCGGGGAGGAGCCAACGGCGCTCGGGTCCGGCTGGCTCCCCAGCGGGACTGGGAAGTCAACGACCCGGCCGAGCTCGCCTTGGTGTTGGACACCCTGGAAGGGATCCGTAACGAGTTCAACCGGTCCCAGACCGGTGACAAGCGGATCTCCCTGGCCGACATGATCGTCCTCGGCGGCTGCGCGGCGGTGGAGAAGGCGGCCCGGGACGCAGGCCACCAGATCACGGTGCCGTTCTCGCCGGGTCGCACCGACGCGACGCAGGAACAGACCGACGTCGAGTCCTTCACCTACCTGGAGCCGAGGGCCGACGGGTTCCGGAACTATCAGCGTCCCGACGACAAGGAACGGCCGGAGGAACTGCTGATCGACCGGGCCAGCCTCCTGGGTCTCACCGCACCGGAGATGACCGTGTTGCTGGGAGGCATGAGGGTGCTCGGCGCCAACACCGGAAACACCAAACACGGGGTTCTCACCCACCGTCCCGGGGTGCTCACCAACGACTTCTTCGTCAACCTGTGCGACATGGGGATCGAATGGCGTCGGTCCACCGAGGAGCACATCTACGAGGGACGTGACCGGACGACCGGGGAGCTGCGGTGGACGGCCACGTCGGTCGATCTGGTGTTCGGGGCGAACTCTCAGCTGAGGGCCATCACCGAGGTGTACGCCGCCGACGATGCCGGCGAGAAGTTCGTCGAGGACTTCGTCGCCGCCTGGGACAAGGTCATGAACCTCGACCGGTTCGACCGGCGGTGATTCCCGGGTAGGTCCTGACTCAGGAGCCGGTACGAAGGTCGGGCCCCCTCAAAAGGGGGCCCGACGGCCGGTGAGTCCGCCTGTAAGCCGGATTCTGTCCGGGCACCGGGCGGTGCCCTGGGCGGTCATCCATCTGGGACCGACGTTGCCGTCGGCCTCTAGCGGCCTACCTGGGGTCGTCACGGGCGGGCCACCCATGCCCCGGCTTGGCCTTGCTCCGGGTGGGGTTTGCCGAGCCACCCCGGTCACCCGGGGTGCTGGTGGTCTCTTACACCACCGTTTCACCCTTGCCTGTGCCCGAAGGCCATCGGCGGTCTGTTCTCTGTGGCACTTTCCGTCGGCTCACGCCGCCTGGGTGTTACCCAGCACCCTGCCCTGTGGAGTCCGGACTTTCCTCGACGCCAGAAGGGCGCCGCGACCGCCCGGCGAACTCGCCGGAGACCATCCTAACCAACGCCTCCCGACCGTCTCTGCTTCCCGCCCGGTCTGCGACCGGCCAGACTTCCCGCAACTCCGCCCACCGCCACCGACATCAGCGCCAGCCACAGCACCGCGACCGTGTCGGCGGGGCTTCCCCCCAATCGGGCCACCACCACGACGATCCCGGCCAGACCGAGAGCGGCTACCGACCCGTTGAACCGGAAGGCGGTGAACGCCATCCTGCCCGCCACGTAACCGGCCGCGCCCAAGCCGACCACCACCCCGACCGTCAATCCCGCCAGGGGCGGGTCGTCGGCCCCGACCAGCTCCATAAAGGGCCACGAGATCAACGCCACCAAGGTCGCGGCCAGAGACCCCGCCGCGACACCGGCGAGAACCCCCAACGGCCGGAGAGTCACCACGCAGATTCCTCCAAGGCAGGCCGGCCCGATCGTAGGCGACGGGAACGCCTCGACGTTCACGGTTGGGAAGCCCCGGGGCTGGTCCGCTGAGCCCATCGTCCCGGGAGGCGCGACCGTCTGGATAGACTCGATCGGCCATGGATTGGCCATCGATACTGGGGCGTCTCGCCGACGGCGAGGACCTGACCCGCGACGAGGCGCGGGAAGCCATGTCGGCGATCATGGAGGGAACCGCCACCCCCGCCCAGATAGGAGCGTTCATCGTCGCCCTCCGCATCAAGGGTGAGACGGTCGACGAGATGACCGGCCTCGTGGAGGCGATGCGGGACGCCGCGGTCAGGGTCGACGTCGGTGTGACCCTGGTCGACACCGCCGGCACCGGCGGCGACCGCGCCCAGACCTTCAACATTTCCACCACGGCCGCCTTCATCGCCGCCGGGGCGGGCGCCAAGGTGGCGAAACACGGCAACCGGTCGGCCTCGTCGCGTTGCGGCTCGGCCGACGTCCTGGAAGCGCTCGGAGTGGCCATCGATCTCGAACCGGCTCAGACGGTGGAGATGATCCACCGGACCGGGTTCGGTTTCTTCTTCGCTCCTATCTACCACCCGGCGATGCGACACGCTGCGCCGGTCCGCCGCGAGCTGGGGATACCGACCGTCTTCAACTTCCTCGGCCCGCTCGCCAACCCGGCGGGGGCCCGCCGCCAGTCCATCGGGGTCTCTGATCCCAAGATGGCGGAGCGGATGATCGGCGTGCTGCAACGTCTCGGCGCCGAATACGCATTCGTGTTCTACGGAGAGGACGGGCTCGACGAGGTCACGACGACCGCCCCCACCTACATCTACCGGCTGAAGGACGGCGAGATCACCCACGCCGAGTTCACCCCCGAGGACTTCGGGGTGCCCCGGGCCCGCCCGGAAGACCTGAAAGGCGGGACGGTGGAGGACAACGTGAGGATCATCCGGGCGGTGCTCTCGGGAGAGAAGGGGCCACGCCGGGACGCGGCGGTCGTCAACGCGTCGCCGGCCATAGTCGCGGCCGGGTTGGCGTCCGGGTTCGTGGAGGGGGTCGCCAAGGCCGAGGAAGCGGTCGATTCGGGAGCCGCCCTGGAGGTGCTGGAGAGGGTGGTGGAGGAGAGCCGTCGAATCCGGGGCGGTTGAGGTGCACCTCGATCCCGAAACCCTGGTGGCCCTGCTCAGGAGAAGCGGGCTGAGGGTGACCCGAACCCGCCGGGCGGTCTGTCGGGTCCTCGCCGACCATCATGAGCGTCATCTGACCGCGGTGGACCTCCAAGCCGAGTCGGAGAAGGTGGCGGGCGGCCCCATCGACCTGTCGACCATCTACCGGACGATCGAGGCCCTGGAAGACGCCGGGGTGCTCCACCACGTGCATCTCGGTCATGGGCCGTCGGTTATCCACCTCTCCGACCGGACCGATCACCATCACCTGGTGTGTGAGGAATGCGGAAGGACCGAAGACGTGCCCCTCGACGAGCTGCGAGACCTCATCGGGGAGGTGGAGGACCGATACGGATTCCGGGCCGATTCGGTGCACTTCGCGCTGGTAGGCCGCTGCCGCGACCACTAGTAGGTCCACAGGGTCACGTAGACTCGTCCGGGTGCGTCGAGCCGCCACCCTGATGATCCTCGCCCTGGCCTGGGCATGCGGGACCCCCACCGTCACCGAGACGGCTCCTTCCCCGGCCGCGACCCCGGATCCGCCATCGGTCACCGGCGCGGGTGCCGACACCACCACTTCCACCACTCCCACCACCTCCACCCCCACCGAGGAGGCCGCTCTGCCGGCCGCCCCCGACTTCACGTTGGCCCTGGGAACCGGCGGCACATTCCGCCTATACGACGAGACCCGACCGGTATACCTGGTCTTCTGGGCCGAGTGGTGACCGACCTGCCGACGGGAGTTGCCCGTCGTCGATCAGCTGGCGGTCGAGTACGCCGACCGTGTGGTGTTCGTCGCTCCCGCCTGGAAAGGCACCATGGAGGCGACCCGCCAGCGGGCCGCGGAAGTGATGCCCTCCGGCCGGATCCTCTGGGGGCTCGACGAAACCGAGGAGATCTTCTCGGCTTACGGGGTCCCATATCAGCCGGTGACGGTGCTGATAACCGAAGACAAGAGGATCTTCGACTCGTGGCCGGGAGCCCTGGGAGAAGAGGAGCTGAGGGCGCGAACAGAAGCACTCCTCTCGGAGAGCTGACACCACGTCGACCGACCGGCACCTACCGTAGACACACCCATGCGTCCTCTCGAATCCGTCCAACTCGTCGTGGTGGCGGGCGCGGTGCTGCTCCCTGCCGTGATGGGTAGGCGTCTGCGGCGGGGACGCACCGCGGCGTTCCTCCTCGGATCGATGGTGCTGCAGCTCGTCGTCGAGGGTTTCCGATGGCAGCTCATCCCCCTCGACAGCGCGACTCTCGGTCTGGCGGTGGGGGATGTCGTCGCCGATGAGCGGAGACTCGATCTCGGGCACCGGATCCGCCGAGGTGTGCTCGGCGGGGTCGGGGTGGCGTCGCTGGCGGTCCTGCCGGTGCTCCTCCCGGTTCCGGAACTGCCCCCTCCAGGCGGCCCCTACCCGGTGGGCACCGTCTCCCTGCTCCTGGTCGACGACCGACCCGACCCGTTCGTGCAGGTGGAGGAGGGCGTAGAGCCCCCTCCTCGGCGGATTCCCGTCCAGGTCTGGTATCCGGCCGAGACCGTGGACGGCCAACCCGAACCGTGGGCAGACGTCGAATTCCTCGGGCCGGCCCTCGCCGAGAGGATCGGCGTACCGTCATTCTTCCTGGGTCACCTATCGGGTGTGCCGTCCCACTCTTACCGGGATGCGGTCCCGATGTCGGGCCGGTTTCCGGTGCTGCTCTACGTGCACGGCTGGGGCGGGTTCAGGACCATCGCCTTGGATCAGATCGAGACGTTGGCCTCCAACGGCTACGTGGTGGTCGCGGCCGACCATGTACCGGCGGCGGCCGCGGCCCGGTTTCCCGACGGCACCGTAAGCGAGCTCGACCCCGGGCTGCTCCCCGATCCGGGGGAGGTGGGAGAGGACGCCTACCGGGAGGCGGCGGAACGCCTGGTGGAGGGGTTCGCCGACGATCTGACCACCATCGTGGATCACCTGGCCGAGGGTCCTTCAGGGCCTTTCGGATCGACCGCCGCCCAAGTCGATCTCGAAGCCCTCGGTGTATGGGGCCATTCGACCGGTGGGGGTGCCGCGGTCTGGTTCTGTCTGGTCGACCGTCGCTGCGACGCGGTGGCCGGTCTCGATCCGTGGATCGAACCGATCCCCGGCCGGGTCCTCGCCGAAGAGCTCCGGGTACCGAGTCTCTTCATCCGGTCGGACGACTGGTCCGACACCCGCAACGACCGGCTCCTCCGGGGTCTGGCCGAGCGCAGCCCGTCGGTGTCGTGGTGGATCGGGATCTCGGGCGCGGCCCACTCAGACCTGGTCGCCACCCCGTTGCTGACTCCTCATGGGAACCTACTCGGCTTGAAGGGCCCGGTCCCGTCCGACAAGGTGGTCAGGCTGCTCCACGGCTATCTGGTGTCGTTCTTCGATCAACAGCTATACGGCGAAGGCGGTGCCGTGCTGGGGTTCCCGCCACCGCCGGGTGTGGCCAAGGAGATGCTTCCCTAGCAGGATTCTCCGGAACGTGCCGACCGAAGCTCCTCGGTGATCCGCTCGGAAGTCGCCGGGTCGAGGTTCGGGTCGCTCGCCAGCTCTTCGAGTAGGGGCACGGCCGTCTCCGGGTCGTTCTTCCCGCACCACAGCAGCTGTGCCTTCACGTAGATGGCTTCCTGGTTCCCGGGGTCGGCCTCCAGAGCCCGATCCGCCAGGCTCAAGCCCAGGTCGACCTCCCCGTTCCCCACCCATACCACCCAGGCAAGCCGGGTGAGAACCACCGCGGCGAGATCGGCCGGAGGTTCCGATTCGAGGATCGCCTGATAGTGCGGGAATGCCCTCCTGAAGTCGCCCGCTTCGAAATAGCGCTCCGCGAGGCGGAACCGCATGAACACCAGCTGGTCGGCCACCGCAGGATCGTTCTCGTAGGAACGGATGACGGCTTCCAACGCCTCGTTGGAGTACTGGGAGGGATCGAAGGTGGCCGACGGCGTCGCCGCCACACCTTGCAGGGACTCGTCGACGGGGTCTTGCACCATGAAACCCGCCAGCGTGATGGCGGCGCCTACCGCCAACGCCACACCCAGAACCGCCACCACGATGCGGCCGGACGAACGTCTGGGAGGATCCGCGGCTGCTTCCTGCGCGGCGTCCAGATCGGCGAGGTAGCGGCGCCTGAGAGACTCGGCGGTGTCCGGATCTATCTCGCCGGCCGCCAGCTGCTCCTCGAGCTCCTCCAGGTCCCGCCGGGCCTGTTCAGCCAGTTCGGCTACCAGTTCCGGATCGGGAGGCCGGGTCACGGCCGACCTTCCCGTCGTCTTCGAGTGGTGACCAGCCATCCTCCCAAACCAGTCGCAGCCAGCGGCACGAGCCACAATGGTGCGGTCTCGGGTCGCCACGGCGGGTCGATCAGCTGCGATCCTCCGTAGGAGGCGAGCAGCTCGTCGATTATCTGGTCGTCGGAATAGCCCTCGGCCACCCGCCGACGGACCAGCTCCATCATGTCCCGGGCCAGACCTGCGTTGGAGTCGGCGATCGACTCGGCCTGACAGACCGGACACCGGATCCGAGACCCGATTCGCTCGGCCCGATCGACGTCGGGCGGGGGAGCGGTGGCCACCGCGACCGCGACGATCCCGGCCAGTAGGAACGTGACCATCCCCCTCAGCAGCTCAAACCGCAACCCGTTGCCTCCTCCTTTCGGTGATGCGGGAACGAACCGACACGAAACCGCCGGCCGCGGTGATCAACCCACCCAGCCACACCATCCACTGCAGGGGGGAGGTGTCCATCCGCAGGGTGACGCCGTCCGGGTCGAGACGGAGCACGGTCAGGTACAGGTCACCCGAGAAGGTGGAGTAGACCGCCGGGGTTTGGATGGCGAAGGCCGATCCCTCGAACAGGTTCAGTGCCGGCCGCAGCACGGCCACCGGTCGTCCTTCCCGACTCACCTCCACCGTGGCCCCCTCCACCGTCTTGTTGGGTTCGGGGCGGGTGAACGGAGCCTGATAGGTGACCTGGTAGCCGGCGAAGGCGACCGACTCGCCGGGAGCCAGCCGCGCTTCGGAGTGGGTCGCCAGGTTGGAAGCGAACGCGATCCCCACCACCACCAACGCCACCCCGACGTGGGAGAGCTGCCCACCCCAGTAACCGGGATCGGAGCGCAGCACCTCGCCGATCGCCGTGCCCAGGCCCACCTCCCGGGCTTGGCTTCTCCGGGCCGCGAGGACCAGGAGGTGCCGACCGATGACCGCCACCACGCAGGAGGAGAGCACCGCGGCGAGGACCACCCAGCCGACACGGGTGACCGCCACCACCACGACCAAGCCGACCAGCAACGCCAGTTGCAGTGGGCCGTGGATCCGGCGACCTACCAGCCTGGGGTCGGCGTAACGCCAGGGCATGACCGGCCCGATCCCCATGGCGAGCACCAACCCGAAGGACAGCGGGACGGCTATCCGGTTGAAGAACGGTTCACCGACCTGTACCCGGTCGCCGGAGAGCGCCTCTAGAACGATCGGGTAGATGGTGCCCACCAGCACCACCAACGCGTAGACCGATAGCAGCAGGTTGTTGAATAGGAACGCCCCCTCCCGGGAGGAGAGGGCGTCGAGTCTCGAGGGCTGGGCCACCTGCGGTGCCCGCACCGCGAACAGGGCGAAGGACGCCACCAGCACCGCGACCAAAAAACCCAACAGCACCGGTCCTATGGCCGACTGGGTGAACGAGTGCACCGAGGCGACCGTGCCGGAGCGGGTCAGGAAGGTGCCCAGGATGGTGAGGGAGAACGCGGCGATGACCAGAACGAAGTTCCACGACTGCAGCATGCCCCTCCGTTCCTGGGTGAGGGCGGAGTGGATGAACGCCGTGGCGACCAGCCACGGCATGAAAGAAGCGTTCTCCACCGGATCCCAAGCCCAGTATCCCCCCCAGTTGAGCACCTCGTAGGCCCACCAGCCGCCCAGCACGATCCCCAGGGTGAGGAACGACCAGGCGATCAAGGTGGAACGTTTCGACCTCTGCAGCCAAGCAGAACCCGGCATTCCCAGGGCCAGGGCCGCCATCGCGTACGCGTAGGGGACGGTGAGGCCCACATAACCGAGGTAGAGCATGGGAGGGTGGACGGCCATCAAGATGTGGTTCTGCAGCAGCGGATTGGGTCCTGCGCCGTCGGCCGGTCCGGTGGCTCCCAGCAGCGGAAGGGGACTGGAGGCGGCACACGAGCGGGCCGCCGCCTCCACACACGTCTCGAAGGGGTTGGCGACCGTCGCCACAAGCCCGAAGAAGAAGACGGCGACCGCCGCCATCACCGCCAGCGCTCCCCATCCGAGGGGATCGATGTTCCTGCGGGCGTCCCGGAAGACCACCCAGGTGAACGCCGCCAGGACGAGCAGCCAGAGCACGATCGAACCTTCCAGGGCGGCCCAGGCGGTCGCGACGTCGAAAGGAAACGGTGTGAACCGGGAATGGTGGTCGGCCACGTAGGCGACGGTGAAGTCGTTGGTGAGGATGGCCGCCTCCAGGGCGAGGAACGCCGCCACCGCGGCTCCGACCAGCAGCCGCAGTGGTCTCCTCGGCCGTTCGGCCCGGGCCGGCGACCCGACCGCCCCGACCGTCTCCACCACCAGCCAGCAGGCCGCCACCAACCCGGTCCAGACGGCGGCCGTCCCGAGAAGCCCGAACATCAGCCGGGGCCTCCGGTGGCGGGTGCCTGATAGTTCTCGTCGTGGCGGATCAGCGCCTGGTCGGCGACGAACTCGTCGCCCCGCCACGCGCCGTCGAGGAGCACCTCGACGTCCTCGTCGAAGAGAGGCGGCGGTGTTCGGGTGAGTACGACCCGGACCTCGGCCAGGCCGTCGCTCACAACGAAACGAATCGTTCCGTCCGCTTCCTCGGTCAACGAACCCGGGACCACCACCCCGGCGAGGCGGAACCGGGTTCCGTCCGGGAAGTCGGCCCTACGGGCGACCGCCTCCGACGTATACAGGTAGTAGACGAGGTCGTCGTCGACGGAACGAACCAGGAAGAACCCGGCGACTGCGATCCCGATCAGCGACGGGACGACCAACCACCGGTACGACACGCTCACTCCCGACGGGGCCGCCCGCGGCGGTGGCGCCGCCGGAGGCTCCATGCGTATCCCGCGATCACCAGGTATGCCGCCAGATACGAGGCGAGGACGAACCCGTCGGTCATGGACCGGCCTCCCCGGGGTCTACCAACGGCGGACGCACCCGGGCGCCTGCCACGGGTTCGGTCTCGGCCTGCTCGTCCTCCAGCTTGGCGAGACGGATGCGGGCCATCAGAAGGGTGACGTAGAGGAGGCTGAACGCACCCAGGTTGACCAGAAGGGCGGCCAGCATGGCAGGGTCGAGCTGGGCGCCGTCGGGTCGGACCGTCATCGGCTGGTGCAGAGTCCGAGCCAACAGCACCGAGAAGTAGACGAGGGGAACGTTGACCACTGCCACCACACCCAACAGGGCGGAGCGGCGGGCCCGGCTCACG
>FLYL01037032.1_pt2 | contig 15570 bp, 21 predicted proteins | sample 1122611 | NCBI WGS metagenome assembly FLYL01 (sample SAMEA4346791, study PRJEB14843) | hot springs metagenome | biome: Terrestrial Biome; feature: Habitat; material: Sediment | place: India | collected 2012-06-12 | depth 1760 m
ACGGAGGTCGTAGTGGTGGGTTGGGGCTGGGTGACGGTGACGGAGGTGGGAGCCTGCGGAGCGGAGGTGCACGCCACGACCAGGGCGAACGAGCACACCAGGAAGCGCACAGGCGACGAGGCTACACGGGTCCCTCCCCGTATCCTCTGCGGCATGAACCCTGCCCCGCCGCAGGACCTGGAGGCGACCCTCCTCCGGATCGCGGGAGGTGCCCGCCTCTTCGGACTGGGGTGGTTCGTGCTCCTCGCGGCGGTCGCCTGGCTCCAACATCGGGACGCGATCGTTCGTCCCGCCTGGCTGGTCGTACCCGCCCTCGCCGCAGCGACGTGGGCGCTGATCAGCCTGGTGGCGGTTCGGAGACGCCGGGAATCGGCCGTCGCTCCCAGCCTCCTGGCGGTAGACACCCTCATCGCGGCGGCGGCCCTGCTCGCTCCCTCCCAGGCCGGGATCGGGGACGTGCTCTTCTACGGGGGGCTCCCTCTGATAGTCGTCGGGATCGGAGCGATCCGTGGCAGCGGCGCAGCGTGGTCGATGGCATCGGCTCTCGTGCTGGCGGTCCTCGTCCGCATCGGGGTGTCCTCGGTGGCGGACGTGGTCGGATCCATCTCGCAGATCCTCACGTATGTGGGCGGGGCTTTCATCTTCACCTGGGTGGCCCGGATCCTGCGCAGCTCGGAGACTGCCCGGCTGCTCTACGCCGAAGCTGCGGCCCGGGCCGAAGAGCGGGCGGAGATATCCCGACATCTACACGACTCGGTGCTCCAGACGCTGGCTCTGATCCAACGGGCCGCCGCCGATCCGAGCCAGGTCACCTCACTGGCTCGTCGGCAGGAGCGGGACCTCCGCGAGTACCTCTACGGCACCCCCAGACCCCCGGATTCGGGGTTCGCAGACGGGCTGCGGGCGATGGCCGCAGACGTCGAGGACTCCTACCGGGTCGCGGTGGACGTGGTGACCGTGGGTGACGCTCCCACCTCCCACCGGATCGACGAGCTCCTGGCCGCAGCCCGGGAGGCGACGGTCAACGCGGCGAAGCACGCCGAAGTCGATCACGTCTCGGTGTACGGCGAGGTGCTGGGCGACGTCGTCACCGTCTACGTCCGGGACCGGGGCAAGGGCTTCGATCCCGCCCAGATCGGATCGGGACGGCGGGGCATCGAAGACTCGATCCTGCGTAGGCTCGAGGCGGTGGGAGGCTCCGCCGAGCTGCGAACCGGTCCGGAGGAGGGCACCGAATGGCGGATGCAGGTGAACGTCTGAAGGTCCTGGTGGTGGACGACCACGACCTCTTCCGATCGGGGGTCAAGGCCGAGCTGCCCGACGACCTCGTCGTGGTGGGGGAGGCGTCCGACACCGAGGCGGCCGTCGAGCTGATCCTCGAACGGAGACCCGACGTGGTGCTGTTGGACGTCCATCTGCCCGGGGGCGGAGGCGCCCAGGTGGTGGCGCAGGTGAAGAGACGGGCCCCGGAAGTGGTGTTCCTGGCCCTGTCGGCCTCGGACGCTCCCCAAGACGTGGTGTCGGTGGTTCGGGCGGGCGCACGGGGATACGTCACCAAGTCGATCCAACCGGAGGAGCTGGCCGACATCATCCGACGGGTGGCGTCGGGTGACGTGGTGTTCTCGCCGCGGCTGGCCGGGTTCGTGCTCGACGCCTTCGCCGGAGACGTCGAGGTGGGAGACCCCGAGCTGGATTCCCTGACCGACCGTGAACGGGAGGTCCTCCGCCACATCGCACGGGGTTACACGTACAAGGAGGTGGCCGAAGCCTTGTACATCTCGGTCAAGACCGTGGAGACCCACGTGTCGTCGGTGCTGCGCAAACTACAGCTCAGCAACCGAAGCGAGCTGACCCGATGGGCGGTCGAGCGGCGCCTGATCTGACGCCCTAGCCTTGGGTGGGTGCACCCCGTCGACTCGCCTGACGAAGCCGCGTTCCGTGCGGAAGCCCGCAGGTGGCTGGAGCAGAACGCCTCCCGGCGGTCGCGCCCTCCCGTGGCGCCGTCGGCGATAGTCGCCGAGTGGAAACCCGAAGAGGAGGAGGCCAGGCTGGCGGAGGCCCGCCGGTGGCAGGCCACGAAGTTCGACGCCGGGTGGGCCGGGATCGCGTGGCCGACCGAATACGGAGGGAGGGGAGGGACCATCTACCAGCAGCACGTCTTCGACGAGGAGGAGGCTGCCTTCGACGTTCCCCGCGACGCCCTGGTGGTCGGTCTCGGCTGGTGCGGCCCGGCCATCCTCCATCTGGGCACCCCTGAGCAGCGGAGACGGTTCCTCCCACCCATGCTCCGCGGCGACGAGGTGTGGTGCCAGCTCTTCAGCGAGCCGGGTGCGGGGAGCGACCTGGCGTCCCTCGCCACCAAGGCCCACCGGGACGGAGCCGACTGGGTGCTGGAGGGCGAGAAGACCTGGTCTACCTTCGCCCACCACGCCGACTGGGGCCTGTGTATCGCCCGCCACGGACCCGACCGCCATCGGGGCTTGACCGCCTTCCTGGTGGACATGAGCTCACCGGGGGTGGTGGTGACGCCGATCAGGCAGATGACCGGCGCCGCCAACTTCAACCAGGTCTACCTCGACGGTGTGCGGGTCCCCGACCGGCTCCGGCTGGGTGAGGTCGGCGACGGGTGGCGGGTGGTGATCACCACCTTCATGTACGAGAGGGTGGCCGCCTATCTGCCGGTCAGGCAGGTGGTCGATGCTGCCAGGCCGCTCGTGTCGACCTCCCACCCTTCCCGGAGAGCACGATGGACACGGGCGTTCATCACCGCCAGGGTCTTGGAGCTCTTGAGGTTGAGGCAGATCACGGCTCTCGACGACGGCGTCCCGGGGCCGCACGGCTCGCTGATCAAACTCGCCGGGACCCTGCTGCTCGACCAGGTCTACGACCTCGGTCTCGACGCCCTCGGTCCGGTCGGGATGGTCGCCACCGGCGGCGCCGGTGAATGGGTCGACGCGTTCCTGGGGACGCCGGGCCTGAGGATCGGCGGCGGGACCGATCAGATCCAGAGGAACATCATCGCCGAGAGGATCCTCGGGCTTCCCCGCGACCCTCGCTGAGCGCCACCGCGGTGCCGTAGGCGACCGCCACCACCACGCCGTCGGCGGCGCCGGTCAGCTCGATCCGGATCCCCCCGACCAGGTCGGCTCCCAGAGTCCTCGCCCGATCCTCCAGCCGATCCAATGCGGCTCGAACTGCGGTGCCCGCCGCGCCGGCCGCCGAACCGTCCGAGGCCTCCCCTTCGCCGATCACCAGACCCAGCCAGCGACCCGGAGGGGGATCCTGGGTGAGGAGCCGCACCGAGTCGGGTCGGTCATCCGGTTCGGGGGGCGGGGGTGCTCCCGGGGCACCCCAGGGGGGAAGGTCGAAAGCGGGGATGTCCGGGTCTTGGTCCACCATCCCGGCCAGCTTACGCTCTGTGTCGGTGAGGATCAGCGTCGTTACCATCTTCCCCGGTTATTTCGAATCACCTCTCCGGTGGGGCATCACCGGGCGGGCGATCGCCGAGGGGCACCTGGAGGTGGTTCCGGTCGACCTACGCCGGTGGGGGAAGGGACGCCACCGGCAGGTCGACGACGCCCCCTTCGGGGGAGGCCCGGGCATGGTGCTGATGGTCGAGCCGATCTACCAGGCGTTGGAACACGTCGATCCTCGACCGCCCGGCGGCGCCCACCGTGTCCTGCTGAGCGCGGCGGGTGACGTCCTGACCCAGTCGCACCTGGACCGCTGGGCTCGGCTCGACCACCTGGTGGTGGTGTGCGGACGTTACGAAGGTGTCGACGAGAGGGTCGCCGAGCATCTGGTCGACGAAGAGGTGTCGTTGGGGGATTTCGTGCTGGCCGGAGGCGAACCCGTGGCCCTCTGCATCGTCGAAGGTGTGTCCCGGCTCCTTCCGGGAGTGGTGGGCAACCCGGAGTCGATCGGCAGGGAGTCCTTCCGGGAAGGTCTGGTCGAGGAGCCCCAGTACACGAGACCGGCCGAGTTTCGTGGCTGGCGGGTGCCCGACGTCCTGCTGAGCGGGGATCACGGTCGGATCGCCGAGTGGAGGAACCAGCAGCGTCTCCTCCGCACGGCCAGGAGGCGGAGAGGCCGATGACACCCCGACCCCTGCTAGTCTTCGGGTCTCCGCGGCGAAGATCCACCGATCCCCAGGAGTCCCTATGAACAAGCTCGATATGGTCGAATCCGCCCGGCTGCGCACCGACCTGCCGGAGTTCCAAGCGGGTGACACCGTGCGGGTCCACGTGCGGGTGGTGGAGGGAGGCCGGGAACGCATCCAGGTGTTCGAGGGCGTGGTGATAGCTCGTGACGGTTCGGGTCTCCGCTCCACCTTCACCGTTCGGAAGGTCAGTTTCGGTGTCGGGGTGGAAAGGGTGTTTCCCCTCCACGCCCCGATCATCCAGAAGATCGAGGTGGTCCGACGCGGCGACGTCAGGCGCTCCAAGCTCTATTATCTGAGGGACCGCTCCGGCAAGGCTGCGAGGATCAAGGAAAAGCGCGACTGACCTCGGTGGAGCGACCCCCCACCGCCTCGGAAGCCCGGCCGAAAGGCTGGGCCTCTGTGGTGTCCTTCCTGACCGAGTTGCCCGGTCTCCTGCTGGTGGCGCTGACCATCGCCGTCCTGATCAAGACCTTCGTCATCCAGCCCTTCTACATACCCTCCGGTTCGATGCTCCCCACCCTCGAGATCGACGACCGGGTGATGGTGTCGAAGCTGCACTACAGGTTCGGGGACCCCAAACCCGGCGACATCGTCGTCTTCGAGAGCCCCTACACCTCCCAGGACGACGAGTCGTTCCTGCAGGCGGTCGCCGAAGCGATCCTCGAGGCGGTGGGGGTGGCCAACGGTGAAGAGGACCTCATCAAACGGGTCGTTGCGACCGAAGGGCAGACGGTGGAGATCCACGACAACCGGGTCTTCGTCGACGGGGTGCCGATCGAGGAGCCGTACCTGATGCCGGGGAGCCGAATGCAGGACGAGGCCCCGACCACCGTGCCCTCCGGTCACGTGTTCGTCATGGGGGACAACCGGAGCGCCAGCTCCGACAGTCGGGTCTTCGGACCGATCCCGGTGTCCTCCATCGTCGGCAAGGCGGTCTTCCGGATCTGGCCGTTGGATCGGCTCGGGACCCTGTGAGGGATGTCCCCCGGTGCGGGCATACTGACTCCATGGACGAGGAGCTGGAGAGGTACGAGAGCGAGGTCGAGCTGCAGACCTACCGGGAGTTCCGGGACGTGGCACCCATGTTCCGGTTCCTGGTCGAGACGGAGCGGCACCGCTACCTCGCCAACCGGGTCGACCTCCACCGGCGGGAGAGCGGCGGCAACGTCTACTTCGAGATCGACTTGGAGGACGCATGGGTGTGGGACGTCCATCGACCGGTCCGGTTCCTGAAGAGAGCCAAGGTGATCACCTTCGGGGACGTGCACGTCGAGGAGGCGGAGAGGTCCTCGGCGGGCTGAACACCCGGACGGTCGGCCGGCTGGGGGAGAGGATCGCGGCCGGGTTCCTGCAGAGCCGGGGGGCGAGGATCCTGGGGAGCAACGTGCAGGTCGGTCGGGGTGAGCTCGACCTGGTGGTGTCGCTGGAGGGTCGCACGGTGGCGGTCGAAGTCCGCACCGTCACCGGGGAGGAGCCCCTCGACGCCTTCGACTCGGCCAAGCTGCGGCAGGTCCGCAAACTGGCGGCTTCGATCCGGGCCGACCGGGTGGATCTGGTCGGGATCCGTCTGGCCGATCAGGTGGAGCTCCGATGGGTCAAGGGGGTGTGACCCCGCGTCGGCGCAGCTCCTTGTGCCAGCATCCGTGATGCCAGTGACGTCGCATGTCTGGTGCCCCGTCGGGTACCACCACCAAATGGAACGTGCCGGGCGGGATGGTCCCCTCACAACCCGGACACAGATAGGTCTTGCGGGCCGCGTAGGGCTGGACCGGAGTGACCACCTCGGGTCCGATCAACCCGTGATCGCCCACACCACCACCGCCACCGTCGCCGCCAATGCCAGACCCACCATGAGCAGGTCCAGCCCGGTCTTGGAGTGAGGGCGAAACGGGTTGAATCCCATGGGTCTCTACGGTAGACGACCCCGGCCGGAGTGTTAGGTTTGCGGACACGTGAGCTGGCTCGAGATCCGCGACGAGGGGCAGATACGGTGGATGGTCCTCGACCGGCCGGAGCGGAGGAACGCGGTACCCCCGGACGGTTGGGGGCAGCTGGCCGAAGAGTTCGCCCGCTTCGAGGGGTCGGAGGCAAGGGTGCTGGTCGTCACCGGGGCGGGAGGCGCGTTCTGTTCGGGAGCCGACCTGGATCCCTCTGCCACACCCGGTGAGGGGGTGGTCGCCCGTCACCAGCGGATGAAGCTGATAGGGGAGGCGGCGACCCGCCTCCATCGTCTCAGCAAACCGACCATCGCCGCGGTGGACGGGGTCGCGGTCGGAGCGGGGATGAACCTGGCGCTCGGCTGTGACGTCGTGTTGGCTTCGACCCGAGCCCGGTTCGCCGAGATCTTCGTTCGTAGGGGACTCACCGTCGACTTCGGGGGGTCGTGGCTGCTGCCACGAGTGGTCGGGATCCAGCGCGCCAAGGAGCTGGCGTTGAGCGGAAGGATGGTGGGCGCCGACGAGGCCCTGCGTCTCGGTCTGTGCATGGAGGTGGTGGAACCGGAGCGCCTGGTGGAGCGCACCCGGGAGGTGGCCTCGGGCTTCTTGGAGGGGGCGCCCGTAGCCCAGATGCTCGCCAAACGTTGCCTGGACCGCTCCTGGGAGCTGTCTTTCGAGCAGGCACTTGCGTGGGAGGGGCAGGCTCAGGCGATCTGTTTCCAGACCGAAGACGTGGCCGAGGGGATCGCCGCGTTCCTGGAGAAGAGAACCCCGCGCTGGCAGGGCAGATGACCGAGCGGCGGACGGGCTTCGAACCCGCGACCTCAACCTTGGCAAGGTTGCGCTCTACCGACTGAGCTACCGCCGCGAGCTCCCTTACTTATAGCCGACCGGTGGACGTGTCGCAGCCACCTCGTACGTTGGGCGCCATGTTCGCTCATGTGACGTCCGCCACCCTGGTAGGGGTCGAAGCCCGGGCGGTAGAGGTCGAGGCCCATCTGGGTAAAGCCCAGGCGCGGTTCTCGCTGGTGGGCCTGCCCGACACCGCGGTGCGGGAGGCCAAACAGAGGGTGGAGTCCGCGTTGGCCGCCTCGGGGTTCCTCTTCCCGAATCGACGCCTGACCGTGAACCTGGCTCCGGCCGACCTCCCCAAGGCCGGGTCGGCCTTCGACCTCCCGATCGCCTTGGGTGTGCTGGGTGCCGACGGCCAGGCCCGGGGAGTGGAGGGAGTGGTCGCCGTGGGGGAGCTGGCTCTCGACGGTCGGGTCCGGCCTGCCAGAGGTGAGCTGGCCGCCGCCCTGGTGGCGGCCAGGAGGGGGCGACCCTGCCTACTCTCGGCGGAGTCGGCGGGTGCCATCGCTGGTCTGGTCGACGCCGACCTGCGGCCGGTGGCCGACCTGAAGGAGGCGGTGGCGGTGTTGGACGGCGCCGCTCCCTCCCCTCCAGTACCCTCCGGGGCCGAGGACCCGCCGGTTCCCGACCTCGCCGACGTGCGGGGACAGCCCATGGCCCGCCGTGCGCTGGAGCTGGCAGCGGCCGGAGGACACAACCTGCTGATGACCGGTCCCCCCGGTGCCGGCAAGTCGATGCTGGCTCGTCGTCTTCCCGGCCTTCTCCCCGATCTGGTTCGGGAAGAGCTGGTCGAGGTGGCCTGCGTCTACGCAGCCGCCGGACTCCCCCCGCCTCGGAGACGCCCCCCGTTCCGCAGCCCGCATCACTCTGCGTCGGTGGCGGCGCTGCTGGGAGGAGGTAGCGGAGTGGCGGTGCCCGGCGAGCTGTCCCTGGCACACAGGGGTGTGCTCTTCCTCGACGAATTGGGGGAGTTCCCCACCAACGTGCTCGACGCCCTACGCCAACCCCTCGAGGACCGTAGGGTGACCATCGCCAGGCGGGGAGTGAGTGTCGCCTACCCGGCGGGGACGATCCTGGTGGCGGCCACCAACCCGTGTCCATGCGGCTATCTGGGTGATCGCCTGGTGGCCTGCCGATGCTCTGAAGCTGCGCTGGGTCGTCACCGTAGGCGGCTGTCGGGTCCGCTCCTCGACCGTTTCGACATCTCGGTGTGGGTGGGGAGACCCGAACGGCTGGACGGGCCTCGGGAGGAACCCACCGGACCGGTTCGTCGTCGGGTCGAAGCCGCCCGGAGCATCCAACTGGGCCGTGGAAAGCTCAACTGCGAACTCGACGGATGGGAACTGGATCAACTGGACTACACCCCGGAGGCCAGGAGGCTCCTCGCCCAGGCGGTTGCGACGGGATCGCTGACCGGGCGAGGGTACGACCGGACACGCCGACTGGCCCGCACCATCGCCGACCTCTCCGGGGGAGGCCCCGTGGACGCCCGGGCGGTCGCCGAGGCCATGGCGCTGAGGAAGGCGGGATGAGCGCCCCGCTTATCACCATGGCCTTCTCGGGTGGGGGAGCTCCCCCGACCCCGGCGGAGGCGATGAGACGCATTCGGGAGGCCGGCGCCGAGTTCGTCGTCGACCTACCCGACCACCTGGCCTGCCTTCCCGACGCGCCCCGATGGCTGTTCGTCAAGGGAAGACTCCCCGACCGACCGGGTGTGGCCGTGGTGGGCGCCCGAAGGGCGACCCGATACGGCCTGTCCATCGCCCGACGTGTCGGCGCTCTCATCGGCGGGGCCGGGTGGCCCGTCGTATCCGGTTTGGCGAAGGGTGTCGACGCCGAGGCCCACCGGGGCTGTCTGGAAGCCGCGGGGACCGCGGTGGCGGTCCTGGGGTGCGGGATCGACCGGTGGTACCCGGCTGCCAACCGGCAGCTGGGGGAGCGGATCCTGGCTGGGGGAGGAGCGGTGGTGTCGGAATACCCCCCAGGGACACCACCCGAGGCGTGGCGATTCCCCGCTCGCAATCGAATCATCGCCGGGCTGAGTCGGGTGGTGCTGGTGATAGAAGCGGCGGAGCGGTCGGGGGCCCTGATCACCGCCCGGATGGCCCTCGACCAGGGAAAGGAGGTCATGGCGGTTCCAGGAGACGTAGACCGGGACACTTCCCGGGGATGCAACCAGCTCATCCGGGACGGAGCCCATCCCATCACCGACCTGGCCCACCTGGTAGACGAGCTGGCCCTCTGGATGGGTCCCCCGCCTCGACCCGACACCGACCCCCCGCAGGAGGAGGTCACCGTCGAAGACCTGATCCGCCGCTGGGGGGCCGAAGAGGCGTTCGGCCGTCTGGCCGAGTGGCAAGCCCGGGGGTTGGTCGAAGTCGAGGACGGCCGGGTTGTGATTCCGCGAGCCGAAGGTTGGAGCACTTAGCATCCAGGTGGTGGCTCCCATACCTGCACCTCCCGGATGGGCTCGATCCGACCTCCAGGCCTTCCTCGACGAGCTCGCCCGGCGGCGGCTGTCCCCCAACACCGTGGCGGCCTACCGGCGCGACCTGAGCCAGTTCGTCGCCTTCTGCGACCGTAGGGGAGCGCGTTCCCTCGACCAGATCGACCGGGACCACATCCGGTCGTACCTCGCTCATCTGGACACCCGGCGGTACGCTCGGTCGTCGATCCGCCGGAAGGCCTCGGCGGTGCGGTCTTTCCTCGACCATGCGGTCCGGAGAGGAGTGATCCGTTCCAACCCGGCGAGGAGCCTGGGCACTCCCAGGCGCAGGACCCGCCTCCCTTCCGCCCTTCCCCGGCGGGTGGTGACCGAGATCCTCGACGGGATGCCGGACGACACGCCCATCGATCTGAGGGACAGGGCCGTGCTGGAACTGCTCTACGCCACCGGGATCCGGGTCGGTGAGCTGTGTCGACTGAGACTCACCGACCTCCAGCAGGGCTCTCTACTCCGGGTGGAGGGCAAAGGCGGACGGGTGCGGGTGGTTCCCGTGGGGGCGCCGGCCCGGCGAGCGGTGCAGCGATGGCTGGAGGACGGCCGACCTGCACTGGCCCGTGGTGGATCCCCCGACAGTCTGTTCCTCGGATCGAGGGGCGGCTCTCTGGGGCCGAGGAGCGTGAGGAGGATCGTCCGACGGCGACTCGGAACCTTTCCCCACGCCCTCCGTCACTCCTTCGCCACCCACCTCCTGGAAGGCGGCGCCGACCTGAGGTCGGTGCAGGAGCTGCTCGGACACGTTGCCCTGTCGACCACCCAGACCTACACTGCCGTGACCCGCCAGCACCTCCGAGAGACCTATGAGCGAACCCACCCGCGGGCCTGAGCGGACAGACGAGATCGGGGCCCTGTGGGCTCGGTTCAAAGCAACCGGGGACGAAACGGCCCGCGAGAAGCTGATCATCCACTACTCGCCGCTGGTCAAGTTCGTCGCCGGACGGGTAGGAGCCGGATTGCCTCGCAGCGTCGATCCCGGGGACCTCGTCTCCTACGGCATCTTCGGGCTGATCGACGCCATAGACAAGTTCGAACCCGAACGCGGGTTCAAGTTCGAGACGTACGCCATCAACCGGATCAAGGGGGCCATCCTCGACGAGTTGCGGGCCCTGGACTGGGTTCCTCGATCGGTTCGGGCCAAGGCCCGGGAGATCGAACGTTCCATGGCCGAGCTGGAACATCGCCTCCAGCGCACCCCCAGCGACGAGGAACTCGCCCGCCACATGGGGATGCCGGTGGAGGAGCTGCAAGACGTCCTCGGCAAGCTCTCCATGGTGGGGCTGGTGGGGCTGGACGACCTGTTGGACCCCGAGTCCTCTACCACCCGGGGAGACATGATCGCCGACCGGACCGAACCCAGCCCCGAGGAGAACTACCAGAAGGAGGAGACCCGCCGGGTCCTGGCCGAAGCGATCAACAAGCTGCCCGACCGGGAGAGGCTGGTCCTCACCCTCTACTACTTCGAGGGTTTGACCCTGGCCGAGATCGGCGAGGTGCTGGGTGTCACCGAATCCCGGGTGTGTCAGCTCCACGCCAAGAGCGTGTTGAGCCTGCGCAACAGGCTGAGTGAGCCCTCCTTCCGGTGATCGCCTAGACTGCCGCGCCGAACACGCACACCCGTCATCCCGTCTGGTGGGCCGGACGCCGGCCTGAGGGGACCCCCGGGCATCGAGTCCGGAAGGGCGCGGGTGGAGGACCAACCAGAGGAGAACCCGATGAGCGCTGTCACGATGAAGCAGCTCCTGGAGGCGGGCGTCCACTTCGGACACCAGACCCGCAGGTGGAATCCGAAGATGGCCCCGTACATCTACACGGAGCGCAACGGCATCCACATCATCGACCTGCGGCAGACCCTGGAACAGATCGACAAGGCGTACGAATACGTCAGGGATCTGGTGGCAGGGGGCGGGACGCTGCTGTTCGTCGGCACCAAGAAGCAGGCACAGGCCGCGATCGAAACCGCCGCCAAACATGCCGGAATGCCGTATGTGAACTACCGGTGGCTGGGCGGCATGTTGACCAACTTCTCGACCATCCAAAAGCGCATCTACTACATGAAGGAGTTGGAGCGCATGGAGGAGTCGGGGGAGATGCAGGCGCTACCCAAGAAGGAGCGGCTGCGTCTCAGGCGGGAGTTGGCCAAACTCCAAGCCACCCTGGGGGGCGTTAGGGACATGACCAGGGTTCCTGAAGCGGTGTTCGTCGTCGACGTGAACCACGAGCACACCGCGGTGCGGGAATGCGAGAGGCTGGGGATCACTCTGATCGCCCTGGTCGACACCAACTGCGACCCGGATCCGGTGGACATCGTCATCCCCGGTAACGACGACGCCATCCGGGCCGCCGAGGTGGTGTCGATGGCCCTGGCCGAGGCTTGCCGAGAGGGCCGCGCGATGGCAGCCAAACCCGAGCCGACCGAAGCAGCGACCACCTGAGGAGTAAGCAGAATGACGATCACCCCTAGAGAGATCCAGCGGCTCCGCCAACAGGCGGGAGTAGGCATGATGGACGCCAAGCAGGCTCTCACCGACGCCGGCGGCGACTTCGACAAGGCGATGGAGCTGCTTCGGGAGCGGGGCTTGGCGAAGGCCGCGAAGAAGGCGGGCAGGCTGGCCACGGAAGGGACGGTGGGCAGCTATCTCCACATACAGGCCGACCATCCGGTACTGGGAGTGATGGTCGAGTTGGCCTGCGAGACGGACTTCGTCGCCAAGAGCCCCGAGTTCAACCAGGTCGCCAACGACATCGCCCTCCACATCTCCTGGTCGAACCCCCGCTGGATCACCCGCGAGGAGGTGGACCCGGCCGCGGTGGAGAAGGAGAAGGAGCTGATCGAACGGGAGGCGCGGGCCGCCGGGAAACCGGAACAGGCGATTCCGAAGATCGTCGAAGGCAGACTCGAGAAGTTCTACGAGGAGAACGTCCTCTACGAACAGCCGTTCGTCAACCGGGAGAAGTTCGACGGCACGATCGGTGACATGGTGGCCGCCCTGGCTGCCAAGATGGGGGAGAACGTGACGGTCCGGCGGTTCTGCCGGATCGCCGTCGGGCAGGACTAGGAGCTGGCCGTGGAGAGCGAACCCCGAAGACGGGTCCTCCTCAAACTTTCGGGTGAGGCGTTCGCCGACCCCGAAGTCGGATATGGTCTCGACCCGGCCACGGTCACCCGGGTGGCCGGGGAGATCGCCGAAGCCCACGGGGAGGGACACGAGATAGCCGTGGTGGTCGGCGGAGGCAACATATTCCGGGGCGTGTCCCAAGCCGCCAAGGGGATGGACCCCGCCACCGCCGATTACATGGGGATGCTGGCCACCGTGATCAACGCCCTCGCCTTGAGGGATGCACTGGAGAAACAGGGTGTCCCCACCAGGGTCCAGTCGGCCATCACCATGCAGCAGCTCGCCGAACCGTACATCCGGCTCAGGGCGATCCGACACCTGGAGAAAGGGAGGGTGGTCATCTTCGCGGCGGGGACCGGCAACCCGTTCTTCACGACCGACACCACCGCGGCGCTGCGGGCGGTGGAGATCGGGGCGGAGGTCCTCCTCAAAGCCTCGAAGGTAGATGGGATCTACGACCGGGATCCGGCCGGCGACGACGGTGCCCAGCGAATCGAGGAACTCACCTACATGGACTTCCTCGCCCGGGGACTCCGGGTGATGGACTCCACCGCGGTTACGATGTGCAAGGAACACGGCATTCCCATCGTGGTGTTCGACATGACACGACCCGGGAACATCGTCCGGGCCGTTCGAGGCGAGAAGATCGGCACGGTGGTCAGATGAGGCCCGGGATCGGAGCCGGCAGCCCAGGGAGGACCGATGATCGAGGATCTACTCGAAGAGGCCCGGCACAAGATGGACCAGGCCGTCGAACACGTGGCCGCCGAGTTCGCCACGGTCCGGACCGGCCGGGCCAACCCGCAGATCCTCCATCGGGTCGTGGTCGACTACTACGGTCAACCAACCCCGCTGCAGCAACTGGCGGGCCTCTCGGTTCCGGAGCCACGGCTGCTGGTGGTCCAGCCATACGACCGCTCGGCGCTTCCCGCGATCGAACGTGCCATCCAGGAGTCCGACCTGGGGCTCAATCCGTCCAACGACGGGTCGGTGATCCGTCTGGTGTTCCCGCCTCTCACCGAGGAGCGCCGCAAAGAGCTCATCCGGGTGGTGCGGCACATGGCCGAGGAGGGTCGGGTCGCGGTTCGCAACATCCGCCGTCACACCAAACAGGACATCGAGGCGTTGCACGGCGAGGTCTCCGACGACGACATCCACCGGGCGGAGAAGACCCTCCAGGAGATCACCGACGAGCACATCGCCCGGATCGACGATCTCCTGGAGCGCAAGGAAGCCGAGCTCCTCGAGGTTTGAAGTGAGCGACGAAAACCGCCGCCGTTTCTCCCGGCCGTGGGAAGAGGCCCCCCCAGAGGAGCCGACTTCGGAAGACGAGCGGCCCATCCACGAGGACGACGGTGAGGACCCTTTCGACCACGTCGACTTCTTCGGCGCCACCACCAGTGAATACCGGCGCCTGGCAGAGGAGGTGGCGCAGGCGTCCATGAGCGAGACGCCGCGTCAGGCGGTGGCCGCCGCGATCCCGGGAGTGAACAGCGGTCTGGTCACCTTCGAGGACGTGACCGGTCGTCCGGGCATCTCCGAGGAGGAGGTGGAACGGGAAGAACAAGCCCGATCCTCCGACCTGGCCCTCCGGGTCGGGACTGCGCTGGTGCTGGTCGGGCTGTTCCTGGGGAGCCTGCTGTTGGGAGGTGTGTGGTTCACTGCCTTCGTCGGTTTGGCGATGCTGATTTCGGTGGGGGAGTTCTACGCCACCGTTCGGGGCGCCGGGTTCGCCCCGGTCGCCCTGTTCGGCTTGCTCGCAGTGCTGGGCATCACCGTTTCGGTGCACCGAACCGGCCTCGCCTCGGTACCCGGGTGGTTCGCCGCGCTCGTCGTCTCCGTGGCTCTGCTCTACTCAGTGGCGAGACGAAGGCGACCCCTCGAAAACGCCTCCCTCACGGTGCTGGGAGTCGCCTGGGTGGCTCTCCTCGCCCCTGCGATACCACTGGGCGCGGCCACCAACGGGGTCGGCCTCGTACTCCTCCTCGTGCTGGTCACCGCCGGTTTCGACGTCGGAGCGTTCTTCGTGGGACGTGCCTTCGGCCGGAGGCCGCTCGCGCCCCGCATCTCACCCCGCAAGACGGTCGAAGGCCTGGTCGGTGGGGTGGCGACCACCTTGCTCCTGGCCGCAGTGGCTTCCACCATCCCCCTGTTCGACCCTCTGGACCTGCGGGGCGCGGTGGTGCTCACCGGTGTCGTCTCGATCATGGCTCCGCTCGGGGACGCGGCGGAGTCGGTGGTGAAACGGGCTCTGGGAGTCAAGGACATGGGATCGGTCCTGCCCGGTCACGGCGGCATGCTCGACCGGATCGACGCATTCCTGTTCGTCGTTCCCGCCGCCTACCTGTTCTTCTCGGCGGCCGGCTACCTCTGAGTAGATGAACCCGCTGGTGCGGCCGCTCGTCGTGTTGGGAGCGACGGGATCGATAGGGCGCCAGGCGCTCGAAGTCGCCGCCCGGATCGGCGCTCAGGTGGTGGGACTGGCATCCCGCAGCCCCGGTCCGGCGGTCGCGGAAGCCGCCGAGGCCTTCCCCGAAGCCCAGGTCGCGGTGGCCGGAGGCAGCAGCGAGGAACGCGATGCGCTCAGGAGCCGGCTCGGACCGGACCGGGTTCGTTTCGGTCCGGATGCCGTACTCGAACTGGCGGCGGTCGCCGGGGTGACCGTGCTCAACGCCATCGTCGGGGCGGTCGGTCTGGAGGCCTCGGCGGTGGCGCTGGAAGCCGGTAACCGGCTGGCCCTGGCCAACAAGGAGAGTCTGGTGACCGGCGGACCGGTCCTCATGCGGCTGGCCGGCGCCTCGGGGGAACTGATCCCGGTCGATTCGGAACACTCGGCTCTCCATCAGCTCCTCTCGGGTTTGGGAGACGACGAGATGACCGGTGTCGTGCTCACCGCCTCGGGGGGACCCTTCCGTGGCCGCTCACGCGAGGAGCTCGAAGACGTCACCGTCGAAGAGGCGCTCCGCCATCCGGTATGGGAGATGGGCAGGAGGATCACCA
>FLYL01000815.1_pt1 | contig 15549 bp, 14 predicted proteins | sample 1122611 | NCBI WGS metagenome assembly FLYL01 (sample SAMEA4346791, study PRJEB14843) | hot springs metagenome | biome: Terrestrial Biome; feature: Habitat; material: Sediment | place: India | collected 2012-06-12 | depth 1760 m
CGATCCATCCGCTCCTCGAGCCGATCCATCCGCTCCTCGAGCCGATCCATGCGTACCCGAAGCTCGTCGACCCGGGTTGCTACCCGGGCGAGTTCGTCTCCCAGTGTGTGCACCCGGCCACCCAGGGATTGAACGTCCGACCGGGTGGCCACCTCGTCGGATGGTCGCAGGTAACTCATGAGCGTCTGGGCGTGCTCACGGCCGAGCACCCTCTCGAGCTCAGCATACAGAGCCTCCCGGGAAGCCGACCCCGACATGCCCCCAAACATCCCTCGACATCCGGACCATGTCAAGTGGTTCGGAAACAGCTGTCGTCGGGTCGGCCACTCGCCCGGTATCCGGCGTGCCACGACCACCTGCCCGACCTCACCCCTCCAGACCACCCAGGTCGGGAGGCACGTCGACCGAATACGATTCCAGGACCTCCAACGGGACGATCTCCAGGGCGCGCTCGTGGGTGGAGGCCAACACCACCGGGCAGGCCGCACCGTCGAGATGGGCCCGCAGCCAGTTGGCCGCGGTCACGCACCACCGGTCGCCGGGACGCAGGCCGGGAAATCGGAACTCGGGCCTGGGAGTGACCAGGTCGTTGCCGATCCGCAACTGATGCTCGAGGAACTCCCGGGTCACGACCGCGCATATGGTGTGGCTCCCCACATCGGAGTCGTCGGTGTTGCAAGACCCGTCCCGATACCAGCCGGTGAGGGGATCGAAAGAGCAGGGTTCCAGCTCCCCGCCGAGCACGTTCCTGGCCATCGCATCCAGTATGCCGTCGGTAACTTGAGGTCGTGACCGACTACGAGACGTTGCGTCGACAGTTCACCTGGCGGATCCCCGAGAGGTTCAACCTCGGGGTGGCCTGCTCCGACGCCCACCCGGCCGACCGACCCGCCCTGATCGCGGTCGACCGCCGAGGCCGCCCTACCACCTACACGTTCGGGCACCTGTCGGGACTCTCCAACCGGCTCGCCAACGTGCTGGCCGGGTTGGGGGTCGTCCAGGGCGACAGGGTGGGGGTGGTAGTTCCCCAGTCCCTCGCCGCGGGTGTGGCCCATCTGGCGATCTGGAAACTGGGTGGGGTGTCCCTTCCGCTGGCTTCCCTGTTCGGACCCGACGCTCTCGCCTACAGGCTGGCCGACTCGGGAGCCAAGGCGGTGATCGTCAGCCCCGAAAACGTCGACAAGGTCGCAGAGGCGGCACCCGACCTGCCCCGCCTGGTGACCGGGGACCACCTGGAAGGGATGATGGACTCGGCCTCCGACCGGTTCGAGCCGGTGGAATCGTCGTCGCAGGACCCGGCCTATCTGATCTACACCTCGGGGACCACCGGGCCACCCAAAGGGGCTCTCCACGCCCACCGGTCCCTGTTCGGCCACCTTCCCGGGTTCGAGTGCTACTACGAGTTCGCCGACGTGGCCCCGGAAGGCCGCACAGACCTCGCCACGCTGCCGAGCAGCCGGCCCGGGGACCGCCACGACCTGATCTGGACCCCGGCCGACTGGGCGTGGATCGGCGGGTTGATGGACGTGCTGGTTCCCTCCTGGTACTTCGGGATCACCGTCCTCACCGCCGACCACGACTTCGACCCGGAGTGGGCCGCCGACCTGATGGCCGACCACCAGGTCACCCTCACATTCCTTCCCCCCACTGCCCTGAAGATGATGCGGGCCGCCGGGGTCGCCCGGGCCTCCGACCTGCGGCTACGAGCGGTCTTCACCGGCGGGGAGCCGCTGGGGGAGGAGATGCTGGCCTGGGGTCGGGAGGGTCTCGGAGCACCCATCAACGAGGGTTACGGCCAGACCGAAGCCAACCTGGTGGTGGGCAACTGCTCGTCGGTGTGGCCGGTCAGGCCCGGGTCGATGGGGCGCCCCTTGCCCGGCCATGACGTCCAGGTCCAGGACGAGGAGGGCAGGCGGCTGATCGGCGAGGTCGGAGAGATCTGCGTCGCGGCGCCCGACCCGGTGATCATGCTCGGCTACTGGAACCGTCCGGACGCCACCGCCGAGAAGTTCCGGGACGGATGGCTCCTCACCGGCGACCTCGGCATGGAGGACCCCGACGGCTACCTGTGGTTCGTGAGCCGCAAAGACGACGTGATCTCGTCGATGGGATACCGGATCGGACCGGGCGAGATCGAGGACTGCCTGATGGGACACCCCGCGGTGGCTCTATGTGCCGTGGTGGGTGTCCCCGACGATCTGCGGGGACAGGTGCCCGCAGCCTTCGTGGTGCTCCGGCCGGGAATGGAGCCGTCCGACAGGTTGGCCGCCGAGCTGCAGGACCACGTCCGAGTCCGTCTCGCCGCCCACGAGGTGCCCCGCCACGTTCGGTTCGTCGACGACCTGCCGCGCACCACCACCGGCAAGATCATGCGGAGAGCGCTGCGGGCCGCCTGGGAGGAAGGCGTTTCCTCTTAGCCTGAGGGTCCATGCGGGTCGTAGTGAACGTGACCGACCAGACGACCTCCCGCGCCGCGGCGGCCCTGGCCGCCCACCGGGAGATCACCCAGGTCGGGTTGCTCCGTCACCGTCCGGGTCCGGGTTGGGAACATCGGATGCGGAGCGTGGAGACACCCGACGGGTTCGATGTTCTGGTGACGGCGCGACCCGTCGAAGGATTCGACCTGCGCCAAGTGACCCCTTCGGAGGGAGGTCAAGTCGAATGGGCTTCCCCCTCCGGCCTGGCCCGCACCCTGGGCCGTGACCTGCCGGGGGCCGAACCGGCCATCACCGTCCCAGGTCGGCCTCTCAGACGGGGTCGGCGGATACCGTTCCCGGCCCCGCTCGGGTGGCTACGGGCCGAACAGGGGCCCGACGGCGTGTGGTTCGCTCCCACCGACCGCCCGGTCGCCGGGGTGGTCGCGTTCGTCGGGGATCGAGCCCGGGCGGTGGTAGACGACCCGGCCTACATGGCTGCGGTGTGCCTGGCCGCGGGGGTGTTCTGTCCTCCCGGCCCAGTGTGGAACCATCCCGACTACGAAGCCCGGGTCGTCGAACTCGGGCTGGTCGTCAGCTCGACGACACCCTGACCGGAGTCTCTTCGGTCTCGACGTCGACCGTCGAACTGGTCTGGACCACGGGAGGCGCAGGTACCGGCCTGACCACCGGAGTCAGCGTCTCCTCCAACACGACCAGCTCCACTCCCCCCACCACGTCGGCGATCAGGTTGTACATCACCGCAGCCAAGGTGGACAGCCCGGTCGCGAGCACCCCGAAGAACACCGACCCGAACACGGCGAGCCGGAGGAAGGCGTCGGTGTCGGCGAACGGCTGGGACCCCTCCTCCAACAAGGTGATCTCTATCAGGAAGTCGGTCACCTTCTGGGGTAGCCCCGCGGCGTTGACGGTGGACCAGAACATGACCAGACCGAGCACCAACCCCAGGGAAACGACCGCCCAGAAGATGGCCGACACCTTGAACACCGTCCAAGGGTCGACCCTGCGGATTATTCGCCGGACACGGCGGACCTCGGCCATTCAGGCCTCCTCTCCTGCGGAGCTCGGCATTCTACCGGCCATGGGCGCGACCCGGCCGAGTTGGTCGAGGCGGCGCCCCCCGTGCAGCACCCGACCGGTCCTCCACGCCGCCATCACCTACCGCCTCCCCCTACAGAGTCGACAGCGCTCCGGCATCGGACCGGGGGCACGGTCAGTCCGGCTCCTCCTCCCTGTGTACCACGGTGAAAGCCGACAGCTCACCGTCGCCCACGTCCATCACCTTCACCCCGGTGGCCGCCCGGGACTGCCTCGAGATCTGGGACACCTTGGTGCGGATCCCGATCCCTGCCGACGAGATGAGGAACACCTCGCGGTCCTTGGTGACGGCCCTGGCTCCGACCAGACGGCCCCTCACCCGGGTCAGCTTGATCGCCTTCACCCCCACACCTCCCCGGCCTTGACGGGGAAACTCGTCGAGAGGGGTCCGTTTGCCGTACCCACCCGAGGTGACCAGAAGTATCTCGTCTCCGTCCTTGGACGACGCCGCCGCCACCACCCGGTCGCCCTCCCGGAGGCGGATCCCCCTCACCCCCCGGGTGGCCCGACCCATCGGCCGCAGGTCGGTCTCGGGGAACCGGATGCCCATACCCTGCTCGGTGAAGATCAGCACGTCGTCGTCGCCGTTGGTGGTCCGGACCGCCACCAGCTCGTCGCCCTCGTCCAGACGGATCGCCACCAGCGTCGTGTTGCGGGAGTCGTACTCCCTGAACTCGGTCTTCTTGGCCTGCCCGTGCCGGGTCACCATCACCAGGTAGCGGTTGGTCTCGTAGTCCCGGGTGTCGATCACCGCTTGGATCCGCTCCTCCGGGTCGAGGGGCAGCACCGACTGGGCCAACACGCCCCGGGAGGTCCGGCCCTGGATCGGGATCTGGTGGGCCTTGATGCGGTGGACCCGGCCTGAGTTGGTGAAGAACAGCAGGTATGCGTGGGCGGTGGTGTGGACCAGGTGGGCGATCACGTCGTCCTCGGCCACCTCCGCGGCTTTGACGCCCCGGCCTCCCCTCCCCTGGGTGCGGTAGGTGGCGGCAGGCACCGCCTTCAGGTACCCGGTCTGGGAGACCGTGACGATGAGCTCCTCGTCGGCGATCAGGTCCTCGAGGGACAGCTCGCCCTCGTCGGGGACGATCCGGGACCTGCGGGCGTCGCCGTACTTCTCCTTGATCGACTCCAGCTCCTCCCGGATGATCGCCCGTCTCCGAGCCGGGTCGGCGAGGATCGCCTCCAGCTCGGCGATGACGGCCCGCAGCTCCTCCAACTCCTGACGGAGCTTGTCCACCTCCAACGCGGTGAGACGCCTCAGCGGCATGTCGAGGATGGCGTTGGCCTGTATCTCGGTGAGGTCGAACCGGTCCATCAGGGCCGTCCGGGCCGCCGGGGTGTCGGCCGACCCCCGGATGATGCGAATCACCTCGTCGATGTTGTCGACACAGACGATCAGCCCTTCGAGGATGTGGGCCCGGTCCCTGGCTTGGGCGAGCCGGTACCGGGTCCTCCGCTCGATGACCTCCATCTGATGGTCGAGGTAGTACCCGACCATCTCCGCCAGGTTGAGGGTTCGGGGCACCCCGTCGACCAGGGCCACCATGTTGTAACCGAACGAATCCTGCAGGGGGGTGTTCTTGTAGAGCTGGTTGAGAACGACTTGCGGGTTGGCCGACTTCGTCAACTCGATCACCAGCCGGATCCCCACCCTGGAGGACGACTCGTTGCGGACGTCGGCGATGCCGTTCAGCTTCTTGTCGTCGACCAGCTGCTTGATCTTGGAGATGACCCGTTCGATCGACACCTGGTAGGGCAGCTCGGTGACCACGATCGCGGTGCGTCCCTTCTTCACCTCCTGGACGTCGGCCACCGCCCTGATCTTCACCGATCCCCGCCCGGTGGCGAGCGCCTCCCTGATCCCGGCGGTTCCCACCAGGTAACCCCCGGTGGGGAAGTCGGGGCCCTTGACGAACCGCATGAGCTCCTCGGAGTCGGAGTCGGGGTTCTCCAACATGTGGATGCAGGCGTCGATCACCTCGCCCAGGTTGTGGGGCGGGATGTTGGTGGCCATACCCACCGCGATCCCCTGGGAGCCGTTGGCGAGCAGATTGGGGAAACGGGCGGGCAACACCGCCGGTTCCACCAGCTCCCCCGAATAGTTCTCCACCCAGTCGACCGTGTCCTCCCGGATGCCGTCGAGGAGGTGCATGGCCAGGGCGCTGAGCCGGGCCTCGGTGTAACGCTGCGCGCCGGGTGGGTCGTCGATCGTTCCGAAGTTCCCCTGCGGGTCGATCAGGGGGTACCGCATCGAAAAGTCCTGCCCCATCCGCACCAGCGCGTCGTAGATCGCCTGGTCGCCGTGAGGGTGGTAGTTCCCCATCACCTCCCCCACCACCTTGGCGCACTTGCGGTGGGGGGTCCCCGGCCCGATGTTGTTCTCGAACATCGAGTAGATGATCCGGCGCTGCACCGGTTTGAGGCCGTCCCTCACGTCGGGCAGCGCCCGGGAGACGATCACCGACATGGCGTAGTCGATGAACGCCTGCTCCATCTCGTCGACTATGTCGACGTCGCGGTAGCCGGATACGTCGTGGGTCTCGTCTGGCATGGGCTCTAGATATCCAGGAAGCGGACGTCTTTGGCGTTCTGCTGGATGAACGCCTTACGGTCGGCGACGTCGTCGCCCATCAGGATCGAGAAGATCTCCTCGGCCCGGGCGGCGTCTTCCATCTCGACCCGCAGCAGGGTGCGGGTCTCCGGGTTCATGGTGGTCTCCCACAGGTCGGCGGCGTTCATCTCGCCCAGTCCCTTGAAACGGGTGCGTTTCGCCTTCGGGTGCTGTTCCAGGAACTCCTCGAGGGCGGCTTCGTCTTTCAGGTAGTAGGTCTGGGTGCCCACCTTCACCCGGTAGAGGGGCGGCTGGGCGATGTACACGTAGCCGGCTTCGATCAGCCCCCGCATGTGCCGGTAGAACAGGGTGAGCAGCAGGGTGCGGATGTGGGCACCGTCGACGTCGGCATCCGAGAGCAGGACGATCTTGTGGTACCGGGCCTTGGATATGTCGAACTCCTCGCCGATCCCGGTCCCGATGGCGGTGATGATGTCCTGCACTTCGGCGTTCTGGAGGGCCTTGGCCAGCCGGGCTTTCTCGACGTTGAGGATCTTCCCCCGGATGGGCAGCACCGCTTGGTGTTCCGAGTCCCGGGCCTGCTTGGCCGGTCCCGCCGCCGAGTTGCCCTCCACGATGAACAACTCCGCCGAGGCCGGATCCCGGGACGAGCAGTCGGCCAGCTTGTCGGGCAGTCCGCCCGACTCCAACCCCGATTTCCGCCTGGTGAGCTCCCGGGCCCGCCGGGCCGCCTCCCGGGCCTTGGCGGCGGTTATCGCCTTGTCGACGATCCGCCGAGCGTCGGCCGAATAGCGTTCCAGCCATTCGGGGAGCTTCTGGTTGAGGGTCCGCTCCACATAGGAGCGGATCTCCGAATTCCCCAGTTTGGTCTTGGTCTGACCCTCGAACTGGGGTTGGCGCACCTTGACCGACAGCACCGCGGTCAGTCCTTCCCGGATGTCCTCCCCGGTGAGGTTGGGGTCCTTGTCCTTCAGGAGACCTTTCGCCCTGGCGAAGTCGTTGATGGCTTTGGTCAACGCCTTCCGGAACCCCTCCTCGTGGGTGCCTCCCTCGTGGGTGTTGATGTTGTTGGCGAAAGAGAGGACCGACTCGGTGTATCCGGTGGTCCACTGCATCGCCAGCTCCAGCTCGGCGTCGTCGGACCGGTCGATGAACTCGATGATCCTCGGGTGGAGGGGCTCCTTGTTGGCGTTGAGGTGGTTCACGAAGTCGACCAGGCCGCCCTTGTAGAGGAACGATTCCTCCTTCGGTTCGCCGCCGGCGGCGGTCGGCCGCTCGTCCCGGATGGTGACCTCCACCCCCCGGTTGAGGAACGCCATCTCCCTGAGCCGTGAGGCGATGGTGTCGTAGTCGAACTCGGTGGTCTCTGTGAAGATCTCGGGGTCCGGCCAGAAGGTGATGGTGGTTCCCGTGTTGCGCTTCCACGGCTTGACCTTCTCCAACTCGGTGACCGGTCTGCCCCGTTCGAACGCCTGGAACCACACGTATCCATCCCGCCGCACCTCGGCTTCCAGGCGGACCGACAGGGCGTTCACCACCGACACACCGACCCCGTGGAGGCCTCCCGACACGGTGTAGGCGCCCGACTCGAACTTCCCGCCTGCGTGCAGCTTGGTCAGAACGGTGGTCAGCGCCGGTTCCTTGGTCTCGGGATGTTGATCCACCGGGATCCCCCGCCCGTTGTCGGTGACCCTCACTCCCCCATCGGCCAGCAACACCACCTCGATCTTGTCGCAGAAGCCGGCCATCGCCTCGTCGACCGCGTTGTCCACGACTTCCCAGACGAGGTGGTGCAGCCCTCGTGGTCCGGTCGACCCGATGTACATGCCGGGACGCTTCCGGACCGGCTCGAGGTCCTTGAGAACTGTGATCTGCTCTGCGCTGTAGGAAGATGGAGTCAAGTTCGGCTCGTCAAGGTCGTCCGCCGCCGGTCACTGGGACCGCCGGTGGTAGGGAGAATCCCCCGGGCGCCTCTCGGCACTCGCAGGAACCCGGTGGGGAAACAGGCCCGAAGGCTGAATTCACGTCTTGTAATTCTAGTCGATGCGGCGGTGATCCCCAAGGTGTGAGCGAGGCGGAGGCCGGAGCTCCACCTCCCGGACGGTGCCTTCACCGAGGCTCGACTCGAGTCGCTGCCGCAGCCCATCCAACCCGTAGCGGAGGACGCCCACCGCGGCAGGTGAAGCCGCTTCCACCACCAGGAGTCCCCTACGGAGAGACAGTGGTCGGGCCAACCGGTCCCAGGGCGCCCCCGCCAGTTCGGACCAGTCCCGTCGGAGCGCCTCCCAGGTCGTGGGGTCGTCCAGACCTAGGCCGCCCAGCACCCGCCGGATCAGGTCGCCGATCGCGGTCGGTTCCCTCCTCATCGGGGCATCACCTCCCCGCCTCGCACCTCGAAGATCGCCCCTTCCAGAGGGACGTGCTCGAGCGCGGTGGTGGTGACCACGGTCTGGGAGGGAGGTAGCGCAGCCTGCAAGGCGACCGCCCGATCGACGTCCAGCTCGGAGAACACGTCGTCGAGGAGAAGGACCGGCTCCTCGCCGGTGATCTCCCGGATGACCCGATGGGCCGCCAGGCGGAGAGCCAGGACCAGGCTTCGCTGTTCGCCCTGGCTGGCTTCGTAACGGGCGTCCCGCCCGTCCACCAGCAGGCTCGGGTCGTCCCGGTGGGGACCGACCGTGGTGATCCTCCGCTCCGCGTCGGTACGGCGGCTGGCTTCCAGAGCCCGGCGCAGGTCCGCCGTCAGGTCTTCCACTCCCGCCTCCGGACGCTCGGTCCACATCGCCCGGTAGACGAACTCCACCCGTCCTGTCCCCGCGATGTCCCGGTACGCATCGGTGAGGAACCCGCTCAGGGCGGTCACCACCTGGTGACGGCGGGCTACCAGCCGGGCCCCGCTGTCTGCCAGTCTCTCGTCCCACACCGCCCAGGTGACCGGATCGTCGGCCCCTCTCTTGAGAAACGCGTTCCGTTGCCGGAGGGTCCGCTCGAACTGGGCTTGCTCGGCCGCGGCTCCCGGCCACACCTGGTAGGCGACCTCGTCTAGATAGGACCGGCGTTCGCCCGGCCCCCGTTTGATCAGGTCGAGATCGTCGGGGAGGAAGGTCACCACCCGCAGAGCACCCGCCAGCTCCGAGTGGCGTGCCGGTCTCTTGCCGTTCAGCAGCACCTGCTTGCGTCCTTGCCGGGGGATCTCGATCTCGATCAGCGCCGACCGGTCGGGTCGGCGTACCTCGCCCCGGACGATCCCGGTCGCGGCGTCACGATGCACCAGCACGCCGTCAGGAGCCCGCCGAAACGACCGGAGGAGCGCCAGATACGCGACCCCCTCCAAGAGGTTGGTCTTCCCCGCCGCGTTGGGCCCCACCAATATGCTCAGGCTGGGATCCGGCCGCCAGTGGACTTCCCTGTAGGAACGGAAGTCCTGGAGGCTGACCCATCCGATCCGCACACGTCAGATCCGCACCGGCATCAGCAGGTACAGGAACGTCGGATCGTCGACACCCCGAATGACGCTCGGCTTCAGCCCGTCGATGGCCTGGATCGACACTTCCTCGGTCGCTACGGCTCCCACCCCGTCGGCCAGGTATCTGGGGTTGAAAGCGATCAACAAGCTCTCGCTGTCACCTCGATACGCCCCTGGAATGTGCTCCGACTCGCCACCGACGTCCTGCCGAGTCACCGAGAGTTCGATCCCGCCGTCGGTGAGGGTCAGCCGCACCGGGATGTGGTCCTCCGCCACCAACGCAACCCGGTTGAGGGCTTCCAGCAGGTCTTCTTTCGGCACCACCACCTCGTTGGGATATCGATCCGGCACCAACGACTGGTACTTGGGAAACGACCCTTCGATCATCCGAACCCGGAGCATCCCCCGCTCCGACGAGAACACGCCTTCCCTGTCGCCCAGCCCGACCTGGACCTTGGTCGCCCCGACGGTCCGGGGGAGCTCCTTGAGTCCCCGAGCCGGCAGGAGCCCGGATCCCTCCACCCCTACGCCGGGCAGGTCTCGGATCGCCAGTCGGTACGAATCGGTCGCCACCAACCGAAGACCCTCCTCCCGGGTCTCGAACAACACCCCGGTCAGGATGGGACGGGCTGCGTCGGCGGACGCCGCCACCGTGACCTGCCCGATGGCAGCCGCCAACTCGTCCCCGTCGACCTCGGTGCCTCCCAGGTCGGGCTCGTCGAGAGCCGGATAGTCCTCCACCGAGAGCTGACGGAGCGAGAACCGGGGGCCCTTGCCGACGATCTCCACGTCCCCGTCGTTGGTGCCGATCGTCACCTGGCCGGCCGGCATGCGTTTCACCGCCTGCTCGGCGAGACGCCCCGGGATCACGACGACACCTTCCTCCAGCACCTCCACCGTCGCCTCGGTCCGAACCGTCACCTCGAGATCGGTGCCGGTGACCCGGATCCGGTTGCCGGAGGCCTCACACAACAAGCCCTGTAACACGGGAAGGGCGGTTCTGGTGCCGATCGCCCGGTTGGATCTACCGAGGACGTCACCGAGATCGTCTCTGTCGGCTCGGATACGCAATGTGGTGTTTCCCTTCTCCTACTGGTCGTCTAATGGAACTTCAACGGTAGTGATAGTGATAGCTGCTGGGGACATGTGGACAGGCGGGTGTTTTGCCTGGTAGGGCCGCATGTGGGGGCTGGGGAGGAGCGTTGGGAAAAGACCCTCGGCATACACAGGCGGAGGACCGGTGGGGAATGAGGTTGGGGAAGGTCACGGTTTGTCCCCAGCCGTCTTCCTCAGGGAATGGGAGAGTTCGGAGACCTGATCGAAGACCTCCCGGTCGGTCCGCATCACCGACTTCACCTTCTCGATCGCGTGCATCACCGTGGTGTGGTCGCGGTTGAAGAGGGCGCCGATCTTGGGCAGGGAGAGGTCGGTGAGCTCCCGGCAGAGGTACATGGCGACCTGACGGCAGAGGACGATGGGCTGGCGGCGGGTAGGACCGAGCACCTCGTCCACGGGGCATCCGAAGGCGGCGGCAGTGGCTCTGATGATCTGGGGTCCGTCCACCGCTTTGGTTTCGTGACCGGGGAGCAGATCCTGTAGCACCCGTTCGGCCATGGGGAGGTCGATGGGCTGCCCGGTCAGGTTGGCGAAGGCGGTCACCCGGGTGAGGGCGCCTTCCAATTCCCGGATGTTGTCGGAAACCAGACCGGCGATGAACTCCAGCACCTCCCCGGGGATGGGGGTGTCGCCGGCTTCGACGTTCTTGCGGAGGATGGCCAGGCGGGTCTCCACGTCGGGGGGTTGGATGTCGGTGAGGAGGCCCCATTCGAAGCGGCTGCGGAGTCGATCCTCCAGCGTCGCCAGGTTGCGGGGATGGCGGTCGGAGGTGATCACCACCTGCCTACCGGCCTCGTGGAGGGTGTTGAAGGTGTGGAAGAACTCCTCGAGGATCTGCTCCTTGCCCTCGAAGAACTGGACGTCGTCGAGGAGGAGGATGTCGGCCCCTCGGTAGCGGAGTTTGAACTCCTCCATTCGTTTGCTCTTGATCCCGTTGATGAAGTCGGAGAAGAAGGTCTCCGAGGACACGTAACGGACCGTCAACCCGGGGTACATCTCGGTGGAGTGGTGGCCGATCGCGTGTAGGAGGTGGGTCTTTCCGAGTCCGGCTGCCCCGTAGATGAACAGCGGGTTGTAGTTGGTGCCCGGCTGTTCGGCGACCGCCATGGCCGCCGCCCAGGCGAACCGGTTGGACGGACCGACCACGAAGTTCTCGAACCGGTATTTCCGGATCAGGCGGGGTGGCGGCGACGCCCGGTCGGGAGGGTTGCCGTTGGACGAGGCCGGCGGATCGGCCGTGGTGGGCAGGGTCGGGGTGTCTTCTGACTCGCCGGTGGCGTAACGGAGCTCGGTCCCGGGGCCGAAGGCGGTCAGGGCTGCCTGTTCGATCAGCTCGCCGTGTTTGTCGATCACCCAGCGGAGGTGGAACTCGCTGGGTGCCACCACCGTGAGCATCGCGTCGTCCACCTCGAGCCCTAGGCGGCTCAGCCAAGCCTGCCATGCGCTGTGCGATACCCCGGCCCGGAGGATCTCGAGGAACCGGGCTGCCCGGGTGTCCTCGGATGTCTGCTGTGTCAACGCGGTCCTCCCTGCCGCTACGGCACGTCCTGTGACGACATCCCTACGACTGTCCGACTGTCCACAACGTCATCCACATCTGTGGAAAAACAGTGGTCGGGGTGGCTCTCCCCGGTCCCCCGACGCGGTGCGACCGGTGAACGGTGCCGGGGAAGTCGGCGACCCGATCGCCGGTCTGAGGGCGAATATAGGTGGAGGCCGGGTGGACCATCAAGAGCGCGGAAACCGGCCGTACCGAGCTGGGCTCGACCGCGAAATGCCTGGTTGCAAGGGTTTTCTGGCCTGGCCGGTCTGGGCTGGAAGGGCGAGCGACCCATGAGGCGGATTTCGCGACGTATAGGATTTTTCTCGCGCTCCGGCCGTGCTTTGACAGTTCTGGGGCCAGTCCTTAGCCTGAGCCGGTCGAAGTCGACCAATCACCATGAAACGCACCTACCAACCCAAGGTACGCCGCCGCAAGAGGCGCCATGGTTTCCGGGCCCGCATGCGGACCCGGGCGGGGCGCGCCGTCCTGAAGTCCCGCCGGCTGAAGGGCAGGAAACGACTGGCCGCCTGAGGGGTGGACCTGGTCTCCCTCCGCAAGTCCCGGGACTTCGAGCGGGTGCTGGACGAGGGACGGAGGGTCCGGCGGGGCGCCCTGACGGTCGTGGCGGCCGAGGGCGTGCCAGGAGTGTCCCGGCTGGGGCTGGTAGTCAGCCGCAAGGTCGGCAAGGCGACGGTACGCAACCGGGTACGGAGACGTCTCCGGCATGCAGCCCGGCAGGCCAACCTACCCGAGGGATGGGACTTCGTGGTGGTGGCTAGTCCTCGGGCTGCCGAGGCCGGGTATTGGGAACTGCTGGAATGGCTGAGCAGCGGAGCAAGGGAAGCAACTCGATGAGCGCCAAGGTGGCGACCACCCTCATACGTCTTTACCAAAAACTGGTAAGTCCTGGTCTGGGTAAGAACTGCCGCTTCGTGCCCACCTGTTCGAGTTACGCCATCGGGGCGATCGAACGCCATGGCGTGATCCGGGGCGGAGCGATGGCTCTGCGACGCCTCGGGCGATGCCACCCGCTGGGCGGAACCGGTTACGACCCGGTCCCCGACGGAGAACCGACCAATGGGTGAGCTCTTCGCCGCTCTGGAGCGGGCCCTGGGCACCGCGCTGGCCTTCTTCTACGACCTGGTGCCCTCCTTCGGGATGGCCATCATCCTCTTGACGGTCGCGATCAACCTGGTCCTGTTCCCGTTGACCCTGCGTCAGACCCGAGCGACTCGCGCCTTCCAGGAGATACAGCCCGAGATAAAGCGGATTCAGAAGGAATACAAGGACGACCCGGAGACGATGCAGCGGGAGCTGATGCGGGTTCAGCGGGAGGCGGGAGCCACCCCGGGCGGATGCCTGCTTCCCCTGATAGTCCAGTTCCCCATCTGGCTGGCCCTCTTCAGGGTGCTGAACAACGTCTCTCAGATCGCATCGGGGGCCAACGGCCAGACCTTCCTGCCCGAGGATTCGGCCCTCCTGGCCGCTATCCGGTCCGGGGAGACGACCTTCCTGGGAATGGACCTCGGCACACCCATGTCGAGCGGCATCCTGGCCGGCCTGCCCACCGCGATCCCCTACGCACTGATGCTGGTGTTGATGGTGGCCTCCCAGTACATCCAGCAGTGGCACGCCACCCGGGGCAGGATCACCGATCAGGCCCTGACCGACCAGCAGCGCCAGCAGCAGCAAACCCAGCAAATGCTCACCCGGATCATGCCCCTGTTCATTGGATTCATCTCGTGGAACTTCCCCGCCGGCCTGGTGCTCTACTGGACGACCTCCAACGTCTTCCGGCTGGGCCAGCAGTTCGTGATCTTCGCCATCGACGGGAGACCCGAGTCCCCGAAACCGCCGACGCAGGCAGAAGACCGTCCCGGGGAGGCGGAATCACCCAGGAAACGACCCCAGGCCGTCTCCCAGAAGAAACGTCGCCGCAGGAGGAGATGACAGGTGCAGTGGGTAGAGGTCCGAGGTAAGACGATCGAGGTTGCAGTCGAGGCCGCCATGCGCGAGCTGGGTATCGACGATCGGGACAGGCTCGAGATCGAAGTGATCCAGCAGCCGGAGCGGGGGTTCTTGGGTTTGGGGGGAAAGGACGCGATCGTCCGGGTCAAGCCGAAGCCGGCGCGGAAGCGCCGGCGCCGCCGGCGCAAGGGAAAGGGTGAGCACGCGGCCACCCAGCGGGGCCGAGGCCGGGAGAACAGGAAGCCGCGACGTGAACGCAACGGGGCGAGGCCCGCGAGGTCGGAGCCCAAGGAGAAGGAGGCGGCCACCGTGGAGGAACGGGAAGTCACCATCGAGGAGCAGACGCGGGTAGTCGAGGAGTTTCTCCGGGGCCTGGTGGATGCCTTCGGGCTCGAGGGCGAAGTGAAGACCAGGTTGGAAGACGATGTGATCGTGGTGGACGTGATCGGCCCCCAGACGGAGGCGATGGTCGGCCCTCGGGGATCGGTGATCGAGGCGATCCACGAACTGACCAAGACGGTACTTCAGCGGAGGACGCAAACCGCACCTCGCGTTCGCCTCGACATCGCGGGCTACGCGGAGCGGCGTCGGCAGGCCCTCACCATCTACGCCAATCAGCTCATCGACCAGGTCCTCGAGGAGGGCGGCGAGATCATGCTGGAGCCGATGAGTGCGGCTGATCGCAAGGTCATCCACGACGCGGTGGCTGCTCGGGAAGGGGTGCGCTCCTACTCCGAGGGCGAGGCCCCGCAGCGCTACGTGGTCATCGCCAAGGTGGAGGAGGACTCGGAGGATTCGGCCGCGGCCGAGGAGGAATGACCAGGAGGTTCCACGTGGAACCTCATGCTGAACTGGAGGCCTCGGCAGCTCGTCTCGGATTCGATCTGAGCCCAGTTCAGATCGACCGGCTGCTCCGCCTGGCGGAGTGGCTCGAAGCAGAAGCCATCCCCGGAGGGGGTCTGGGTCCGGCGGAGGGCGGGCGGATCCTGCAGCGACACATCGTCGACAGTCTCGCCATGGCGGTCGGGTTCGATCGATTCCCTAGGGAGTTGGCGGACCTGGGTTGCGGAGTGGGTCTTCCGGGCTTGGTGTTGGCCGTGGCCTTCCCCGAGAGCGCGCTCACGCTGGTGGACAGGTCGTCCCGACGGGTGAGTTTGGCCCGCAGGGCGATTCGGGTGCTGGACCTGCCCAACGCCGAGGTGGTTCAAGGGGAGGTGGAGAAGCCGTTTCGGCGGTTCCCGGGAGTGGTGGCCAGGGCCGTGATGCCACCCGAACGCCTCCTGGATCATCTCCACGGCTGGCTGGAGCCGGGCGGCCGTGGGGTAGTGGCGGGCTCGAGCCGAAGGGC
>FLYL01000933.1_pt1 | contig 15372 bp, 14 predicted proteins | sample 1122611 | NCBI WGS metagenome assembly FLYL01 (sample SAMEA4346791, study PRJEB14843) | hot springs metagenome | biome: Terrestrial Biome; feature: Habitat; material: Sediment | place: India | collected 2012-06-12 | depth 1760 m
CGTTTTTATGACGCAAAACCGCCCGCGATGGGCGGTTTTACGTCATAAAAACGCCGAAGAGGTCGGGTGGCGATCCGGGCGGGCATGGACTCCCCCGGACGGGATGTCGCCGAGGGCGCTCTAGGAGGTCGCCCCGACCGCCACGGCCTCGGTCCGGAGCCCTCCGTGGATCGCCACCCGCGTCGCGATGCCAGGCCGGAAGAGTGCAGCCGGCGGCTCCAACAGATGCATGACCCGAAAGAAGACGTCGTTCACCACCGGGTCGACCGCTCCTGCCCGCAAGACCCGGGCCATGTACCGGTTGATCGAAGCCGTTCCCTTTGGACGAACGCCCCGGGTCTCGGGATACACGAAATCGGTGCCGGTCGCGATCGTCCATGGATTGTCGACGACACGCGAGGCCTGGGCAGCGAAGCGGGAGAACAGCTCGCCACCGGGTCCAACCGAGGGAAGCAGCTCGGCCAGCAACTCCGCCTGGAGCGCAGCCGAGCTCATCCCCTGCCCATAGATGGGGTTGAAGCTCGCCACCGAGTCGCCGACAGGCACGAATCCGCCCAACGGCCGCATTCGTTCCCACCGGTACCGTTGCGACGACGGGAACCTGTACCTGCCGGGCGGGCTCACCCACTCCCTGGCGAGGACGGATTCCAGCTCCGGGTTGGGCAGGCTGCGAGCGAAAGCCGACAGCCCGGGTGGGTCCGCGGGGGCGACGTCGCCGAAGTACCCGCCCAAGACCACCTGCCACCGGGAGTTCTCCATGGCGATGGCCATCCCGAATCGGGGGTTCTCCGGTGTGTTCTGCACGAAGAACCACCCCGCTCCCCTCAGATCACCGTCTCGCCGTTCCACTTGCAGGTAGGTGTATTCGATCCCCACCTCCACCCGTTCCACGGTGGGGACGTCAAAACCGGCCTGGGCGAGCCATTGCGGTGACCGGGTTGCCCTTCCCAACGCGTCGACCACCAGGTCGGCCTCGAACCGTCGGCTACCACCAGGAGCGTCGACCGACACGCCGTGAACCCGTTCCCCTGAGACCTCCAGGCCCCGAACCACTGCCGGGCTGCAGATCCGAACGTTGGGAAGACTCCTCACCCTTCGCCGGATGCAGGTTTCGATCAGAGCCCGACTGGCGAACACGCTACGCCCATCCGGCCACTCGGGATGCCGGCGGAGAATCCCGCCCATGACCAACCAACTGTCGCGCGCTTCGACCCCTCCCGCCTCGAAGAACTCCTCTCCCACCCCCGGCAGCAGCCGGTCGACGGCTCGGAAACCGGAGATCAACAGACCATGCGGCGCCTTGCCCTGAGGGGCCACCGACCTGAAGGCCCAGTCGGGCCCGTTCATGTCCTGGCGCTCCACCAGGATCACCTCGGAGGCGTGTCGGGCCACCGCAGCTGCCGTCAGGAGACCCGCCATGCTGCCCCCCAGTACCAGAACTCGGTCTACCACCGACATGATTCGCCCCTTTCCGTTACGCTGTTACGTTACATTGTAACGTAACACTGGCGCGCTATTCTGTCAATCCCTATGGGACGCCCACGTCGACATGACCAGCACACCGCTCAGGCGCTCCTCGATGCAGCGGAAGACATGGTCGCCAATGGGACCACCTGGCCGTCGTTGCGGGCAGTGGCCGAAAAGGCGGGAACCACGACCCGGGCGGTCTACACCCTCTTCGGGTCGAAGGAGGGACTGGTCGCGGCCTTAGCGGAGCGTGGGTTCGGCCTGCTGGAGTCCTCGGTCTCCTCGGTTCCCCATACTTCCGACCCCCTCGAGGATCTCGTGGAGGCCGGCCTCAGGTTCCGTCGGTTCGCTCTGGATCATCCCAGCCTGTTTCGCCTCACGTTCGAGCGAGTGCCCGCCGAGGTATTGGCCGCGTCCGGGGTCGCCGAGTCGGGCTATCAGAGCTTCCGCGCTCTTCGGCGTCTGGTTCGCCGAGCCCAGCAGGCCGGAGCGCTCCCTGACGACATGACCGCCAACGAGCTCAGCTACACCTTTCATGCCGTCTGTCAGGGACTGGCCAGCTGCGAACTGGCCGGCAAGCCCCCTCCGGTCGGAGCGTCGATGTGGCCCATGATCGACGGCTCGGACCCCGAATTCCTGTGGCGGCGAACTCTCCGGGCGTTCCTTCAAGGGCTCCAGACTTGACCACCATGCCCTTCTGTGCGGATCCGCGGCGCTAGCACCGTGACAGATCCGCACAGAAGGACGCAGACGCGCAGGGGGCCCCTCCACATGGAGGGGCCCATCCTGCGCGGGGGAGGAGGGGTCAGCCTTGGGGACCACCGCAGAGGGCAGGCAAGGTGGCCTCGAGGGGTAGCGCCGGGTTGAGCGGCGACACGCCGGCCTCGAAGTCGTAGCCCCCCGACGAATTGAGATCCACCCCGTGGATCACCACCTCGAGTGCACCCAAGCCTTCCCAGACCCTCGGGTCGGTCGGGGTGAAGGTCCTGGTATACCTCAGTGATCCCGAATCGTCGGCTACGGGGAACCGGTCGACCGCCAACGCCGACGAAGGGCTGGTGTCACCGGTCGTGGTGAGAGACTGCCTCACCAGTCCGTAATCACCCACACCTTCGAGGGTGTCGACCAGGCCATCGCCGTTCTGATCCCGGGCGATCGTGGGGCAGGCCCCAACTACGAAACGGTCACTGGTCTCGTCGAGGATCCCGTGGAGATGCTGAGCGTGGGGAAGGTTCGGAGCCAAGCCCTCGGCTCGGATCTTCACCTGGATCTTCCCGTTGGGCAAGGCGGTGAGCCTCACCGTGCCGCTCGCCCCAGGGGCGTTGTCGGCCACGCTACCGAGCAGATAGGTGTAGCTGCGTACCGGCTCCGACGGGTTGGTGTCGTGAGCGGCCATCGCCGACGGCACCGCCGCAATGATCAGACCGAGCACCAACAGCAACGTTCGCGCCATCCTCATGTCCCTTCCTTTCCGGAGCAGGGCCCTCGCCTCCTCCTGTTCATGCATTCGGAGCAGAACCCTGCTTCGGATTGGTGCCGCCCCAACAGGGATCGGGCTGTACCGTTCGTCCATGATGATGCGATCGGGTCGACTCGCCGCTGCGTCGTTGCTGTTGCTGGTTGGCTGCACCTCGGCTCGGGAGCCATCCACTACCACGTCGTCGCATATCTCTCCGTCCTCGGTGCCGACGACCTCCACCCACCCGACTTCGACCAGCTCCACCTCCACGACCGCCACCACGACCACTACCACGACCGTTACGGAAGCTTCGGTGAACTGGGACTTGGTCGCCGACTCGCCGTGGCTGCTCGGCGACCACCAGGGGATCCGGGTTTTCACCGGCCAGATCGTCTGGGCCACCGAAGGCGTACCCGGACAAACCGTCGTCTCCCGGGACGGGGAAGGCGGGTTCGTGTGGGTCGACCTCGCCGGTCTGTGGTGGCTTCCGGCCGGGGAGCCTCGACCCCGCCTGGTTCGCGCCGACGTCGACCGGCTGGTCCGGGCGGTGCCCACCGACGAAGCCCCCGCCGCGTTGGTGCATCTGACCGACGGTTCCCCAACCTGGGTGGACGTGGAGACCGGCCAGCCCACCGAACCCGACACCCCGGGGGTGGTATTCCTGCCCGACCCTACGACGACCCCGGTCTGGTATGCCGGAAACGGCCTCGCTGCGGTGGTCACGCCACCCGAGGTGGCCTACGACGATGAGGGGCAGCCCGTCGAGGTCGAGGCTCCTGCCCGTTTGATCGTTGGCCCCTCCGATACGATCATCATCCGGGAGGGATCTGTGGCGGTGAACTTCGCCGGCCCTCACCTCTTCGACATCGCGGTCAGCACCCTCGAGTCGCCGTGGGCACGCCTCCACGACTTCGACGGACGCCGGATCATCGTCTCCCGTGGGCCGTTCGAGCCCGCCCTCCCCGAAGAGACGTTCCTATACATCGATCTGGGCTGCGGGAACTGTCACACCCTGTTCGCCGCGGCAGGGACCTCGGCCGCGCTGAACACCGTGGACGAGGCCGCTGTACCCGTCCTCGACCTTCAACCCCCCCAGTTGCTGGCCGCCTGGCCGGGCACCGACGAAGGGGTGGACTCGCTGACCGACGGCGTCTACCTGGGTTTCCTCGACTCGGAGACCTCCACCGACGAAGTGGTGTTCGACCTGGCCGTGTGGTTTTCGGGTCCGGACGCCAACCGGGCCGCGATCGCCGACGGGGAAACCGAGATTCCGGTTCCCAACGACTTCTACATCCGCAACCGGTCCAAGCGGACGTTCGTCTTCGGGGTGGCGTCCGGGATCCAGGCGACCTCGGTGTGGTACGACTACGACACCGATCCCGACCTGGAGAACGACCCCGTCTCCTGGCCCGACCTGGTCGCGGCGTTCAAGTCCGCCGAGGGAGGGGTGTGGTCCAACCTCGTCGCCGACCCGTGGTGGATCACGATCGAAGGGGGACAAGTCGTCCGCATGGATGAGCAGTACCTGCCCTGATCCGCCTCGAGGAGGAATGAGCTCGGTGTCAAAGGGGCGCCTCTCCTCGGCAATAATCCTCTGCCATGCCGCCCCCCGACACCCTCTCCCCGCACCGGGGCATGCGCACCTTCGTGACCGTGTGGAGCGGACAACTGGTGTCGGTGTTCGGTACCTCGCTGACCGGATTCGGGCTGACCATGTGGGTCTATCTGGAGACTGGCTCGGTCACCGCGCTGGCTATGGCCTCTCTTGCCTTCGCCCTGCCGGCCACGGTGCTCGCCCCATTCGCCGGTGCCCTGGTCGATCGGTGGGACCGTCGGATGGTGATGCTCGCCGCCGACGCTGTTGCCGGCGTGGGAACCCTGTCCATACTCCTCCTCTTCGAGGCCGGGATGCTGGAGCTGTGGCACATCTATGTGGTCGCGGCGGTGGGGGCGGTGGCGAACACCTTCCAGTCCCCGGCGTGGATGGCGTCGATGCCACTACTGGTCCCCAAGGACCTGCTGGGGCGAGCCAACGGAATGGACCAGGTGAATGGCGGGCTTTCGCTGGTCCTGGCCCCCCTGGTAGCGGGGGCGCTGTTGGCCGTCTTCGACCTGCCGGGGGTGCTGCTCGTCGATCTGGCCACCTACCTGGTGGCTCTGGGAACCCTGGCCTCGGTCCGTTTCCCTCGCCCACCCCGGGATCCTGAGACCAACACCAGCACCGTCCGTGGCGACGTTCGGGCAGGGTGGCGGTGGTTGAAGCTGCGACGAGGCCTGGTGGGCGTCCTCATCGTGGTGGCCGGCGTGAACTTCACCCTGGAGTTCTTCAACGTGCTTCTGTTCCCCCTGATCCTCTCCTTCGCATCCGAGATTTCGGCGGGAACGGTGTTGTCGGTCGGCGGTGCGGGCACACTCCTGGGCAGCCTGGCCGTCAGCGTCTGGGGCGGCCCGAAGCAGCGGGTCAAGGGGTTGATGTGGTCGCTGGTGGCGATCGGGCTGTTGGTCGCCGCTACCGGTATACGAGCCGAGGTGTGGGCCATCGCGGTTCCAGTGGCCCTGGTCATGACGATCGTGCCGATCGCCAATACCTGCAGTCAGGTCCTGTGGCAGACGAAGGTGCCACCGGCCCTCCAGGGCAGGGTGTTTGCCATCCGCCGCGCCATCGCCAACGCCATCTCCCCCATGGCCATCCTGGTGGCCGGACCCCTGGCCGACGGCCTGTTCGAGCCTCTACTCGCTCCCGGCGGCGCCCTGGCTTCCACCGTCGGTTCGGTCATCGGCACTGGTCCGGGACGGGGCATCGGACTGATGTACGTGATCGCCGGCATCATCATGGCGGTCATCGGCGTGGCCGGATACGCCTCGCCTACGATCCGGAACCTCGAGACCGAGCTCCCCGACTACGTGACCTGACGGGTCGTCATTGGGCCTTCTCCCCCAATCCCTGCCTCCGAGGCACCCGACCCCGGTTTCCCCCGTCGGGTACCGTGGTGCGGGTGAGGTTCGTCACCGTTTTCGCCCTGGTCGCCCTTGCCGAGATGGCCACCTTTTTCTGGGTGGGGTCGAGGATCGGCCTGGGGTGGGCGTTGAGCTTGGCGCTCGCCACCGCCCTGGTCGGCTCCTACCTGGTGCGGCTGTCCGGCTTGGCGGTCCTGCGTCGCCTGACAGAGCGTCTGGCCAGAGGTGAGCTTCCCGGACGTGAGCTCAGCGACGGTGCGTTGATCCTGGTGGCGGGGGCGTTCCTCATCTCACCCGGGTTCATCACCGACACCCTGGGGTTCCTGCTCCTCGTTCCTTCGCTGAGGGACCTGATCTACCGGGTGGTCGCCCGGCGGCTGCGAGACAGGTTCGTGGTCATCGAACCCTGAGTCACCGGCGCGAGCAGGTCGCGGTCCTGCCGCACCAGAATGGAGCGAGTGTTCTCTGCCAGGGCACGCCGGTTTCAGCGCCGATCTGCTCATGTTCGGACCGCCCTTGATCGTCACCGACCAGGAGATCGACCTGATAGTCGAGCTGACCCGCCTCGCCCTGCAGGACTTAGGACGAGACCGGTGACGGGCGAAACCGTCGAGGTATGGTGATAGACCGCCAATGGCCCGACGGAGCCGATCAGATACTCAACCCATCTATCAGGCGGCAGAGCGGTGGGTAGACGCCGCCCTGAAGTCCAGTGATTCCCTCTTCACTCCCGAAGCCGGGATCTGGTCGGTAGAACTCCTGGACGAGCTGATCGAGCGTTTCATCGACCGACCTGACGAATCGAGCGATCCGTTCGAGCTGAAGCTGCGGCGTCAACTCTCCGATGCTTCTGCCGACGCCATTCAGCTGATGGCGGAGGTCACATATGTCCATCTTCTCGTCGCATCTCCCAAGTCGGTATCCCCCGACCGCAAACGCAACCTCATCGAGACGATTCTCTCTTGGCATCCGAATCCGCCGAGCATCCCCAGCGACCTCGATCGAGCCCTCGACTGTGGATTAGCCACCGTAGGCACTGCCTTCCACACATATCGACCGTTCCAGCTTCAGATGATCATCAGGTTCGTCCGGGCATGGAAAGAACTGGACGATGCCAGTCGACAGAAGCTCCTCGAAGACCCATGGGCGTTTCGGGAGTTCCTGTTCAGCGTTGAACTCCCTCAGGGGGCGCACGCACAGCGTGAGGCGCTGCTCCACCTCGTCCACCCCGACACTTTCGAGCCGATCACATCCAGAAGAACCAAAGAGAGAATCGTCAAGGCTTTCAGTCATTTGGTCAGGGATACGACCGCGAACATCGACCGGCAGCTGCTCGAAATCCGCCGGGCGCTCGAAGAGACCTACGGCACCGGTTTCGACTTCTGGGAGCCGAAGCTAGTCGAGATCTGGCAACCCGATTCGAGTCGATGGGGCCAGTTCGTCCAATGGGCGAAACTCCTCAAGGAGAACCCACATTATGAATCGGAAGAGAGAGGGTACAAGCTCGTCGTCGCGGAGCGCCTGACCGAGGCCCGCGCCACGCTGCTCGATGGCGGAAATTGGTTCGACCAACTCAAACAGGCTTTCACCGACAAGAACAACAACCTAACCCAGTGGCGGATGCACGACAGCTTCCTCAAATGGTGCCGAGAGAATCCGGATGTGGCCCGCCAAGCCCTCGAGCGAATCTGGCGGGAAGGTGCCAGCCTCGACGACCGGATCCGCGGGTTCCTCGAGCGGGTACCGAGCGAGGTGGTGAGCGGTCGAGGAGTGCGGACCACCCTCGCCTCGTTCCTCTTGATGGCGATCGACCCGTTCGAGTTCCCCGTCTACCGAGCGAGAGCGTTCGACAAGGCATACGACCTGACCGGATACCCGCGCCCCGACCCCCAGGCGGAAGAAGCAGAAATCTACGAGCATGCTCTTGGCTTCCTCGACGCTATCGGGGAGGAGGCGGGCAGCAGGGGGCTCGTCGTGCGAGATCGCCTCGATGCGCAATCCCTCCTGTGGTCGGTCGTCAAGACCCCCGCGGACTACTTCTCCCACCTGACCGACACCCAGCGTGCAGCCCTCGAGAAGTATCGTGGAGGCGAGATCGACGACGACGATCTGGACGATGGCTCATCCGTCACCTCAGACGAGGAACCGTCGGTCGAATCGCTGGCTGGACGGCTTCTGATCGACCCTCGGGACATCCACAGGATCATCGACCTGCTCGAAGACAAGCGTCAGCTCATCTTCTACGGTCCACCCGGCACCGGCAAGACCTACGTCGCTTGGGAGCTCGCCCGGTTCCTCGCCGGCAGCAAAGGCAGGGTGGATCTGGTCCAGTTCCATCCCTCCTATTCATACGAGGATTTCGTCGAGGGATACCGACCTGTCGAGTTGACGGGAGGATCACCCGGGTTCCGGCTACAAGAGGGACCCTTGAAGCGAATCGCCGCGGCTGCAGCTGAGAATCCGAGTAGCCCCCATCTCCTCATCATCGACGAGATCAACCGGGGAAACATCTCCAAGGTATTCGGAGAGCTGTATTTCCTCCTCGAGTATCGGACTAGGGAAGTCATCCTCCAGTACTCGCGAGAGGGCTTCTCGCTTCCCGAGAACCTCTGGATCATCGGCACGATGAACACCGCCGACCGGAGCATCGCCCTCCTCGATTCCGCTCTGCGGAGACGCTTCTATTTCGTGCCGTTCTTCCCCGACGAACCCCCCATCGAAGGACTATTGGAGCGTTGGCTGACCAAACACAAGCCCGACCTCGCGTGGTTGGCCCAGGTAGTAGCCGAGGCCAACCGTCGACTCGGGAACCGCCACGCCGCCATCGGGCCGAGCCACTTTCTCCGGACCGACCTCGACGAAAGCAAGGTCGAGCTGATCTGGAATCACTCGGTGCTCCCCTACATCCACGAGCAGCTGTTCGGCGAAGAGGACCGCTGGGTCGAGTTCACCCTCGATGACCTGAGACAGGCGGTCGCGTCATCACCGGAGGGCGATGCGCCATCTTCGGCTGGTTGAGCACCAGACCACCCCCGGCGTGGAGCTCACACCCGCCGAGAGGGATGTCCTCAGGCCAATCGTCCAGCTCGCACCTACCCCAGGTGAGGACAACCGTTACGACCTGACACCCGGGTCGCGGGTCGGGGTCGTCCAAACGGCTTCGCTCACCGTCCAGATCCAACCGAAGATCCCTGTCAGCCGTCTTATGTTTCTCCTCTCGTACACCATCGACCGGGTCGACTGGGATCCGGCGGGGTTCGATTTCGCCGAGGACGTTTCGCTGCTGGAAGCGATGATCCACGGGTTCGTGCTGCAGACGAGAAAGGCGCTCCGACGTGGCGCACTTCAGGGATATCGGCTGGAGGAAGACGCCCTGACCACGGTACGAGGGCAGATCAGATTCGGTGACCAGCTCCGGGCCCGGTACGGTGTCGCTCCGCCCGTCGAAGTGCGGTTCGACGACTTCACCGAGGACATCGAACCGAACCGGTTGATCAAGGCTGCGATCCGCCGCCTGGGGATGATGAGGATCCGTTCCGAGAAGGCTCGCCTCTCGCTGCGGAACTTCGACCATGTCCTGGAGCGGGTGGCGGATGTCACCTACGACCCCCGGAACCTGCCCGACATCCGGTGGGATCGGCTCAACGCTCACTACCGGCCGGCGGTGGAGTTGGCCAAGCTAGTGCTCCGTTCCGCGTCGTTCGAGCTCGACCGTGGAGGGGTTCGGTCCGCCGCGTTCCTCGTCGACATGAACCAGGTGTTCGAGGACTTCGTAGTGGTCGCCCTTCGCGAAGCTCTGGGGGCCAGTTCCCGCGAGTTCCGTCAGGGGGACGCCAGCCTTCGGCTCGACCAGGCACGCCGAGTCCGCCTGGAGCCGGACCTCTCGTGGTGGCGTCACGGGCGATGCGTCTTCGTGGGTGACGTCAAATACAAGAAGGTCCGGACCGACAGAGTAAACCATCCCGACCTGTACCAGCTGCTGGCCTACGTCGTTGCTGCGGGCCTTCCCGCTGGCTTGCTGGTCTACGCCGCTGGTGAAGACGAACCGGCGACCCACGACGTGGTCCACCTGTCTCGACGTCTCCGGGTCGAGACCCTCGACCTGTCGGGTCACCCCGGGGAGCTGCTGGCCCAGATCCGGAAGTTGGCTGATGCCGTCAGGTCGTTGGCGAACCAAGCTCTGGTCTGCGCTGCCTGTTGAAGCCCCGTCACCGTTGCTTCCATAGTCTGAGTCGACCAGTCGTCTCATCCCCAGGTAGGACCTGAGCGTCAGTTCGATGGCGGCCGGCGCCGTGGCCATCGACAGGAAATGTCAAGAAAGAGCTCTCTCCGCGATCTTCAACCGTCGTCGGCTGTTGGAGGATCCCGGCGGCTCACTCTCTCAGCCACCACCTCCACTTCGCCATGGAGATCATCCTCGCCCGTCGGAAGCCGGCGACGCACCTCTCCGATCACCCACACCCGGTCGCCAGCTAGGTATTCAGCGAGCTTCCCGGCGGCACCCCACCACCTTACGGGCACCACCTCCAGCGTTGGCCGTGGGCCGTCATGGCGAAGCGCCACCCAGAATTCGAGGTAGCGGAAGCCCCCGGCCGTTACGTGCAGTTTTGGCGGAGCTGCCAGTCTTCCACACAGAACCACGAGGTTCACGTCCATGCGTCTACTCCCTCTGTCGGAGAAGTCCGGGCTGCTCCATCCTGCCGAAGTCGCCAAGCCACTTCTAGGGAGACGTGTCACACTCGACGATGGAGTGCCGGCGACTCCATCCAAACCGGAGTTACCTTTCCGGAGTTGCTAGGCCACCGAGGACTTCGGGCCATGCAGGGAAGGCGAACTTCAGCTTCATAAACTGACGCTGTGCAGGCGCGTTGGTATCGGCCAGTCGCGCGCTCTCACTGTTCGAGCTCCCGAAGGGTGTCTTCCACCCGGTCGGCCGCTCCAGACGGGTCCTCGTGCTCCCACACACGAACTGTCGTCCAACCGGCCTCGGCTAGTTCGCGCTCATGGCGTCGATCCCGCTCGACATTTGCAGCTAGCTTCGCTGCCCACCACTTCCTGTTCCTCTTGGGCATAGTGCCGTGCTCGGGGCAGGAATGCCAGAAGCATCCGTCCACGAACACCGCCAGCTTCTGTTTGGGAAACGCGATATCCGGGCGAGCGCGTGTGACTCCGCGGATGGGTAGATCCACTCTGTAACGAAGCCCTCTACGAAAGAGCTCGCGGCGGAGAGCCATCTCCGCGGGCGTGTCTCGTTGGGGGGTGTTCTCCATGCGCTTTCGAACTGGATCCGAGCTGGGCGGTGGGCGCATCGAAGTCGCCGATGACCTCGTGGTCTTCCCGTCAGGGCCCTCGGGCTGTAGCTGACATCCGTTAGAGGGTCCCAACAAGCCTGAGGTGGTCTGAGACGGCCTGGGCATCACCTCCACGACTGGAGGCTATCAGTTGCTCCTGGATTGCTGGACTTCGGCGAGTGAGGTGATTCGTCTCGACCCTAAGGCAGCAGAGGGATGATCCTGCGCCCCAGCTCGATCGTCAATTTGGGAGGAACCGCATTCCCGATCATGGTGGCCCAGGTTCCACGCTTCATTACCCGGCCCCCTCCTGTGAAGTCGAACCAGTCTGGGAAGAACTGGAGTCGGGCTGCCTCATGGGGCGTGAGTGTTCTGGGGCGGGAAGGGTGCACATACCTACCCTGGCCCATCGATCCGAAGCCTGTCGTAATGGTCTGAGCCGGTTCGTCCCAGCGCAGTCGCCCGTACATCGATACGTAGCTGTGGTCTCCTCTGTGGCAGGGGGGCCGGAGTCGATTGGGCAGGTCGTACGCGCCGTTCGCGAAAAGCCACTGGATGCGCGCTCTGTTTGCTTCCGAGACCTTGCTCGGGATATCCAGGGGGGAATCGGAAGCGTCTTCCAAATCTCCGATCGCCCACCGCAATGGGCGAGGCTCGGCCGGCTCGATCGTCGCCAAGACTTCGGCTGGATCAACCGCCACGCCTTCCCGAATCGCTAGCAACACGTGCCGTCTGCGCCGCTGTGGCACCCCGATGTCGGAAAGGGAGACGACGGCGTCTGCTACCACGTACCCGGCTCGGCCCAAAACGACCCTAGCCTGATCGACGACCTCGAGCCGGTCGTTGCGCACTGCCGGCACGTTCTCGATGAGTACTACGTACGGCCTGAGAATCTCAGCAGCCCGGGCCATTCGCTCGTAGAGACGGTTCCTGGGGTCTGCTCGTCGGGTGTGGTTGTTGAGATCCGAGTGGCCCTGACACGGGGGGCCCCCCACGAGCCAGTCGGTTTGCCCTATCTCACGAATCGTGCTCTCTTCGGTCATGGTCATCGGCGCGCCCAGTTCTCCGTCGAAGAGCGCCTCGACACGAGTGCAGAGGGCGTTGGCTTTCGGGAAGTTCGCGGAATAGACCCCGATGATGTCCGGATCGAAGTCGACGGCCAGGGCTAGGTCGATGCCGCGCCCGACCCGTCGAGCTGCCTCCGCCAGGCCCAGGGTAAGACCGCCACAACCAGCGAACAGGTCCACCACCACCACCGGATCCGGGAGCTGTTCGTAGTCCGGTCTGATGCTCCCCCTCAAGAACGCAGAGTCACCTAGATTCATGTCAGACAATGAAACGCGCGGGTGTGACATGCTGCTCATGCCCATGGGTTAACCACCTCGCGCCCTCAGTCTCCTGTGAGCCTCTGGATTCCGGTCCAACCAAGACTCCACCACCTCGGCCAGCCTTCGCTGATAGTGGCGTAGCGGCTTGTAGCCAGTCACCCATGGAAGTCCCATCTCCTCCAACACGGCGCTCACGTTGCACCACTTGAGCTCGATCGCTCTCTTCGACCGCCCTGGTAGCCGTGGGCTGAGCTCCTGCCGTACTTCGGCCTTGACGAATCCCCGGCCCTCCCGTTCCCAGAGCAGCATCCGGAAGTACGAGCCGAGGGCGGCTTCGATCTCGTCGTCGGTCCAGGGCTTGCCGGCGACGGATTCATTCATCAGGCTTCCACTCCTGAAGTACACCGTCGACGATCAAGGATTGGAAGTGCTCGGCGATCTGGGAAGGCACCATTCCTCCTTCGATGAGGACCCCCAGCTCCATGTTCATCTCCATGGCATAGGCAGTGAGGTTCGCCGAGGAGACGAAGGCCTTCTTTCCATCGGCGACCGCACACTTCGCGTGCAGGTAGCCCATTTTCGAGTTCGCCGTCTTCGGTCGGTTCTCCGGCGGCCAGTGGTAGACGGAAATCCCTTCGGGGAAGGAACCTCCCAGACCACCAATGGCATCCCAGGAAGAGCCCCCTTCCTCCGACCCGTAGAACTCGAGGACCATGTCTACCTCGACCCCCCGGTCGACAGCATGGCCGAGCAGCTCGACCAGCTTGGGTACCTGCCATGTCGCATAGCTGACAACGAGCAGACGCTGCTTGGCGGCTTCCACGACCCTGTAGAGCGCCTCGTCCGTCCTGGCAACAGCGACTTTCCGGCTCTTCGGTCCAGTCCACGCCAACTGGACCGTCAGAGATCGTCGTTCTGCATCGGCCGCCAGCTGAGCTGCTATCAATCCGGAAGCCACAGCGTCCGCCGGTTGTTCTGGGAAGGAGCTCCACCTTTCGGCTAGGGCACCAGCCAGCTTGCGCTCCTGCTGTGTGGGCAGACTGTCCACCCTCGTCCTCAGCGAGTCGGGCGACTTCACCGTCCTAACCAAGGCGGCGATCCGACGAGCCCCGTATGCGGACAGCTCACGGCCCGAACCAGCGACGCAGCGCCACAGTTCGAGCTCATCCTTCATACCGCAACTAGCTCGAAGTAGGCGGGACCAGCACCCACGAAGGTGGGTACCACCAGGGCTCGATCGAGGTAACGGTTGCCGTTCTCGCAGGAAGTTTCAGGCACGAACAGGCAGGCGTGACAGGCGGCGCCGTGGAGACTCCGATCGGTCCCGGGTTCGTGCTCCGAACAGAGAGGATCGGAGGCACAGGCGGCCGCTCTGCGAAGAGCCCCGTCAATGAGCGGCTCGAGACTCTCCGGTTCACCGAGGGCCACCAGACCTCCCAGGGTTCCTTCGCTGTCGGGAGCTGCCGTATAGAGGAAGATCCCCGCCATGTTCCGCGCGTCGTCTCGCCCGCTGGCGTAGATCCGTTCCCGGATCGAAGCGGTCCCGTAGCCACATTCGAGGGAGAGCTCTCTGATGAGCAGGTGGGCGAGAGAGTGGAGCATCACGTAACGCTCACCAGGAAATCCCCCCGGGTCGAGCTTCCTCGCTGAACACCAGGCGATGTGCCCCAAGCGAAGGAGTTCGGATCTCGCCGAGACGGACTCAGAACTCTCCCACTCAGCGAGTTCGTCGGGATCGAACTGGAGGAAGATTCCCTCGCCCCTCACCTCCACGGCTGGGACCCAAGTGGGGCGTGTCCTCGACAGGGGTGCCCTCTTTACTGTGGGCTCACCGACCGTGACCTGGTCCGGCGGTTCGACTCGAACGAACCCGACCAGGGCGTTCACTTCTCGGATCCTCTCCGCCAGCCGTACCGATTCGACCCGGCTTGCGAAGCGTTCCGGCGGGTCTACAGAGCGGAGGAGGAAGTCTGACGATGATGGTGGGTCGTCGGCCACCAACACGTCCCACTCGGGCCCCTTCAAGTCGATTTGCTGTTCTGATTTCTCCTCTTCGTCTGCTCCGTGCAGCGCTCGATAAGACTCGATGGCCTGCCAGATCTCATCCGTCGAGTACTTATGGAGCCGCAGCAGCTGCCCGCTGCTCTGAAGGGGCCCTAGCACGTATGGGAGTACGTCCTTGGAGGGAATCCCGTGGAGCAGATGCCAGTTGTCACTGACGACCTGCTCCAGCTCACCAGCTTCAGTGGGCACCGCGAGGACGCTCATCAAAACCGGGAACCAGCTGTTGGAGGCCCCGAGGAGGATGGCCCGCAGCGGCTGATCGCACGACGGGTCGTGACTACGGAGATGGGGGTGCCGTCCTCGGCAACGAGGGAGAGCTTCCTCGCCCTTCTCCCCAAAGGCTTCGGCCATCGACCGCGACTTCGAGTTGCAGGTTCCGGTACACCGCACCCACAGGTCCGAGGTCTCGAGTGACGCTCCCTGTTCGAAGAACCGCAGGCTCCCCTTGCACTCGCTGGGGCCGCGGTGTACGAAGTAATGCCAGGGAAAGTCGTCGAGGTGCCCATTACGGCAACTGACCAGGAACCGTGCCGGCACGGCAGTGGGTGCCTTCCACTTCTGGCAATGCTCGTGAACGTAGCGGCTCGTCTCCGGGCGGTAGGGGTTCCGCTTGAGCCGGAACAGGCCCGATTCGATGGGCGCTAGGAGCTGACAGAACCGACAGCGGAGATAGCGGGGGAAGACCAAGACCGGCACGCCCACCCGTGCCTCCTCGCCGAAGGGGTCCAACCGGCTTCCTTCCGGTGCAATAGGAGGTGCCACCAGCCGTGCCACCTGCGACCCCAACATCCTCCTCACTCCGGCG
>FLYL01008561.1_pt1 | contig 15344 bp, 11 predicted proteins | sample 1122611 | NCBI WGS metagenome assembly FLYL01 (sample SAMEA4346791, study PRJEB14843) | hot springs metagenome | biome: Terrestrial Biome; feature: Habitat; material: Sediment | place: India | collected 2012-06-12 | depth 1760 m
GGCCGGCCAGCCAGGAGGCGACTGCGTCGGCGTCCGCCGGAAGCTGAGGAACCAGCACCAACCGGGGTGGCGACTCCTCTCCGTAGATCTCCCCCACCAGGTGGCCGATCAGCTCAGCCTCGGTGACGTCTTCGGATCGTTCGACCACCGTCTCCAGGCGGCCCACCACCCGGCCCCGTCGCACGTGGAGGACCTCCACCGCCACCTCCAGGTCGTCCCCGAAGGTGGCGATCAGGTCGAAGTCCTCGGGTCGGTCGGTGACCACCTCCTGGCGTTCCAACGCCTTGCGGATGTCCTCGAGACGGTCCCGGTACCGGGCCGCCTTCTCGTACTCCTGGTTCTCGGCGGCGCTCCACATCTCCTGTTGGAGGTGTTCCACCACCCGGTCGGTGTCGCCCCGGAGGAAGGCGGCCAGCCCGTCGACCATGTCGGTGTAGTCGTCGCGGCTGACCGCCCCTATGCACGGCCCGGAGCACTTCTCGATGTGGAACAGCAGGCATGGTCGGCCCTGAGCCTGCTGGCGTCGGAACACGGCGTCGGAACAGGTCCGCACCGGGAAGGTGCGGAGCAACAGGTCGAGGGTCTTGCGGATGGCGTAGGTGTGGGCGTAGGGGCCGAAGTACTCGTGGCGGCGGTTCCTCCGCCCTCTCATCACCCGGGCCCGAGGCCACTCGTCTCCCCGGGTGATCGCCAGGTACGGATAGGACTTGTCGTCCCGGAGCTTGATATTGAAACGGGGGCGATGCTCCTTGATCAGCGAGTACTCCAGCATCAGGGCCGACACCTCCGAGTCGGCGATGATCCACTCGACCCGGTCGGCGGCGTCGACCATGGTCTGGGTGCGGGGGTGCAGGTCGCGCCCGAAGTACTGGGCGATGCGTTTCCGGAGCGACTTGGCCTTCCCCACGTAGATGACGCGCCCGTCACGGTCCCGGAAGAGGTAGGTGCCGGGCTGATCGGGAACCAGGGCGAGGTCGGGCCGCTCCACGCCCCCGGATGGTATTGGCGGTCAGGCTTCCACCGGACGGCGGGTCCAGCGGACCCCGAGGAGCCGCACGAAGTGCCGCTGGGCCGCCAAGGGCGGGTGGCGGCGGATCTGGCTCTCGGAGGGTCCCAGCTCGACCATCCGGCGGAGATCCCATCCGGCCATGGAGGCCACCGTCAGGAGGTCGCCCAACGGCCGGTGGTGGAAGCGGACGACCTGGCCTTCACCGACCGGTTCGTCGGTGTGGCCGGGGCGCAGGTAGCGACCGGGCCGCCAGGTGGTCTCCCCGTCGGCCTCTTCGATCGGGCCGGAGTCGGGGGCGGTGAACACCGGGTGGTTGGCGACCAGGGCCAACACCCCACCCGGCCGGGTGACTCGGGCCAGCTCGGTGAAGAAGGTGACGTGGTCGGATAGGTGTTCCAGCACCAGGGAGACGAGGCAACCGTCGAACGACCCGTCGGCGAAGCAGGCCAGCGACGGCAGACGGTACCTCACCACCGGGCCCGCCTCCCGGGCGATGCGGAGCAGATCGGCAGACAGATCCACACCGACGACCCTGGATTCGATCATGCGCATCATCCTCCCCTCCCCGCATCCCGCGTCCAGGTAGGTGCCGCCGGGTCGGGGTTGGAGCAGCTCCAGCGTCAGCGGGGCGACCACTCCTGCGTAGTCGGGGTCGGCGTCGACCTCCCGGAGCCACCACGAATCCCATGGGTCCCCGGACCTAGTGCACGTCACGTCGCCGAACGCTACCGTGGGGCGTGAAAACCGACGAGGGGACCGTGGGAGAGTCGCAGGGCATAACCAGACGGGAGGCGCTCCGCAGGGGTATGGCGCTGAGTGCCGGCATGGTGTGGGTCGCGCCGGCCGTCCAGCATCTGCCGTTGAGTTCGGCCCTGGCTCAGGCGGCTTCCCCGGTCGAAGACACCACCACCACGACTTCCCCTGAGGAGACCACCACCACTCTGCCAGAGGACACCACCACCACGGTTCCAGAGGACACCACCACCACGACCCTTCCCGAGGACACCACGACCACGGTTCCCGAGGAGACCACCACCACCGAGACCACGGCTTCCACCACCACGACCACCAGGCCTGAGACGACCACCACCACGGGCCGGGTGGCGGCCACCACCACCCCCACCACCGAAGGCACCAACGGGACTCCGCCTCCCACCGTGGCACCCGCCGAGAGCTCGACCACCGCTCCGCTCGAGGTCGCCGCCACCACCGGCGGCGCCCAGGTGGCGGGGATCCAGGTGAGCGAACTCCCCAGCACCGGGATGGACCTGGGCCGTCTCGTCACCGCCGCCACGGGTCTCATCGGGGGAGGCGCCGCGGCCCTGGCCGCGGCCCGCAACCCCGAAGACGAGGACGACGACCCCAGTCGTTGAAGCCCTCGTCCCCTCCCCTTAGCGTGAGGGGTGTGCCCGGCCGAACGTCCTCCGTCGTCTTCCTGATCTACCTGGTCTTCGCGGTCCTCGTTCCCCTGCTCATGTTGTTCTCCCCCCACAAGCCGTCCCCGTTCGGCTGGCAGATGTTCTCCTACCCGGCGCCGACTCCCGATTTCGAAGTCTCGATGGCGAACGGCGGACGCCGGCCCTTGCATCTGAGTGAAGTAGCCCTTCCGGGGCGGGGGGACATCGATTACGCCGTGGTGGTTCCACCCCATGTGTGCCGAACCATGGACGTGGTCGAGGTGATCGTCATCCTGGGCGAGGAACGGCGGGTGTGGCGCTGCGGGTGAGGTCCCGGGTCGACGTCGCCGTCGTGGTGCTGGCTGTCGCGGTGCTGGCTCGGTTACCGGTGACGGTCTGGAAGGCCCGGCTGCTCCAACGTTCGGGGGTGCTGCGGGTTCCCTGGTTGGGCGATCCCGTAGAGCCGGTTTGGCTGTGGCCGGCGGTGGTGGCGTGGACGGTCGGCGGACTGTTGATGCTCGGTGCCCGCACCCGTCGGATGGGTTGTTGGACGGCCGCCTTCGGGATCCTCGGTTTCCTCCTGATCGATCGTCAGCTCTACAGCAACCACCTGTATCTGATCATGCTGCTGTGCGCCTTGCTGGCCCTGGCCCAATCCGAACCGACTCCGTGGCTCACCGCGGTGAAGGCCCAGATAACGGTGATGTACGTCTTCGCCGGGCTGACCAAGCTGAACCCTGGCTTCCTGTCCGGTGAACCCCTGGCCTCATTCATCGCCGCCGGCCCTCTGCCGATCCCACCGGAAGTGATCACCCCGGCCTGGGTGGTTCCGTTGGCGGCGACGGTGCCCCCTCTGGAGGTGTTCGTGGGCGTCGGCTTGTGGTCACCGAGGTTGCGCCCTTGGGCGATCACGGCGGGGATCGCCTTCCACGTTGGGACAATCCTCGGAATGGGCATGTTCGGGGAGCTGATCCCCTTCTTCCTGGCGGCGGTGAGCGGCTATCTGCTGTTCCTACCTGAGGAGAAGGTGATCCGGACGGTCCGACGCCTTCCCCTGGTTCAAGTGAACAAGCCTGGAGGAACCTAGACGCATGAAGCCAGGCAGCGACTCCCCAGAGGTGCGACCGATTCCCGAGCCAAGCCAGACCAGCCGGTTCATTCTGTGGCTCCTGTTGGGAAGCGCCATCGGTTTCGTGCTGATCGCGATCCAGGCGCATGCGATCGGCGGCTGGTCGGGCCTACTGCAAGTCGGTGAGAGATCGAGGCTCCTGCCGTTCATATCGAGCGAGATTCCGGATCTGATACCCGTGTTCGGGGTAGGACACGACGCTCAGATCTACTACGCAATCGGGGTCGATCCTTTGGGCCGGTTCGTGCCCGATCTGGTCGATCACGCGGGTTACCGGTACCGCCGAATTCTCTTTCCTGTTCTCGCCTCGCTGGGGGGTGCGCTACGCGGGAAAGCATTAGTAGTGGGCCTGGTGACCTGGTCGACGGTGGGCTTGGGGCTGATGGCTGGGGCTCTACGGGCGTTGACTTGGCCCTCGCGGTTCCCCATGATCCTCCTGTTCGCCAACCCGGCGGTCTGGCTGGCAGTCTGGATGCTGACCCCTGAAGCTTTGGCGTTGGGACTGGTCCTTACGGGTCTTTGGCTTTGGAACCGCCGCCCTCTGATTGGCTGGACGCTCATTTCCCTTGGAGCATTGGCGAAGGAGCAGTATCTGCTGGCTGCTCTCGTTCTCGCCGTCTGGGAGGCCAAGTCACGCCGGCCCATCCGGGCTGTCGCAGCGATCGGAGCAGGCCTACCTCTGACACTATGGAGCTTTCAGATCAGTAGAACCCTGGGTGAAGGGTTCACCCCTCGGGGGAACCTCGCTCCGCCATTCCTAGGAATCCTGAATGCTGCAGGGGTGTGGCCCATTACCTCGACGGTCAACCAGGTCTACCTAGTGTTGGCGCTCGTCGGTGTCGTGTTCGCTCTCATAGTCGGCTGGAGAACACGAGATACGTTGTGGGGTTGGTTGTCGCTGGCCTGGGCGGGGCTGGCGATCCTGTCGTCCGACTGGGTTTGGAATCTGGGCAACAACGCTGCCAGGGTGTTCGTGGGCTGCTGGATTTTCGCGACGTGTGCTCTCACCGCACGGCGGTCTTTCTGGCAGAAGGGCCCGGGCCTCGGCTGATCCGGTTACGACTCCAAGATTCGTCGGAACCAGTCCGCCGTGGCCCTCAGCCCCTCTTCCAGCTCCACCTTCGGTTCCCAGCCCAGCAGGGTGCGGGCTTTGGTGATGTCGGGGCAGCGCACCGTGGGGTCGTCCACCGGCCTGGGGTGGAACTCCACCCCGGGATGGCGACCCACCACCTCCTGAACCAGCTCGGCCAGCCGAAGGATGGTGATCTCGCGAGGATTCCCCAGATTGACCGGCTCCGGATGGTCACACAGAGCGAGCCTCACGACCCCGTCGATCAGGTCGTCGACGTAGCAGAGGGAGCGGGTCTGGCTGCCGTCACCGTGCACCGGTAGAGGGCGGTTCTCCAAGGCGGCTCGGAAGAAGGCGGGTACGGCCCGCCCGTCGTCGGGTCGCATCCGGGGCCCGTAGGTGTTGAAGATGCGGGCGATCCGCACAGGGATGCCGTGTTGGCGGTGGTAGGCGAGGGTGATGGCCTCGGCGAACCGTTTGGCTTCGTCGTATACCCCTCGGGGGCCGATCGGGTTGACGTGGCCCCAATAGGTCTCCGGTTGCGGGTTGACCTGCGGGTCGCCGTACACCTCGGAGGTGGAAGCCAGCAGGAACACGGCGCCTTTGGCCTTGGCCAGGCCCAGCCCGTTGTGAGTGCCCAACGCGCCCACCTTGAGGGTCTGGATGGGGTAGCGCAGGTAATCGACCGGCGACGCAGGCGAGGCGAAATGGAAGACGAAGTCGACGGGCCCGTCGATGTGGATCTCCCGGGATACGTCGTGTTCGATCAGCTCCACCTGGGGTGACGCCTCGAGGTTGGCTGCCGTACCCGTGATGAAGTTGTCGACGCAGACGACGTCGGCCCCCGCGTCGACCAGCGTCCGGCAGAGGTGCGAGCCGAGGAACCCGGCACCTCCCAGCACCACCACCCGGGAGCCGGAGAATCCGGTCATGCCTTCCGTGCGACCGCCACCCGGCTGAGGCCCCGGCCTCCCAGCCCTTCGATCACCTTGGCCAGCGGAACCAGCAGTGAGAAGGCGGCGGCTTCGCCGAAGCCAATCCGGTCCCGTCCCAGGGCCGAATGGATCCTCCAACCGATACGGCCCAACACGTTGAAGGGGCGGTTCTCGACCACCTCCAGACCGGCCGCTTCGATCAGATCGGCGAGCTGGCCTCCGGTGAATCGCCGGCGATGCCCAATGGTGGCGTCGGTGGGTCCGGAGAGAGACGGGTCGGCGGGAACGTGGATCAGCAGGTGGCCACCCGGGGAGAGCAATTCGGCCGCCGCCTCCAGGTAGCCCTTGGGGTCTTCGACCCGCTGCAGGTCCTCGAAGCAGAGCACGGTGTCTGCTTCTCCGATCGCCTTCCTGACCTGGGGATCGGCTACCGACCCGGTGAGGATCCGGACGTTCTCGAGGTGACCGAACCGCCGCCGGAGGGTCTCGGCGAGCTCGGGTTGCTCCTCCACCAGAACCAGCGACTCCGAACCGAGGAGGAGCTGGGTGGTGTGTCCCGGACCGGGACTCAGCTCCACCACCCTCCCCCGCAGATAGGCCCGATACTGGTCGAGCACCCAGCGGCGGAACCCGCGGGCTCGTCCGAGGCTCTGCCTGGTCACCAGCCCGGGGTTGAAGGTGAATCGGGTGTCGAAGAACCGGAACTTGAAGATCAGCCAGAGGGCCTGTACTCCGTCCCGCCACCCGATGTGCTTGCCCTCCGCATACGACCGGCCGTGATACGAGATCGGCACCTCGTAGATCCTCGCTCCCCACTGGGCCAGTCGGGCGGTGATCTCGGGTTCGATTCCGAAACGGTCCGACGTCAACCGGAGCCGCTTCAACACGTCGGCCCTGACCGCCTTGTAGCAGGTCTCCATGTCGGTCAGGTTCAAGTCGTTGGCCATGTTCGACAAGGTGGTCAACACCTTGTTCCCCAGGGAATGCCAGAAGAACAACACCCGGCGTTCCTCCGAGACGGCGAACCTCGACCCGTACACGGCGTCGGCCTTCCCCTCCAAGAGGGGCCCCAACACCTTCGGGTAGTCCCTCGGGTCGTACTCCAGGTCGGCGTCTTGGACGATCGCGTAGTCGCCGGTCATGTTCTGGATGGCGGTGCGGATCGCCGCCCCCTTCCCCCGGTTCACGTCGTGGCGGAACACCCGGATCCGCGGATCCGACTCCGCCAGCTCCTGGAGGATCCGCCACGAGCCATCCGTCGACGCGTCGTCGACGCACACCAACTCCAACTCCAGATCCACCGGGGCATCGAGCACCCGATCGACGATCGTCCGAAGCGTCCGCGCCTCGTTGTAAACCGGCATCAACACCGACAGCTTCCCCATCACCCACCGTCCATCGGCACGTCCACCGTACGGCTGAAGGAGCTCACCGGCCCAACACCTCGCGGAGGAACTTGCCGGTGTACGACTCACCCACCTCGGCTACCTCTTCGGGAGTACCCACCGCCACCACCCGGCCCCCTCCGTCGCCGCCCTCGGGCCCCAGGTCGATCACCCAGTCGACCGATTTGATCACGTCGAGGTTGTGTTCGATCACCACCACGGTGTTACCGGCGTCGACCAGCCGGTGAAGGACCTGCAGCAGCCGTCGGATGTCCTCGAAGTGCAGTCCGGTGGTGGGTTCGTCGAGGATGTAGAAGGTGCGGCCGGTTGAGCGCTTCCCCAACTCGGAGGCCAGCTTCACCCGCTGGGCTTCACCCCCCGACAGGGTGGTGGCGGGCTGGCCGAGGCGGATGTAGCCGAGCCCGACGTCGTCGAGGGTCTGGAGGATCCGGGCGATCTTGGGCTGGTTGGCGAAGAACGCCAGGGCTTCCTCCACCGACATGTCCAACACGTCGGCGATGTTGTGCCCCTTCCAGGTGACCTCGAGGGTCTCCCGGTTGTACCGCTTTCCCCGACACTCTTCGCAGGGGACGTACACGTCGGGGAGGAAGTGCATCTCGATCTTGATGGTGCCGTCGCCCCGGCAGATCTCGCAGCGCCCCCCGGTGACGTTGAACGAGAACCGTCCCGGTTTGTATCCCCGGGCCCGGGCCTCGGGGGTGGAGGCGAACAGGGCCCGAATGTGGTCGAACACGCCGGTGTAGGTGGCAGGGTTGGAACGGGGGGTTCGACCGATCGGCGACTGGTCGATGTCGATCACCTTGTCGAGGTGCTCGACCCCTTCCAGGGCCCGGTGGCGGCCGGGCACCACCCGAGACCGGTAGATCGCCTGGTGGAGCGCCTTGGACAGGATGTCCTCCACCAGGGTCGACTTGCCCGACCCCGATACCCCGGTGACCGCGATCAGTTTCCCCAGGGGGAAGGCCACGTCGATGTCCTTCAGGTTGTGTTCGGCCGCTCCCCGGACGACGAGCTGGTGTCCGTTCCCGGGCCGGCGGGTCGAGGGGATGGGGATGGCACGCCGTCCCGCCAGGTAGTCCCCGGTGATGGAGTCGGGAGCCGAGCAGATGTCGTCGACGGTGCCCTGGGCGACGATATAGCCGCCGTGCTCGCCTGCGCCTGGGCCGATGTCGACTATGTGGTCGGCGGCCCGGATGGTGTCTTCGTCGTGTTCCACCACGATCAGGGTGTTGCCCAGGTCCCGGAGGCGCACCAGAGTTTCGATGAGGCGCTGGTTGTCCCTCTGGTGGAGCCCGATGGATGGCTCGTCGAGGATGTACAGCACTCCCACCAGGCCGGAGCCGATCTGGGTGGCGAGCCTGATCCGCTGGGCTTCTCCCCCGGCCAGGGTGGCGGCCGAACGGGACAGGGTGAGGTAGTCGAGACCCACGTCGAGGAGAAAAGACAGTCGGGCCTTGATCTCCTTGAGGACCCGCTCGGCGATCTTGGCTTCCCGTTCCGTCAGGGCCAGCTCGTCGAAGAAGCAGTAGGCCTGGCCGAGCGGCAGGGAGGCCACCTGATGGATGTTCTTCCCCCCGACGGTGACCGCCAACGCCACCGGGTTGAGTCGGGCTCCCCCGCAGGCGTCGCACGGCACCTCCCGCATGTACTCCTGGTAGTACTGGCGGGCGCCTTCGGACTCGGCGTTCTCGTGGCGTCTCCGCAGGAACGGCAGCACCCCTTCGTAGGTGGCCCAGTATTCCCGGCGCCGCCCGTACCGGTTGGTGTACGACACCTTGATCCTCCGGTCCCCGGTGCCCCACAGGACGGCCTCACGGATCTCCTCGGGGAGGTCCTTCCAGGGGGTACGGAGGTCGAAGCCGAGTTCGACGGCCAGGCCTTCGAGCAGCCGTTGGAAGTAGCGCATCTTGTTGCCCGACCAGGGGGCGACCGCTCCTTCTGCGATCGACCGGTCGGGATGGGGTATCACCAGTTCGGGGTCGACCTGGTAGCGGGTGCCGATCCCGGAGCATTCGGGGCAGGCGCCGTAGGGCGAGTTGAACGAGAAGTTGCGGGGCTGGAGCTCCTCGGCGCTGAACCCGTCGTTGGGGCAGGCCAGATGCTGGGAGAAGGTCATGGTGGGCCCATCGACCACCGCTACCTCGACCACCCCTCCGGTGAGGTCGAGAGCCGTCTCCAGGCTCTGCGCCAAGCGGATCTCTATGCCCGCTTTGACCACCAGCCGGTCGACCACCACCTCGATGGTGTGCTGGTAGTAGCGGTCGAGCCGTATCTCCTCGGTGAGGTCGTGCAACTCCCCGTCGATCAGGGCGCGGGCGAACCCCTGACGGGCCAGGTCCTTGAGTAGCTGCTCGTATTCGCCCTTACGGCCCCTCACCACCGGGGCGAGCACCTGGAACCGGGTGCCCTCCGGCATAGCCAGCACCTGGTCGACGATCTGAGAAGCGGTCTGGCGGGCCAGCGGGGTGCCGTCGTGGGGGCAGTGCGGAATACCCACCCGGGCCCACAGCAGGCGCATGTAGTCCCAGATCTCGGTGACGGTTCCCACCGTGGATCTCGGGTTGCGAGAGGCGGTCTTCTGGTCGATCGAGATCGCAGGTGACAGGCCCTCGATGAAGTCCACGTCGGGCTTGTCCATCTGCCCCAGGAACTGCCGTGCGTAGGCCGACAGCGACTCGACGTACCGGCGCTGACCTTCCGCGTAGATCGTGTCGAACGCCAACGACGACTTCCCCGACCCCGACAGACCGGTGAAGACGATCAGCTTGTCCCGGGGCAACTCGAGCTCGACGTTCTTCAAGTTGTGCTCGCGAGCGCCCCTGATGTGGATGATTTCCGCACTCATATATGCCCCTGGCTGACCCACACAGTCTAGAGCCGGAAGACACCTCTCCCCGCGAACAAGACGCCGCGAACCTTTCCGCCCACGCGAACCGCGACTCCGTTCGGCCAATCCTAGCCCTCCGACGGCTCCTCCTTTGACACCGCGCACGCCCTTCTTTCGGGAACCGATAGCACCGCGACTAATGACGATCCAAACGGAAGAAGCCTCCTCCTCAAAAGGGCAAAGTTCACCTCCCGCTTGAACCAACGATACGCCAATACCTGAGCCAGCCTCTCCAATGGGCCCTCGCGAATCTCTAACGCCTTGCTTGGACGCAAGGTCACCTGCCACCACTTTGAAGCCAGCTTTGCGAGAACTAGGCCCCCAAACACATATCCTATGCGCTCTACACTTAGACCCGCTTCCTTCGCCAGCCGCACCAGCTCCCTCCTGGTGTACCTCCTGAAATGACGGTTTCGCTCGTCGTGGCCACTCCATAGCCACCTATACGCCGGTACCGTGACGAGCATCGTTCCTCCCGGCCGCACAAAGGACGCGCCCTTGATCAATGCTCCCTTATCGTCTTCTATATGCTCCAACACGTCGAGCATCAAAGCTACATCGAACTCTCTGCCTAGCTCCAGTCGAAACAAATCGCCGACTACCACCGGCAGCTCACGACCCCTTGCGACCGCCGCGAGTGACTCCTCCATCTCAACACCCAGGACCTCGCAGTCAATCCTGCCCCTCAAAAACGCCAGTGTTCCACCACTTCCACATCCCAAATCAAGAATACGAATCCTACCGACATCCCCTTTCGCGTCGCTCACGAGAGCAAGTATTAGCTCCCGACGAACCCGCCACCAAAAATGCCGGGCTTCCAGCTCGGGATAGCAAGCAACCAAGTCCTCATCCATCCTCGCCGCCCCAGACCTTTTCTACTATGTACGGTGGTCGACCCTTTACCTCCTCGTAGATGCGAGCCAAATATTCCCCTATGATACCCAGTACGAGAAGAGTGAGGCTTCCTAGGCCGATTACTAGCATCGTTAGCGCTGTGAAACCCCTCGGCACCGAACCCCCAACAATCCGCACTAGAATGGCGTACGCTCCGTACAAGCTCCCAAGCGCAATGCCGGCGAGCCCAAGAACGGTCGCCAACCGCAACGGCGCAGTCGAGAAACTCATGATGCCGTCTGCGGCCAAGCCGACGAGCGCGCGTAACGCATACTTGCTCTCCCCTGCCGCCCTGGCTCGCCGCTCGACCGGAATGCCTACCTGCTGAAAACCAACCCACGCCCGCAGTCCCCGCAGATATTTGCGGCGCTCGGGCATCCCGACTAGCAACTCGACTACTCTCCTTGACATCAAACAGAAGTCACCAGCATCGACCGGAATTTTCACACTAGCCAAAGCGTTGAGAAGCCGATAATGGGCCGCATAGAGAGCTCTCAGCCAGAACGGCTCTTTCCGATTCTTCCGAACTGCATAGACCACCTCCGCACCGTTCCTGTACTCGTCCACAAACCGCTGGAGAATTCGGGGGTCATCTTGCAGATCTGCGTCCATCACGACTACCGCATCGCCCTCTGCAACGCTCAAGCCTGCGGAGACGGCGGCCTGGTGCCCGAAATTCCTTGAAAGCTTAAGAATCCTGAGATTCGGATACGCGGCGGTGTCGCGCAGATCCAACAGCACACCAAGCGTGTTATCAGCACTTCCGTCATCCACGCAGACGACCTCAAAGTCCCCGATTCCCCTCAACTCCGTGGCGACTCTATACACCTCTTCGAGGGTTTGGCGTACTACGCTTTCCTCGTTATACATCGGGATGACTATCGACAGTCGACAATGAGCGTTCGGTACTTTTAACTTTCCCCGTTCCGGCAACTTAGTCACCATCTGCCTGTTGGCTCCTCTCGTAGACTGTAAACGATCCATATTGCTTGATGCGTGGGTACCGCTCCGCGATCAATACCCGCAGCGGTTCGGGCACAGGTTCGGAAAAATGGACCTGCTCGTTAACGACGACTACTTCAACATGATCCTTCTCTACCAGGCGCCCCAGCTCTTCGTACTCCCAATTGTCGGGCCTGAGGAATTCATAAATCGTTCCGGTTAGGTTTGCCGCATCTGACAGGAAGTATATCTCGGGCGAGTCTGGCCCCGCCCAAATTGGTGCGCCCCTGTATTTGGCAACGACCCCAACGAGTGATTCGTAAAACACATGTTCGCTGGGGACGAGGATTCCGCCGCGTGGCAGGCTCAGCTCCTGATACGCAAGCGGCCTCGTCTGCGGTGCCCCAACGTACAGCCAACCCTGGCTAGCCCTAACACCTACCACGCTCGCCGCTACGAGAAGTACGACAGCAGGCCCCGATGAGACGCGGAACGCGCGCGTCACGTAGGCCACCGCAGGCAACGCTATGCCAAACACATATGCGACATATACGCCATTCCACAAGGGGATTTGCACGAATGCGAAAGCCACTGCGACCCCCGCCATCAGAGCGCGATCCCAGGCTCCGGAGCGTCTCCTCCGATCTGTCCCGATCCACTGCCTCTGGCCCCTGCCATCTTCCGCTATTTCGTGTGCGATAATAAGGGGCAGCCAGGTACCGAATAGTAGAATGACATACCAGTAAGTTCGCCATGCCGCTAGACCCGCAACAACGATCCCAACCATAGCTAGGCCGATCCAATAGCATTCGGGCAGCCGGGCCGTACCCCACGCGCCGCGACGTTCGCTCCTCGATCTCTTGAGAATGGACGCCATTGCAACGAGCCCTAAACCACCGAGCCCAATCTCGAGCGAGGGGCTACGAACCAAACTGAATCGAACTTGTGGGGTAAGGAATACTCCCCGTATCAGATCCGCGATGTTGCCCTCGGCGATGTAGAAGGCCGTGTAGGCAGCAAGTGGCAAGAGCGTCGACAAGCCAAAGGTGATACCTAGCTGCCACTTCTCGCGACTGCTGACGGCCGACCTTTTCGTCCCCGCTGCGAGGCGGTTGATGTGAACCAGCCACAATGACCAAGGCAGACCCAACAGGATGCCGAAACTCCAGCTCCTTGCCTCTAGGATCACCCACAGCATCGCCATGCCAGCTAGGACACTCGCACCACCTAGTAACCGACGGATCTGTTTGTCGGTGCTTGACCGGGCCAATACCCATAATCCGAGGGCCACAGCGGGGTAGACCGCTGTCTGTTTTATTAGAATCGCGATCCCGATCAAGAGTCCCGCTATGCCCGACCCAAGGCTTTTCGCACTGTCCCAAAAGCGAAGCAGAACCCAGGTACCCGTGAGAATCAGAGGCAGTGTAAGCCAGGTCGGCATAGGGGTGGGATAGGTCGCGATACTTGTGAATACGGTAGCAACGGCAATCATCGCGGCAGATAGACGCCCCAAGACACGCCCAAGAAGCAAATAGATGACAACGAGAAGACAAAGGGAGATTACAACTGTCATGTATCGAAGAGTGCGGAGCGAGATTCCGAAGAGGCCGAAGGCGGCTGCGTTGATGAATGCCTGGAGGCCGGGATACGGGTCGTTATACGTGACATGGGGCAGGCCACCATCCAACACATCGGCAGCCGCTAAGGCGAGCATCCCGTCGTCCGATGGATACCATCCGACAAAAGCCTGATTTGCTATGTAGGCAACTGCAGTAGCGGCTAGAAGCGAGGCTGCGAGGGTGGCGACCGGGCGATGTGTCACCCAAGGGGTCATGGAACTACCGATTGCTCGTTGGCAGCAACGTCTGGACCGCGTAGCAAGTGAGGAGACCTGGATACAGAGCCCACGCAACCGACTCCGTTAACTTCCCGACTTTCTAGTCAGCGTTAAGACCTTCTTCAAGCCCGATATCTCGTCCCTGAGCCGAGCCGCGTATTCGAACCTGAGCTCCCGGGCGGCTTCGTGCATCTCCTCCTCGAGGCTCATGATCAGCCTCATGAGATCATCCCCTCCCAGGTCCAGAGGCCGCCGCTGATCCAACTCCCGCCGCCTCCGCTCCGCCGGCTGGGTCTGGGACTGCACCAGCTCGAGGATGTCGGATACCCTCTTGCGCACCGTCTGCGGGTCGATGCCGTGCTCCCGGTTGTACTCGATCTGTTTGCGGCGCCGCCGATTCGTCTCCGAGATGGCTCGCCGCATCGAGTCGGTCACCTGGTCGGCGTACATCACAACTTGACCGTCCACGTTGCGGGCGGCCCGGCCGATGATCTGGATCAGGCTGGTCTCCGACCGCAAGAACCCCTCCTTGTCGGCGTCGAGGATCGCCACCAGGGATACTTCGGGCAGATCCAGGCCTTCCCTTAGCAGATTTATCCCCACCAGCACGTCGAACTCCCCCAGCCGCAACTCCCTCAGTATCTGGACCCGCTCGAGGGTGTCGATCTCCGAGTGCAGGTACCTGGCCCGTACTCCCATCTCCAACAGGTAGTCGGTCAGGTCTTCGGCCATCTTCTTGGTGAGGGTGGTGACCAACACCCGCTGGTCGGCTGCGGCCCTCCGGCGGATCTCCTCCAGGAGGTCGTCGATCTGACCTTTGGTGGGTTTGACGATCACTTCCGGGTCGACGAGGCCGGTAGGCCGGACGATCTGTTCCACCACCTGGGACGAGTGTTCCAACTCGAATCGGCCCGGTGTGGCCGACATGAAGATCGCCTGGGGGGTGCGTTCCAGCCATTCGTCGAACCTCAACGGCCGGTTGTCCAAGGCCGAGGGGAGCCGAAACCCGTGTTCGACCAGGACTTCCTTCCGGGATCGGTCACCTTCGTACTGCCCACCAATCTGGGGGATGGTGACGTGCGACTCGTCGATCACGGTGAGGAAGTCAGGGGGGAAGTAGTCGAGGAGGGTGTACGGGGGCTCGCCCGGCGCCCTCCCGTCGAGGTGGCGGGAGTAGTTCTCGATGCCAGAGCAGAAGCCGACCTCCCGCAGCATCTCCAGGTCGTAGGAGGTGCGCATCCTGAGACGTTGGGCTTCGAGCAGTTTTCCCCTCCGTTCCAGCTCGGCGAGGCGTTCGGTCAGTTCCTCCTCGATCGAGACGATCGCCTTCTCCATCCGTTCCCGGGCGGTGACGTAGTGAGTGGCGGGGAACACGATGATCTCCCCCAGCTCCTCGATCACCTCCCCGGTTATCGGATCCATCCGCAGGATCCGCTCCACCTCGTCGCCCCAGTACTCGACCCGGATCACCGTCTCCTCGTAGGAGGGGAACACTTCCAGGGTGTCGCCCTTGACCCTGAACCGCCCCCGGATGAGGTTGATCTCGTTGCGTTCGTACTGGATGTCGACCAGCCGCCGTACCGCGGCCTGGAGCGGATACTCCACCCCGGCGACTAGCCGCAGTATCTGACCTTCGTACTGCTCGGGGGACCCCAGACCGTAGATGCAAGACACCGAAGCCACGATGATCACGTCGTCTCTGGTTAGCAGCGCCGAGGTGGCCGAGTGGCGGAGACGGTCGATCTCGTCGTTGATGGTGGCGTCTTTCTCGATGTAGGTGTCGGTCTGGGGGATGTACGCCTCGGGCTGGTAGTAGTCGTAGTAGGAGACGAAGTACTC
>FLYL01002427.1_pt2 | contig 15326 bp, 12 predicted proteins | sample 1122611 | NCBI WGS metagenome assembly FLYL01 (sample SAMEA4346791, study PRJEB14843) | hot springs metagenome | biome: Terrestrial Biome; feature: Habitat; material: Sediment | place: India | collected 2012-06-12 | depth 1760 m
AACCTTCCCTGGCCGTGCCCCAACCGGGTCTACGAGGAGCGGGTGGCGGCCATCTTCGGCCGAGCCCGGGACGCGGGAGCCATCCATGTGGTGTTCGGCGACCTGTACCTGGAGGACGTGCGGGCTTACCGGGAGGAGCTGTGCGCCTCCCAGGGGATGACTCCCCTCTTTCCGCTCTGGTGCACCCCGGAGGAGACCCCGGAGCTCGCCGCCGAACTGGTCGAGGCGGGTGTGGAGGCGGTCATCAGCTGCGTGGATCCCCGGGCGCTCGACCCTGGCTTCTGCGGGGAGGCGTGGAGCCCCCGACGCCTACCCGACGGTGTCGACCCGATGGGCGAGCAGGGGGAATTCCACACCTTCTGTTACGCAGGCCCGTTCTTCCCCTCTCCGATCGAGTTCGAAGTGGTCTCCGTTTTCGACCGCGACGGGTACCGATGGGCTTCTCTTCAGGGACGGACCACGTAGATGGTGAGGGTCATCTTCCCTCCCTCACCGCCGCCGAGGCCGATCCCCACCACCTGGTTGAGCCAGGCGAGGTCTTCGTTTCCGGTCTGGAAGGTGATCAGCTCCTGGGCGAAAGCCTCGTTCTCGGACCGGACCACCGACACACCCGACGCCCGGTAGGCGACGGTTTCGCGTTTCTCGCCGATGGTGGCTCGTATGTCGAGGTCCATGTGGCCGTCGCCGCGAACCGTCACATAGTCGACGCCCCGGACAGGTCGCTCGCCATCCCAGTGGTCGCTGGTGGCGGTCCCCTGAAAAGCGAAGTCGATGCGGGTCCCTTGGGGCATCCGACCCAGCATGCGGGGCTGGAGCTCGACGTTGACCACACAGAACTGTTCGAGTGACGGCACGAGTCGCTCCCTTCCTAGGCTGACCCGACGCTACCGGTATCGCCTCAGGATGGACAACACCTCGTCGTCGGTGACCTGGTGGAAGTCGGAATACCAGGAGCCGACCGCGATGAGGTCGGGAGGGGTGAGGGGACAGACGACCCGGTCGGCCACCCGGGACAGTCGCTCCACCGTGTCGGGGGCCCCTACGGGAACCGCCAGCACCACCTCGTCGGCTCCCAACTCCCGGGCGGCACGCACCGCGGCCTGCGCCGTGTAGCCGGTGGCGAGACCGTCGTCGACCACCACCGCGGTGTGTCCCTCCAGGTCGGGGGGAGGACCGCCCCGATAACGGGCCGCTCGGCGGGCCAGCTCGGCCGCCTCCTGAGCCAGCACCCGGGCACGCTGGTCGGGTGAGATGCCCAGCCGGGACACCACCGCCTCGTTCCACACCACCACGTCCCCTTCGGCGATGGCCCCCATCCCCAGCTCGGGATGCCAGGGAACCCCCAGCTTCCTGACCACCAGCACATCGAGCGGGGCGCCGAGACGTCGGGCGATCGGGTCGGCCACCACCACGCCGCCCCGGGGGAGCCCCAACACGAAGGGATCGGCGGGAGGGTCTTGGGCGAGCAGGTCGGCCAGCACCTCGCCCGCACTCTGACGGTCCCGATACCTCATTCCGTCCTCCCGCCTTCCATACACTGCCTACGGTGGAACTCGCCCACGAGGCATGGTTCACCGACGCCAGACCCGACTATCGGTGGGACTTCCTCCTCGAGCCCCTCACCGTCGCCGCGGTGGGCTCGGCGATACTGGCCGTGGTGCTCTGGCGCTTGATGGGGTCGAGGCTACCCCGCCCCGAACTCGGGTTCCTCGCCTTCCTGGAGCGCCTGGTCCCCTACGTTCCGCGTCTCCTGGCCGTCCACGCCGGGGTGTCGCTGATCGCCCAGGCCTACGGCGGAACCTACCTGGCTCCGTCCCTCGACCTCCCCGACACCCCGGCCGGCGCGGCGTTGGCGGTCGCCGAGGGGGTGCTGGGTGTGTGGCTGGTCAGCGGATGGAAGGTGAGGCCCGCCGCGGTCCTGCTCGCGCTGTCGGGGCCGCTGGGCATGGTGGCCTACGGTGTGGTGCCGATCCTGGAGCGGGTCGACCTACTGGGGATCGCCCTGTTCTTGAGCCGGGTGCCGCCGGGCCCCGACCGGTACGGCGCCATCCACGTCGATCCGGAGAGGCTGCGTACACCGGTGTGGTGGTTGAAGGGGCTGGCGGGGGCTTCGCTGGTGGTGCTGGCCTTCACCGAGAAGCTGGCTCGACCCGACCTCGCCCTGGAGCTGTTGGACCGTTACCCGGTGCTCAACGTCGCCCGGGCCGTCGGTTGGCAGGTTCCCGACCTGGTCTTCGTCACCCTGGCCGGTGCGGTGGAGCTGGCGTTCGGCTTGCTGCTGATCTCCGGAGCGCTCCCCCAGCTCGTGGTGTTGGCGGCCGGCGTGCCGTTCAACGCCACTCTGTTCTTTTTCGGGGCCGAGGAGCTGGTGGGGCATCTGCCCCTGTACGGCACGATGCTGGCTCTGCTGGTGTACGGGTCGTCGCCGGTTCACGCCCCGGTGGTGGCGTGGCTGCCGGGGAGGAGGGAAGGGGTCGGCAGCACGCCACCACCGTGACGACCTACACCGCCGCCAGCTCCTCGGATTTCTCGCCGGCTCGACGGCGATGCCACGACTCCCATAGGGCCAGTAGGGATGGGAGGACGGCCACCGCGCCGATCAGGGACAGACCGACCGCGTAGAAGGTGACCTGACCCATCTGCTGGAAGGGAACCAGGCTCGAAGTCACGAGGATCCCGAAACCGGCCATGGTGGTGAAAGCCGACCCGGCCAGCGCTCCGCCGGTGTGTCGGGTGGTCGAACGGAGGGTGTCCTCCAGCGACTCGAACCTCTGACGGTCCTCCTCGAACCTGCGGGTGATGTGGATGGTGAACGGCACACCGATGCCGATGGCCAGCGCCGCCAGGGTGGCGGTCACCGGCCCGAAGGGGATACCGGTGGCGTACATGAGCCCGTAGGTCCAGAACACAACCATGACCACCGGGAGGATGGTGACGACCCCCAGGAAAGGGCGCCGGTTCTCGATGAAGAAGGACACCACCAAGATGAGGGTGGCGACCATCAGGGTGATCATCAGGGACACCGTCTGGGAGGCGGCGAGCTCTTCGACGATCACCGCCGAGATGATGTTCTGGGAGGTGGGCACCACCGACACTCCGGGGAGCTCTTCCACCGTCGAGAACACCTCGAGCAGGTCCTGGCGGACCTGAGAGGCTCCCTGCTCTCCGGCCTGGGTCTGGATGGAGAACAGGACCGCGTCGAACCGTCCGTCTTCGGCACGGTGAACGACCCGGGCGGCCTGTTCGGGGGCGGCCGACGTCATCGCTTCCCACAGCGGCGCGGCCGATCCGGTGACGGTCAAGTCGGGCTCCAACCCGGCGGCTGCGGCGGCTCGAAGCACCTCGGGCGGAGCCGATTCGGGGCCTGCTGCGAACAGCCCCTGGAGAACCGAGATGGGGGACTCGGCCGACGGCACCGGACCGACCGGGGTGTCCAGGGTCACCACCGCGTCGATCCCGGTCAGCGCCCGGTTGGCTTCCACCAGGGCGTTGTGGACCTCGGCCGAGGCCAGGTCGGTTCCCGGTTCGGCTTCCACAAGCACCTGGGTGGTCTCGGCGAACCCGCCACCGAAGTCGTTCTGGATGATCTCGAGGGTCTGAACGTAGGGGGAGTCCTCGGGGAGGAAGTCGGTGACCGAGAATCGGGTCTCGAGACGGCTGAACCCCCACAAGCCGAGGAGCCCCAGCCCCACCGCCACGGCGAGGGTGGCGACGGGTACCCGTTCGGCCAGGATCGAAACCCGTTCCATCAGACGGGGCAAGAACCGGTCGCCGGTGGCGGCCATCGCCAGCCGGGGCAGCCTTCCCGCCCTCTCGGCGCGACGATCGAGGAGGAGTCGGACCGCCGGCACGAAGGTGAGCATGAGCAGGAAAGACACCGCGATCCCGATCGACGAGAGGATCCCGAAGTCCTTCAGGGCCGGCACCGGGTTGAAGACGTTGGTGAGGAAACCCACCGCGGTGGTGAGGGTGGCCAACGCGAGGGCGATCCCCACCGTGCCGATCGAACGGCCGATCGCTTCGGTGACGGTCGCGCCCTCTCCGATCTCCTCCCGGTACCGGCTGGTGACGTGGATGCCGTAGTCGACGCCCAACCCGATGAGGAGAACCGGGATGATCTGGGTGACCGGGTTGAACGAGCCGATCAGGCCGGCCCGTTCCAGCAGTACGCCGATGCCCTGCATCCAGGTGATGGCGGCGAAGATGGTCACCAGGGTGAGGGACACGTCGGCTGCGGTCCGCCGGACCGATCCCAGCCAGCCCGACCCGGTGGGTCGCAGCCAGAACACGAACGCCAGGATCACCAGGATGATCAGGGCGGCCAGGGCGAACAGTCGGCCCACCTCCTGGTCGAAGTCGTTGGTCCCCGAGAACAACAGGGTGAAGCTGAACGGCCGCACCTCCACCCCGTCGGGGGTGGGAACCGAGGCGACCGCTTCGGCTATGTCCTCCTCCAAGGCGATCTGGGCGTCGAAGCCCTGAGCCGCGTCGGGAGCGGCGGGCGGTTCGAGGAACACCAGGATGAGTCCGGCGGAGGCCCGAGCGGAGGCGGGGTCGGAGCCCTCGGCGAGGAGTCCGGTCACGAACGACACGTCGGGTGATCCCGACGCCACCGCCTGAGCGAAGATCCCGTCGACCGCGGCGTCGTCGGTCACCGGCACGCCCTGGGCTGCTGCCGCCTCGACCGGGGCCAGGAACGTGACCATCGGCGGCCGGTCGGCCCTGGTCGACAAGGAGTCGCCGGCGACCTGGGTTATCGCCGTCCGGATGTCGGCCACCAACTGGAGGGTCTCCCGGTCGATCACGTCGCCGTCCTCCGACCTGACGACGATCTGGAGCACCTGCTCCTGGGTGTCCGAGCCGAACAGCTCGCCGATCCGCTCCGAAGCCCGTAGCTCGGGGTTGTCGGGAGCGAATCCCTCGTTCCCCTGGGCCACCTCGATCTGCCCGGCCAGCGGACCCAGCACGGCGGTGACGGCGAGGAAGGCCGCGACGACCACCCACGGTCCGCGCAGCACCGCCGAGGTGAACGCTCTGATGACGGCTCTCATGACCTACCCCGTTCTGCCGATGATCGACAGTCTGTCGGGAAAGCCGGAACTACGCCAAATCGCCCGGCCGGGACAGGACGGGCAGCTCCGCCTCCAACGCCTCGGCGAACCGTCGGTTCTCTTCCGGGGTACCCACCGTCACCCGCACCCAGCCGTCGGCCATGGGGCGAACGATCACTCCGTGACGGAGGAAAGCCTCGGTGGTCCGGTCGGTGGACGCACCCACCCGGAAGAACACGAAGTTGGCTTGGCTGGGTACGAAGGAGACCCCCAGTTCGGCGAACCGCTCCTCCAGCCATTCCCTGCCCACCCGGTTGGCCTCCACCCGTTCGGCCACCCTGCCCGGGTGCCTCAGCGCCTCCACCGCGGCGACCTGCCCGATCGAAGTGACCGTGAAGGGAGCCTGGGCCTTCCTCAGTTCGGCCACCAGATCGGCCGACGCCACCGCATACCCCACCCGCAGGGCCGCCAGGCCGTAGACCTTCGAGAAGGTGCGGGTCACCACCAGGTTGGGCCGACTCACGGCTTCGGGGAGCATCGTCGAGTAGGTCGGATCGGTCACGTACTCGTGGTACGCCTCGTCGACCACCACCAGACACCGTTCGGGGACCAGGTCCAGGAACCGCCGCAGGTCGTCGGCAGGGACCACGGTCCCCGTCGGGTTGTTCGGGTTGCACACGTACACCACCGTGGTGTCCGACCCCACCGTCTCCGCCATGCGTTCCAGGTCGTGGGCGAAGGCGGCGTCGAGGGGGACCTCTCGAGCCTGGGACATCGCCCAGATGGTCGCCAGCCGGTAGATCACGAAGGAAGGCCACGCGTAGACCGCGGTCGTTCCCGGGCCACCGACCGCCAGGGCCGCCACCCGCAACAGCTCCGAGGATCCGCCACCCACCCAGATCTGATTGGGGGCGACGTCGAGATGGCGGGACAGCGCCTCCCTGAGTTGGTAGGCGTCGTCGTCGGGGTAGCGGTTGACCTCGGTCAGGGCCTCTGCCATCGCCTTCTCCACCTCGGGGAAGGGAGGTAGGGGGTTCTCGTTGGAGGCCAGCTTGACGACGTCGGCCGGTTCGAACCCGTAGGAGCGGGCCACCCCGGATATGGGACGGCCCGCCTTGTAACGGGCCAGCGCTGCGATGTCGGGGCGGAAACGCGGCACGAACATCGACTTTACCGACCCATCGGGAGGCGGGAGATGCCATCATCGGGGGTGGATGGAGGACCGGAAACTACGCCTGGTCGACGATCCCGACCTGCTGAGGATCATCGACGAGGAGGGACGGCCCGTGGCCTCGGAGCCGGACCTGACCGGTGAGCAGCTCCAGGAGATGCACCGTCTGATGGTGCTGGCCCGCCAGTTCGATCGGCGGATGGTGGCGCTGCAACGTCAGGGCCGGGTGGGTACCTACGCCCTGCTCGAAGGCCACGAAGCCGTGCAGGTGGGTTCGGTGCTGGCTCTCCGCCCGGACGACTACGTGTTCCCCTCCTACCGGGAACACGGCGTGCAGCTGGCTCGGGGTATGCCTCTGGAGGTCGTGATGGCCTACTGGCGGGGCCTGCCCAACTCGGAGTGGGACGTGCATCGCTACCGCACCGGAATCGTGACGGTTCCCATCGCCAGCCACCTCCCCCACGCAGTCGGATACTCGTACGTCACCAAGCTGCGAGGAGAGAGCACGGTGACGGTGGCCTATTTCGGCGACGGCGCCACCTCCGAGATCGACTTCCATTCGGGGATGAACTTCGCCGGGGTGTGGAAGACACCCACCGTGTTCTTGTGTGCAAACAACCTGTACGCGATCAGCGTTCCCTACGAGAAGCAGACCGCGTCGCCGACCATCGCCCAGAAGGCTGAGGCATACGGCTTCGAAGGGGTCCGGGTCGACGGGATGGATCCCCTGGCCGTGTATGCAGCGACCCGGCGAGCCGTCGACAAGGCCCGGCGGGGAGAGGGACCCACCCTCATCGAAGCGGTGTGCTACCGCTACGGGCCCCACGCCACCGCGGACGACCCGAGTCGGTACCGCTCCGAGGAGGAGGTCGAATGGTGGCGGAGGAAGGACCCGCTCCTCCGGTTCCGTAGGTATCTGGAGGCTCGGGACCTGTGGGACGAGTCACTCGACGAGAAGGTGGCCATCGACGTCGCCGAACGAGTAGAGGAGGCGATCTCCCTCCTGGAGTCCCGGCCGTTGCCGGGGCGGGAAGACGCCATCCGGCATGCCTATCACCGGATCCCGGCCCGCCTGGTGGAACAGCTCCACGCCATGCAACTGGCTCACGGGGAGCAACCCACCACCTTCGACGCCGGCGAGCTGTGGATCCCGCCTTCCGAAACCCGACCGGATGGCGAGACCGCCCGGTGGACCCTGGCCGAGGCGATCAACGCGGCTCTCACCGAAGCGATGGAGCGGGATCCGTCGGTGATCGTCCTCGGCGAGGACGTGGGCTTGTCGGGCGGCGTGTTCCGGATCACCGAAGGCCTGTTCGAGAAGTTCGGCGAAGACAGGGTGATCGACACCCCGTTGAACGAGTCGGGGATCGTCGGAACGGCGGTGGGGATGGCTTTGGCCGGGGCCAGACCCGTCGCCGAGATCCAGTTCGACGGCTTCGTCTACCCGGCTTTCGACCAGATCGTCTCTCATCTGGGCCGCTACCGGTACCGAACCCGGGGCCACGCCAGGGTTCCGGTGGTGGTGCGGTTCCCCAACGGAGCCGGCATCCGGGCGCACGAACACCACTGCGACTCGCCGGAGGCCTACTTCGTGCACGCGCCCGGCCTGGTGGTGATCTGCCCGTCCTCTCCCTACGACGCCAAGGGGCTGCTCGCCGCCGCGTTGGAGGGCGAGGATCCGGTGATCTTCCTGGAACCCAAGGTGCTCTACCGGGCGGGACGGGAGGAAGTCCCGGTGGGTCGTTACACGATTCCGATTGGGTGTGCTCGGAAAAGGCGCGACGGCTCGGACGTCACCCTGGTCACGTACGGCGGGATGGTTCCCACCTGTCTCGCCGCAGCCGATAGGGTGGCGGCCGATGGGATCGAAGTGGAGGTGATCGACCTGAGAACCCTGTTTCCCCTGGACGAAGAGGCGATCCTCGAGTCGGTGTCCCGCACCGGCCGGCTGGTCTGCGTGCAGGAACCCCAGGGGGCTTCAGGGGTGATGGCCGAGGTGGCTGCGGTGGTCGCCGAGAAGGCCATGTTCGATCTGGAGGGTCCGATCGTCCGGGTGACCGGGTACGACGCCCCTTGGCCCCAGTTCGCGATAGAACACCACGCACTGGTCGACCCGGCCCGAGTGGAGGCCGCCATCCGACAGGCTGTGGAGAGCTGAAGACGTGACCGTCGTCGCGGTTTTCGGGTCGTCGACCCTCACCCCGTCGGATCCGGTGTGGGCCCAGGCGGAGACCGTGGGGAGGCTCCTCGCCGAAGGGGGCGTGGTGGTCGCCAACGGAGGGTACGGCGGCGCCATGGAGGCGGTGTCGTGCGGGGCAAAGAAGGCCGGGGGGAGGGTGATAGGCGTCACCGCCCCACCGGTGTTCCCCCAGCGACAGGGGGTCAATCCCTGCGTCGACGAGGAGATCCCGGCCCGGACCATCGCCGAGCGTATCCACCGGCTGGTGGACATGGCGGACGGCTGGATCGCCCTCGACGGGTCGATCGGGACGGTCACCGAGCTGATGGTGGCCTGGAACACGGCGTTCGTCGCGCCGTTCCGGGGGGTGGATCCTCCACCGCTGGTGGTGTTGGGAGAGTCGATGGCCCGGTTCGTGCAGGCCGCAGCTTCCCTGGTGGGTGCCGACGCCGGTCTGGTTCGGATCTCCGGCCGACCCGAGGAGGCGGTCCGGATCGTGCTGGAGGAGATCGGCCGCCGCCGCGACCCGACCGGATAGTCTGGGGGCCTGCACATGAAGGAAGGCAGACGCGACCGGAGGAAGGCCCGCACCGACTGTCGAGCGGGCCGCCACCGGTACGGTTCCGGTCAGCAGGTAGGCGGAGGGATCGTGCGTCGGGTGTGCGCCGCCTGCGGTGCGGTCTCGATCGACCTGACCGCCGCCGACGAGACACTGCCGGCCGAGGCGGCGTCGAAGGGGTGACCGACACCGTCCACGCCTCAGGGGGTTTGGTGGTCCGACCCGACGGGGACACCCTCCGGGTGCTGGTGGTCCACCGCCCCAAGTACGACGACTGGTCGCTCCCCAAAGGCAAGGACGAGCCGGGGGAGGATGCCGCCCGGTCGGCGGTCCGGGAGGTGGAAGAGGAGACCGGCGTCCGAGCCAAACCGGTGGCCGACCTGGGTGAGGTGTCGTATCGGCTGGCCGACGGGCGCCTCAAGGTGGTCCGCTATTTCGCCATGGTGCCGATCACCGAGAAGCCGTTCGACCCCAACGAGGAGGTAGACGGGGTTCGCTGGTTGCCGGTCTCGGAGGCGGCCACGGTCTTGACCTACGAGCGGGACCGGCGTCTCCTACGGACCGACCTGTCGTCGCTGGTTCCCCCGGGGAGGGTGTACCTGGTGCGTCATGCCCACGCGGGCGACCGACATCGGTGGGAGGGGGACGACCGTCTCCGGCCCCTCAGTGAGCGGGGCTTCGAGCAGGCCGAGGCGATCGCCCGGGTCCTCTCCGAGGCGGGGGTGGACCGGATCGTCTCCAGCCCTTATCTGCGATGTGTGCAGACGGTGGAGCCTTTGGCCCGGATGACCCACCTCCCGGTGGAAGAGTGCCCGGGCCTGGGAGAGGGATCCGATTGGAAGCCGATCCTTTCTCGGGTGGAGGCCGCCTGGGGGATAAACGTGGTGGCCTGCAGCCACGGAGACCTGATACCTGCCCTGGTCGAGGCGGTCGCCCGGCGGGGAGCCCGGGTGGAAGGAGGAGGCAACCAGAAGGGGGCTTTCTGGGAGCTGGAGGTCGACCGGGGACGGGTCGTCACCGCCTCCTACCATCCTCCGCCGTAGATCAGTCGAGAGCGTGGGCTACCAGTGCCTGCTGCTCGGCCTGATGCACCTTGGAGGATCCGGTGGCCGGACTGGCCGCCTCGGGACGACCCGCATAGGAGGGCTCCCGCCCGAAGATCCTCCGGAGGTGGTGCCACATGAACCGCCACGCCCCGAAGTTCTCCGGTTCCTCCTGACACCAGACCACCTGGGCGTCGGGGTGGCGTGAGGCGAGGTCGGCCAGGATCGTCTCCGGCACCGGGTAGAGCTGGGAGACCCGCACGATGGCGACGTCCGATCGGCCCCGCTCTTCTCGGGCTCGCACCAGGTCGTGGTAGACCTTCCCGGCGCACAGGATCAGCTTGGATGCACCCTCTCGAAGGTCGGGGTCGTCCACCACCGTCTGGTATGAACCCTCCCAGAGGGAGGCGGCCTGGCTGAAGGACTCTCGGGTGCGGAGGAGCGACTTGGGGGTGAACACCACCAGGGGCTTCAACGGGCGGAGGAGCGCCTGTCTGCGTAGCAGGTGGAAGTATTGGCCGCTGGTGGCCGGGATCACCACCCTGATGTTGTCCTGGGCGCACAGCTCGAGGAACCGTTCGATCCGTCCACTGGAATGCTCCGGGCCCTGGCCTTCGTATCCGTGGGGCAGGAGCAGGGTGAGTCCGGACTGTTGACCCCACTTCGCCTCCCCCGAGACTATGAACTGGTCGATGATCACCTGGGCTCCGTTGGCGAAGTCCCCGAACTGGGCCTCCCACATGACCAGCGCCTCGGGCCACTCCACCGAGTATCCGTATTCGAATCCCACGGCGGCGAATTCGGACAGCAACGAGTCGACGAAGCGGACCCTGGTGTGAGGAGCGGCCAGTTCCTGTAGCGGTAGCCACTCCTCCCCCGTCTCGTAGTCGACCATGACCGCGTGCCGATGGCTGAAGGTGCCCCGGCGGGAATCCTCCCCCGCCAACCTCACCGGTATCCCCTGCCGGGCGAGGCTCCCTATGGCCAAGGCCTCGGCGGTTCCCCAGTCGACGAGACCGCGTTCGAGGCTGCGAGCCCGCTCCTCCAGGAAGCGTTCCAGTTTGGGATGGACGGTGAAGCCGGGAGGCGGGGTGGTGATGAACCTGAGGATCTCCTCCAGTTCGGCCCGGTCGACCGCGGTGGTGGGTTCGTCCACCGGGGCAGGTGCCGGCGGCGGCATCACCTGCGGCGGCTCCTGCTCGCGGGTCTCGAGGAACGCCCTCTCCATCAGCTCCCGGTACTCGTCGAGGAGGGACTCCCCCTGCTCCATGGTGATCTCACCGGTGTTGACGAGCCGTTCGAGGTACAGCTTGCGGACCGAGCGGTGGTTCTCGATCAGCTTGTACATCAGCGGCTGGGTGTAGGAGGGTTCGTCGCCTTCGTTGTGTCCCCTCCGGCGGTAGCAGATGAGGTCGATCACCACGTCTTTGTGGAAGGCCTGCCTGAAGGCGAAGGCGAGGCGAGCAGCCCGGACCACCGCCTCGGGATCGTCGCCGTTGACGTGGATGATCGGGGCCTGCACGGTCTTGGCCACATCGGTGGCGTAGAAGCTCGACCTGGCGTCGAGAGCCGAGGTGGTGAAACCCACCTGGTTGTTGACGACGATGTGGACGGTGCCTCCGGTTCGGTATCCGCGGAGCTGCGACAGGTTGAGGGTCTCGGCGACCACCCCCTGGCCGGCGAAGGCGGCGTCGCCGTGGATCAGGATCGGCAGCACCCTGGTGTGGCCGTCCTTTCCTCGCTTCTCCTGTTTGGCTCGGGCCACTCCTTCCAGCACCGGGTCGACCGCCTCCAGGTGGCTGGGGTTGGCCACCACCTGCACCCGGATAGGGCCGGCGTCGGTTTCGTACTTGCCCTCGGCACCCAGGTGGTATTTGACGTCGCCGGAGCCTCCGGTGGTCTCGGGGTCCAGGTCGCCTTCGAACTCCCGGAAGATCTTCTCGTAGCTCTTCCCGATGATGTTGGCCAGCACGTTGAGCCGTCCCCGATGGGCCATCCCCATGACCGCTTCCTCGATCCCGTCGCCGGCGGCCGCGCCCAGGAGGGCGTCGAGGAGCGGGATGAGGCTCTCGGCTCCTTCCAGCCCGAAGCGTTTGTGGCCCACGTACTTGGTGTGGAGGAAACGTTCGAAGGCCTCGGCCTGGTTGAGTTTGCGGAGTATCCGCAACTTCTCGGAGTGGTCCAGCTCGGTGGAGACTCCCTCGACCCGCTCCTGGATCCACCGCTTCTGGTCGGTCTCCTGGATGTGCATGTACTCGATGCCGGTGGTCCGGCAGTAGGCGTCCCGGAGCATGGCGAGGATCTCCCGGAGTGGCAGCACCGAGGTGCCGCCCAACCCGCCCGAGTTGAACTCCCGGTCCAGGTCCCAGATGGTCAAGCCGTAGAACAGCGGATCCAGCTCCGGATACATCCGCGGCTTCTGTTGGCGTAGGGGGTCGAGATCGGCGATCAGGTGGCCCCGCACCCGGTAGGCGTTGATCAGCCGGAAGACGTTCGCCTGCTTTTCGGCCCATTGGGGTGTACCGAGAGGCGGGTTGTCGTCGGTGGCCCACCGGGCCGGTGTGTATGGAATCGTCAACGCTTCGAAGATCTCGTCGTAGAAGCCGTCTTCGCCGAGGAGGAACCGGTGGATGCGGGCCAGGAACTCACCGGATTGGGCTCCCTGGATGACCCGGTGGTCGTAGGTGGAGGTGAGCGTGACGACTCTTCCTATCCCCTGACGGGCCAGATAGCGGGGGTCGGCCGCCTGATACTCGGGGGGATAGGCGATGGCTCCCACCCCGACGATCACGCCCTGACCGGGCATCAGGCGTGGCACCGACTGTACGGTCCCCAAGGTGCCCGGGTTGGTGATGGTGACGGTGGTCCCGGCGAAGTCGTCGGGGGTCAGCCGGTTCGACCGGGCCCGGTGGATCACGTCTTCGTACTCCAGCCAGAACGACTTGAAGTCCAGGGTGTCGGCCTGCTTGATGTTGGGCACGACCAGGATCCGCTCCCCGTCGCGTTCGAGGTCGACGGCCAGACCGAGGTTCACGTGTGGATGACGGAGGAGATGGGGCCGGCCGTCGATCTCTGCGTAGGAGACGTTCATCTCGGGCATCTCCCTCAGGGCCCGGACCACCGCCCAGCCGATGAGATGGGTGAAGCTGACCTTCCCCCCCTGGGTGAGGCGGGCGAGCTGGTTGTTGATGATCAGACGGTTGACCTCCAACAGCTTGGCCGGCACCGTGCGCACCGAGGTGGCGGTGGGGACCGCCAAGCTCTCGTCCATCCGGCGGGCGATGGTGGCTCCGATCCCCTTGAGAGGCTCGGCGCCCTCCGGTATGGACGGCTCGGCCTCCGCCCGAGGGGTTTCGGTCTTCTCCCGAACCTGGGTTGGGGCGGGAAGTGGCTCCGCCACCGGCGGCGGGGCCTTCGCCGCCCTCCTACGTCCGTTGCCGGACAGACCCGGGGAGTGGGCTTCGTAGTCCTCGAAGAACTCCCTCCAGGCGTCGCTGACCGAATCCGGCTCCTCCAGGTAACGCCGGTACATCTCGTCGACCAGCCACACGTTCGGGCCGAAGGCCTGTGGATAGCCGGGGTTGCTCATCACTTCCCATCGTAAGCCGGGACGCTGGATCCCGGCTCAGTCTTCCAACTCGGAGAGCACCGCGGCGAGGAGATCCCGCACCGAAACGATGCCGAGCAGTTCGCCTCCGTCCACCACCGGCAGGTGGCGGTATCCGGACTCGAGGGCCCACTCGGCGGCTTCGAACACGTCCACCGACGGAGAGAAGACGTCGGGGTCGACGCTCATCCAGGCCCGCACCGGTTCGATGGTGAGGTCGGCTCGCCGGGCCACCGCCCTCACCAAGTCCCGTTCGGTTATCACCCCGACCAGTTCCCGACCTTCGATCACCCCGGCCGAGCCGTGATCCCGAGCCTGCATACCCTCGGCCACTTCGGCGAGGGTGGCGTCGGGCCCGCACACGAAGGGCGTGCCGGAAACAAGCTCCCCGAGCTGCATGGACACCAAACCTACACCGGCCCGGAACCGACCATCGGAACGGTCAGATCAGGTCTTGTTCGCGGATACCGAAGGAGGGGTGGCGGAGCCGGCACAGCGCGAGCTTCTCGAGCTGGCGGATCCTCTCCCGGGTGAGGTTGAACTCCTCGCCTATCTCCTCGAGGGTGCGGGGCACACCGTCGTAGAAGCCGTAGCGGAGCGCCAGGATTCGCCCCTCCCGCTGGGGGAGGCGTTCTATGGACCGGCGCAGCGACTCGGCTACGTCCATCTCCTCGGTGACCCGCACCGGATCGACCGCATCCTCGTCTTCGATGAAGTCGCCTAGCTGAGCACCGTCCTCTCCCACCGGCTGCTCCAGCGAAACCGTGTCCGCCACGCCGAGGGCCAGCTCCACCTTGTCGACGGTGACTCCCGCCTCCTCGGCGATCTCCTCGGGCCGGGGGTCCCTGCCCAGTTCGGCTTTGAGGCTGGCCTGCGCCGAACGAACCGCGGCGAGGGTGTCGTGGAGGTGCACCGGGATCCGCACGGTGCGGGACTTGTCGGCGATGGCCCGGGTGATGGCCTGCCGAATCCACCAGGTGGCGTAGGTGGAGAACTTGAAGCCCTTGCGCCAGTCGAACTTCTCCACGGCCCTGATGAGCCCTAGGTTGCCCTCCTGGATGAGGTCGAGGAAGTCGATCCCGGACGTGTTGGCGTAGCGGCGGGCGTTGGCGACCACCAAACGGAGGTTGGCGGTGAGGAAGGCGTCCTTGGCTTCCCGGCCTTTGCGTTCCAGGCGCCGCAGCTCCATCTCTTCGGTCTTGTCCCGATAGTCGCCCCTCCGGAGACGGTCGGCGGCTTCCTCCCCGGCTTCGATCTGCTGGGCCAGCTCCACCTCCTGTTCGGCGGTGAGGAGCTCGTATTCGCCGATGGCAGCCAGGTACTGGGAAACCAGATCGGTGGTTAGACGACCCCGCTCGTCGGTCACTTTCCCCGCGACGTTCCGCCTTCTGGTGTCGCGATGCCCACCTCTGGCCTCAGCCGTAGTCACTGACACGCACCTCCGTCGCCTGCTGCTCGTCCCGCCGGTGCCGGACCGGGCCAGACTCCGAACCGACCTGGAGCGGCGCAGAGCCTAACCGGATGGACCGGCCATCGGACGCCGGCCGGGAACCTCCGCCCATGTCCGTCCATCCCCACCCGAGACGCTCCTCCCCGTGGAGGACCCATACCTCGGGGCGGGAGTCTCAATATGACAGACCCGAGCCGAGTTGTGAACCCCCAACTTGGGGGGACCAGACGACGAGACGAGGCGGGAATCCGTTCGGGATTCCCGCC
>FLYL01001482.1_pt1 | contig 15229 bp, 13 predicted proteins | sample 1122611 | NCBI WGS metagenome assembly FLYL01 (sample SAMEA4346791, study PRJEB14843) | hot springs metagenome | biome: Terrestrial Biome; feature: Habitat; material: Sediment | place: India | collected 2012-06-12 | depth 1760 m
TCCAGGAGGGACGCGACCCGCCGGTCGTGGCGGGGATCACCGATCCGGTAGTAGAGGACCTCCCTCCCGATCATCAGCCGGGACAGGACCTGGTCCAACTGGTCGATCGGGTAGGCGGCGTCGGCTCCGTACCGGCTCATCGCTCCTTCCACCCCGGCTCGGAGACCGGTCCAGGTCTCGGCTTCGGGATCCCGGGGTCTGACGAACAGGTGGAAGTCCCCGTCGGGATGACCTGGCACCAGCACCGCCACCGCGTCCGGCTCTTCGAAACCGGTCAGGTAGAAGAAGTCGGAGTCTTGCCGGAACTCGTGGTGGACGTCGTGGTTGCGAACGGTCTCTGATCCCGCCGGTACCAGGGCGATCCCCTCGGAGCCGAGCTGGGCAGCCAGGCGTGCACGGTTCTCGGCGAAGCGGTCCATGCCTCACAGTCTGCCAGGTCAGCGGGTCACGACCAGATCCACCACCAGGGGGAGATGATCCGACCCGAGGGCCGGGCCGAGTCGACGGTCGGCCACGACCAGCCCTTCGCCGAACACCAGATGGTCGATGGGGATGCGGAGCAACGGATTCCGGTCGGCCGGGTAGGTGGCTTGGAGCCCGAATCCCCGCATCGAGTCGGTCAGGCCACCCTGGTGGAGGAGCCGTCGGAACGCCCAAGACCAGGGGGTGGCGTTGAAGTCGCCTACCACCACCACCCGTGAGTCCTGCGACGAAGCCCATCGGGCGGCGAACAGGAGCTGGGCGTCCCGCAGCCCGGCCCTCCTTCCGTCCGACGGCGCCACCGGATGCACCCCGAGGATCCGGATCGGGGTGCCCCGATCGGCGGTCAAGGTCACCTCCACCGACCGGGGCTGCTCCTCGGCGAAGCCGTAGCACACGACCCGGGCGTCCTCGGGGACCAGAACCAGGGTGCCGAACACCAGCTCGGGGTCCTGGCCGGCGACCAGTCGGTAGGGGAGAGCCCGGATCTCGGGGGCCTCGGACCAGTCGCGGGTGGCTTCGTGGAGGAACACCACGTCGGCGTCCTGTTCGGCCAGGAAGTCGGCCACCGGGCCGAAGTTGCGGTTGTCACCCTTGAGGTTGAAGCTCACCACCCGGAGGCTCTCAGCGGTCACCACCCCCTCGACCGGCGGCGCCACGTAGAGGGGGACGACCACCGCCAGGTTGGCCACCGCTCCGACCGCGGCGAGGGTGGCCCAGCGGCGTCGACCACCGACCAACAGGAGACCGGTCGACGCGGCGAGGAGAGCCGCCAGGTGGGGACGGAAATTGGCGGCCAGGTCGAGCACCCACCACCACCGGCCGCCGAACGCGGCCAGCGACACCACCGTCAGCACCGCCGCGGCGCCGGCGACCAGGGTCACCGTGGATCAGATCCGACGGAGCCAGTCGGCCAGCGCCCGCCCGATCTCGTCCGGTGAATCCTCCTGAATGAAATGGATCCCCCGCACGGTGACCTTCTCCTGGTTGGGCCATTCCTCGCAGACCGGCCGCATCAGGGGGCTCAGGAACCCGGGATCGGCATCGACGAACAGCTTGGGGACGTCGCTTCGGCTCAGCCAATCCCGGTATCGGGCCACGGTTTCGGCCACGTCGGGAGGGTCCCCACCGATGGGGATCTGGCGGGGCCAGGTGAGGGTGGGTCGGCGGTCTTCGCCGGGCCGTCGGAAAGGCCTGCGGTACTCCTCCATCACCTCGGGTGGGAGCGGGTCGAGCACCGACGCGGGGAGGATCCGCTCCACGAACACGTTCTTGGCGAGGATGATCTCCTCACCCGCCTCGGTCCGCAGAGCCTGGAACAACCCGCGGGACGGCTCCGGCCAGGCATCCCACGAGTCGAGCGGAGCCACGATCGTCTCCATGTAGGCGATCCCCGCCACGGCCCGGGCGTGACGCCGTGCCCAGTCGAAGCCGAGGGCGCCCCCCCAGTCGTGTACGACCAGCACCACGTCTTCGGTGACCCCCACCACCTCGAGGAGGGCGTCCAGATATCGCCGGTGATCCGAGAACGTGTAGGTGTTGGGTCCAGACGGCACGAGTTTGGCCGAGTCGCCCATGCCGATCAGGTCGGGAGCGATGCACCGACCCAGGGACGAAACGTGGGGTATGACCCCTCTCCACAGGTAAGAAGAAGTGGGGTTCCCGTGGAGGAACACGATGGGGCGGCCCTTTCCGCTCTCGTGGTAGGCCATGGGAAGACCCAGCACCTCCACCTTCTTCTTCTTCAGGGGTTTGGCGGGGGCGGGCATGGACCCCACGCTAGCCATCATCGGTTGGGCCAGGGTTTGGTATCACGCCAGGATTTCCCGGAGCACCCGGATCTGCTCCCGCACCGACTCGACGGAACCGCCCCCCGGGGTGGCGCGACGCCGCACCGACTCGGAGGGGTCGGCCAGGGCCACGTCCTCCGGCCTGAACTCGGGATGGGCTCCGGCCAGGTCCTGATAGGTGACCGAACCCAGATCCCGGCCCTCCTCCTCGAGGCGCGCCACCAGGCGGCCCACCGCACGGTGGGCCTGCCGGAAAGGCACCCCCCGGGAGACCAGCACCTCGGCCAGGTCGAGGGCGGTGACCGACGGGATGGGCGGCGGAGGGTGGAGCCTGGCCGACGCCAACATGGGCGCCAGGACCTCGAGGGTGCCGGCCAGGAGGTCGTCGGCCCGGAACACCGCCTGTTTGTCCTGTTGGAGGTCCCGGTTGTAGGTGAGGGGAAGCGCCTTCTGGACCACCAGCAGGTCGACCAGGGCCCCGACCGCAGCTCCCACCCGGCCCCGGGCCAACTCGGCGACGTCGGGGTTCCGTTTGTGGGGAAGCGCCGAGCTTCCGGTGGTGAACGAGTCCGGCAGAGTCATCCATCCGAACTCCGTCCCCGACCACAACACGATCTCCTCGGCCAGACGGGACAGGTCCACCATCGTCTGGGCGCAGCACCACACGTATTCGGCCACCAGGTCCCGGGAAGCGACCGCGTCCATCGAGTTGCGGAACACCCGGGAGAATCCGAGCCGTCTCGCGACTTCGCTCGGGTCGAGGGCCAGGGTCGATCCGGCCGAGGCTCCCGCCCCGAGCGGGGACTCGTCCAGCCGCCTCGATAGGTCGGCGAACCGTTCCCGGTCGCGGAGCAGCGCCCAGGCATGGGCCAGGAGATGATGCCCCAACGGCACCGCCTGGGCCTGCTGCAGGTGGGTGTAGGAGGGCACCACCACCTCGGCGTAGGTCTCCGCCAGATCGGCCAGGACACCGACCAGCCGGGCGATCTGCTCGGACCGCCTCGCCGCCGACCGGCGAAGATGGAGCCGGATGTCCAGCGCGACCTGGTCGTTGCGGGACCGGCCGGTGTGGAGTTTCTCGCCCACCTCCCCCACCAGCTCGACCAGCCGCCGCTCCACCGCGGTGTGGACGTCCTCGTCGGTGGCGAAGAACTCGAAGGTTCCGTTCTGCGCCTCCTCCAGGATCCGCCGTAGGCCTTCCTCCAGCCGGCGATGCTCCTCTTCGGTGATGATCCCCACCTGGTGGAGCATCCCGACGTGGGCGATGGAGCCCTCCACGTCGACTTCCAGGAGCCGCCGGTCGTCCGGAGTCGCCGTGTACCGCCAGACCCGGGCGTCGGGATCCTCGGAGAATCGACCCGACCAGAGGGTCATCCGGTCACTCTCCTTCACCGAGGCGCTGTTCGGCGAGTTTGCGGAGACGGAGTGCGTTCAGCCGGATGAACCCGGCGGCGTCGGCCTGGTCGTAGACCTCGTCTTCCTCGAAGGTGACCGTCGCCCGGTCGTACAGGTCGTACCGGTCGGAGCGTCTCCCCTCCACCACCACGGAACCCTTGTAGAGCTTCAGTCGGGCCTCCCCGTTGACCCTCTTCTGGACTTCGTCCATGAACGCCTGCAGGGCCTGTCTCTCGGGTGAGAACCAGAAACCGTTGTAGACCATCTCGGCGTACCTCGGGACCAGTTCGTCCCGCAGGTGGGCCACCTCCCGGTCGAGGGTGATCGACTCGACCGCCCGGTGGGCGTGCAGGAGGATGGTCCCCCCGGGGGTTTCGTACACTCCCCGGCTCTTCATCCCCACGAACCGATTCTCCACCATGTCCACCCGGCCCACGCCGTGCCGGCCACCCAGCTCGTTCAGCTTCTGCAGGAGCTCGACCGGTTCCAGCCGCTCCCCGTCGACCGACACCGGGTTGCCTTCCTCGAACCCGACCGTCACCCATTCGGGTTGGTCGGGGGCGTCCTCGGGGTCGGTGGTCATCCTGAACATGCCGGGCGGGGGCGCGGCCCAGGGATCCTCGAGGATCCCACCTTCGTAGGAGACGTGGAGGAGGTTGGCGTCCATCGAGTAGGGGCGCTCCGGGGTGACCGGCACCGGGATGGACCGGCTCTCGGCGTAGCGGATCAGATCGGCTCGACCCTTCAGCTTCCACTCCCGCCACGGGGCGATCACCTTGATCTGGGGGTCGATGGCGTATGCCGACAGCTCGAACCTGACCTGGTCGTTGCCCTTCCCGGTGGCGCCGTGGGCGATGGCATCGGCTCCCCGGCTCTTGGCGACCCTCATCAACCCGCGGGTGATGATCGGCCGGGCAAGTGAGGTTCCCAACAGGTAGTACCCCTCGTAGACGGCGTTGGCCCGCAGGGCCGGGAACACCGCGTCGACTACGAATTCCTCACGGAGGTCTTCCACCACGGCTTCGACGGCTCCGGTCTGCAAGGCCTTCTCCCGGGCCTCCGACACCTCTTCGCCCTGACCGACGTCGGCGGTGTAGGCGATCACCTCCGCTCCGTACTCCTCCCGCAGCCAGGCCAGGATCACCGACGTGTCCAGCCCTCCCGAATACGCCAACACCACCTTCATGTCGTCTGCTCCCTCACCTCTTCGCTCCGATCTCCTCGAGTTTGTGGGCCAGGCCCCGGCCGGTCACCTGTTCGCTGGCCACCACCAGCACCGTGTCGTCGCCCGCCACGGTGCCCAACACGCCGTTCAAACCGGCGGCGTCGATCGCCGCGGCCACCACCTGGGCGGCCCCCGGAGGGGTCTTCAACACCACCAGGTTCCCCGACGAGCCGACGAACGACACGAACTCGTCGATCACCCGTCCCAGGGCGTCGAGCGCCTCGTCGGGGTTGCCGCCCCCCAACCGGTAGCGGCCATCGCGGCCCTTCCCCGCCCCCAACGCCCGGAGGTCCCGGGAGACGGTGGCCTGGGTCACCCGAAAGCCCCGCCCCGCGAGCAGCGACACCAGCTCGGCCTGGCTCGTGGGGGCCCGCTCCTCGAGGAGGCTGCGGAGGGCCCGGCGGCGGGCGGCAGTGGTGGGCATGGGCAGAGTATAAGTGGTATGCGCATATGCGCATACTGCCTTCAGTCCCGAAGGGCCCGGGCGAAGCGCTCGACTGCGGACTCCACCTCGTCGGGGCTGACGGTGAGCGGCGGCGCGAACCTCACCGCGTCGGGCCGCACGTCGTTGACCACCAGGCCCTGGGCGAGAGCTTCGTCCACCACCTCGGAGGCCCGGGGACGGTCGAGTACCGCGGCCAGCAGGAGGCCACGTCCTCGCACCCCCGACACACCGGGGACCGACTCCAGCAGGTTGCGGAGCTGCCCGCCCCGGGCGCGGCAGTTCTCCAAGAGTCCCCGATCGGCGATCTCGTCCAACACCGCCAGAGCAGCGGCACACACCACCGGCCCACCCCCGAAGGTGGTGGCGTGGTCGCCCGGGCGGAAGGCCGACGCCACCTCGTCGGTCGCCATACACGCCCCGATCGGCAGACCATTGGCCAGGGCCTTGGCCGAGGTGGCCACGTCGGGCCGGAACCCCAGACCCTGCCAGGAGAACCAGTGTCCGGTCCGGCCGATGCCGGCCTGCACGTCGTCGACGATCAGGAGCACCTCCCTCTCGTCGCAGAGGCGCCGCACCGCCTGCAGATATTCGGCGTCGAGCGGCACCACCCCTCCTTCCCCCTGGATGGTCTCGATCAGCACCGCCGCGGTGTCGGAGTCGACCGCCGCCTCCAGCGCGTCCAGGTCGCCTCTCGGAACCTGGACGAACCCCGGGGGGAGAGGGGTGAACGCGGCCTGTTTGTCCGGCTGTCCGGTGGCCGCCAACGTCGCCAGGGTGCGTCCGTGGAAGGAGTCGAGGAGCGACACCACCTTGTAGCAGCCCGGGCCCCGGCGCTCCCGGCCCCACCTCCGGGCCAGTTTGATGGCCGCTTCGTTGGCGGTCGCTCCGCAGTTGGCGAAGAAGACCCGGTCGAGTCCCGACACCTCGCCGAGCCTCTCGGCCAACGCGACCATCGGTTCGGTGTAGAACAGGTTGGAGGTGTGGGTCAACCGTCCCATCTGGTCCGCCACCGCCCGGGCCACCCTCGGGTTGGCGTGTCCGACCGAGACCACCGCCAGTCCGGTGAGGAAGTCGAGATATCGGCGGCCGTCGGCGTCGATCAGCCAGCTGCCCTCCCCGGCGGTGAACACCACCGGTTTCCGCCGGTAGGTCTGCATCAGGAATCGGGATTCCCGGTCGATCAGGTCTCTCATCCGCCGTCCCCGTCGATCATGGTCCCCACTCCCTCTCGGGTGAAGATCTCGAGGAGCAGAGCGTGCTCGATCCGGCCGTCGAGTACGTGGGCCTGCTTAACCCCCGCGTCCAGGGCCGCCGCTATCGACTCGAGTTTGGGTCGCATGCCCCCTCGGGTCCGTGGAACGAGCTCGGCCAGCTCCCTCCGTCCCATACGGGAGATCAACGACTCGGGGGCGTCCAGGTCGCGGTACACCCCCTCGGTGTCGGTCAGGTACACGAGCTTCTGGGCGGCCAAAGCCCCGGCGAGGGCAGCAGCCGCGGTGTCGGCGTTGCAGTTGTAGACGGCCCCGTCCTCACCCAGAGCCAGCGGTGCCACCACCGGTACCAGACCCTCGGCGATGAGCCTGCGGATCAGGTCGGCGTTGACCGAGACGATCTCGCCCACGTAGCCGAGTCTGGGATCCTTGGGGCGGGCCAGGAACAACCCGGCGTCTAGTCCCGACACTCCGATGGCTCGGGTTCCGTGACGGCCGAGCCGTCTGACCAGTTCGGCGTTGATCTCTCCGATGAGTACCCGCTGCACGACCCGGATGGTGTCTTCGTCGGTGACCCGAAGGCCGTCCACCCATCGGGGTTCCACCCCTTCGGCGGCCATGGCCCGGCTGATCTGTGGGCCTCCTCCGTGTACCACCACCGGGTGGATGCCCACGGTCCACAGCAGGTTCACGTCGCCGGCGAACGACTCGGCCAAGCCGGTGTCGTCCATGGTGGAACCGCCGTACTTGACGACCACCACCTTTCCTCGGAACTGACGTATGTAGGGGAGGGCCTCGAGCAGGATGCGGGCCTTCCCCATCGAGTTGGCGATCCGTCCCTTGAGGGGGTGGGGCGGGGAGTGTCCGGTGGTCACGAGCGTTCCCCGTTGAACCGCACGTAGTCGGGTGTCAGGTCGGTGGTGATCACCTGGCACGCGCCGGGTCCATCCCCCACCCTGATCCCGATACCGAAATCCCCACCGAGGAGGGACGCCAGGAGGTCCTCGTCGAACGGAACCCCCGCTCCCGATCGGCACACCGGTACGTCCAGGTAGTCGATGTCGACGTCCTCGGCTGCCACCGCAGGTCCGGCCACCCCCACCGCCGCCAGCACCCGGCCCCAGTTGGGGTCGGCCCCGTAGAAGGAGGCCCGAACCAGCGCAGAGTCTGCGACTGCGAGGGCTATCCGCCGGGCATCCCCGTGCGAAGCGGCCCCCACCACGTCGATGGTCACCACCTTGGTGGCACCCTCTGCATCCCGGGCGAGCTGCCAGGTCAGGTCTCGGCAAACCTCGAGGACCGCCTCGGCGAGCTCCTCGGGGTCGGGGGACACGCCGGAGGCTCCATTGGCCATCAAGACCACGGTGTCGTTGGTGGACTGACAACCGTCGACGTTCAGGCAGTTGAAGCTGACCCCCACCGCGTCGGCCAGGATTCGCCGGGCCTGGGCGGCGGTGGGGACCTGCGCGTCGGTGGTCAGGTAGGCGAGCATGGTGGCCATGTCGGGACGGAGCATCCCCGCTCCCTTTGCGACGCCACCTACCGTGAAGCCGGTGCCGTGGCGCACCGCGGTCTTGGGAACCGAGTCGGTGGTCATGATCGCCTCGGCGCAGGCCAGGCCGTGGGCGGGGGTGCTTCCCGCCCCGGCGACGAGTTCGGGAAGGGCCGCGCTTATGCGATCCAGAGGCAGCCTCGACCCGATCGGGCCGGTCGACGACACCAGGACCTCTTCCTCGGGACAGCCGAGGACCGCCGCCGCCGAAGCCGCCATCTTGCGGGCGTCCTCCAGCCCGGCGGCACCGGTCCCGGCGTTGGCGCATCCCGAGTTGACCAGCACCGCCCTGAGGGCTCCTCGCCCGACTCGCTCCCTCCCGAGGAGCACCGGAGGAGCGGCGGTCCGTGAGGTGGTGAACACCGCCGCGGTGGTGACCGGGGCGCCGGCGTCGATCAACGCCAGGTCGAGTCCCTCGGGTTTGATTCCCGACGCTACGCCCCCCGCCACGAACCCGGCCGGAGCGACGACGCTCATGGCATGAAGCCCTGTCGAGGAAGGCCTTCGGTCTCGGGGAGACCGAGGGCGATGTTGGCCGCCTGGACGGCCTGCCCGGCCGCGCCCTTGAGCAGGTTGTCGATCGCCGCCAGGGCGACGATCGACCCGGCGGCTTCATCGTGGTAGGCGGTGACCAGGGCCCGGTTGGAGCCCACCACCCATCGGCTCTGGGGTGGATGGTCCACCACCTGCACGAAGGGACGGTCCCGGTAGGCGCTCTCCAGCGCGGCGAGGAGATCGTCCCGGCCGATCCCGGGCACGGCAGGTAGGGTGACGGTGGCCAGTTCGCCCCTCTGTATGGGTACGAGATGCGGGGTGAACACTACGGGGCGCTCCTCCCCCACCGCTCTGCCCAAGGCCATCTCGATCTCCGGCCGGTGGCGGTGGGTCGTCACCCCGTAGGCCCTCATCCCCTCGGCGACCTCACCGAAGAGGAGATCCTCCCGTAGAGACCGTCCCGCCCCGGACGCTCCGGAGAGGCAGTCGGCCACCACGGTTCCCGGTCCGACCAGCCCGGCCCTGAGCAGCGGCACCGAGGCCAGCAGCACCGCGGTCGGGTAGCAGCCCGGTGAGGCTATTCGGCGAGCACCGGAGACGTCGAACAGCTCCGGGAGTCCGTAGACCCAGCGGCCGAGCTGGTCGGGAACCGGATGTTCCCGTCCGTAGGCCCGGCGGTAACGCTCGGGTGTGTCGAGACGGAAGTCGGCCGAGAGATCCACCACCAACCCGCAGCTCTCCGCCAGCGCGGCGCCCCTCACCGCCGACTCGCCGTGGGGCAGCGCCAGGAAGGCCACGTCCACCTCGGGCACGTCGTCCAGAGGTTCGAGGAGCCGGTCCCCGCCGTCGAGATGGGGATGCACCTCGTCGAGCCTGCTGCCCGCTCTGGCATGGGCTCCCAGGAACACCAAGTCGAGGTGGGGATGGCCGTCGAGGATCCTCACCAGCTCACCACCGGCGTAGCCGGAGGCGCCCAGCACGGCCGCTCTCAGTCCCATGACCAGGTACCCATCCGGCCCATTATACGCATATGCGCATATTCCTCAGTTGGGGGGTGGGGGAAGCGTCGCATCCGATATCCACCGGCGCAGGGTAGCGGCCGCTGTCGCCCCGCCCACCTCGCCCACGACCTCCAGGAAATCGTCGGTGGTGCCGGGTTCCGAACGTTCCGCCCACCGCCGGAGGGCCTCCACGGTCGAATCGCGGCCCACCCGGGCTTCGACCGCGGCCAGCGCCAACCCGCCCCTGAGGTAGACCGACGGGTTGAACAGCCGGTCCGGAGGGGGATGGTCGGGGGGAGGCAGGTCGGCCGCGCGGATGCGGTCGTAGGCGGCAGCCAGCACCCGTCGCATCGCTTCCTCTCCCTCGTGGTGACCCACCCACAGCCACTCGGCGTAGGTCGCCAAACCCTCGTTGAGCCACATGTCGTCCCATCTGGCCAGCGTGACCCGATTCCCGAACCACTGGTGGGCGATCTCGTGGGCGACGACCCGATGACCGAGAGACAGCGACGGCTCGACGTAGGTGGCGACCTCGATGGTCTCCAGCGCTCCGGGCAGAGTGTCCTCCACCACCAGGGCGCCGACCTCCCGGTACGGATAGGGTCCGAACATGCCCTCGAAGAATGCGGTGATCTCGGGCTGGAGGTCGAACATCGTCAGCGTCCCCAAATCCGCCAGGTCCCGGTCGACCGACACCCGGTACCGGCGACCGTCCACCCATCGTTCCCACCCGGTGAAGTCCCCCACCGCGAGGGGAACCGCGTAGGTGGGTCCTCGGGGAACCTCGAACGTCCAGGTATCGCCGCTGGTCGTCGCAGGCCCGGCCGACACCACCGTCCACGGGTCGGGCACGGTCACCTCCAGGCGGTAGACCGCCGGGTCCGAGGGGTGGTGATTGCCGGGAAACCAGGTGGGACCGCCGTCGGGTTCGGAGAAGACGTAGACCGAGTCCGGCCCCTGCTGCCATCCCGCCCGATAGGGGGCGGCGGTCTGCTCCGCCGATCGGAACGGACCTACATAGCTCACGTCCAGCCGAAAGGTCGTCCCTTCATCCACCGGGTGGGCGAAGCTCACCATCAGCTCACCGTCCCGGTGGTCGAATCCCACCACCGGGGGGTCGCCCTCGACTCCGGTCACCGTCACCTCACCCAGGTCGAGGCTGAGGGAAGCCAGCCGCTGGAACGCGGTCCCCTCCACCGTGGTGCGGGCCCGGATCGGGACCAGGTCGGAGTCGAGGTCGAGCCTTATGTGGTACCTGACGGCGTCGTAGCCTCCGTTGCCCAGGCCCGACAGGATCGGGTCGCCCAGGCCGAGGGAACCATGGACCGCAGGCGAGGTGGTCGGTGGAGGGGTCGCTGTGGTCGACGGCGGGGTGGGCGGGACCGTGGCCGGACCGGTGCAGGCCACCACCGCGGCGGCGACCAACACCCTCCGGATCACCCCAGGTCCCTGGTCACCGGTTGGTCGCCGGCGTCGGGTGGGGGCGGTCCGGGGTCGTCGAGACCCCTCTCCAGCGCCCATCGCCGCACCGTCTCGTAGGCTTCCCGCTCCGAATAGGGCCCTTCCTCGATCCGCTTCTCCAGCAGGACGTCCATGATCTCCCCCACCATCGGGCCGGGCCGGATGCCTAGATACGCCATCACCTGGTTCCCGTCGATCGGGGGGCGCATCCGGGCCAGCTCTTCCTTCTCCCGCAGCTCGGCGATCCGCCGCTCCAGCTCGTCGATCCGCCTTTGGATGGCTGCAGCCCGTTTCGGGTTCCGGGTGGTCACGTCGCATCTGACCAGCTCGTTCAGGTCGTCCAGGAGGTCGCCGGCGTCACGCACGTATCGCCGGACCGCCGAGTCGGTCCAGCCCATCTTCAGGGTATGGGGCCGCAGATGGAGGAACACCAGCCGGGACACCTCCTCCACCAGGCTCTTTGGGTAGCGCAAGGCCCGGAGACGATCCCGCGCCATTCGAGCGCCCACCACCTCGTGATGGTGGAAGCTCACCCCATCCGGTCCGATCTCCCGGGTAGCGGGCTTCCCGATGTCGTGCAGCAGCGCGGCCAGCCTCAACCGCAGATTGCCCGGGCTGGTCTTGGCGGTCACCGCGATGGTGTGGGCCAGCACGTCCTTGTGGTGATGGATGGGATCCTGTTCCATCTCCAGGGCCGGCACCTCGGGGATGAACTGGTCGGCCAGTCCGGTGCGGACCAGCCCCCACAGGGGGGCGGTCACCTCCTCGGCGACGATCAGCTTGGAGAACTCGTCTCGAATCCGCTCGGCCGACACGATCTGCAGCCGCCCGGCCATCTCCTTCACCGCCTCGACCGCCTCCACGTCGGGCCGGAAGCCCAGAGTCGCCTGGAAACGGAAGAGCCTCAACATCCGCAACGGGTCGTCGGAGAACGACTCGTGGGGGTCGATGGGGGTGCGGAGGACACCCGCCGCCAAGTCGGCCAGGCCTCCATACGGGTCGACCACCTCGATCTGGGGAAGACGTAGAGCGACGGCGTTCACCGTGAAGTCCCGACGAGCCAGGTCGTCTTCTATCCGCTTCGAGAAGGTGACCACCGGCTTGCGGGAGTCGTCCCGGTAGATCTCCCGGCGGAAAGTGGTGATCTCGTACAGCCTCCCCTCCTTCCGGGCCGCGATCGTTCCGAACGCCTTCCCCACGGTATGGACCCCCTCCGCCCAGCCACGGACGATCCGCTCGATCTCTTCGGGCGGGGCGTCGGTGGCGAAGTCGAGGTCCTCGTCGGGTCGGCCCAGGAAGGCGTCGCGGACCGACCCGCCCACCAGGTACAGGCGGTAGCCGGCCTTCTCGAAGAGCTCACCGAGCTCGTAGGGAGGGCTTCCCGGCTCGACGAGCCAACGTAGGCGTTCGGGGATCATCTGACGGTGTCGGTCGGAGACCGACCCACGGTAGACGCGTCAGACCGCCACCCCGGCCTTCATCAACCCGACCTTGAATTCGTGCGGGTTCCGGACGTGAACCAGCGCCTCCTCCTGGGACACGCGGCCGGAGGTGACGAGGTCGAGCAGGCTCTGTTCGAATGTGGTCATCCCGAAGAACCGAGCTTCCTTCATCAGCTCCAGCAGAGCGTCCCCGGGGGCGCCGGTGCTCACCAACTCCTGAGCCTTGTCGTTCATCACCAGGATCTCGCACGCCAGGACCGGCCCGTCGACACCTTCCACCAACCGCTGGGAGACGACCCCCTTGAGGGTCCGGGCGAGCTGCTTGCGGGCTGCGGTCGGTTCTCCCAGCAGGTCGACCAGGCGTTCCAGGGTGTCGACCGGATCCGAGCTGTGCATGGCGGCCAACACCAGGTGACCGGTCTCGGCTGCCGTGACCATCGCCCGGGCACAGTCGGGATCGGCGACCTCGGAGACCATCAACACGTCGCAGTCCCGGCGGGTGGCACGGCGAATGGCGTCGGCGAAGGACGGGGTGTCCACTCCTACCTCACGCTGGGTGACCGAGGCCTTGCGGTCGGGGAACAGGACCTCTATCGGATCTTCCACGGTGGTGATGGCGACGGGGAACTCGCCGTTGAGGTATTCGACCATGGCGGCCAGGGTGGTCGACTTGCCGGATCCCGACGGCCCGGTGACCAGCACCACTCCCTCGGGCAGTTCGGCGAGGCGTTTGACGACCTGGGGAACACCCAGCCGCTCCAGCGAAGGCACCCCCGGGGTGACTCGCCGCAACACCAGACAGATGGATCCACGCTGACGGAAGATGCTCACCCGGAACCTTCCCAACTCGGGTCGCCCGTAGGCGAAGTCGACCTCCCCTTCCTGCTCGAAGATGGCGGCGGTGCGTTCGCCGAGCAGATCCCGTGCGTAGCCTTCGGTGTCCTCCGGGCGGAGAACCCCCATCCCGTCGATCCGCCGCAGCTCGGAACCGATCCGTAGCCCGGGAGGCGACCCCACCTTGAGGTGCACGTCGGAGGCTCCGGCTTCGACCGCGCGTTGCAGCAGCTCGTCCAGGGATGACATTCGACCTTCCTTTCCGGTTGCCCGGTGGGTATCGGAGCCGGATGCCGAACTCTTGAGTCCTTCAGACGTCCCAGGAGCGGCGCACTACCGCGGTGGCCCGCTCGGCTGCCTGCCAAGAGGCGGGAGGCGACGACCGGGGCGGTCCGACCGCTCCTATGTGAAAGACGCCCCTCAACGTGGCCGCCACCGATGCGGTCAGCGCAGCGAGGTTGTAACCGCCTTCCAGGAAGAACACCGTGCGCTCGGGGGGCACGACCCGGGCCAGAGTACGGGTCATGGCCGCGTAGTCGTCGGAGACGAGCCGCATCTCTGCCAGCGGATCCTCCTCGTGGGCGTCGTATCCGGCCGACACGATCAGCCAGTCGGCCCCGAACCTGGACACGACCGGAGCCACCACCTCGGCTATCACCGCCCTGTACACGTCTCCCCCCGTCCCGGCGGGCAGCGGGTAGTTGATCGTGTTGACGCCCGACTCGCCGCCCGTAAACGGATAGAACGGATGCTGATGGAGGCTCACGTAGAGGACGTCCGGGTCGGAGAGGAGTAGTTCCTCGGTTCCGTTGCCGTGGTGCACGTCCCAGTCCACGATCGCCACCCGGCTTCCGCTCTCGGTGAGGAGCCGAGCGGTGATCGCCACGTTGTTGAAAAGGCAGAACCCCATGGCCTGGGCCCGGCGGGCGTGATGGCCGGGAGGCCGAACCGCGCAGAACGCGGTTCGTGTCCCCCGGGTGGCCCGCAGGTGGGCCACCGCAGCCGGGCCGGCGCCGACCGCCCGGAGAGCGGCCTCCCACGAGGCAGGACCCGCCACCGTGTCGGGATCGAGCGCCCCTCCCCCTGCCTCGCAGAACCGCCTGATGGCATCGACGTATTCGGGGGTGTGCACCGACAGCAGGTGCCGAGGCTCGGCGAGGGGGGCCTCGACAGGCACCACCGCCGGTCCCGCCGCCAGGACGCCCTTCTCCACTGCCTCGAGGCGGGCAGCACGTTCCGGATGCCAGGTTCCCGTATCGTGGCGGTGGAACGCCTGATGGGTGAGGTACAGCACCTCCATCCGGGCTACTTTGCCACGGATGGCGCACGTAGTGCCCGGCTCCAGGGTTCGTGTGATCACCGACACGGCCTCCGACCTCACCTCCGAGCAGGCCGAAGGCTTGGGCATCGACCTGGTTCCCATACCTCTCACCGGCTCGCCCGACCGCCCCGAGTTGGGGGTCCCCTCGGTGGTGGCGTACCGGGAGGCCTTCCGGGCGGCGATCGATCGGGGAGCCGACGGGGTGCTGTGTGTGACACCCTCCTCACGGCTGTCCCCCGGCTACGAAACCGCCCTGTTGGCCGCCGAGGCCGAAGGCGGGCCGGTGAAGGTGCTCGACTCGGGGTCGCTGGGTCCCGGCCAGGCCGTCCGTGCAGTCTCGGCTTCCCTCCACGCCGCGGCGGGAAGGCCCCTCGACGACCTGGTAGCGGTGTGTCTCGAGGAACGGCCCCTGGTGCGGGCCGTTCTCGGGCGGACTACCCGATGGCTGGCTCCGACAGGCGTGCGTCCGGTGATCGACCTGTCATCGGGTGAGATCCGTTTCCGGGGACTGGCTTTCGGCCCCGCCAGGTCACCCATATCCCACCCGGGGCCGGTGTCCGTCTTCTTCCACGTCGGG